>Ga0247727_10015365_pt1 | contig 12570 bp, 9 predicted proteins | sample WisWelCaveWW1625_FD_202498 | JGI IMG/M metagenome (GOLD analysis project Ga0247727, IMG submission 202498) | Biofilm microbial communities from Wishing Well Cave, Virginia, United States - WW16-25 | ecosystem: Environmental > Aquatic > Deep subsurface > Groundwater > Cave microbial mat | place... | reverse complement strand
TGAAACAAATGTCCCTCGAGCGTCCCCTTTTCGCCTGCCACCGTGAATCCGCCGTGCACTTCTGCCGGTTCGGCAATGTACCTGTCTCGGCGAAATAGTCGAAACGTGTAATCTGGATACCATCCCCCATGCTCGATCCATCTCCCGAGCGCAGAGACTTTCCGGAGAACAAAATATCCGTCCTTTGCGGCCGGTGACGAAACAGTGGTCAGGATTTCTTCTCTGAGTCGGTCCGAAACCTCCTCGTCGGCATCGATATAGAATAACCACTCGCCTTCTGCCGAAGCAAAGCCGCGCTGCCGCTGCGCGATATCTCCATCGTACTCATGCATCAGAATCTTTCCCGTGTAGCGTTTTGCTAAGTCCACCGTCCGGTCTTTGCTGAAAGAATCCACCACGATAATCTCGTCTGCCCACTGGACGCTGCGGAGACAGCGCTCTACATTATGTTCTTCGTTGTAGGTAATCAGAACGACGGAAAGTTTAGCCATCGGAGTTACTTTACAACCACATTAATGAGCTTGTTCTTCACAACGATTGTCCTGACAATCTGCTTGCCGCCGACGTGTCTCTTGATGTTTTCGTCGTCAAATGCCATTCTCTTCAGATCATCTTCCGACGTGTCTTGAGGAACAAGGAATTTCGCTCGAATTTTTCCATTCACCTGCCCCACCACTTCGACGGTCTCCTCCGTGATCTTGGTTTCGTCGTAGCCCGGCCACCGTTCATAGGCGAGAGTCTTGGTGTGTCCCAGTCTTTCCCACAGCTCTTCCGAAAGATGTGGGGCAAACGGGGAAAGAAGCAGCGTGAATGTTTCCATCGCCTTTCGTGACTTGACTTCAAGATTCAAAAAGGCATTGACAAAAATCATCAACTGTGAGATCGCCGTGTTGAAATCGAGGCTCTCGATATCCTTTGTCACTTTCCTGACGGTTTGGTGCAACATTCTTTCCTGGGCGGCATTCATAGGCACATCTCGAACGGAGACATCGACGCGGCCGCTCTCGTCGATGAACATCCGCCACACGCGATTGAGAAAACGGTGCACTCCTTCGACACCCCGTGTAGACCACGGCTTCGTATCCTCGAGTGGCCCCATGAACATTTCGAACAATCGCATCGAGTCGGCGCCATAATTCCCTACAACATCGTCTGGATTTACCACATTTCCGAAGGATTTTGACATCTTACGATTATCTTCGCCCAAAATTAATCCCTGGTTCACCAGGCGCTTGAAAGGCTCTCTTGTCGAGACGTAGCCTAGATCGTAAAGGACTTTGTGCCAGAACCGCGCATAGAGGAGATGAAGTACCGCATGCTCGGCACCGCCGACGTACAAATCCACAGGCATCCAGTAACCCTCCGTGTCGGCAGAACAGAATTGTTTTTCATTGTGCGCATCCAGGTATCGCAGATAGTACCAGCAGGAACCCGCCCATTGCGGCATTGTATGGGTTTCACGCCGTGCAGTTTTTCCGGTTTCCGGGTCGACAGTGTTCACCCATGAATCTACGGTGGCGAGAGGTGGTTCACTGCTGCCGCTCGGGTTGAATGACTCGACGTCGGGCAGTAACACGGGAAGCTTGCTCTCCGGGAGGGATTTTACTGTCCCATCTTCCAGGTAGATGAGAGGAAATGGCTCTCCCCAATATCTTTGTCGAGAAAAGAGCCAATCCCGCAGTTTGTAATTGATTGTGCGCTTCCCAATCTTTTTCCTTTCCAGCCACTGGATCATTCGCTCTTTTGCCTGGGCGGTAGGCAGTCCGTTCAGCGATACTTCATCGTTAAGGGAATTGACTGAAATGCCATCATCGACAAAAGCCCCTTTTGAAATGTCGCCCCCCGAGACGACTTCAGCGACAGGGAGATTGAATTTTTTCGCGAATTCCCGGTCACGTTGATCGTGTCCTGGCACTGCCATGATCGCACCCGTCCCGTATGTCGGCAGAACGTAATCTGCGATCCAGATCGGAACTTTTTGCTTAGTTGCCGGATTGATTGCATGGCCGCCCGTAAAGACTCCAGTCTTTTCTTTCTCAAGCGCCGTGCGCTCGAGTTCAGTTTTGAGTTTGGTTTGGTTGCGATACAGTTCGACAGTATCCCGTTGGTGTGGCAGAGTAATATCGTCCACGAGCGGATGCTCGGGGGCAAGGACCATATAGGTTGCACCGAAGATAGTGTCCGGACGGGTTGTGAAGATGAGAATTGACTTGCTCAGGCCTTGAATTGAAAACTCTGCGTCCGCGCCTTCCGATCGTCCGATCCAGTTACGTTGCATCTCGACAATTCCTGGCGGCCAATCAAGCTCATCGAGGTCTTTGTTGAGTCGCTCCGCATACGCCGTGATGCGAAGCATCCATTGCTTCATCATGCGCCGCTCGACCGTGTAGCCTTTTTCCGCCCATTCGCCGACTTCTTCGTTTGCAAGGACGCTCCCAAGTTCGGGGCACCAATTCACCGGCATCTCAGCCAGATAGGCAAGACGGTGCCGTTGAACGAATTCATACGAATCGCGTTTGCCCAATTCTGGGGGGATGGGAAGTTTGTCAATAGGGCGAGCCTTGTCCATCCTCTGATCATACCAGGCATTATAGATTTTCAAGAAAATCCACTGTGACCATTTGTAATAATTCGGATCGGTCGTGTTGATTTCTCTTGACCAGTCATACGACAATCCGAGCATCTTGATCTGGCGTCTGAATGTGTTGATATTCTCTTGCGTTGTCTTGCGCGGATGGATGCCTGTTTGCATCGCATACCGTTCGGCGGGTAAGCCGAACGCGTCCCATCCCATAGGGTGCAAAACATTGAATCCTTTCATCCTCTTGTAGCGGGCAACAATATCGGTTGCGGTGTATCCTTCCGGATGCCCGACATGAAGGCCTGCGCCAGAAGGGTAGGGAAACATGTCGAGGATATAGTATTTCTGTTTGGAGGGGATTTCCTTCGTAACAAACGTACCTTGATCTTCCCAAGAGCGCTGCCATTTCCTCTCTATTTCAGCGAAAGGGTATTTCATACTTCGATCACAAGATTACTTGCTCTCCAACTTTCCTTTTTGGTTCAGATAGATCATTGCGGTTGCAATGCTACCAAGTCGAAGCCGTTGCCGGAGATCTTCAGCACTTGCTCCGGCATCAACCATCATCAGGGCGGCGGTATGCCGCAGTGAAAAGGGGGTAATACGTCGAATCCGCTTGCGCTTGATGCCAGCGCGTCTTAGATAATAATTCACCCGTTCCCTGATTCCCCGCGTGGTCATGCGTTTGCCGCGGATTTTGTTTCCCGCACTGAGGAACAGGGGCTGTCGAGGATCGGCATGTTCCCGCGTCGCAAGATATCCCTCAATGGCAGTATTGATATGCGGCGGGATCACAGCAGTTTGGTCTTTCGAGTCGCGTCCTTTGCCTTGAACGGACAGCAGAGTTTTTCCCTGAGCGTGGTGGATGTCCCCTACGTTGGCTCGGATCAATTCGATCTCCGACAACCCGCAGCCCAGCATTGCTTTGATCATCGCATAGTCTCGAGCGCCGAGCAGGGAAGACTTGTCGACCGAGGCGAGAAACTTTTCAACATCCGTATACCTCAGCGGGGATCGCGAATGGGTCATAGGGCGCTTGTTGCCCCCCACATGCTTTGCGGGGTTATCCTTGAGGAAAGCCTCGTCGACGAGATGCTGACAGAAGCGTCTCAATGCGGTGAGGTACGTGGAAACCGAAACATCCGATAGCTGCTTTTGCCGACTCAAATATTGCTTGAAGCGCTCTACATCCTTTACGCGAAACCGAAATCCACGGTCGATTTCACACCATTTAAGGAATTGTCTCAAGGCACGTTGATACGTTCCCCGGGTTTCGACACTTTTTGTATTAGACCGCTGAAGGAAGTCATCGATGGGCTCGCGGAGTTCACGCAGAGAAATGTAAATTGGATGCTCGGTGGTCAACGAGAGATTCCGGTTGCTGTCGATGATAGTTCTCAATAACAGCATTAAATTAGTGATTTTTGGATGGAAAGGCAAGAAGCAGGACGGCCGTGCAGGTTGGGAAGGAATTTCCACTTGCAGCAAACTACGGAACTTGTTGCGTTGCCTCCTTCACGTAAACGACCTTTCCGCCAACAACGGTCATCTCGACATCGGTCTTCAGGATTTCTCGCGCAGGAATTGTCATAATGTCTTTCGAAAGAATGGTAAGGTCGGCGTACTTTCCAATTTCTATTGACCCTTTCATCGGTTCTTGAAAGGCGCCATACGCTGCCCACAGTGTGATAGACTTTAATGCTTCTTCGCGGGTCATTTTTTGTTTTCCGTACCATCCTTCTGCGGGATATCCGGTCGGGTCGCCGCGGGAAATTGCAGCATAGAAGCCCCACAAGGGATTCATGGTATCGTTCGGGAAATCCGAACCTCCGAGGATGATCGTCGCAGTTTCGAGGAGCGATCTCCACGCGTACGCGCCTTTTACGCGCTCAGGTCCAAGGCGAGCTTCCGCCCAGTACATATCTGACGTCGCGTGAATCGGCTGCATACTGGGAAGAACGCCGAGTTGTTCGAATCGGGGGATGTCGTTCGGAGAAAGAACTTGTGCGTGCTCGATTCGTAATCGGTAGTCACCTTTCGGGAGCGATTTCAGCAGCGTTTCGTAGGCGTCGAGAACAATGCGGTTAGCGCGGTCGCCTATGGCGTGTGTACAGGGCTGAAAACCTCGGTTTATCGCTACACGAACAGCGGTTTCGAGAGAGTCTTTACTCATACGCGTGATGCCGCGGTTGCCGGGATCATCGGCGTATTCGTCGAACAGCGCAGCTCCGCGGGAACCGAGAGCACCGTCCATATAGAATTTTACTGCACGTAACGTGAACATTCCATTGGAATAGCCAATTATTGGTCCTTTATCAAGCAGGTCACGCCATCCTTCGGTTTCAGTTCCAATTACCGCATAGATGCGGATTGGAAGGTTTTTGTGATCGGCTAATTGTTTGTATATTTCAACTTCAGCTGAATCGCCCATGTCATGCACTTCGGTCAGCCCCATTTTCACGCATTCTCTTGCCGCAATAAGTAAGCTGCGCTCGATCTCTTCGGGCGACTGCGGCGGGAAGACGTTTTCAATCAACGATTTGGCATTATCGATGAATATTCCGGTGGGAGAACCACCGATGTCCCGGACAATCTTTCCTCCTTCCGGATCTTTTGTCTCCCGGCTGATCTTTGCAATTTCCATCGCCTTGCCGTTCACCCAGATCGCATGACCATCTATTCTTCCAAGGATGATTGGATTATTCGGAGCAGCAGCGTCAAGCCAGGCTTTTGTTGGAAACTGCTTTGTTGGCCAGAGATTCTGATCCCAGCCCCTTCCATAGATCCACTCTCCTGGCGAAAGCCTTTTGGCACGTTCACGTACGAGGGCGGCAACTCCTTCCGGAGAGGTCACGCCGACCAGGACAATCGACTGCATCAATTCGCCAAGGCCATTCATATGTGCATGGGCGTCGATGAATCCTGGCACCATGGTTTTCCCTGTTAGGTCGATGACTTGCTTGGTGTCAAATTCTCTCAACAGGTCTCGAGTGTTTCCTGTTCCAACAATGCGTCCGCCATGCACGGCGACGGCTTCTACTACGGGCGATTCAGGATCGAGCGTGTAGACATTTGCATTGGTGAAGATGATGTCGGCCGCGCGAGGATTCGTGTAAATGAAGTAGGTAAACGTAAGAACGGTTGCGACGAGGAATATGATAAACAGTGATCGCTGATTCATGGAGCGTCCTTTGATCAAAACGAACAACGGGGATTGATACGACAGGAATTTCGGCGAGGCAATATACAAAACGTTGTCCTGAGAATCCATCCAGCTCATTGATTTTCTTAGCTGATTTAAGTATGTTCGTAGTGAATTTTTATAAGGAGGGATCCGTGGTAACGAAAGAATTCGAACAGTTTGTTGAGATCGTTCGCCGATTGCGGCGCGAGTGCCCGTGGGATCGAGAACAAACCCACGCTTCTGTCCGTCATAGTCTCATCGAAGAGACCTATGAAGTTGTCGAAGCGATCGACTCGAACAACGTCGCTGAACTGAGGAGGGAGTTGGGAGATTTGCTTCTGCACGTCATCTTCCACGCCGTTATTGCCGAGCAAGCCGGAGAGTTTACGCTGATGGAACTCGTGGAAGGAATAAGTGAAAAGCTCGTCCGCCGCCACCCGCACGTCTTCGGCGACGTCAAAGCAGAAACGGCGCAGGAGGTAAAACAGAATTGGGAAAAACTAAAGCTCGCCGAGGGCAGGGAATCATTCGTTGGCGGCGTTCCCAGAGAGATGCCCGCGCTGCTTCGTGCCCATCGCTTACAGGATAAAGCTGCAAAGGTCGGCTTCGATTGGGATCGGAAGGAGGACGCGTGGAAAAAAGTGGAAGAAGAAATGCATGAGCTGCATCACGCCATAGAACAGAATAATCCGGAACAAACGGAAGGGGAGTTTGGGGACCTCCTTTTTGCATTGGTCAACTATTCACGCTTCATCAACGTGAATCCCGAAAACGCTTTGCGGCAAACGGTGGAAAAATTCATAAAGCGATTCCAGTATATCGAGAAAACATTGAAGAAAAGAGGAAAAGATATTGGCGGATCGACGTTGGAGGAGATGGATGCGTTATGGGAGGAGGCGAAGAAGGAATTATGAAAGCATCGTGGTGTTCAAGAGAAAATAGAAACGCTCAGACTCTCTCCGAGCGTTTTCGATTTGTCTCATCCCCGCGCGCCTAGGGGATCTCGTTTTTCATATCGGTTCCCTGATTTCCGTTATGGTATTTATCATAAGCATCGATAATGTCTTTGACAAGTTTGTGTCGGACGGCGTCGTTGCGCGTCAGGTAGCAAAATGCGACACCTTCGATCTTCTGGAGGATCTCCTGTATCTGAACAAGTCCTGAGGTTGTGGTCGTGGGAAGGTCAATTTGCGTGATGTCGCCTGTAATGATTGCCTTGGAGTTAGCGCCGAGGCGAGTCAGAAACATCTTCATTTGCATGGCGGATGCATTCTGGGCTTCATCGAGGATCACACAGGCGTTATTCAGAGTACGCCCGCGCATATAGGCGAGAGGCACGACTTCGATGACGCGTCGCTCAACATAGGCTTTGAGCTTGTCGGTCGGGATCATATCATCCAGCGCGTCGTACAAAGGCCGCAGATACGGATCAATTTTTTCCTTCAGATCACCAGGGAGGAAACCTAAACTCTCTCCCGCTTCGACGGCGGGGCGGGCCAGGACGATTTTCATGATCTCCCGATTCTTGAGTGCAGCGACCGCCATTGCAACGGCGAGGTACGTTTTACCTGTTCCCGCGGGCCCGATGGCAAAGACAATATCCCTTTTCTTCATCTGCCGAACATACTCCTTCTGTCCCGGCGTTCTTGCCCGGATGATGCCATTGCGGGTAGACAGTACCACCGTATCGATCTCATCGGGAGGGAGTTCCTGGGCAACACTTTTGGGAAGCGCGGGTTCACCGTTGACGGTCACGAGATCGACAACGGTATCAACGTCGTTAGTGGTGAGATTTCCGTTTTTGTTAAGAAGATAGATGAGTTCCCGAAAAATCTTTTCGATCTGATCGATTTCCTTCCGTTCGCCACGGAGCGTGATTCTATCACCGCGGACAAAGATATTTGCGTCGAAGCGAGCCGCCACGACCTGAAGGTTTGCATCATTCAAACCAAGCAGCCGGAGCATGTCCACCCCTTCAGCCTTGATTTTCTTCTCCATCGGATTTAGATCGCATCCTCCGCTACAGCATTCAACATGCTCTTTCCGCCTATGAAACGCGCAAAGCCCTCTCCCGCGTTTCCGCGAGAAAGGGCTCTGGTGTGTGAAAACTTATTCTCTACTATGTGGAGTACCGGAGACAACGCTAATCGCCGATTATCCTTTTGCCTTCTTTTTGTAATAGGAATTTGCTGCGGATTTTTCCTGCCGTGATAATTCTTTCCCTGGTGGAATGTTGAGTTTCCATCCCGTCTTGATGAGGTCGGGATCTCTGATCTTGTCCTTGTTTCCTTGCCAGATCTTCGGCCAGAGCCACGCATTTGCGTAAATGTTGGGCTTCTTGGCAATGTTCCATAAGCAATCTCGATCGCGCTTCCAGGTGCCAACGGTGTACGTGCCGGCGCCCATGGAGAGCGTCCGGATCAATCCGTCGATTCTCTTCCTCAACGCTGAAAGTCGGCTGGCAAACCGCTGAAGCTTTGCAGCCTTGTTCTTGGTCATCTCATCAACCCGCTTCGACATGCTGTTGATTTCATCTCGATACCTTAGCAGATCGGCGTCCGACATTCGCACAAGTTCCTCTGTCCGGCTTTCGTAGCTGCTCAATTCTTTCTCGAATGCATTTATTTCGTCCCTTGTCATACCTAACAACTTGAACAGCTCGTCTTCGCAAGCGAGAAGGTCAGCATCGAGTTTGGACGACTGGTTTCCGAGGCTGGCGATCTCAGCGTTTAGATTGACAAGTCTGGCTTTCAGCTCTTCGATCCGGGCGGTTGCCTGATTCATTTCCTTCTGCCAGTCTTCCTTAGACATCTCCTGCGCAAAACCGGTTATCGTACCGGAGATCGCAACGACGGAAAGGATCAGGATGATTTTTCTGAATTTCATAGCAACAACTCCTTCGTCAATAAGTAAGAAAAAAGAATTTCAGTTCTATTTCACGGCACTTTTCACTGTAGTCTGGTCGGCTGCACACTGCTGGATCTTACCATTTTTTTCGGCCACTTGCCTTTCGAAGTCAGCCTTTTCCTTTTCCTTGGCCGATACCTGGTCTTCGAGCGATGAAACCTCGGCCCTGAGGTCATCCAACCGACGCCTCTGTTCTTCCGAGGGAGAGCTTGAACACCCTCCGACAAGCACCGCGAAGCAAAAAGCTGTCGCTGCGATGCTACGTTTTAACCCCCCGGTTGTGATCTCCATAAAGTCCCTCCTTGGTCTTAGATTGAGAAGAAAGCCAAATCACTTGGCAAATAATACAAAATAATTGCGCTTTTGTCAAGCAAAATCGCATTGCGGAATCCTGTTTTTCGCTGCGATTCTCAGAACGATTCAGCAGGCCTTACGATTGAGGCATGGCGTCACCGTTTTCCTTGCTTCTGACCCCGTATCAGAGGATACCTCGTTCTGCGAAACTGGTATAGCCAGTGCCGGCGACGATGATGTGATCGTATATTGGTATTCCCATGACTTTGCTTACCTCTATCAACTGGCGAGTTATCTGGAGGTCTTCGCCGCTGGGTTCAGGGTTGCCGCTTGGGTGGTTATGAAGAAGGACGATGGCGGCGGCCGGCTCAGCGATGGCGGGCCGGAACACTTCGCGCGGATGGACAAGGGATGAATTCAATATACCGTCGGATATTTTCACTTCGCGAATAATGTGATTTGCGGAATCGAGCAGGATTACGAAAAAGACTTCTTGCTTCCTTTCACGGAGCACCGGCATGTAACGTTGAGCGATGTCGTCGGGTGAATGGATCGGCGCTTTCTTTGCTGCGCGTGAGGACAGCGCCCGGCGGCCGAGCTCGAAAGCGGCTACGATGGTCGAGGCTTTGGCTAATCCCAAACCCAATTCGCGCAATTGTTGTCTCAAATCCGCGGCAGAACGGGATGCCAGCCGTTCAAGGTTTTCAAAATCAGTCAATAGCTTTCTGGCAAGATCAACCGCCGTTCTTTTTCGGGCTCCCGTGCGGATCAGGATGGCTAATAACTCGGCATCCGAGAGCGCTTCAGCGCCGTACTTCAGAAGACGTTCCCGCGGTCGTTCACCTTCGGGCCAGTCGAGGATCCTGGAATGAGCGGTGGTTTCTTGCACCCGCTTATGTTGCTTCTTCCGGAACGTCACCAAAGCCTAAGCGCTATTCACTGGACTGCGACCTCCGCGATTTTCTTGACCTGCCCGTTGCTATATTGCAAGACGTGAAGATTTGAGTTGATCCGGTTTCTTCTGAAGGAAACCTTGCCGTGCAATATGTCGAAGTTTTGAAGTTCGGAAAGGGCATTCGCAAGTTGTTCTCGCGTCATTGCCCCACCAAAGATTTGTTTTAAGGCGATATTGATCGCATCGTAGCCAAGAACAATATTTGCCGAGACTCTCTTCTTTGTCTTTTCAAAAAAATGCCTCGCAAAGCCGACATAGGATAAATTCCGCGGATCAACGAAAAAATCGGAAAAGAATATCGCCCCTTCGGCATAGCGCTTGCTTGCGTCCAGCTCCACCTCGTTATACCATTCGCCGGACCCAACGAGTTGTGTTTTTATCGCAAAGTACGCCATCTGCGAAGTCAGGATTTCAATGCTTTCCGCCTTATCGACAGGCAAATACATGCCCTGAATGCCAGTGGCCGGCAACTCCAGGCTGTCAATATCGACCTCAGGAATGACTGTGTGCAAATGAAGAGTGTCGGCGATCCATTTTCCATTTCGCCCAAAGAGTTTGTACACACTTATTGAGGCGGCGCGGTCAAGGAGTGAATCAATCATCCGCGGCTGCGCACCCGCCTGGATCATCTGCATAATTTGAGCCTGGGTGAATGAGCCAGCGAACGAGAGCATTGGTTCACCTGCTTCGATCATTGAAGCGCGCCGGATTCGCCTCAGCTGTTCGCGCAAGTCTGTAGCGCCCGGAGCATACCACTCCGTTGCAAGCACCCGCCCACCTTGACTGACAGCTTCCTTTATGAATGCATCGGCCATTATTTTACTGGATCCAGCGTTTGGCGCGAGGACGGCAAACGTATTCATGCCAAGAATCATCGTGGCGTACTGCGCAGCGCCTTTGCCGCGGGTAGAAATATCGGGGTTCACCTGAAATACGTACGGGCCAACTGCCGCGATCCCGTCATTGTTCGCCACCGGAATGATGATGGGAATCTCCTTTGCATTTGCTACGCCGACGCACGATATGGCCTCGTTCCCCAGAACCGGTCCAATGAGTGCCACTACGGATTTGTCATCCGCTAATTCCCTTGTTCGCATCACGGCAACAGTTGGATCACGTTCAGTATCGCGGACGTCCAACGATACGGCAACGAACGATTTCTCAAGTGCGAGCTGTTCTTCCAATCCAAATTGCATGCCGAGGAGAAATTCCTCTCCATATCCCTTGACATTTTTCTGCTGTTCCTTGCTCATCAGCGGAAGCAGCGCACCGATTTTTATGTTGATACCTGCTCTCATTCTCTCCAGCAGCGTCTGCGCACGCGATACATAAGCTGAGGGACGTTTCCGATTTACGACGGGTGCGAGAACTTTCTCTCCCAGGATGACGTTTCCGGACGTCAGGTGCTTTTCGGCGATCTTGACGCTTATGAAGTCCCGGCTGTCCGGGTTACGTGTGTCAGCCAGCAGGTCCAAAAGCGTCGCCACTGGTAGATTGTCGTCAGCGATGGATTCGCAGAATGACGAAGCCCTGGTTCGAAGTTTTGGATCCTGGCTCACCTCGAGCACGGTAAGGAACTGGAACAGCGCGTCGTCGTAGCGACGCTGCATCATATAATTCAAGCCAAGTGCATGATACGCATCCCCGAGATAATAGCTCTCCGGAAAGATATCGAGGAAATGCTTGAGAACCTTCACCGATTCCCGATATCGTTTCGCATTGTAGTACGACTTTCCCAGCATGATAAATGCCGCAGTGGTTCGCTGATTTGGCGGGAGCTTCGTGATTTGATCGAACGTCGCCACCGCTTCAGCAAACTGACCCGAAGAATACTCTTTTAATGCAGCGGAGAACTTGTTTTCTGCATCACTTCTGAATTGCCAGGACGTTTGAGAGACCGTGATGGAAGCACAGAGCAGCAAGACGGCGGCGGGCCGGAAGAGGTAACGGAATGCAGCAGGTGCGCTCATTATTATGTTTCCTCAGAGATATTGGCTCGGAGTTTTCGATCTCGCGCGCGGGAACGGTTCGGATCAAGTTTGACGGGCTGGCTAAGCTGTAGATCATTCATTGGCATGGCGGCTGGGGAAAGGTACGGGAAAAAAGACTAATATTCAATTGGATGAACCGTCGCCGTGTGTGTCTAATTTTCGGAAATAAAGAAGCCCGGCACGTGGCAAACGCACCGGGCTTTCTGGATTATGAGAGAGGCTCTATTTCACCACCATGAGTTTCCGCACCGCGGTGAAGTTCGCTGCGCTCATCCTGTAGAAGTACAGTCCGCTGGCAAGCATCGAGGCATCTAAGCGTGCTTCATGGTATCCGGCCGACTGCTGCTCGTCGAAGAGCGTCGTGACCTCCTGGCCCAGGACATTGTAAACCTTTAAGCTCACCCTGGCGTCAATCGGCAGCTGGTAGTAAATGGTTGTGGAAGGATTGAAGGGGTTGGGGTAGTTCTGCTCGAGGGCAAACACCGCCGGCGGCGTGTAATTGATGATGATGGACTTCTGCCACACTGCACCAGCCCTGTCGCCTGCCTGCGCGCCTGCGCGTTGAAGCACGCTACGGTGCGTAGACGCGGAGCTGAAGCTCCGCTTCGGCGAAGGCAGGCTGATGAGAAACTCTAACGTGTCTGTCAGGTTCACGGAG
>Ga0247727_10015364_pt1 | contig 12570 bp, 11 predicted proteins | sample WisWelCaveWW1625_FD_202498 | JGI IMG/M metagenome (GOLD analysis project Ga0247727, IMG submission 202498) | Biofilm microbial communities from Wishing Well Cave, Virginia, United States - WW16-25 | ecosystem: Environmental > Aquatic > Deep subsurface > Groundwater > Cave microbial mat | place... | reverse complement strand
TCGAGCGAGAAACTCAAGCTTCGCAAGTTCAACCTGGAACGGGTGCAAATCAATCCCAAGTGGATGGAACCCCGGCTTCCCCCGCCCGAGCATGTTTCCACGACACCGTCACCCACTCGTTCGTCCCTTACCGCACAAGAGGAAAAACGCACTTTTGCCAGGTTGTTGGCTGAAGCGCCATCTTCACCCACCATGCCTGCAGGCGCGCCATATATTCCAGATGACAAACCTGTCCCCGCCCTGGGCGAGCATCGTCCTGCCGCACCTGATCAAGCCACACGCTCATTGCTTGACCAGGAACTGCGGGCCACGCGTGAACAACAGCTTAAAAAGTCCATGAAGGCAGCCGGAACAGGCCGTCCGATTTTGAGCACACCCGGCGCGCCGGTTCCTCCCAAAGCCGGATCAAAGGATTTGGCTATCCCTACACAGCCCAGGATCGGGCCGGATGCCGGACCGGATGTCGGGGCTGGGACATCTGTTTTTAAGGGGTCGATTCGGCTGGATGATTTCTTCGGGCCGGGGGGTTTACCACCACCTCTCCAGGCATCCACGGCGGCATCTTCGAAGACCAACAAACCATCAGCAATGGATACCGCTTCCCAGGTGCCTCAGAGTCTGTTGAAGGATAAACCTGCGACCAGTCAAAAGTTCGAGTCGTTGAATCCATTTCTTGATGTGGAATTGTTTACCTATGAACGGTTGTCGGATGCCGGCAAAAAAGAAGGATATTTTCTTGTGCGCATCAGCGCCAAACCCAACCAGCAATTGCGTGTGATTCCGAAAGATGTTTACTTTGTGCTCGATGTTTCAAGCAGCATTGGCGGGACGCGCCTGAATTCCTACGTTGCCACGGTTTTATCAGCCATCGCGCAACTTAATGAAACCGATCGGTTCAAAATCATGGCTTTTCGCGATAAACCGCTCCTGTTCCGTCAGGATTGGATCTCCGCCCGTGACTTGAATGCTTCGGAGGTGCGGACATGGCTTGGCAAGTTGGATACGGGGGGTGTCACCGATTTTTATGATGCTCTGCAACCGCTCACCCAGCACCGGCGCGAGGAGGGGAGAATGGTCATGGCGCTGGTGATGAGCGATGGACTGCCCACCAAGGGTGTGCTCGACAGCACACAGATCATCAGCGAATTGTCAGAAGCCAATGATAGCAGGACATCCATTTTTGCTCTCAGCAACGGGAAGGATGTAAATAACTTTCTCCTCGACCTGCTCTCCTACTGCAACCAGGGGAGACTGAGATATTCCGAAGAGGTTGCTGCTTCCCCTGATGCCTTTGAACCTCTGGTCAGGCAAACACGCAACCCCTTGTTCCTGGATCCCCGATTCCGGTTCGCCGGGGTGGATGGTGACCAGGTTTATCCCCAAAATCTGCCCAATTTGTACCAGGACAGTCCGCTGCTCCTGTTTGGGCGTTACACACCGGGACAGACAACGAAGATGAGTCTCCAGATTCTCGGCGAAAGTTTCAATTCCACCAGGGAACTGCTGGTTCAACTTCCCATCCCGAAAACTCCGAATGGTCCGGAGTCATTACCTTCCACATGGGCTCGTCAAAGGATCTATCACCTGTTGAGTCGCATGACACGTTCGCGTACACGCCAGGAAACCATCCTCAATGAGGTTCGGCAATTGAGCGAGAGTTACAAGGTCGAAGTGCCGTATTTCTAACCTGAATTCAGTAGCATCCCATAGGACGTAAAAAATGGATTTTGGTCGTTTTGTTCAGATTGCCTTCGGTTCAGCCTGCGAGGTGGAGTCTTTGTTGTTACTATCGAAGGATCTGCATTTCATATCTAATTCTGATCATCAGAAGGTGGAAGAAAAGTTATGGATCGTCAAAAGAATGCTGGCTTCATTGCTGAAAAGGCTGAAAGCCGAACGCTGATCGCTGAGAGCTAAATACAAAGTCAGCACCACCATGATCTATACTCATGTCATGCAGAAACCCGGGCTGGGTGTGAGAAGTCCGCTGGATCAGATCCCGGCATGATGACAATCGCCGTCTTATGGGAAGCGAGCATCTTCAGATCAGCGAGATTTACCTGAGTATCCAGGGGGAGTCCTCGTATGTCGGCCTGCCATGCGTGTTTGTACGCCTGACGGGGTGTGACCTGCGCTGCACGTATTGTGATTCGGCCTTTGCGTTTACCGGTGGCGAACGAATGACACTGGACGATATTATTGGCAGGGTGAAAGCTTTGGGTTGTACGCTCGTGGAAATCACGGGAGGCGAACCTCTGCTCCAAAAACCGGTTCTGCCGCTCATGAAGGGATTGTGCGATCACGACAGAACCGTGCTGTTGGAAACAGGTGGCGCTCATGATATTTCAAAGGTGGATCCGCGTGTGGTCCGAATTGTGGATTTAAAATGTCCTTCCAGCGGCGAATCCGACAGGAACCTGATGAAAAACATCGACCATTTGCGTCCGACCGATGAGATCAAGTTTGTGATTGGTTCACGTGAAGATTTTGAATGGGCGCGAGACCGTGTACGGCAATATGGGCTGGATCAGAAAGTGCGATGCGTGCTTTTTTCACCGGCTTTTAAGACAGCCGCCGCGCCCGGCCAGACCAAGGGACACAAAGGCCTGGATCCGAAATCACTTGCGGAATGGATCCTGCAGGAAAAACTCCCTGTGCGTCTGCAGCTTCAGATCCATAAATTCGTCTGGGAACCAACCCAACGCGGAGTCTGAAAGGTTGCCCTCCAAAACCTCCGGCGAAGAAGGGTTGATGTCATTGAAGTATTGGTTTAAACTACCCCTTATGTGGAGTGGAAGTTGTATTCACAAAAGGGTGTTTTTCATGGTGTTCACCCTTTGTCTTGCGGCATGCAGCAAAGAAGGGTTTCGTTCTCCGTCCGGCAAGCATACTCCCACCGGCACCGCGTGCGTGGAACGGCGCGATCTGGATTTTGTCATCGAAGTGATTGGTGATTTGCGGCCATTGGTTCAGTTGGATATGAAAACGGAGATCAGTGGCAAGGTGAAAAAGATTCACGTGGAAATCGGGCAGACTGTGAAACGTGGAGATCTGCTGGTGGAACTGGATGATACGGATCTGCTGAACGAAAAATCCTCAGCCCAGACCGAAGTTGATGGGGCCAAACTGCGGGTCAGCAAGGCGGCTTTGGCCGCCGAACGTTCGCAGCAACTGGTTGAAGCCGAAATCGTTTCGAAACAAGAGGCTGACAACCTGCGGCTGGATGCCGAGTTGGCACGAAATGATCTCGTCAAGACCCAAAAAACCCTTCAGACGGTCGAGGACAGGTTAAGCAAAACCCGCATTCTCTCTCCCATCGATGGGACCGTGATTGTTCTTCCCATTGTGGATGGACAGGTCGTCATCGGTGGGCCCAGCGCGGCACAGGGAACACTGCTCATGACGTTGGCCAACCTTTCCGAAATGCTGATCTCCACGCACATCAATCAGATGGACGTCACCCGCATGGAGATTGGCAAGTCCGTGCAGGTAACGGTCGATGCTTTCGATGGGATGAATTTGCGCGGCAAAATCTATTTTATTGCGCCCCTTGCGACCGTCAAAAACAACATCAAGGGGTTTAGCGTCGACATTCTTGTAAGCCGGGTGGACCCAAGGATTCGACCGGGCATGTCAGCCAATGTAAGAGCGCCCATTGCCAGAACGACATCCGCCCTCGCCGTGCCCGTGGAAGCCGTTTTCCATGAGGACAATAAAACGGTGGTTTATGTGAAAAATGGCTCCAGTTTGGACCGTCGCGAAGTTTCGGTGGGAATTGTCACTGCGGATTATGCAGAGATCAAGTCCGGTCTCAAAGAGGGTGATGTGGTATCTCTGGCTCATCCCAGAGAAGGTCATCGGGAAGGTTAAGAGACATGTCCCTGCTCGAACTACGACAGGTCCGCAAAATTTATCATGTTGCGGGGGAGGAAGTCCGCGCGCTCGATGGCGTGGACCTCGATGTCAATGAGGGGGAGTTCATTTCCATCATCGGACCCTCCGGCAGCGGCAAATCCACACTGATGCATCTGTTGGGATGTCTCGACAGTCCGACCGAAGGGAGCATCCGGTTCGATGGAATGGATCTCAGCAGGGCGAGCTCCGGTGAACTTGCCAAAGTCCGCAATCGGAAGATAGGGTTTGTCTTCCAGACCTTCAATCTTTTGCAGCGGCTGAATGTCCTGCAAAACGTGGAATTGCCGATGATCTATGCCGGCATTCCATCGCGCCAACGCCATGAGATGGCCACACGCGCTCTGAATCAGGTTGATCTGGCAAACCGTGCGAAACATCGACCCACCCAGCTCTCCGGCGGCCAGAGTCAACGCGTGGCCATTGCCCGCGCGCTGGTCAACGATCCGAAAATCGTCTTCGCAGACGAGCCAACGGGTAACCTTGACAGCCAGACGGGTCATACCATCCTTGAACTCCTTCGCGATCTCAGCCGGAAGGGTCGGACCATCATCCTCGTCACCCATGATGCCAAGATTGCCTCTCAAACCCACCGCAAAATTGAAATCAGGGATGGTAAAATCGTTGGTGGATAATATCGAGGGAACGATATGGGAATCATCTGGACATCAAATCGCGCTTTTGGTACTCGCAAAGCCGACTTTGACAAGGAAAGGGAAGGGGATGTATACTTCCAGCCAGGGCCAAAAGTCAAAAGGAGGCTTTTTGTGCCCGATTGTTTGCCACGATTATGAGCCATACACATCATCATAAAAAGACCGTACGACTTCCTCTGCCGGATGATCTGAAACAGGGAACCGGGAGAACCGAAGAGCAGGCAGCAGCAGCCGAGGATCCCGTTCATCATTATTACGTTTTTGCGGAAGACCGTCAGGTTTATGGGCCGGCAACCATTTCCCTGCTTCACGAATGGTGCAAACAGGGGCTGGTTTCCAATGAGACATGGGTTTTTGACGAAACTGTCAATGAATGGAAAATCGCCCGTCGGGTCAAGGAGATTCAAGAGGTGCTTCCCGTTCCGGTTGCCATCACCGAAGTGGCATGCGGCGATGTGACGATGGACCAGGTTCGACGGATCCGGGTCTTCAGCGATATGGATGACCATCAATTGGCGGAAATCATGGCGTATCTTACCAAGGTCCAGATTCCGGCTTTTCGTCCGGTGGTTCACAAGGGGGAACATGGGAGCTCGATGTTCCTCTTATTGACGGGGGAGGCTACTGTATCGACGCGCGTGGATGGGGCAAAGAAAGTCCTGTCCACTTTGCGCATCGGCGATTTTTTTGGTGAAAACACGCTCATCGAGGTCGGCCCGCGCCCCAATGAGGTGATGACCAATGTCGATTGTGTGTTTTTGCGTCTGAAGTACAGTGACTTTCAAAAATTGCTTCAGAAACATTCGGATATCGCGGCCAGGTTTTTAACGGCGGTGGTTCGTCACTTGAGTTATCTGAATCTTCAAACCACCGAGCGCTTTGCGCAGGCAAAAGCCCTGGTGCGCAGCAGCCTCAGCAAGACCGGAGAAATCCCTCTGCCTCCCATTGTACACAAGAAGATATTGAGCTGAATATTTTTCGGCAGGTCCAGATTTCTAACCTCCCCTCCTTAACAAGGAGGGGTCGGGGGAGGTTCCTCCAGGAATGCCAAGAAAAACTCCTCTTCCTCATTCGCTAAAGCTACGGCGGACAGGAACTCCTCCTTGCCAAGGAGGAGAACATATTTTACCGAGGCAAGGCTAACTTGTGTATAACGATCACACCCTTGCCAAAGAGAGACAGGATGGAGTTTATCTCTTCCGTTTCAGAAGTTTTTCAACCTGGGCGCATGTACGGGTATTCAACACCTCTGCGGCTTTCAACCATCCCTTCCGTGCCGCATCCACACCCCATGAAACCTGGGCCAGTTCTTCGGTGGAATGGGCATCCGGATTGATGGAGCACATCACTCCTTTTGCCTGAGCTGCCTTCCACCAGCGCCAGTCCAATTCCATGCGGGATGGTGTGCAGTTCAGTTCAATGATGGTCTGATTGTGGGCAGCCGCATCAATCACGGCGTTGAGATCGATTTTATAGGGTTCTCGTGAAAGAAGCAGTCGTCCCGTTGCGTGCCCCAGCATGGTGACATATCTGTTGGAAAGGGCGCGCACAACGCGCGCTGTCTGCCGTGCTTCATCCTGCGTGAAGCCCTGGTGAACCGACGCAACGACAAAATCCAGTCGCGCCAGTAATTCGTCGGAAAAATCAAGGGATCCATCAGCCAGAATATCAACTTCATTTCCTGTGAAAATACGGAACGGAATGCCCCTTTCCACAAATCGGGTGTTGAGCTGTTCGATTTCCAGGATCTGGGCGCCAAGGCGCTTTTCATCCAGTCCATTCGCAATGGCTGAGGTTTTACTGTGGTCGGAAATCCCAAGATATTTCCAGCCCAGCGCGATTGCGGCACGAGCCATTTCCTCGGTCGTATTACGGCCATCGCTCCAACGGGTGTGGCAGTGGAATGTGCCTTGAATGTCCCGGGCGGTCACCAGTTGAGGCAATGAACCGGTTTCCGCCGCGGCCATTTCACCCATGTCTTCGCGCAATTCGGGTTCAACATAATCGAGCCCAAGCTCCCGATAGAGCGCAGGTTCGTCCTTGCAGGAAATCAGTCGCTCACCATCTTTTTTAATCCGGAACAAACCGTATTCGTTGAGCTTTTTATTCTGCGAAATCGCACGTTGACGCATTGCTATATTGTGCTCCTTCGAACCGGTGAAGTACGCGAGCGCAAATGGAAATTCCACTTCTGAAATACATCGCACGTCCGCCTGAATGCCGCTGGTCAGCATGACACTCGATTTGGTTTTACCCTGATTGATCGCTTTTTCCACGGATGGCAGGGACGTAAAAAGTTTCATCACGCGATCCGGATCCTGTGTGGCCACAACGAAATCAAGATCGCGCACGATCTCCTTTTTTCGCCGCAGACTGCCGGCCATTTCCGCGTGCTGAACGGACGGACATTTTTTCAATGCTTCGAAAATCGGCATGGCAGCCTGAATCGCCTCGGCGTAAAGATACCGGCCGCGGTACTTTTCGAGGTTGGCGATGCCTTCGAGGATTTTGGACTGCGTCTTCTCGCCAAAACCCTCGAGTTTGGCAACGAGTCCACGCTCGCACGACAGCCGCAGGTCCCCCAGGGAATCCGTCTCCAGTTTTTCCCAGAGAATTTTCATCTTTTTGGGACCCAAACCCGGAACACGCAAACAGTCCAGCAGACCGGCCGGCAGGGATGCCTTCAACTCCTCGTGGTAATCCAGATGACCCGTGTTGAATAATTGAGTGATCTTTTCGGTCAGGGCGGCGCCAATCCCCTTCATTTCTCCGAGCCGCTTCTCACGGATCAAAACACCCAGATCTTCCTGCAACGTTTCCAGTGTGCGAGCCGCATTGGAGTAGGCCAGTGACTTGAATCGGTTTTCGCCTTTAAGTTCAAGCAGGACCCCGATTTCCCGCAGGACATCTGCAATTTCATTTCTATCCATAATCCTGGATTCTGCAATTAGAAGTTAAAAACGTATCATCCCACAGAAAAGTGGGGGGCGCGTGCGGCTCGCGTGCCAAAATCGGCGGCTCGCCGATTTTCTCCGAGGGAGACTGGCCGACGAGCCGTCGACCAGAACACGCCAGCGGCGTGTGCTCCCCTTACCGAAAATTCTTAATCTCAGTTTCTGGAAATTCATACATCTCTCCTCTGAAATCCATCGAAAAACATGCTTTCCAAGTGTTCTATGGGATGGCTGTGAGTTAAAAATTAGAAATTGATGCTGAACGACTTTCTTCATCCATCAGCTTCGGGGTTGACTCCATAACATCCATGGGATTTAACCTCTTAAGAAAGGCCACTAATTACAATGGCGATGTTGTTACCTGAGTTCGGCTTGAATATCAACTTACCAAGTAAGATTGCTTGTTAATCAGTGGTTGGATCTAATGCTTATGAAAAATAGCAAACTCCCAAATTTTAAAGGCAAGACTGTTTCACTCGGTCTCGTCTCTGACAACGATGGAAGATGCCTCGAGAATCCATCTTTTGAGAAACAAGGTGATCGACTCTTTCTTGTGGGAACAGTTCCACTAGCAGCCTGTAGGACTTTGCGGAAAAATTTCGCATAAGGTGTTGATTGCCAAGAACTGGATTTTTGATGGATAAAAATAACCAGCCTGATAATCAATGAGTTACATGAAAGTCCGACAGGCTGCTAGGTGGATCGAGCAATGATTGGGCCGCTGGCGTTAAAAGCGTCATCGCATGGGATCAAGTACAAGACTACTTGGTTTTTGATTCAGCGCAGGAGTATCGAACCAGATCGAAAAAATATTATCGAAAGAAATGATCCTATAAAGCGCTCCAGCTAATGACCACCTACGGCGGTCATAGCCGAGCTCGTTCGGATCTTCAAAATTAAAATAATCAACACATGGATGCAACAACTACACTGATCGTCGTATTCTGCGTCGTATTCTGGTTTATCTGTGGTATCATTGCTGCGGCAATTGGTTCATCAAAATCTGGAGCAATGGGTGTTATCTTCGGTCTTCTCGTTGGTTTTTTGTTTGGCCCCATTGGCGTTCTTTGGGCTTTTGTTTCACCAGGAAATACTAAAACATGCCGAGCATGTCAGAAACGAGTTGACATCAACGCAACAAAGTGCCCTTTTTGCCAACAATCCTTTACGGTTACTTCAGCACCCCGAGGGGTTCCTCCTCCACTACCTCCGAGCAAACCTGCCCCTCCTATAATGAAGATTTTCATCTACATAGCAAACGAGTTAAAGGTCCTTACACGCATCATCAAGCTCGTGCGCTTCTCGATACTGGAACCGTCACAATGGAGTCACAGGCTTGTCAAGAGGGTATGGACTCTTGGAAACCACTGTCATCGTTTCTACAATAATCTTTTCGTTCGACAAAATTATGAAAACACTTCGCATAGCAGCTCAATGGATGTGGGATCATCGTGGCCGGGACATTTGGTGGAGGCCACCCGTTCTCACCTCAGCGAATATTCAAGACTCGACAAACCCTCAGTTGAGCATTGTCGAAGCTGAGTCAGTCTTTCGACTCCTTGAGGAGGAGAAGTTGATTTTCCCGTTCCAGCACCCCCGACGATAGGAAGACCGTCTATCTTATCAACGAAGTGAGGGAAGATGAGTGGACTGCGTTTCTGAAGAAGCGAAGTCCATTTTATCTCTATATCTCTCGGCCGTTGATGGCACTTTTTAAAAATGTGTGGGCGGTGATCGTTTGGTTTCTGTCAGTTATTATTGCATCATTTCTTGGAGCGTTTATTAATAAATCGTTCTTCCCATGAAGAAAGATCCGAACCCATCGCTCCAGCTGACGGTCACCCGCCGCTACGCGGCGGGTGACCGCAGCTGAGCTCGTTCGACACCAAAGATCACATGGGAATTCTAGCCAAGATCTTCAACGCTACCCCGCGAGAACAGCTCAAGGGCATATCGCTCGGTCAGGACGCGTTCTGGGAGTTATCCCCGGCTCGCGATCTGGCCTCTTTTCTCAAGGCGTTACCGAGCCTCCTCCCCAATGGTGCCATCGCTTATCTCGAGGACGGCACCCCGCCAAAAGAAATTAAGACATTTTTAGACGCACATTGCGTGCCTGAAGTATCACACCTCGCGATGGGCACGATTTGGCCGAGGCCCGAAGTGTATCACCTTCCAGCCACTCCCCAGAACTTGGCTCAGCTTGCGACACTCGCAGAGAAGTGTGCCACCCCCGAAGTGGCAATCCATCTGCACATTTATCAGCCCGGCAAGGTTCTCTTGGAGTGGTATGACGCATTTTCCGGGGATCCCTTCTATCTTTCGCAGACCATTCCTGAAGAGAAGGTGAAGAGGTTTTGCAAATTACTATCCCTGACGTATAAGAAGTCCGGAAAGAGTGTCGAACCAACGCTCCACCCACAGCCCACCCGCGCTGACGCGCGGCTGTTCTGTGGGTGAGCTGTTCGTTATGCGTATTCTTAGTATCGGCATCCTTATCCTTCTTATGGGATGTAGTACATCTGAAGATGCGAAGGTGCCAGTGACTACCCTCACTTCGGTTGACAAGATCTCAGAACCAGTCATTCCGTTGGACTTACAAAGGGATCAGGACCTGCATCCATTAGGAGACCATCTTCCTGGCCAAGGTTCCAAAACATTGAAACTTCATAGATCAATTACCAATTCAGTGAAACCCTCTATCATTCAGCAGGATGGCACAACCAATCAAATCAAGCCTGAGAAATGGATTAATTTCTGATGGATAGGCATAACCCTTCGCTCCAGATAATCGCCACCCGCGGGCACATTAAATTGACTGTTACACCTTCAGAGTCGCAAGTGGCGATATCTGAACTCCATCGACTTCAAGATGAAGGTTCTCTCTAAGACAGAGTGCCAAGAATGGTGCAGACGCTATGGATATCGGTTCTCCGAGTCTGGCACACCCTCATTTTCAGATGCACAGACTCAGACGGATTTTCAGATTCCACAGGATGCGGGATCGAGAGTGCGCTGGCCCGAGAGCATTTGGTTGCTTTTCGTTCCGCTCCCGATGTGCTTCTCTGGATTACAGAGTGGGGAGTATGGCCGTCAGGCGAGCGCATGCATATTTTCGAGAGATTCAGGCTGTCCTACGGAGTGGACTCTCCTCTCATCAAGCATCCTGGACATCTCCTCACGCAAGACGAGTTCGAGACTACTTGGTCGCTTGCTATTTTCGCTATCTTGTTCCTATGGGATTGTTACGTGCTCGCTTCCAACAAGCAGGTCGTGTTATTCTACTCACATGATGAATTCGGGAATATCACAGAGAAGAAGGTCGCCTAACCACCTATTAAGCCCGCCGCTGTAAAGGACAAAAGCGTTGCTCTGCGGATTCAGTGATCTGCTTGTGACCACTCAGGAGTCAGAATCCAGAATCCAGAATTAAGGATTCAGAATGAAAAACAGAAACTCAACAGGGAGAGGCTTTGTGTCGTCACGCATGATTTCCTCCTACAGCCTATAGCCTACAGCTTATCCCCTGAGCAGTTACTACCATCCTTACCCCAGGTTGATTGTCTCCCCGCTGGGTGGGATGATGATTTTCGATTCGGGCATCTGCTGCGTTAATTCCTTTTGGAACCAGTTGAGACTGGAAGGTTCACCATGGACCAGGACCACGTTGCGCGGGCGGATGCGTGTAACGTATTCCAACATGTGTTCACGGCTGCAATGAGAGGTGAATTCAAAACTTTCCACCTGACACCGAATTTCCATTTCGCCTGCATCACCTCCCATATTAGCGCGACCGCCCTGGCCGGCGGCTTTTACCTTGCCAGCAGGCGAGTCGGGATCCACATAACCCACAAAAAAAATCGAGTGTTGCTTTTCGGCTGCCACGCGCTGAGCCATCAGGTTGGACCTGGTACGGGGTGTCATCATCCCTGAAGAGATCAACATCAAACGGCCGCGACCCAGCTTCATGGTCATGGCCTCTTTTTGTTCAAGCACAGTCAGGTTAAGATTATCCTCCAGTTTGAATCCGGGACACACACGGGGATGACTACGGCTCAGTTCATCGTAGATTTCGGTGTAAGATCGGCTGAGACCACTGATGTAGATGAGTTGCTCGGGAAGCGATCCCTCTTGCATCAGGTCATGGAGAATTTTTAGCACTTCCTGTGTTTTACCGAGAGCGAAGCAGGGGATCAGCACGCTGCCACCCTTTGCATAGGTTTCCTGAATGGACGCCGCCAGCCGCTCGATTTCTGTTTCCCAGCTGACACCGGGCCGGGGCGGCATGGAGCCCCGGGTGCACTCGATGATCATGATATCAGGTTGCGCATCAGGAAACCGCGCTCCTCGTGTGATCTTCATATCCGAAAACTTGACATCACCCGTGTAAAACAGGGATTGACCATCCAGTTGAATCCAGATTCCGGCTGCACCCTGAACATGGCCGGCTTCATGATAGGTGATTTGCGCACCATCCACTTCAAAAGGCCTGTCATAGGGCACCGATTCAAGATCCTCCAGCAACCGATCCACCTGTCCATGCGTATAAAAGGGATACTCCATCAGATTGAGTTCATTTCGTTGTTTGATCATCACGCTGGCTGAGTTATGGAGAGCCCGGTCAGCGATCATACAGGATGCATGGGTAAGGTATGCCCGGGTCTCCGGTCGTTCACTCAGGATCACAGGCAGGGAACCAATATGATCGAGATGAGCGTGACTGACGAACACGCCATCCATCGGTTTTCCAGCAAGGAGATCCAATCTGGGCAGGGCGTCGTTGCCATCAATTTTGGGATGGGTACCGCAGTCCAGCAGATAACCATGGCCATTGATCTGCACATGGTAACAGTTGGCGCCGATTTCGTTCTGACGGGTAAGATTGGTAAAGAGCATGGGAAAAAGCTATAAGCTGAATGTTCTGAAATCACTACCATGAATCAAGCGTCTTCTTGCAATTCATCTCATCAGCCGGTATTTCCATAAAGCTGACGAGCTGCAAATCCGATGTCTTTGAAAGTTCCATACGCCAGTGTCCAGGAAGCAGCCAG
>Ga0247727_10015363_pt1 | contig 12572 bp, 9 predicted proteins | sample WisWelCaveWW1625_FD_202498 | JGI IMG/M metagenome (GOLD analysis project Ga0247727, IMG submission 202498) | Biofilm microbial communities from Wishing Well Cave, Virginia, United States - WW16-25 | ecosystem: Environmental > Aquatic > Deep subsurface > Groundwater > Cave microbial mat | place... | reverse complement strand
GAAAGTTACATCGGCCGCGTGCAACAAAAAATGGGCGAATGGGAGGCGGCGCTCAAAGCGTTCGAGAAACTTCTGGCCGCCTATCCCGAAATCCGCGATTTGAAAAAAACGTATCTGCGTTTCGTGGCGCAATATCAAATCGCCGTCTGCCAGGAAAGCCTCGAGCGCGATCAGCAGGCCGTCGCCACGCTGCTGCGCCTGAATGAAGATTTGCGCGAGCGCAGCGACGTGATCAACACCGTGCAATATTCTTATTTTCTCGGCTTGATTCAGGATTTAGCCGCGCGGCTTTTGGTCTCGCCGCGATTGGCGGACGCCGCGGCCTATCAAACGCAGTTTCAGGTTTTAGCCGAGCAAAATAAAAAGCGCCTCGGCCAGAAATATTTTTTGCAATTGCTCGACAAAGTTTTAACCGAGACCATGATCGAGCGCAAATATTTTCGGCCGCGTTTTCGCTATCTGACCGATGAAACTGACGCCGAGCCGTATCTGTTGGCGTATCGATTTTTGCCGGATCCGCGCGATCTTTATATCACCGGCGTGATCGGCTTGCAGATCGATCTCCGGCAATTGCGCCAGCGTTTGTTTCCGGAGATTTTGTCCAATTTGAAACTGAGTGAGAAGATGAGCCTCGCGGTTTTGAATCAGCAAGGCGATTTTGTCATTGGCGCGAAAAATTTTAAAGCTTCGCCGATTGCCGCGCAAACCTTGTCGCCGCCGTTTAATTTTTGGCAGGTCGCCGTTTATGTCAACGACAATGCCGCGCCCCCGCGCTGGAGCTTTCGCACGGCGCTCGGTTATGGTTTGATTTCTCTGTTGCTCTTGAGCATTTTATCCGGCGCGTTTTTTTTTATCCGGCGCGCCCAGCACGAAGCGAAGCTGTCGCGCCTGAAATCGACCTTCGTCTCGAACGTCTCGCATGAATTGCGCACGCCGCTGACGTCGATCAAAATGATGGCGGAATTGATGGAAATGCAAATTGCGGGCAAGACGGCCGACGGCAATCGCGGCCGCGCGCAACAGCATCTCGGCATCATCCGCCGCGAGTGTGATCGTCTCGGGCGGTTGATTGAAAACGTGCTGAGTTTCGCCAGCATCGAGCGCGGCGCGAAACAATTTTATTTCGAGTACGAAGAGTTGTCGGCAGTTCTGCGGCTTGCGATTGACTCCTTTCGCCCGTATGCCGACGCTGAAAACTTTCGGATCGAAACGGACATTCCCGACGAATTGCCGGAGCTGCGCCTCGACGCGGACGCGATTTTGCAGGTGATGCTGAATTTGTTGAGCAACGCGGTTAAATACAGCGACGAGATTAAAGAAATCAAAATTCGCGCCTTTGTTGAGCCGCAACACGTCGTCGTCGAAGTGGCTGATCGCGGCATCGGCGTCGCCGTCGCGGAGCTGCCGAAAATTTTTGACGATTTTTACCGCGTTGATCAGCGCTTGAATGCGCGCCAACAAGGAGGTATGGGTTTGGGTCTAACGTTGGCGCGCCATATCGTGCAGGCACACGGTGGTGAAATTACGGTGCGCAGCGAGCTTGGCAAAGGCTCGACATTTCGTTTCACGCTGCCGCTTCCCGCGGACGAGGCGATGACGGTTGTAACTCTGGAAGAATTGCCGGGAAAAATTACCGAAAAGAGCGCCGTTGAAATCGGTGCGAATTCTTAATTCTCAAATTTATCCGGTCAATTCGAGAAATCCGGATACCCTAACACAAAAGCATGAAAAAAATTCTGGTTGTCGAAGACGATGCGGCGATCGCGCTCGGCCTGCAGAGCGCGCTGCAGGACGAGGGTTACGAAACGCAGATCGCGCGCACCGGCCCGGACGGGCTGCGGTTCGCGAAGGAAAACCGGCCGGACCTGCTCATTCTGGATTTGATGCTGCCCGGCATGAGCGGCTTGGAGATTTGCAAACGCTTGCGCGACGAGGGCCTAGTCGTGCCGGTGATCATGCTCACCTCGAAAGCCGAAGAGGATGACCGGGTGCTCGGTCTCGAACTCGGCGCCGATGATTACGTCACCAAGCCGTTTAGTTTGCGCGAGCTGATGGCGCGGGTGCGGGCCCACTTACGGCGAGAAAAAAATGCTGAAACGACGGAAAGCCAGGGCGGCGAAAAAACGGAGAACTATCAATTCGGCGAGGTGATGGTGGATTTCAAGCGACACGAAGTTTACAAAGCCGGCGCGCGCCAGGATCTGACGAATCGAGAATTTCTTTTGCTGGAATATTTCATCAATCACCCGGGCGAATTGCTGACGCGCGATCACCTGCTGGATAAAATCTGGGGCTACGACGTTTATCCGACCACGCGCACGGTGGACAATCATATTTTGCGTTTGCGCAAGCATATCGAGCCGGACCCGGAAAATCCGCGCTATATCAAAACCGTCCGCGGCGCCGGGTACCTTTTTGAAAAAGATAAAAAGTAAAAAAGATAAAAAGAGAAATTGATAATGAGATGAATAATCAATCGGTAACGAGTGACGAGCGACCAGCGACCAGCGACCAGCAACGAGCAACCAGCAACCAGCTCGGCGTGTGCATGCACGGCGTGAAACTCACGGTGGAATCAGATCACGCGCCGTTGCTGGCCCATGCCACCGAGCACTTGCACAACATGATTGAGCCGGCGAGCACCAATCCCGATCTCGTCGTGCGCTGCCTGTGGTCGCAGGGTGAATGGGACGAGCAAGCCAATCCGTTTCAAATTGACGGCGCGCTGAACGTGATCGGCAAACGCATGTTGGGCAAAACCGACGACCTCATCTGGCTCGACACGTTGCGCATGAAAGGCTTGCAACTGCGTTTCCGGCGCGATCCGGGATATTGGAATTTTGAAGTGGCATATCGGTTCCATCCGAAAAAAGAAAAGCTCGACAACCTACCGGAATATGAATATAAAAGATACTTTAGCTTGATGAGTTATCTGGTTTATTATCCGTTGATCTGGTATTTGGAAAATTTTCGCGGCTGGACGATTTTTCATGCCTCGGCTCTCGCGTTCGACAAGCTCGGGCTCCCCGGCATGAGTCGATCGAATACGAGCGGAAGCGCGAGCTTGTCGAGCGCAGGCCTCATGATCGGCGGACTGGGCGGCGTCGGCAAGACCACCACCTGCGTCGCACTGATGCAACGCCCCGGCATTCGGCTGATTTCCGAAAACATTATTTTCACCGATGGCGAATTTATTTATCCTTGCGACGAGCCGATTCGGCTGGATGACGGCAGTCTGGCGATGCTGGGCGAAAATCCGGCCGGGCTGATTCCGATGAATTTTCCCGAAGGTCTGAAAGACAAATCGCTTTTTCATCTCGAACCGGCCTCGCATTCGGAAAAGGTCAAACCGGCGGCGCTGTTTCTGCCGCAGTTTTCCGCGCGGCGTTATTTAACCCCGCTCGCGCCGGAGAGCACCGTGGAAAAAATGATAGCGATGAACCGGCTCACCCGCGAGTTGGATGATTACGGCTGGTACGCTGCCGCGCTGGAAATGCACTGGCCGCGCCCCGGCCATGCCGAAAAACGCCTCGAAGTGCTGCACCGCTTCGCGCAAAACGCGCGCGGCTACGAGCTGGGCATCGATCGCACTGCCGGCGTCGGCGCGGTGGTGGAGGATATTCTTAAAACCGTATTATGAGTTTTGTGTGAATTGTATAATAATAATTTAAATATTTACGTTTTACGGCTGAAATCGCCCATGCACCAACCTCTTGAAACGACACCGAAAAACGGCGGATTGCCGCTCAAATTTTTTTTAACGCCGGACCTGATGCCGGATGCGGCGACCATGTCGCAACTGGAAGAACTGGCAAGCTCGGCGGGACTCCTGTATCACGTCGCGGTGCTGCCGGATATCCACCGCAAAAGCCGCAACCCGAGTCCGACGGGCACGGTGGTCGCGGCCCAAAACATGATCGTGCCGCGCGCCGTTGATACCGGCATTTGCTGCGGCATGCGCATGGTGCGCACCGATATTGACGTGCGCGAGCTATCCGCGCCGGCGCTTGACACGCTGTTTGGCGAGCTGAGGCGCACGGTGCCGGTTTTGGAGCACGAGCAGGACGTCATTAGCAAAGACGACGTCGCGGCTATTCTCGTGCAAGGCGGCAAATGGAGCCAGAAAAAATTCGGCCTCAGCGAGGCGGAATTGGATTGCATCGAAGACCGCGGCACCATGCCGACCGACACCGATGATCCGGAAATAATTCTCGCCAGCATGCCGGACAAGCCGATGAAAAAAGGACGGCGTTGTTTCGGCACGCTCGGCGACGGCAATCATTTTTTGGAGTTGCAGGAGATCGTCGAAGTGATCGATCGCGACGCCGCGAGTTTGTTGGGCCTGGAGCTTGGCAAAGCGCTGTTCATGCTACATACCGGCTCGCGCAGCGTCGGCAGCAAAACCATGAAAGAATATTTAGAGAAATTTGAAGTGCTGGAGAAGCGCGCTGCTGCGATCTGGTCGTTGCCGGCGGATTCGGAAGCCGGCGTGCAATTCGCGCGCGCGATTGCTGCGGCCTCCAATTTCGGTTTTGCCAATCGCATTGCCATCACTGAAAAGCTGCGCGTGGCGGTGCGGAAAACGCTGCGCGACGAGTCGCTCGCGATGCCGCTGCTCTACGATTGCGCGCACGTGAGCATTAAGCGCGAAACCTGGAACGGCGTAAAACTTTGGATTCACCGCCACGGCGGTAGCCGCGCGCTACCGCCTTCGCAAATGGCGTTGCATCCGGTTTTTTCGCAAACCGGCCAGCCGGTGCCGATTCCCGGTTCGATGGGACACGCTTCTTATATCGGCGTCGCCGCGGAGAACGCGCGCGAAACATTTTATTCGGTGAATCATGGGGCCGGGCGCGTTCTCGACAAGCCCGAGGCGATGGCGCAGTTTACCGCGGCGCAGGTGGAAAACGAAATGCGCGCCAAAAATATTCGGCTGTATCGCTACGGCGCGGATAACATTGCGGAACAGGCGCCGGATTCGTTCAAGGATATTTCGCGCGTCATCGCGGCGATGTCGGCGTTGTCGCTGGCGCGTCCGGTGGTTCGCCTGCGGCCGGTGGCGGTGTTAAAAGGATGAGTGCGGCAAAATCAACGGCAATAAAAAAAATCGTAACGGAGAAATAATTATGAGCAACGCTTCCAGCTTTTCCGGGAAACTGGCGGAGTTTTTCGCCGACCCCAATCGGCGAAAAGCACTGATATTTCTGGCGCCGCTGGTGATTGGCGTTTTTTGGGTGGGGAGCAATTTCCTGGCTTCGGCGGATGAAGGGGCCGTGACGAAAAGCGCCAAAGTTAAGCGTGGACCGGTCACGATAAAAATTATCGAAAGCGGCGAACTGCGCGCGCAGGATCAGGTGACGATCAGCGCCATCACCGACAAGCAGATTCTCTGGCTGGCGCCGGAGGGCAAATGGGTGGAAAAAGGCGATACGCTCGTCCGGTTTGAATCGGCCAAATATGAAATCGCGCGCGACGAAATCGAATCGCTGGTCATGCTGGCCAACGCCGGCTATACCAAAGCCACCAATGAGCTTGAAGCCCAACAGATGCAGGAAAATGCCGCCAAGAAAAATCTTGAGACGATTATGTCGCTGGCCCAAAAGGGTTTTATTACGGAAAGTGAGGTCGAAAAGACGCGCCTGGGATTTATTGAAACCAAATCCCGAACGCGCGCGCTGCAAGGTGCCGTAGGAGCGGCACGGGCCAATGTCGCTCGCGCCGGGCAGGCCTATGCGCAACAGGCGCGCAAATTGCGGATGAGCGTCATTTTTGCGCCGCGCGACGGGCTGGTGGTTTATGCCACGACGGGCGACGAAGAACACCGCAAAAAGATCAGCGTCGGCATGACGCCGCTTGAAGGCGCGGATTTGATTTATTTGCCGGACGTGTCCTCGATGTTGGTGGACCTCCAGGTGAGCGAAGTTGATCTGGCGAAATTGCGAGTCGGCTTAGCCGCAGAAATTCGGCTCGATGCTTATCCGGACGTGGTTTTTAAAGGCGAGATTAAGATGATTGCGGAGCTGGCCAAACGCAAGCTCAATTTGATGACCGGTAAAGCCAGCGGCGCCAAAGTTTTCGACGTAACCTTGACCGTGCACGAAAGCGACCTGCGTTTGAAACCGGGATTGACCGCCACCGCGGATATCGTCGTGAATCAATACGATGACGTTCTGTACATCCCGGTAGAGAGCGTTTTTTTCGACGCCGAAAAACGGCCCTTTGTTTATCTGCAGCAGGGCGGCAAAGCCAAACCGCGCCTGGTAACCATCGGTGCAAGCAACGATCGTTACGTGGTGATCAAAGAGGGTTTGCAAGAAGGCGATGAAATTTTACAAGGGCGGCCGAAAACGTGATCCCGGAAAAATTTTATTTAGGTTTGGCCGGTTGCGCTCCGGCCTCTTTCAGCATCGACTCGAGCGGCAGGTTCGGCTGAATTTGCAGTTCCCACAAATCGTGAAATTTGTCGCCGAGCTTCGCATCGCCGCCGTAAATGACGAGGCGCTGGCTGCGCGGATCGAAGATGGCTTGATGATCGAGCCGGGGCTGCGGGCCGGGCGTGAGGTTGAGCCAGACGTCGTTTTCCAGATCAAAAGCCCACACGTCGTTCAGATAGCCTTCGTGGCCAAACCCGCCGAAGATGATAAACCAATGGCGCGCGGCCTCATAAACGCCGGCGGCGTGGCGTCGCGCCGGCGGATGCGAGTGGCGCGTTTTGAGTTGTTTCCATTTGCCGGGCGCATAAGAAATCATCGGAAAATAAAATGCCCACGTGTCGTCGAACGCCAGTTTTTGATCGCGATCCCAACCGCCGTAAATCACCAAACGATTTTTTTTCTCATCGTAAACCGCGACGTGATCGCCGCGTCCGGGCGGCGCCTCGTCGCGGCTCGTCAGGTTTTGCCATTGTTCGAAGTACGGTGAAGCCGGATCGAGATTGAGCGCCCAGAGATCGTTGAGATTGGTGCGAATAAACTCGCTGTTGTTTTGTTGCCCGCCGAAAATGACCATCCGTTTGCTGAAACTGTCGTAAATCGCCGAGTGATCTTCCCGCGCCGGCGCGGTGGAGTCGGTCATGTTGCGCCAATGGTGCGTCCGCAGATCGAGCGCCCAAAGTTTGTTGGTGGTCAAACCGTCTTCGCCGCCGTGCAAAATCATGCGTTGCCCCAGCGGATCGTAAATCACCGCGTGATCCTCGCTCGCCGGCGGCGGCGCGCCCGTTGTCGCCAGCTTTTGCCAAAGATTTTGTGCCAAATCCAGCGCCCAAACTTCGTTCAAATTTTGATTCGCATTGTCTTTGCCGCCAAATAAAACCAGGCGATGCTGGCCCGGATCGTAAATCATCGCGCAATCCTCGCCGGCGGCGGGAATGGCGGCGTCCGGCGCGAGGGTTGGCGTGCGGTCGATCCATTGGCTGGCGCTGTTGCCCTGGCGCGGCGCCGCAGTTGTTTTGGTCTCGGTCGCCGGCGTCGGCGATTGAAATTTGGTTTTCTGCGCGCAACCGGCAAGCGCCAAGAGAGTTGCCAAGCCCACGAACGCTTTGCTGAAAAAAAATACTCCGCTGCCGGCGCGAAGAGAAGGTTTTATATTCGTGGAACGCGAGAATGAACGGTGAATGGTTTGCATGGCGCTTGGTTTCCTTATGATGTGTAAGCGAGTTGTGTGATTTGAAAAGCGCAGCCGATTTAGAATTTTTGCTGACGATCTTTTTGGAGTTGGGCGCCCTCAGTGCTATTCCGTTTCCAGCAAACTCGCGCGCGTCGCGGCTTCCTCGCCGTATTTGTCGCGGATCGTCTCCAACAGATCGGCAACACGGTCGCGGCGCTGCTGGCCGTCATCGGATTGAAACAGACTTAATTGCTCGCTATCGGTGTTGTTGAGATGCGACATGCCGACACCGATCAAGCGAACTTTTTTCCCCTTGCGGTCGAATTTGCGAAACAGCTCCAGCGCCATCGCGCGCATCGTTTCCGCGTCATGCAAGTATTCGGGAAGTTTGCGCTGCCGCGTAAATGTTTCAAAGCCTTCCAGTCGGACTTTTAATGTTAGCACCCGCCCTTTTAAATCCAGCCGGCGCATATCGGCGCTCAAGTTTTCGGTAATTTTCCAAATCGTGCCTTCAATAATTTTCACGTCGGCGACGTCCTGATCATACGTGTGTTCCTGGCTGATGGATTTGCGCGGCCCCCAGTCCTCCACCGGCCGCTCATCGATGCCGTTCGCCAACTCCCACAAATGCGCGCCCCATTTGCCTAATTTTTCCGCCAACATTTTTTGCGAGGATTGCGCCACGTGGCCGATGGTGGTGAAGCCCAATTTCTGCAACTGCGCTTCGGTTTTCGGACCCACGCCCCAGAGTTTTTTTATCGGCAGCGGCGCGAGAAAAATTTTTTCCTGCCCGGCTTCGCAAATCGTCAAGCCGTCCGGCTTCTGTAAATCCGAAGCGACTTTGGCGACAAACATGTTCGGCGCCACCCCGACCGAGGCGGTGAGGCCGGTTTCGTTTTTAACGCGCGCCTTCAGTTTTTCCGCCAAGGCTTTGGCGCCGCCGTGAGAGTTGGCCGTTTGCGTAATCTCGATAAACGCCTCATCGATGCTGATCTGCAAAAGCTGCGGCGAGTACTCCTGCAAAATTTTCATCACCTGTTGGGAGATTTCGCGATACCGCGGGAAGCGCGGAAAAACATAAACCGCGCCGGGACAGCGGCGATACGCTTGCGAAATCGGCATGGCCGAATGAATGCCGAACTTGCGCGCTTCGTAGCTGCACGTGGCCACCACGCCGCGCCCGGTGCCGCCTTTCGGATCAGCGCCGACCACCACGGGCCTGCCGCGATACGCCGGATGATCGAGTTGCTCGACCGCCGCATAAAACGCGTCCATGTCGAGATGGAGAATGATTCTCCGCAAGATTGTTTTTGGCATATTCAAAATTAAAATTCTAAATTATAAATTTTCAATTTAAAATTTTTATTTTTGCGCCACCACCGCTTTCACCACCGCTTCGGCTATCCGCTGCCGAAAACTGGCGGAACGAATCCGCCACAGATCATCGCGATTAGAGAGATTGGCGGCTTCCAGCAAAATCGAAGTCGGCACGCGGCTGTAGCGAATGATCCCCGGCGCCCATTTGTGATCGTGGCGATAAACGTAGCTGCGCACTGGCCGGTAATCATGCACCGGGATTTGCGCGCGGCGAAAATAGTCGATCAAATCGAACGCAAAATTCTCGCTGGCGATCTCCGCATTTTCAATTTCGCGTCGTGAAAAAGAAATGGCGCCGAGCCGGCCCTCTTTGTACGAACGATAAATGCTGCCCGTCGCTCTGTATTGGCTGGCGCGTTCCGCGGCGCCGGGAAAATAAATCATCGTCCCGTCCAACGTCGGATGCAAATGGTCGAGATGAATGCTGATCAGAAAGATATTTTCCGCTGGAATGCCGTGTTGCCCCATCCAGCGGTAAAGATCTTCAATTAAATATATTCGCAAATTGAGCGCAATGCGGCTATCGGCCATATAATATTCCGGCGTCACTTTCACATATTCGTCGCGATTATTCGCCAGCGTGACGCCGCGGTTAATTTGATCGCCGGTTTTTTTGTCGCGCACCGTGGAATAAACTTTGATGCCCTGCGCTTGCAGGCCGCGCTTAATGCGAATCATTAAGTCGTAAGCGATCTCGTCCTCAACCCAACCGCGCACCATCGTGCCGGGATCGTTGCCACCGTGGCCGGCGTCTAAAATCACATGCAGCTCGTCACGCGATGACCGGCGCGGTTTAATCAACGGCCTGGCTGAACGCGGCACCGCCGGAATTTTGCCGCGCAAAATATCATCATCGAGAAAGCGCGTGGGAATTCGAATCGGCGCGCCATCGGCGATTTTGGTGGCGTCGCGAATGCCGTTGTAGGCCAAAAGTTTTTGCGCAATGGCATTGACCTCGTCGGCCTCGACGCGCCCGGTAAAGCGCACCACCACGGCGCTGTAAAGCGCCTCGCCTTTTTTTAATCGATAAACCGCTTCGCGCTCGCCGGCTTTGTTCTTTTGAAAAGCGAGATCGGGATGAAACGGCGTTGCCGGCAGCGCCGCCCGATCTTTGGAAATGGCGGGACGCGGCAGCACCGTGTCGGCATCTTCAACCGGCGCCTCCTCGCGGGGTGGTAACGGCGGCGTCAGCATCGTCGTGGAACGTTCGATGAGTCTGGGTTTCGCCGGTGTGGTTTGCCGCGGCTTCATTTCCGCGCGCAACGGATAAAGCCGGCGCCGATTTTCGCGGGTTGTGGCATTCGTTGGTCGCGGCAAGGGTTTAGCGCCGCAGCCCCACTCACCGAGCGCAACCAGCAACAGCGTGATTAAAAGAAATTGCGAAAAAATTTTTACCGAAATCCGTTTCAACGCATCCCTTCCGTTAAGCGTAACGCGGCGTGTGGTCCGGCTGCCGCAGCGCCTGGCAAAAATTTTTCAGCGCTTCCTGCCAGGCTGCCGTGTCGTGATAAAAACAAATTTGCAAACGCGGATGCGAATTTCCCGTCAACAGGCGCGTGAGAAAAACCTCCTGCTCGCACAAACACAAAGTCGGCCGCCACAAACTCAGCGCGGTCGCGATCTCATAGCCGACGCCGAGCGAAGGCCGGCTCACCTCTGCAATCATGCCGTCGCAACTTTCGATGAATTGCAAATCGCGATTAAAAATTTCTTCCGCGGACAGCTTCGCTTCGTGTTCCAGCACGTCGGCTCTGGCCACGTGCGCCGAGAGCACTTCGGCGCCCAGCGTTTCGAGAAAATGCACCATTTCAGCATAAAGCGGTTGGCGCTCTCGGCCCGCGCTGATCGCGCCGGCGAAATAAATTTTTGGTCGTGATTCCATACGTGATGGCAAATTGTTGTGACGATTCAGCCTTTTTAAAAGTCAAAATAATTAGAGTCAAAATGATTGAGCAAGAAAACAGCTTTTAATTATTTTGACTTAAATCATTTTGACTTTTAATGATCGCGCGAATTTCTTCATCCGTCAGATTACGATTGATGCTTTTGGCCTTATTAAAAATTGCTTCAACCCAAATCCGTTTTGCCTCGATCCCGTGTTCGTTCAGCCAATAAATCACATTCGACTCGCCGCTCATGTGGCCGATCTCGATTTTTTGTTTGCGGCCAAACCAACTTGCCGGCACGCCGGAATAAACCCGATCGGCCAGCCAATCCTGCCCTTTTTTTCTCGCCTTCGCAATCGCTGCTGCATGAACGCCGGTGCCAGTGCAAAAGGCATCACGGCCCATCACCGCGTAGTTGACTGGAATCGGCACTTCACAGGCGGCCGAGACCAAATCACAATAAGCTTTCAACGCCGTGAGATCGTTGTCAATCCAGCCGAGCAATTTGCAATTGACTAAAATTAAATCCAGCGGCGTGTTGCCGACGCGCTCGCCGATGCCGAGCATCGTGCCGTGCACGCGATCCGCGCCCGCTTCAATCGCCGACAGCGTGTTGATGATCGACAAACCGCGATCTTTGTGGCCATGCCAATCGATTTTGACTTCCGGATTGATGGCATGAACGACTTCGCTCACAAAACGAATCAACGCCTTCACGCCGTTCGGCGTCGCGTGACCGACCGTATCGCAACAAACGACCCGCTTGGCCCCGCAATTCACCGCGGTCGAATACAACGCGCGAATATCATCCGGATGCGAGCGAATGGTGTCTTCGGTGACGAACATTGAGGGCAAGCCCTGCTTCACAACGAGCGTGATCGCCTTTTCAACCGTGCGAAGGAGAAAATCAAGATTCCAATTCTCGGCATATTGCCGAATCGGGCTGGAGCCAAGAAACGTCGCGGCTTCAATGGTAATACCAACCTGCTGCGACACTTCCGCTATCGGCATAATATCTGCTTCCACCGTGCGCGCCGCGCAGTTCGGAAAAATCGGCAACTTGTTGCTCGCAATTTCTTTTGCCAGCGCCAGTACATCCGCCTTTGCCCGCGGCCCCGCTCCCGGCAAACCAATGTTGGCCGATTGAATGCCGAGCTGGCGCATGTAATGCAAAATACGAATCTTGTCCGCAATCGGCGGATCCGTTACCGACGGCGATTGCAAACCATCGCGCAGGGTCTCGTCGTTGAACTCAATCGCTTTGTCCGGCTTCCACGCGCCATCATGGACGTTCCAGTCGTAGATGAGATCACGCTCGTTCAATGTTTCCATTGGCTACTTCTTTGTCGCTTTGCTATTTGGTCGGCTAAAAAGCCCTGTCGGGTTTGAGATTAATTCACAAAATCGAAGAATAAGTGATAAAGATGTATTGACGTCTTGTTTTTCCGGATATGCTTTGACTCAAAACTCAACTCCCAATTCGCACACTTCCGGTTGATTAATAGCTCCATATCTTCTGTAGGGTGGAAATCGGTGACTTTTAATTTTAGAATATTTACAATTCTCTTGGGGTTCCCTTTAATAATAAAACCGAGCATTCCTGCATATTCATCACCCTCAGAGTAAATCAAGTCAATGAATTTTTCCATTCCATCAATTTTGTACTTTCCATGCTTATCATTTGCACCATTAACATACCTTGTT
>Ga0247727_10015362_pt1 | contig 12574 bp, 5 predicted proteins | sample WisWelCaveWW1625_FD_202498 | JGI IMG/M metagenome (GOLD analysis project Ga0247727, IMG submission 202498) | Biofilm microbial communities from Wishing Well Cave, Virginia, United States - WW16-25 | ecosystem: Environmental > Aquatic > Deep subsurface > Groundwater > Cave microbial mat | place... | reverse complement strand
TGGCTCCGACCACGAGTTCTGCCCCTTATGCGCCGCCTCCAGATCCTCGATGTTCACGTGGATCCGGTCCGGCTTCCCGCCCGTACCCGGAACATCGGTGGGATTCACTCCGACATCCAGACGCACCGGGATGAATTCCACACCCATCACGCCCGTCTGCGGCGCCTCGTACACCGGTGTGGCCTCGGCCAGCGTCACTTCGAATCGGATGGCCGGCTGTTCGCCGATCACCTCCAGCGAATGCAGGTGCCGCTCCGGCGCATACACGTAGGAGCCCTTGCGCGCTTCGATCACCTGCATGTTCCCAGGCGGGCTTTCGATCTCGAACCGGATGCGTCCTTCCTGCACCACCCACCACTCCGGTGAGTCCGGATGCAGGTGGCGCACAACTTTCGACCCGGGCGCCGCCGAGATCACCTGGCCGCGCGAGTTCTGGTCGAGGATCACCAGTTCGCTCCAGTTGTCCTGACCGCGGTGCCTCGCTTTCAGCTCCGCCAGCCGTGTCAGTGGCTTCAGCGGCGGTGGAAAAGGCGTAGCCTGCACGGGCTTGGGAAAGTAGAAGATCCGCGGCGCCGCCGGTTGAGCCAGGGCGGGCGCGGCGCTCAGCAGGACGATTGCAAAGACAGGGCGGCGGTTCACGGAGGGATTCTATCACCGATGCCAGAGCCTTGTACTACTCCCTCATTTTGGGTCACTAACGCTCCGCCATCACCGATATGAGGTCTGAGGACCTATGGGCGCGAATCTCGGGTTATGGCTGGCGCTGGTGACGTCATCCATCCCGGCTTTCTCGCAGGAGCCGGCCGTTCCCAGGCAGTCATTAAGTCGTGAAATCCAGGAAATACGGGAGAAAATGAGGCTCCTTCAGGAGCAACTGGATTCCCTGGAGAAACGCCACGTCGCCGCTGAGCCGACGGCTCCGGCGCCAGTCATGACAGTGGGATCAATGCCCCGGCCTGTTGCCGCCGCGGCCTTGCAGTCCGATGCAGTACCCAGCGAATCGGAAAGCTCCACCCCCCTGGACCTGAACGGCTATTACAGTTTCCGGTATCTGAACGACACCAGGGCTGCGAATCCGGGGACCTTTCAGGCGCACGTTCTCAGCCTCTTCTTCGGCAAGAAGCTGGGCCGTTGGCGCTTTTTCTCGGAGGCCGAACTCGAATACGCGCCCGCCTTTGACAGCTCCGGCGTGACTTTTTCCACTCACCGTGGCGAAGTTCTGCTGGAGACCGCCTGGCTGGATTACAACCACCGGGACTGGTTGAATGCGCGGGGAGGCCTGCTGCTGGTGCCGACATACTGGCGCGTGCATCATTATCCATCCACTACCCTGACCGTTCAGAACCCGCTCATCGACAAGCGCATCTTCCCCGGCGACATCGTCGGCGTGATGGCGCACGGCTCGCGATATTTCTCGCGGGGCGGTCTGGACTACACCATATACGCCGGCAACGGCCGCGGCGTCGACCAAGGCCGGCAGGATATCAACGAAAACAAAGCCATCGGTGGAAGCTTCGTCTATCACGTGCCGACGCAGGAGAAGTTCGACACGGTCGACCTCGGGATGCAGTGGTATCGCGACACGCTGGCGAACCGGGATCGGGAGAAAATCTATGGCTTCGAAGCCAAGATCGAGAAAGGCCGGCTCGGATTCCTGGGAGAGCTGGCGCATGCGACTCTGGGACCGTCCGGCGGCGCTCGCAGATTGTTCCGCGAAGGCTATTACCTCCAGCCGTCGTTGCGGCTGAGCCGGAAGGCGCACCTGGTTTACCGTTACGACCTGCTGAACTACGACAGCCGTCTCAGCGACGCTCGCGATCTTCGCCGGCACACTTTCGGTTTCGGCTACCGGCCGACGCCCACGGTTTCTCTGAAACTGGAGTTCAACCATTACAAGCCGGAGCAGCGCCCCGGCACCTACACCGGCCTGGCCGCGGGCCTCTCATTCTTCTTCCAATGAGCTTCTTCCAATGAGCGGAATCCTATTGTTGGCGCTGTTCCTGCTGTCCGGCGGGGCGCAAACACCGTCGATGCGTGACAGCAAGGCCACGGTCATCATCGCCAACAAAACCAACCGCCTGGATTCCATCAGCCGGAGCCAGTTGAAGATCATCTATCTGCGCAAGGTCTCCCGGTGGCCCTGGGGCGCCGAGACGGTTCCGGTCGATCTCCCACATCGACACCCGACCCGCGACCTCTTCGTCAAAACCGTGCTGGATAGCAACGTAGAGGATCTTGCCGTCTACTGGATCGATCAGAAAGTCACCCGCAACGTGGACCCACCGGTGGAGGCGGGCAGCCCGGATGCGGTGAAAGCTCTGGTCGCCTCCAGGCCGGGCGCCATTGCTTATATTCCAGCCGCCGCCGTGGATTCCACGGTGAAGGTCCTCGAGGTCCGATAGCCTATGGCACGCCCTCGGTTCGCCTCGATTCGCGTCAAGCTGCTGGCCGGCTGCCTGGCCGCCGTCTTCGGCTCGGGCGCGGCCTGCTATCTGGCATTTTCTACTTCGGCAGAACGGCAGGCGATGGCGAATATGCGCTCTCGCGCAATGAGGATGGCATTGAACACCGCCTTCCTGGCTTCGCCGCTGATCGCCTTCGACAGCCGCAATGAGACGGAGAAAGCGCTGCTTCTGCTGAAAGCCCAACCCGACTTCGGCTATGCCTTGATTCTGGATGAGGATCGCAATCTCTTCGCCGGAATTAACACGGAGTCCGCCACGGGCGCCCCCGGGACCCGGCTCCAGATCTTCACCGCCAACGGCTTGCTGCATGCCTCCGCGCCCATCGTGGACGGCGGTAAAACCTGGGGCTACCTCCAACTCGGTCTGTCCTTGAAACAAACCAACGATCAGTTGCGCGTATTTCGAATTACCGCGGTCACCACCATCTTTACGATCCTGCTGGCCGCGCTCTTCGGCCTGGGGTGGCTCATGGAGACCATGGTCTGCCGGCCGTTGGCCCGTCTTCAGGGGGCCACACTGGAACTGGTAGAGGGCCGGTTCCCAGAGGACATCCACACCAGGGCTGCCGGGGAGATCGGAGACCTCACACGGGAGTTCAACCGCATGGTTGGCGAGATGAAGAACGCCGCCGTGACCAAGCAGCTCCTGAAGGAACTGGAACAGAGCATAGCCAAGGCGAACGCCGCTTCCCGGCTCAAGAGCGAGTTCCTGGCCAACATGAGCCACGAAATCCGCACGCCCATGAACGGCATCGTCGGCATGACGGCGCTGCTGCTCGAAACCAACCTCGAAGGCGAACAGCGGGAATTCGCCGAGACTGTCCGCGCCTGCGCCGACTCGCTGCTCACCATCATCAATGACATTCTCGATTTCTCGAAGATCGAGGCCGGCAAGCTGAAGTTCGAAACCCTGGACTTCGATCTGCACTCCGTGGTGGAGGGCGCCGCCGAACTGCTGGGTCCGCAGGCCCACGCCAAGGGCCTGGAACTGTCCACCCACATCGCTGAGGACGTCTGCTCGTCGCTTCAGGGCGACCCCGGCAGGATCAGGCAGGTTCTCCTGAATTTGCTCGGCAATGCCGTCAAGTTCACTCTCCATGGCGAGGTCGTGGTCACCGTCGAGCAAGTCTCCGAATCCGAGTCTCAGGTGCTTCTGCGCTGCTCGGTGCGCGACACCGGAATCGGCCTCACGGCGGAAACGCGCGAGCGCCTGTTTCAGCCCTTCATGCAGGCGGACGGCTCCACCACGCGCCAGTTCGGAGGCACGGGCCTGGGATTGGCCATCTCCCGGCAATTGGTGGCGCTGATGGGCGGCGAGATCGGCGTGGAGAGCGAGCCTGGGCACGGCTCCACGTTCTGGTTCACGGTGCGCCTGCGGAGGCAGCCGGTCCAGCCGGCCCCGCGCCCCGCCTCGGCCCAGAATCTGGCTGACTTGTCCGTGCTGATTGTCGACGATAACGAAACCAACCGCCGCATCCTGTCACGCTACCTTCGCTCCTGGGGTGTGGTCTCGCTGGAGGCCGGCGGCGGAGAGGATGCGCTGAAGATGCTCGGGCAGCAGGCTGCGGCCGGGAAGCCATTCGATGTGGCCTTGATCGATTTGCAGATGCCGGGAATGGACGGCTTCGCGCTCAGCCGCAATATCAAATCCAATCCCTCCATCGATCTCCCCATCATCATGCTGAGCTCGGTGGCGCTGCGGGGCGAAGCCGGCCGGGCGGAAGAGAACGGCATCGCCGCCCACCTCACCAAGCCCGTGAAGAAATCCCAATTGCTGGAGTGTCTGGCGGCGGTGTTGCAACCCGTCCTGACTACACGGCAACGCCGCCACGCCGCTGCCGGCCAGTACGAGCGCGAAGCCGCCCCTACTCAGCCTCGCATCCTGGTGGTGGAGGACAACTTGGTGAACCAGAGAGTGATCGTCCACACGGTAAAAAAGTTGGGCTATTTGGTGGACGTTGCCGGCAATGGACTGGAAGCTCTGGCGGCATTGTCGCGACTGCCATATGCACTCATACTGATGGATATCCAGATGCCGGAGATGGATGGCATCGAGGCCACCGCGGAGATTCGCCGCCGGGAGCAGCAGGGCGCACCTCACATCCCCGTCGTCGCTCTGACCGCCAACGCCATGCAGGGTGATCGCGAAAGATGTCTTCTGGCGGGCATGGACGATTACCTCACCAAACCCATCCAGATCCAGGCGCTGGCCGCCGCACTGGAGCGCTGGGCCGCTCCGGCGGCCCCGGCCACCGAGCCTGCGCCGCCCGCCGTCTCGGCGCCCCCAGCGTCTCGGCGTTGAACTCCTTCTGCTCTCTCAATCCTCCCGCACGAACTCATTACTGTACGTCTTCGACAAATCGATCTTCGCCGCTCTCACATTCTCCGACCACACCGCCATCGACCGTCGAACCGCCTCCGGCGCGCCCGGCGGCATGGCGCCATCGGAATTCAGCATCGGAACGGTTTCTCGAATCACCGACGTGTATATCTCGGGATCGTCGCCGCGCAGCGGCGCCGGCATCTTCGCGGCCACCTCCTCGGCGGTATGCGTGCGGATCCAATCCATCGCCTGGCGCACGGCCCGCGCCAGCCGCCGCGCCGTCCCCGGATTTCGCCGCAGCCAGTCCGAAGTGGCGATCAGCGCCGCGCCCGGATACACATCGGCGCCGTAGACTTCCCGCACACCCGCGGCCGTGCGCGTGTCCGCGAGAATCGTGAGCTTTCCGAAACGTTTCTCCAGGTGCCGGATGGTGAAATCGCTGACCACGCCGGCATCCACCACCCCGCGCTCCATGGCCGCCACCGCCCGCGCCGTCGTCCCCATCGCCACCGGACTCACATCGGAAGCAGACATCCCGCTCCGCCGCAGCAGGTGATTCAGGAAATGATGGGTCGGCGCGCCCAGCGTCGTCACGCCCACGGTGGCGCCTCTCAGATCCTCGACGCGTCGCACCGGCCGCCGGGCGGCGGGCGAGGCCACCACGGCGATCATCAGTGACCGCATCATGGTCGCAAACGCCGTCAGTTCTTTTCCCTCCGCCGCCATCTGGATGGTCTGGTCGTAGAAGCCCGACACCACGTCCACGCTTCCGCCCAGCAGCGCCTCCAGCCCTTTGGAACCTCCGGGGAATTCATCGAGGGTGACCTCCAGTCCTTCCTCTTGGAAGAGCCCGAGATAATGGGCCAGGTAAACCGCCAGGTGCGACATGGACGCCTGGGCGCCGATCGCCAGCCGCACCGGCGTCCGCGCCGGCGCCTCCAGCAGATCGTTGGTGTAGGTCTTCGCCAGATCGATCCGCGCCTCGCGCACCTTCGGCAGCGACACCGCCAGCACTTTTCGCACCGCCTCGGGCCCGTCGGCCGGCATGCGGCCGTCGCACGAGTACATCACCATCGCGCGACGCAGGCTCTCTACGTACAGGCTCTCATCCTCGCCGTGGAACTCGGGCGGCATCGCGCGCGCCACCTCCTCCGGGGAATGCGCCTGGATCCAGCGCAGCGTCCGCTGGATCGCCCGCGCCAGCCGCCGCGCCGTCTCGCGATTGCTTTGGATCCACTCCGCCGACGAATACAGCACCGATGCCGGATACGATCCCGTGCCGAACACCGCGCGCACGCCTTCGGCCGTCCTCGTGTCCGCCAGGATAGTCAGCGCGCCCCTGCGTTTCGTCAAATACGCGATGGCCGGGTCCGCCATGATGGCGGCGTCCACTTTGCCGCGCTCCATCGCCGCCACCGCGCTGGCCGACATCCCGATCCCGACCGCGCTGATCGAATCCGGCGGCACTCCGCGCGTCGCCAGCAGGTAGCGGGCGAACAGATGAGTGGACGAGCCCGGCGCCGACACTCCCACCGTGGCGCCCCGGAGGTCCTCGATGCGACGGATCTTCCGAGGCGACGCCGGCGACACCACCGCCGCCAGTCCCAGATAGCGCAGCATCGACACGAACGCCTGCAAGGAACGGCCCTCGGCCGCCATCTGGATAGTGTGGTCGTAGAAACCCGAGACCACATCGGTGCTGCCGCCCAGCAGCGCCTCCAGGGCTTTCGCTCCGCCGGGAAAATCCTGGAGCGTCACCTGGAGTCCTTCCTGTTCGTAATGACCCAGGCTCTGGGCCAGCGTCGTGGGCAGGTAGACCAGTTGCGCTTGCCCGCCGACGGCGATCCTCACCTCAATGCGTTGGTCGCGGGAGGCGCCGCACCCGAGCAGTCCGAGCACAGCCGACAGCAGAAAAATGCGAAACAGACCTCGATTGTATCCCAGAAAGAGCGCCCCACTTGCTAACCTGTCATGTTGGAGCCTCCTCGTTGAAGTCCCTCGCCACCCTGCTATCGTCTGAATTCGAACCGGGTGTGCGAAGTCGTGGCCGGGATTACTACTACCAGGATCTGGTTCGTGTCCGCAGCGGCTCATCCTGGAGCCTCGCAGCCACGGTTCGCGGTTCCAGGCAGTACGTCATTGACATCCAACGGAACGACGATGACCTGTGGGTGAAATGCGACTGTCCCTATTTCAGTTCCGCCGGACCGTGCAAGCACCTGTGGGCCGCCATCCTCACCGCCGATTCCAATGGCTACGTCCGTGGGTACGGGAATGCCGGGTCCCTGACCCTGCACTTCGATGTTCCACAACAGCCGGAGATCATCCCCGCGCCTCGTGCTCTGCCGGCGAGTCAACCAAAGCCAATAGCCCGGCCGTCCCGCCGCGGCGAGGATTGGCGTCTGCAGCTTCAGACCATCGGTCGCGCGAACATAGGGCGCGCGCCCGACCCATGGCCCTCCAGCCGGCAACTCCTCTTTGTTTTGGATGAGCAGGGGACGCTCGCCGGCCGCGCGCTGGTGATCGAGCTGCTGTGCCGCGATCCGAAGAAGGCCGGCGGCTGGTCGAAACCAAAAACGTTCCGACTGCTGCGCCCGCAGGTCGCGAATCTGCCCGAAGGGGAAGATCGGGAGATCGTCGCTCTGCTCTCCGGCGCATCCATGTACTATGGCTACTACACGGGCCTTTCGGAGGCGATTTCCAACCGCTACCAGCTCTTGAATCCACTGGCCCAGATGCTGCTGCCGCGGATCGCGCGCACCGGGCGCTGCCTGATGCGGCCGGCGCAGCCTTCGCCCGTTTGGCCCGCTCTGCTTTGGGATGACGCCGGCGCCTGGGAGTTCCAGGTCGAGGTGAAGGAAGACGGCCGCCACTGGATGGTTCGCGGCCTTCTTCGACGTGGCGAGCAGCGAATGGAATTGTCCGAGCCGGCGCTGCTCACCACCGGCGGCTTTGTGATCACCCGCGACCGCGTGGCCCCGCTCAACGATCACGGCGCCTTCTCCTGGATCACTCACCTCCGCAAGACCGGAATCATCCAGGTTCCGAAAGAGGACGCCGCCGAGCTGTTGGTGGAGATCCTGCAATCGCCGGAACTGCCTCCTCTGGATCTTCCCGAGGAACTCCAGATCGAACACGTCGAGATGTCCCCGCGGTTTCAGCTCCGGCTGGATCGCGGGCGCTCCTACGGCTATGCGGCCCAGAAGCTGAGCGGCTATCTCTCGTTCGACTACGATGGCAATCTGGTGCAGGGCGAAATCGGTTACCGCGGCGTCTACTCTCCGCAAAGGCGGCGCCTGATCCATCGCGATCGCCAGGCCGAGCAAGTGGCGGAGGAGCGCTTGCAGTCGTTGGGCTTTCGCCGGATCGCCCCCACCTTCGGCGAAACCACTCCGCATTGGGAACTTCCTCCGGCTCAATTGCCGCGCGTGGCTCGCGCGTTGATCGCCGAAGGCTGGCATGTGCAGGCCGAAGGCAAGACCTTCCGCAAGCCCTCCAGCTACAGTCTTTCCATCAGCTCGGGCGTGGACTGGTTCGACCTGGATGGCGGCGTGGACTACGGTGGCGCCGCGGCCACGCTGCCGGAGTTGTTAAAGGCCCTCGATCGCGGCGAAAACATGGTCCTGCTGAGCGACGGCAGCTACGGCATGCTGCCCGAGGAATGGCTCGGCAAGTTCGCCGCGCTGGCCGGGATGGGCGCCGCTCACGGCGAGAGCGTACGGTTCCGCAATAACCAGGTCGGACTGCTGGATGCGCTGCTGGCGGCCCGCCCGGAGATCCAGGTGGACGAGATCTTCACCCGGGCGCGCGACCAGTTGCGGCGCTTCGACGGCATCCGGCCCGCCGAGCAGCCCCCGGGCTTCGAAGGCGAGCTGCGCGGCTACCAGCGCGACGGCTTCGGCTGGATGCACTTCCTGCGCGAGTTCGGATTCGGCGGCTGCCTGGCCGACGACATGGGCGTCGGCAAAACCGTGCAGGTGCTGGCGCTGCTGGAAACACGTCGTCAATTGCGGGCCGCAAAGAAAGCAGCGTCGCCGGGGGAGAAGCCGCCCTCCGGTCCCTCGCTGGTGGTCATGCCGCGGTCGCTGGTGTTTAACTGGAAGCAGGAAGCGGCGCGGTTCGCGCCCCGCCTGCGCGTGCTCGACTACACCGGCATCACCCGCTCCGCCGGCAAGATCGAGGATTGCGACCTGGTCATCACCACCTACGGAACCGTCCGCCGCGATGCCGTGCGCCTGCAGGAGGTCCCGTTCGATTACGTGATCCTCGACGAGGCCCAGGCCATCAAAAACGCCGGCACCGAGTCCGCCAAAGCCGCCCGGTTGCTGCGCGGCAATTACCGGTTGGCGCTCAGCGGCACGCCCGTGGAGAATCACCTCGGCGAGCTCTGGAGCCTGTTCGAGTTCCTCAATCCCGGGATGCTCGGCGGCGCATCGGTGTTCAAGCTGGCCGGCGGCGCGCTGCGCAATCCCGAGGAAGCCACCCGGAAGATGCTGGCCCAGGCGCTGCGGCCGTTCATTCTCCGTCGCACCAAGGATCAGGTGGCCAAGGAACTCCCGCCGCGCGTCGAGCAGACGCTCTATTGCGAAATGGAACCGCCGCAACGCAAGCTCTACAACGAGCTCCGCGATCATTACCGGCTCTCGCTGTTGGGCCGGATCGAGCGCGACGGTCTGGCCAAGTCCAAGATGCACGTGCTGGAAGCGCTGCTGCGGCTCCGTCAGGCCGCCTGCCATCCCGGCCTGATTGACCCCAAGCGCGCCGACGATCCCAGCGCCAAGCTCGACATGCTGCTGCCCCAGTTGTCCGAGGTGTTGGAGGAGGGACATAAGGCGCTGGTGTTCTCCCAGTTCACCAGCCTGCTCGCCCTGGTGCGCCAGCGCCTGGACCGGGACGGAGTGGTCTACGAGTATCTCGACGGCAAGACGCGCGACCGGCAGGCTCGCGTGGAGCGCTTCCAGAACGATCCCGGCTGCCCGCTGTTCCTCATCAGTCTCAAGGCCGGCGGGCTTGGCCTGAACCTCACCTCCGCCGACTATGTTTTTCTCCTCGACCCCTGGTGGAACCCGGCTGTGGAGGCACAGGCCATCGACCGCGCTCACCGCATCGGTCAGTCCCGCCACGTCTTCGCCTATCGTCTCATCGCGCGCGACACGGTCGAGGAGAAAGTGCTCGAGTTGCAGCGCACCAAGCGCGATCTGGCCGATGCCATCATCAACGCCGACAACAGCCTCATCCGCGGCCTGGCCCGCGAAGACCTCGAGCTGCTGCTATCGTAGGGTGGGCTCTAGCCCGCTGACCGGCTTCAGTGATCTGAGGTGGTCTGTCAAGCCTCCGTCGCAACAGGTTTCCACATTCCGGTCCCTCGAGTTTCTAGATTTCCCGTTGGTTTGTGCCCCTTGACGTGGGGCGAGCTGAACCTCGCCCACCAGCATAGCTAGAACGTGTAGCGGAGCCCCAGCACGATGCGCCGGTTGCCGCCGTTGGTGTTCCACTGCAATCCGAAGCCGGTGTTGCTGACCCGGGCTTCGGGAATGCCGAAGTCGCGCGAGTTGGTCAGGTTGTAGAACTCGGCGCGGACCTGCAGGCGGTTGGACTCGGACACCTGGATGTTCTTGTTGATCCCCAGGTCGATGTTGTTGAGGCCGTCGGCGCGCAGGATGTTGCGGCCGGCGTTGCCCAGCGGACTGGCCGCGGTCACGCGCGAGAACAGGCTGCGGCCGCCGGCGCCGATGATCTCCTCGATCGTCATCCGGGACAGGTCCAGCGACGTGTTCACATGCGGGCGGATGGAGTTGCCCACCAACCCGTCGATCCCCGCCAGACGCAGTCCGGGGTCGGCCCCATCCAGCGGCGAGAACGGCGGGCCGGCCTGGAACGTCAGGAAGCCGCTGAGCTGCCAGCCGCCGAGGATCTTGCCCGCAACGCCCTTCTGCTCGCGCTGCCAGGGCAGCTCGAACACGCCGTTCACCGAGAAGCGGTGTGGCCGGTCATAAGTGGATCGGCCGCGATCGGCGTAGCGGTTGAACGAGTCCTGGGAAACCGCCACTTCGCCGGCCACCGACGGATTGAAAATCTCGGAGGCGGTGTCGATGTAAGCGCTCCAGGTGTAATGGGCGCCCATCGAGAAATTGCGCGAGAGCCGCTTCTCCAGGCTGGTCTGCAGCGAGTGGTAGATGGAGGAGGCGCAGTTGCACCGCAGCCGGATGATGCCCTTGCTGGGATCCACGCGCCGGGCCCCGGCGGTGCCGGGGACGGTCGGGTTGCCGTCCACGCTCTGGAACAGCGCCGTGCCTTTGGTCCCTACCCAGCCGATGGTATAAGCCCAGTCGCGGCCGAGTTCACGCTGAAAGTTAAACGCGAACTGTTCGCTGTAGGGCGAACGGAAATCCTCGGCGACCACGGTGCGGGTGATCAGGTTGGGATTGGTCACCGAGGGCTGCACGCGGCCAGCCCGAATCGGGTCGATTTGGGCGAAGGCGTTAGGCCCGTTGGTCGGCAGCGTCGTCACTACGGTGAACGGGAAGGCGCTGTAGACATTCAGCAGGATGTTGTTGAAGATCAGGTCGTAGGTGCGCGAGTAGCCGAAGCGCATCACCATCTTGCCGTCGCCCGTCAGCCAGCCGAGCGGACCCGGGCCTTGGCCGAAGCGGTAGTTCAGTCCAAACCGCGGCGCCCAGTTGTTCTTGTCGCGCTTGGGGACCGGGGTGTAGGCGAACGCCGGGTTGTTATTGTTGGCGGCCAGCACTTTCTGGTTGAGCCGCACCAGCAGATCGGCGGCGTGGCCCGGAGTCTCATACCGGATTCCGTAGGTCAGGGTCAGATGTGGCAACACCCGCCACTCGTCCTGGGCGAAGAAGAAATAGTCGTAGTAGCGATACGGTTGGATCCTGGGCAGGCCCGGCAGCAGCGAATTGATCACGGCCACCTGGGCGGAGTCGTTGACGAAGTTTTGCAGCGTCGTGTACGTCAGCCGGCCGCGGAGCGTCGGATTGAACTCGGTGAACTGCTCCACGCGCCGGAAGTCGAAGCCGTACTTCATCGAATGCTTGCCGCGAATCATACCGATGGTGTCGTTCAACTGGTAGTTGTTGTAGATGGCCCCTTGCGGGAAGTTCAACGCCAGTCCAATCGCGGTCCGCGAGGGGGCGGCGTTGAAACCGGTGAGCCCCATCTCGGTGACCTCGATCGAGGGGATGTTCTCCGAGTTCTTGTCGGCCGCGAAGGTGCTCGTGCTGAATCGCTGAAAGGAGGTGCGCAATTCGTTGTAGACGGTGGGCGAGAACGCGCTGTTGAAGAACGTCCCCAGCGCCTGGCGGCGTTGCGGCGACTGCCCGGTGAGACCCGGCGGCACCGCTTGTCCGGAGATGGAAGTGCGCGAGTCGTACAGGTACCGCCCACCCAACGAGTGCTTATCGTTGAAGCGATGGTCCAACCGGCCTGACCACTGCCACACGTTTTGCACATTCGGAGCCGCGCCGCTCAAGGTGCCGATCGGCACCACCATCGAGCGCCCGTCGGCCTGGATGGTGATCGACTGCCCCGTGGGCGTCTGCGCCGCCGGCAAGTGCGACAACAGCGCCTGCACGTGCGGGCGCGTTCCCGCGATCGTGCGAAGCACGTTCTGCCCGTCCGCCGTGGGAGCGCCGGTGATGGCCGTGCCGCTGGCGAACAGATGATCCGTCCATCGCAGCAGCGAGCCGAAGAAGAAGGTCTTGTTCTTGATGACCGGCCCGCCAGCCGTGCCGCCGAACTGGTCTTCAATCCGCCACGGCGCCTTGGTGAAT
>Ga0247727_10015361_pt1 | contig 12574 bp, 10 predicted proteins | sample WisWelCaveWW1625_FD_202498 | JGI IMG/M metagenome (GOLD analysis project Ga0247727, IMG submission 202498) | Biofilm microbial communities from Wishing Well Cave, Virginia, United States - WW16-25 | ecosystem: Environmental > Aquatic > Deep subsurface > Groundwater > Cave microbial mat | place... | reverse complement strand
GTATAGCACGCGGCCCAAGGGATAACCAATTTTAGTTCTATTTTTTGGGGGCCTCATCCAGCATGGACTCAATCATCGCCTTTTGCCGATTGAGATCCGCGATGATCCCGGATAAGGATTCCACTTCCCCCTTTAAAGAATCGTTTTCCTCTTTTAAAGCAGCCAAACTCTCCCGCAAAACCTTTTCTTCTTGTTGAGATTTCTTTATGGCGTTGGCATGAGAGGCCTTTTGAAGAACCGCCAACTGCTGATCCAATTCTTTTTGGCGGTTACTGAGGGAGCTGATCTCAGTTGTACGCTGACTAATTTTTGCCTGCTGCCCCTGCTGGGAGGCGTAATAACTGTCTTCTAATCCCTGCTTTTCTTGAACACGGGCCTGCAGTTGAACCTGCAGGTCCGCCAATTGTGTCTCGAGCTGCCGCTTCTCCTCGGCAAAGACTTCCTTTTGTTGGAGAGGCTCTTTCAGGCGGTCCTGGGTGACGGCCAACTCGCGCTTTACTTTAGCATCCTCATTTTTAAGCTCGGCCAATTGCCGTTGATATTTAGCGAGATCACTGTTGAAACCGGACAAGGATTGTTGCTTATCGCTTGTTATCTGTTGACGCTGGGCCTCCAACCCTTTGACCTCGGACTGAAGGTTCACAATATCCACTCTCAGGGCCTTGACGCCTTCCTGGTCGGCGGACATCTTTGATTCCAATGATCCGTCTTGCTGCTTTAAAGTATTTAGTCTTTCCTGCGACTGTTGCAGCTCCTGCCAAAGACGGGCCTCTTCATTGGTCTTTTCCCCTAAGGCCTGGTTAAGACGTTGGGGTTCGACGGCTAAATGGTCCCGCTCGGCTGTCAGCTTTTTGACCTGGTCATTTAATTCCTGTTTCTTCCTCAAAAGCTGCCCTATTTCCTCCTTGAGGACTTGATTTTCCTTCATTAAAGAATCAATACTGGCTTTAAGATCCACAATACTTTTTGTCCAAAACTCATCCATTGATGCCTCAGCGTCCGCCGCTACGGATGAAGGCTGGGGTTGCGCATCAAGACGAGACAGGAAAACAAAACAAAGACCCACCAAGCCAACACCAACCACCATGATTAATTTTTTCATAGCTTTTCCTCACTCATTTCAACATCGTCGTCATTGTAATAATGGGCATAAATAGCGCGATGACAATGAACCCCACGACCACACCTAAGAAAGCAATGACGACCGGCTCGATCAAACTCGTCAACCCCGCCACCGCGGCGTCCACCTGGTCATCGTAGAAGTCGGCAACCTTGACCAGCATCTTTTCCATCTCGCCGGTTTTTTCCCCAACGGCGATCATGCGGGTAACCATCGGCGGAAAGACACCGCTTTTGACCAACGGCGGAGTGATGCTTTCCCCCTCCCGCACCAAATTGCGCACGTTGTTAATGGTGATCTCCAAAAGCTTATTCCCGCAGGTTTTGCCCACAATTTCCAAAGACGCTAAAATAGGGACTCCACTCTGGGTCAACGTGGCGAAGGTCCGACTGAATCGGCTGATGGCGACTTTGCGCATCAACTCCCCAAAGATGGGGACCTTTAATTTAAGCGTGTCGAACTGCAGTTGCCCCTTTTCCGTCTGCGCGTAACGATTAAACAAAATACCACTCAAAAAGGAAACGCCAAACACCGCCAAAATATATTTCTGCAATACATCGCTGATCATAATCAAAAATTTCGTCATGGCGGGCAATTCATGTCCCAAAGAATCATAGATAGCCTTAAATGTGGGAACCACTTTCACCAAAAGGACCAGCGTGATCGCCATGGCCATAATCACGACCACCGTTGGGTAAACCAGCGCCGCCTTTACTTTCCGTTTAAGTTTTAAAGTTTTTTCCATGTAACTGGAAACGCGGTCCAGAATGACATTGAGTTTTCCCCCCGCTTCCCCCACTTTAACCATATTAATAAAGAGCGTGTCGAAGACTTTTGGGTGCTTGGCAAAAGCGGCGGTCAAACTACTCCCCACCTCGACATCTTCTTTGATGGCGCCAATCACCGTCTTAAAATAGGCACTGCTAATCTGCTCCTGTAGTGCCTCCAAAGATTGGAGGATCGGAATGCCCGCCTCAATCATCGTGGCCAACTGCCGGGAGAAAATAACCAGGTCATCGGGGTTGACCTTGTTTTGTTTTAATGAAATAAAGGAAAGGCCGCCCCCTTTGACCTCGGAGACAGAAACGATCATAAACTTTCGTTTACGCAGTTCCTCGATGACTTCCTGCTGGGTCTGGGCGACGATCTTCCCCGTCACGTTCCGGGAATTTTCGTCACGGGCGACATACTTGAATGTGGCCATCGTTTTAGTCCTTTCTTCAGGACTCATAGCTTGCCCTGCAAGCTATGTCCTAGTATCGGAAACTGAAAGTTTCCAACACGTCCATAAAATAATGCGCGAAGCGCTTATTTTATCACTTACATATCCGACGTGATGCGGACAACTTCCTCAGCGGTAGTCAGGCCGGCCAAAAGCTTGCGGATGGCATCCTCCCGCAGAGTGATCATCTGGTTTGCCTTTACGGCGTATTCTTTAATCTCATCCGAGGAGCAACCCTTAATCAACATCTCGCGCATCGTGTCATCCACTTCCAAAATTTCAATAATGCCCATGCGGCCTTTATACCCGCTTTTGCGGCAGTTCGCGCATCCCTTACCCCGATAAAAAATCGCTGTGGAATCCTGTAAACCCAACTTGCTTAACAGTTCTTTTGGGAGCGCAACGGGTTCCTTGCATTGCGGACAGATCCGGCGGCACAGACGCTGCGCGCACACCATCACCAGGCTCGAGGCCACCAAGAACGATTCAATGCCCATGTCCACGAGCCTGGTCAAAGCGCCGGCGGCGTCGTTGGTGTGGAGGGTCGAAAAAACCATCTGCCCGGTCAGGGAAGCTTTGACGGCGATATCGGCGGTCTCGGCGTCCCGGATCTCCCCGACCATCACGATATCCGGACTCTGACGGAGGATAGACCTTAAACCCGAGGCAAAGGTCAGGCCAATCTCCGAACGCGCCTGGATCTGCGTAAGCCCGTCGATTAAATACTCGACCGGATCCTCAACGGTGATAATATTCTTTTCAACCGTATTGAGCTGATTAATGATGGAATACAACGTCGTCGATTTGCCGCTCCCCGTCGGCCCCGTGATCAGAATCATGCCGAAAGGCTTTTTAATATTCTCCTTAAACTTTTCTAAGTCATCGGCTGAAAACCCCAAACCCTCCAGGCCCAAGGTCAGGCTTCCTTTATCCAAAATACGCATGACGATTTTGGACCCGTGCGTGGCCGGCAAAACGGAGACGCGAAAATCGACCTCGCGCGTGGCTATGCGCATTTTAAAACGCCCGTCCTGCGGCACACGGTTCTCGGTGATGTCCAACCGGGACATAATCTTCAAGCGGCTGATGATGGCATTCTGGTTGGATTTAGGCAAACGCAAAATATCCTGTAAAATCCCATCGACCCGGTAGCGGACACGAAAGTCATCCGCTTCCGGCTCCAGGTGAATGTCCGAGGCCCGCTGCTTGATGGCCTCTTTGATAATCAGGTCCACCGCCTTGATAATAGGTGCCGCCTCGCCCTCTTCGGCGACGATATTGGTGCTATCCTCGGATTGTGCCCCGCCGATGATTTCCAGACTTTCCGCGTCGATGTCTTTGCTGACCTCGGTGACGCTCTGGCTGTCCAATTTTCCGTAATAGCTATCGATGGCCGTCTGTATCTCCGATTCCGTGCTCATAGTCACGTCGATCTCGCGGCCGGTGATGGTGCGCAGGTCATCGACGGCAAAAACGTTCAGCGGGTCCGCCAAAGCCACCGTAATCGTATCAGAAAGCTGGGCAATGGGGATAAGCGTATATTGACGGGCGATCCTTTCCGGGATAATGTCTTTTAAAAGCGGGTCAATCTTATACTTTGACAACTTAATGGTGGGAATATTTAATTCTTTGACCAATAGCATTAACAGATCCTGTTCTGAAATAAGGCCCTGCTCCACCAAGGCCTTGTCAAAACTGACACCTTTGATTTTTTGGGCCTTCAGACACTTATCAATATCATCCTGTTTGATATTTTTCTGAAATATCAAGGCTTCGATAATTTTGTCACGTAACGTCCGAACCATAAAGGGGAATTTTAATTATCCTCTTCTAACCTTACTAGCCTGATAATGCCTCATCGGGCGCGGTGACCCGTAAAACTTCCTCTAAAGACGTTAATCCCTCCAGGGCCTTGGCCAGGGCATCTTCGCGCATGGTCATCATGCCCTCCTCCCGTCCCCCTTGTTTAATCCGGTACTCGCCGGCCTTTTGCATGATTAATTCTTTAATACGGGGTGTTAAAACCATAATCTCCGTAATCCCCACCCGCCCGGCATAACCGATATTAAAACAGTGTTTGCATCCTTTGGGGCGAAACAGTTTGACCTCTCCCTGTTTCGCCGCCTTGCCTAAACCTACTTTTTGCGCGAATTGCGGCGGGACCACATAAGATTCTTTGCAGTGGACACAGAGCCGGCGTAAAAGCCGCTGGGCCACAATCGCCAACACCGAAGAGCAGATGAGAAACGGTTCGATGCCCATATTCATCATCCGGATCACGGAACCCGCCGCCGTCGTGGTATGGAGCGAACTTAACACTAAATGTCCCGTGAGAGCGGCCTTGACGGCGATATCGAGCGTTTCGAAATCCCGGATTTCCCCGATCATGATGATATCCGGGTCCTGGCGCAGGATAGACCGCAAACTGGTGGCAAAGGTCAACCCCACCTCCGGGCGGACATTGACCTGATTGAGCCCCTTCATCTGATACTCCACCGGGTCCTCGACCGTGACAATGTTCTTTTCCGGGGAGTCGATAAATTTCAGAACCGAATAAAGGGTGGTCGTCTTGCCCGAACCCGTCGGCCCGCAGGAGAGGATCATCCCGTGCGGCTTCTGCGCGCACTGTTTCAATCTTTCAAAGGAAACAGAATTAAATCCCAGCTTGGCGATGTCGAGATTGGCCGAGGTCTTGTCTAAAACTCTTAAAACCACTTTCTCCCCGTAGACCGCGGGCAGGACGTTGACGCGGAAATCCACCTCCCGTTTGCCGTCGACTAAAATCTTAAAACGCCCGTCCTGCGGCAGACGGTGCTCGGCAATGTCGAGGTTGGAAATAATCTTGATGCGCGAGACGACTGGAAAATGCAGCGCCCTGGACATGCGGTCGACTTCCCGGATGAGCCCGTCAATACGGTAACGGATACGCAAAAACCTTTCCAAAGGCTCGATAAAAACGTCGCTGGCCTTGGCGGTCACGGACTGGCGGATAATGGCGTCGGTCAATTTGATGGTGGGGGCGTCTTTGGTAATTTTCTCAATCTCTGCTTTATCGAATACCGCCGCGGATTCTTTAATCAACTCCATATTCTCGGCGTCGGTGATATTCTTAAAGGCCTCCTCGAAACTGGCCTGGGAATTTTCCGTATAATACGTCTCAATCGCCTGCGTGATATCCTTCGCTGAGCTGATAATCGGATTGATCATCAGTCCTGTCAGGGCCTGGACGTTGTCGATGGCAAAAACATTTAAGGGATCGGCCATGGCCAGCGTCAGATTGTCCCCCATTCTGGAGATAGGGATGATCTGATAATTGACGGCGATTTCACGGGGGATGATCCGGGCCACTTGCGGGTCGATCTTAAAGCGGGAGATGTCTATTTGCGGAAGGCCCAGGACATAACTGAGGACTAAGGACAATTCTTCTTCGCTGATAAAGCCGAGCCGGACCATGATCTTACTGAGTTCCCCGCCTTTTTCCTTCTGCTCGGCGAGGGCGCGGGCCAGGTCCTCCTTTTTGATGATCTTGTTCTGGACTAAGGCCTGCTCGAGGCGTTCTTTGAGGGAAAACATATATTATTTGGAATAATATTTCCCAATCGCGTTACGGATATCAGCGGCCGTACCGACAAAGGTCTGAATGGTACAGCCGGTCATCATCTCCACGTCTTCAATCGCCTGGATATTTAAAGGATTGGCCATCGCGAGCGTCAGGCTCTTCCCAATTTTGTCGATAGGGATAAGACAAAACTGCCGGCAAATATTCTCCGGGACGGACTTGATAACCTCCGGCTCAATCTCATAATTGGCCAACGGCAGATAAGGAAAACCGTACTGGCACGTCAGGGCTTGAGCAATATCTTCTTCCGAGGCAAACTTCAATGAGACCAGGACTTCTCCGATAAGTCCGCCGTTCTGCTTTTGATGCTCTATGGCCATCTGTAATTGGTCGCGGTTAATAACACCCCGCTCAATGAGCAGTTCGCCTAAATGTTTATTGATGACTTTTTTGTATGAACTCATAAAAATTTCTTCCAAAGGTATAAACAGTTCAAATATTACTGAACGAACCCCTTTTTGTCAATTCAATAGTCCCCTCATTTTCCGATGGGAATAGGTTGTCAGAAAACCGAACGGCGTTTACTGAGGTTCAGCATAAATCCTAAGATAAACGCAAACATTAAATAGGAAGATCGGCCATAGCTGACCAACGGCAGCGGGATCCCCACCACCGGAAAAACACCCAAGACCATCCCGATGTTGATGATCACCTGCATCGTCAGGATGGCCATCATGCCCATCGCCACCAGCATCCCGAATTTATCTTTGGTCTGTTGGGCGACTTGAAAACAACACATCACCAGAAAATAAAAACAGGCTAGTAAAAAAATTGTCCCCACCAACCCCCATTCTTCTCCGATCACGGCAAAGATAAAATCGGTATGCCGCTCGGGGAGAAAATTCAGCTGGTTCTGCTCGCCGGCCAGCCAGCCTTTGCCAAAGATCATCCCCGAACCGACGGCGATCTTCGATTGAATGATCGTGTAACCGGCCCCCAGGGGATCAATGTTGGGGTTGAGAAAAACCAGAAGACGGTCCCTTTGATAAGGTTTAAGGACATGCCACATCAGCGGCACGGCCAAAAGACAAACAACCACGAACCTTAAGAAATATTTTTGCTCTATGTCGCTGACATACAACATCGTCAAAAAAATACCGAATAAAAGGATGGCGGTCCCCAAGTCCGGCTGCTTAAAAACCAGTAACGTCGGGACGACCGCCATAAATAAGGGGATAAAAAGATCCTTCATCAACCCTTCCCGGCGGGTGCGGACATCGAAATCATGGGTGGGGCGTTGTCCGCAGAAATAACGTCCGAGGGCGATGATAATGGCCACCTTCGCCAGCTCCGAGGGCTGAAAATTAATAAAGCCTATTTCCAACCAGCGTTTGGCCCCGAGGATGTCCCGGCCTACCGTCAAAACCAGCCCCAGACAGATAAGACTACCCGCGTATATCCCGTAGGCCATATCGTAAAATTTCCGGTAATCAAATTGGCTCAACAAAAACATGACGGTCAACCCCACCGCCGCACAAATCAGTTGTTGATAAAAAACATCCTGCGAGACGCGGGTGCTGTGGGTCGAAGCGCTGTAAATGGTGACCAGACCCAAAAACGTAATCGTCAGGGTCAGCACCCAAATCAATTTGCCTAAATTTCGATATTCCATCATAGAAAATTTTCCCGCTGCATATAACTGATAATCTCCCGCGCCACTTCACAGGCGTTGGCGCTGGAACCGCCGTATTCGAGAAGGACACAGAAAGCCAACGGGATTTTCCCTTGCGCAACATAGCCGGCGAACCAGGCGTGATTTGGTTTGTCGCCGGAAGATTGTGCTGTCCCGGTCTTGCCCAAAATCGTCACGCCGGGGATATCCAAGATATGCGCCGTCCCAGAATAATCGCCGACCGCCGCTCTTAAGCCGGATTGCAAAACGTTCCAAGTTCTTTTCTGGACAGGTAATTTGACATTCACGGCGTCATAACTCACCGCCTGCGCACCAATTGATCGTATCAGATGCGGCCGGACCGGCTGGCCGGCGTTGGCAACGGTAGCCATGAGCTGCGCCAACTGAATGGGTGTCGCCAGGGTATCACCTTGGCCGATGGCCAGGTTAAGCCGGTCACCTTTAGAAAACCTGCGCCCGCGGATATTTTTGCTATGCCGTCCATCGGGGACAAAACCCTTCGCCTCGTGTGGCAGGTCCACACTCGTCGGGAGCCCAAGGCCGAACATCGTGGCGAACTTGTGGACCACTAGAGGTTCCAACAAAAGCCCGGTATGAAAAAAATAAACATTGCAGGAGTGGGCGATGGCTTCGGTCAGATTTTGCACGCCGTGGACATGGCTGCAACGAAACTGCCGCTCACCAAGGGCATAATACCCGGGGCAAGCAAACGTCGTCTGGGCATAAATCTTATTACTTTCCATAGCGCCAATAGCCATAATCACTTTAAAAACAGACCCCGGAGGGAACTGTCCGGAAATGGCCCGGTTAAGCAAAGGCGCCTGGGTATCGGAAAAAATGTCCGTGACGCGCGGGTCGCCTTCAATAAAAAAATTTGGATCAAACGACGGGGCGCTGACCAAGGCCAGGATGTCTCCGTTTTCGGAATTCATAACCACCACCGCCCCGCGCCGTCCCTGAAGCGCCCCAGTGACGGCCGTCTGTAAACGGTTGTCCAAGGTGAGGCCAATGTCCTGGCCCTTATGCGGCTCTTTAAAACTCAACAATCTCACCTGCGCGCCGCGGTTATTGACCTCGACCTGCAAACCGCCCAGCTCTCCTTTCAAATAACTGTCGTAATATTCTTCGACGCCGGATTTCCCAATGAAATTCTGAACTTCATACCCGTAATTTTTTAACTCCCGAATCTGGGCTCGGTTGGCCTGCCCGACATACCCCAGGACGTGGGCGTTGATATCGTGATAGGGATAGTAGCGCTTGGAGCCGACCTGAATGACGAGCCCCGGGAAACGAAATTTATTTTCGGCGAGGACAATGGCCTGAGGAAAAGGCACATCCTGAGCCACCAGCACCGGAGTGAAGGTATTTACTTTCCGCCGCTGATATGTTGCCCAGAGGGCCATTTTGTCCGCCTCCAGGGCTTCGCCCAGAAACGAAAACAGGGCGTCGTTACTGCGGACTTCCTGCGGGACGACTTTCAACTCAAACGAAAGACGGTTGTCGGCGACGACCAGGCCGTTACGGTCAAATATCCGCCCGCGTCTGGCCTCCCCTTCAACGACGCGGATGCGGTTGTTCTTGCTGAGTGTGTAATAGTAGTGGCCCCGCAAGCCCTGCAGGTAGACAAGCGCCGAGGCGATGAGGATAAAAAAACCGGTAATAATCAGACGAACAATTGCAAGGCGCATTGTTTAAGGCGGTGAAAAGTAAAAAAGGACAAAAAAGTGGTCGATAAAACTTCGGACAAAAGTATGTGATTAAAATTCTGCGGAGTGTTTAGAACACCTTTGTTGAGGTACAGCCAGTAAACCAACCCCACGCTCACCAGGCTTAAGCTTGCGGACATCGTCAGTCGGGAGAAGGCGTAGCCCTTTTGATATAAAAACGATTTAAGCAATGTGATAAAAAACGTGCAAACGACAAAGGTGAACAAATAACTCCCCCACGGCCCGGCGCTAAAACTATCTTTCAATACCCCTCCGACAAAAGCCGCCAGCAGACTGTACGAAAAACCAATGCGGACATGCAAAAAGATAAGCAACAGCACAATCAGATTCGGGTGAAAAAGATTGCCGCATAAGTTATAAATAAAATATTCCCCCAGAAAAAAAACCAGTGTCAGCAGAATGACGAAAATAATTTTTTTCATAATAGGCTAAAAATCGCTCGTCATCGGTAATCCTCTCTTCCGGCGCGAGGATCAACGCCAGGTCAAAAGCACCAGCACTTCTTCCAACTGCGAAAAATTTACGGCCGGTTCAAGCAAACACTCCAGCGTGGGATTGCTCTGACTTTCTTCGACGCGGCGGATGACCCCGAGCAAAAATCCCTCCGGGAAAGAATAACTCAACTGCGAAGTAACCACCTGATCCCCTTCTTTAACCTGGGCGTCAGCAGCCACGTATTCCATACGACAAAACCCCTGAAGAGTTCCACTCACCAGTCCGTTATCACGGGTACGCTCAACGATAGCCCCCACGCTAAAATTGGGGTCCGTCAACAGAATCACCCGGCTCATCGTCGCCCCCACCTCGGTGACCTTGCCGATGACCCCACTGGCGTTAACCACCGGCAGACCGACTTTCAACCCATGATTTTTTCCGCGGTCAATAACGATCGAACTCGTCCAACTGCTCGGGTCGCGGCCGACCACATGCGCCGCTAGCGATGGATAAGTCAGACGCTGTTTAAAATCCAAAAGCTCACGCAGACGCGCATTTTCCGCGGACAACTCGCTTTGACTGATGAATGATTTCTGAAGACGGGCGTAATCGTTCTGCAGTTTGACGTAGCGGTTATACGTAGGATGATAAAAAAGGATTTTCTTTATTTCTAAAAATGGAATCGCGATGATTTTTAGCGGAAGGGAAACCGCCTGGACCACCGACATCTTTAAAGAAGAAGAATTTCTTTGGGGGAACGAAAGGAAAACGACCGCTAAAAAGAAGGCAACAAGGGACAACAAAATTGTTTTATTAATTTTCGGCACAATTGAAATGAGGGGTTCAAATTAGAAGTCGAATTTCGAAGGAACAACCAGTTGCCGGCGAAGCCTGAGAGGCATATTAAGCGTCTGTCCCGTCCCCAGAACCACCGCCGTCAAAGGGTCGTCGGCAATATGGACCGGCAGGCCGGTTTCTTCCGCGATCAATTTATCAATGCCCCGCAATAATGAACCGCCACCCGCCATGACAATACCGCGGTCAATAAGGTCGGCGGCCAGTTCCGGAGGCGTTCTTTCCAGCGTTGCTTTGGTGGCATCCACGATGGCCCGAACCGGTTCCTGCAAAGCTTCCCGAATTTCCACCGAAGTAATCGTGATGGTCTTAGGCAACCCCGCGATTAAGTCACGGCCACGGACATCCATGGTCAATTCTTCTTCCAAAGGATACGCCGAACCAATGCGGATTTTGATTTCTTCCGCAGTGCGTTCGCCGATCATCAGGTTATAGGTCTTACGCAAATATTCCATGATGGCCATGTCCATTTCATCCCCGGCAATGCGGATCGAGCGTGAATAAACAATACCCCCTAACGAAATCACCGCCAATTCGGTGGTACCGCCACCGATATCCACAATCATATTACCTAAAGGTTCTTCCACTGGCAAACCAACACCCACGGCCGCGGCTTTGGGCTCTTCAATGAGCTCAACCGACCTGGCGCCGGCGCGTTCCGCGGAATCCTTAACAGCCCGCTTCTCAACTTCAGTAATTCCAGAGGGAATAGCAATCACCATCGCCGGCCGCACCATGACCCCGCGCTTATGGACTTTACGGATAAAATAGCGCAACATCGCTTCGGTGATTTCAAAATCGGAAATAACGCCGTCTTTCATCGGGCGGATGGCAACAATGTTGCCGGGAGTGCGGCCGAGCATCCTTTTGGCCTCATCTCCGACTGCGATAACACGGTTGGTATCTTTATGGATGGCGACAACGGAAGGTTCGCAGAGCACTACCCCCTCGCCTTTGATGTAGACAAGGGTGGTCGCTGTGCCCAAATCAATCCCCATGTCATTGGAAAAAAACCCTAACACATAATTGATGGCCCAGCGGATGCTCTTGAGAATTTTTTGTAACATTAAAATATTTTTAAGAGAATAAGGTTAGATAGATAAAAGGTGTGCCCATGATATATGAAAAGAAAATGACTGTCAAACTAATTTCTGGCTTTTGCCTGCCTTAGCACCCAGGGCTTTTAAGTCGCGGATAAATTCCGGATAAGATTTGCTGACGCATTCAATATCTTTAACACTGACACCAACTTTTATGCCTAACACACAAAAGGCCATGGCTAAACGGTGGTCGTGGTGGGGATCTAAAAGACATTCTAAACGATACGCTGGCTGAGGATGAACAATGAGCTCATCAGCCTTCTCTTTTATGTCTGCCCCGACCTTAAGGAGTTCTGTCCTTAAATCGCTGATCCGGTCCGATTCCTTGATCCGGGCATGACCGATATCGTAAAAACGGCTAGGGCTGTCGGCAAACATGGCTAGAACAACCAAGACAGGCAAAAGGTCAGGACAATCTTTTAAAGAGAACTCTCCTCCTCTTAAAAGAGACGGGCCGTTGAACCTAAGGGTTCGGGATGTTTTTGTAAACCGCACCCCCATTTTTTTTAGAAGCGGCAAAATCGCCGCATCTGATTGAATCAAATCATTTTTTAAGTGTCCCTGAAGGACAATTTCGGATTTGGTCAACGCTGCTGCCGCCATTAAAAAAGCGCCAAGTCCATAATCAGACGGAACGGCAAAATTCTTTAAACCTCTATATTTTTGCCTTCCGGGAATCAGGAACTCACGGTCCGATTTAACAATAATCTTTATACCAGCTTTCGCAAGAATTTGCCGGGTCATCAGGATATAGGTTTCCGAGACCACTTGGTTTCCTTTTATCCTAAGATGAGTATTTTCACCAAGGTTAGGGCAAGCTAAAAGCAGAGCGGAAATAAATTGCGAACTGACCGAGCCGTCTA
>Ga0247727_10015360_pt1 | contig 12574 bp, 10 predicted proteins | sample WisWelCaveWW1625_FD_202498 | JGI IMG/M metagenome (GOLD analysis project Ga0247727, IMG submission 202498) | Biofilm microbial communities from Wishing Well Cave, Virginia, United States - WW16-25 | ecosystem: Environmental > Aquatic > Deep subsurface > Groundwater > Cave microbial mat | place... | reverse complement strand
TGGGCCGGCTGGCCGGAGGAGCCCTCTGCGGCTTGGGGTTGGTGTTCGTGGTGGCCACGCTCACGCCGCTGGTTTCCTGGTGGGGACGCCAGTTGGCCGGCCCCTGGGACGACCCGCGCGGCGAAGTGCTGATCGTTCTGGGCGCTTCGACCTTGGAGGACGGCACTCTCGGCGTCGATTCCTACTGGCGTGCCGTCTACGCCAAGCTGGTTTACCACGAGGGCGGGGTTCGCCAGGTGCTGGTGAGCGGCGGGGGTGGGGTCGCCGTCGCCCTGAAGGATTTCATCCAGTGCCAGGGCGTGCCGCCCGAGGTCATCCGCCTGGAGGCTTCTTCGACCAGCACGCGGGAGAACGCACTCTACAGCCGCGACCTGCTGGCCGGCGTCTCGGGCCGCCCAGTCTTGCTCACCAGCGATTACCACATGTATCGGGCGCACCGCGCGTTCCGGAAAGCCGGGCTGGAGGTTCTGCCCCGGCCTTTTCCGGACGCCATCAAGCGGGCCTCCTTTTGGCGGAGCCGCTGGCCGGCGTTCCTGGACCTGGTGCTCGAGACCGGCAAGATAGGCTATTACCGGCTCCGCGGCTGGATCTGAATCTGCGATAATACGCCGGGGAGGAGAGCCATGAATCCAGGTGCTTCCAAGACCTCGCGGCGTCAGTTTGTCCAGTCCGCCTCGGCGGCGGCCGGGTGGATGGTGGTTTCGCCGCAAGCCGTGCGCGGCTCCCAGGCCAACTCGGCCGTCACCGTCGGCCTGCTCGGCGTGGGCGGGCGCGGCAGCCACGACGCGGGCATTTTCGTGAAGGATCCGCGGGCCCGGGTCGTCGCCCTGTGCGACCTGTTCGACGACCGGCTGGACGCGGGCGCCACCCGCCTGAAACTGGAGAAGCCGGCCATTTACAAGGACTACCAGAAGCTGCTGGCCTCCGACATCGACGCGGTCATCATCGCCACGCCGCCCTTTCTGCACCCCGAGCAATTCGAGGCCGCCGTCGAGGCGCGCAAGCACATCTTCTGCGAGAAGCCGATGGGGGTGGACGCCGCCGGGTGCCGCCGGGTGATGGCCGCGGCCAAGAAGGCCGACCCGAAGAAGAACATCGCCGTCGGGTTCCAGCAGCGCTACGGACCTGTATACCTGGAGGCCTACAAGCGCATCCAGGAAGGCCAGATCGGCACATTGGCCACGGCGCGCGCCGCATGGATCGGCGGCAATCCCTTCCAGAAACGCCCCTACTCCGATCCGAAGGTGGAAAAGCTGCGCAACTGGTTCTGCTACAACGATTACTCCGGGGACATCATCGTCGAGCAGGATTGCCACAATTTCGACGTGCTCCATTGGTTCCTGGGAGCGCTGCCGACGCGCGCCGTCGGTTGGGGCGGACGCAAGGTGCGCACCGAGCTGGAGATTCTCGATCATCTGAGCCTGACCTTCGAGTTCCCCAACGGCATCCACGTCAACTACGAGGCCAACCAGCTCACGCCGCGCGGCTTCAACAACGTCGGCGAGCAGTTTACCGGAACCAAGGGAACCATCGCGACCTCCCGGCAGCAGATGGTCCACTACAAGGGTCCGGGTCCGGACGAGGTGGAAACCATCAAGTCCCAGCGCGACATCACGATCGACCTGGTGGAGGACTTCCTGCGCCGCGTTCTAAGCGGAGACGTGGAGAACGTCGGCGTGCGTTCAGCCGAGAGCACTCTGATCGCCATCCTGGGGCGAACGGCCATTTACACCGGCCGCGAAGCAACCTGGTATCAGGTCGTGAATTCGTAAAGCGGGAAGCGCTGAAAAGGCGACCTGTGATGTGATGAAACCTGTAGAAGCTCTGAACCGGCTGACCGAGATCGGATTCGGTTACTGCGTTAGCCGGACGTTGGTTACGGGCTGCGAATTGGGCGTCTTCGACCAGCTCGGCAAAGGCCCCGCCACCATCGAGGAGCTGAGCGGGCGCCTGGGGATCCAGCCGCAGGTCTGCCGGCGGCTGCTGATGGCCCTCCGGCAGCTCGGGCTGGTGGAGCGCGACGGAGACCCCTTCGGCAACTCGGAGCTGGGATCGTTTTGCACCTCGCAGTCTCCGCTGGGCGCCCTGGCCCGTGGCGCCGACCCCTTCTACCACATGTTCGAATTCCTCACTGACGCCGCGCGCGAGATGAGCCCGCGCTGGCAACAGGCTCTGGGCGCCTCCTCGGCCGACGTCTTCGGCGCCCTCTATGCCGATCCGGACCGGCTGCGGAGCTTCGCCGCCTTGATGAACAGCCTCAGCATTCCGCAGGGACAGGTGATCGCGGAGCGCTTCGACTTCACCCCCTACCGCTGCGTGATGGACGTGGCCGGCGGGCCGGGCGCCATCGCGGTCGAGATCGGGCGCCGCTACCCGCACCTGTGGGGAATCATCATGGATATGCCGCCCGTGTGCCAGGTCGCCGAAGAGCACATTCAGGCCAACGGTCTGTCGGGCCGCTTCACTACGGCGCCGGCGGACCTGTTCGCCGGCCCCTATCCGAGCGGCGCCGACGTGCTGGTGCTCGGCTACATCCTCCACGACTGGAGCGACGAGAACTGCCGCAAGATCCTGCGCAACTGCTTCCAGGCGCTCCCGGCGGGAGGCGCGCTGCTGGTGTGCGAGCGCGCGTTTCACAACGACTTTTCCCCGCCGACCACCCACGCCGCCATGCTGGACATGGCCATGTTGGTCGTCTGCGAGTCCGGCGCCCGCGAGAGAACCGAGAACGAGTACCGCGCGCTGCTCGAAGCGGCCGGCTTCGGCAACGTGGAGTTGATGCGCCTGGAGGCCCCGCGCGACCTGATCATCGCCCGCAAGGCGTGAGGACGTATACCGAAGCCTTCCCGGACGCGATGGCGATCGGTCTGGCCATCCGCGCGGTGGTAAACTGAGAACAGATGGCTGCCCAAGCGCAAGTATCGCTCGAGGAATATCTCGGCACGAGCTTTGACGGCGCCGACCGCGAGTTTCTGGACGGCGAGATTGTGGAGCGGAACGTGGGAGACATCCGGCACTCCAAGGCGCAGCTCGAACTGGGGTCTTTTTTCCACGGCTTAACCGAGGAGTTGTCCTTGAGATGTTTCCCCGAGTTGCGGGTGAGACTCGGGCCCAAGCGTTATCGGGTAGCGGACCTGGCGGTCTACGCGGGCGGGGAGCCGGCCGAGCGGTATCCTTCCAGTCCTCCCCTGGTGATCGTCGAGATCCTCTCGCCCGACGATCGCTACACAGAGATTCTTGACAAGCTGGAAGATTACCGGCGCTGGGGCGTGGCGCACATCTGGTTCGTAGACCCCTCGCGGGGCAAGCTCCACGTCTATGGCGAAGGCGGGCTCCGGGAGGTTGAAGCGTTCCGGATCCCGGATTATCAGGTGGAGATTCCGCCGGCGAAAGTCTTTCGGTAGCTCACCTCAGCCGGGCAGCTTGAAAAGCAGAAGCGCGGCGGCGGCCAGGCCGGCGGCGAGAGCCTGATACTCCCGGTTGCGCAGATAAAGCGAGAATCGGAAGCGCGCGCCGGCGGCCGATTCGGCCCGCACCCGGGGAAGCAGCCGCGACACCCGTGCCGCGTAAGCCGCGTACTCGGGGAACAACTTCGACGTGCGGTGCAATCCATGCCGTTGCGCCATGCCGGCCGCCGCCATCCAAATCGATTCCGGCAACCGTGCATGCCCCAGCGTACGGATCGAGCGATACGCGCCGCCCGAAGGAGCAGTTCCATCCGAGTGGCGGCTTCCTCTCGCGTGAGATCCCGGAATCGCGTGCCGCCGGGTGGCTGGGACCCAACCGTGGCTGGCGCCGATCCCGGCTGGGCGGCCACTCCGGCAACCAGTTCTATGTATCCACCCCAAAGCACATTCCAGACGGCGCTGGCGCCGTAGCCGATCAGGTTTATGCCCAGACAAAGGGCGGCGGATGGGTCTCGCTGGCGGCTAACGTATTTCGCATCAATGGGTTAGCGCCCAGCTTCACATCGGCGCGAATCGGGGGGTTGATTGGGAAATCCCCGCCCTAGAGCCGCTCACGAACCGCGGCCACGCGCACGACGCGAACGGTTGCGCGGAAGATAAATTCGGCCTTCCTGAAACAATTCTGACTTTCGCGTCACTTGGTGTATGACAGGTTGAATAAGGGAGGGCTGTGCTATGCCACGGTATGGCGAGAACCACGGTTTGGGAGGGAGAGAGACTCGTGCCGGCGGCACCGAACGCAAGGCGGGACCCGTCCGATCCGCAATTTGCACTAGCTGGATGACGGCTATTGCCCTCCTGTTGCCCTGTTTGTGTGGTGCGCTTCGCGCGCAGGATGTCGCGCAAATTGGACGCATCGGTTGGGAGCATGGCCCGACGGTGGCCAGGTTGGGCACTCAAGCCGTGCTCAACCTGCCAAAGGGCTACATTTTTGCGGGCGCATCAGGCGCCCGCCAGTTTTTAGAGGCGACTGAGAACATCCCCTCGGGGAAGGAACTCGGCGTTCTGGCACCGGAGGAGTTTTCATGGTTTGTCATCTTTGAGTTCGGCGACGTTGGGTACGTCAAGGATGACGAGAAAGATGCCTTGGATGCCGATGCCATGTTGAGTTCCATCCAACGAGGCACGGAAAAGGCCAACGAGGAGCGGAAGCGTCGGGGCTGGGGAACGGTGAGTGTAACGGCTGGATCCGGCTTCCGCACTACGATACGACGACCAAGAATCTGGAGTGGAGTTTCAAGATGCGGGATGAGCAGGGGGTGGTCAACGCCAACCACAACACGCGGTTCTTGGGTCGACGGGGGGTCATGAGCGTTACTGTGGTCAGCGGGGTCGTCGAAATGGACTCCACTATTCCGGCGGTTCGGAAAGTGATGGAGGGGTTCAGCTACACGCCGCATAACAGGTACCTGGCGTTCGTCAAGGGCGACAAGGTGGCCGAGTACGGTCTGACGGCTCTGGTGGTGGGAGGTGCGGCAGCGGCGGCAAGCAAGAGCGGCTTGTTGAAATGGGTTTGGAAGTTACTTCTCGTCGCCATAGTTGTCGTGGGCGGCCTGATCAAGAAACTGTTCTCCTCGAGGAAGCAGGACGCGGTCCAAGACAGCTCCTAAAGCAGTCCCGTTCGACAGTTTACTTCATACAGGCGCCCGCATAGTGTCCGCCTGGGCGCGGACGGTTCCGCCAAGAGAAGGAATCGGGCGGTAGCAGGCCCCAGCAGATCATGGTTGGCTCGCTCGAATTCGTGGTCGTTTTGCTCGCCCTCTACTTGTTGGAATGCCTCCGGACGACTCGGCCGGACGAGCTGATCATCGACCGGCGCTTGTGGTCCGGCTTCCGAGTCAAACGACCAGTTCTCTACCCGAGCAACGGCGAATGGGGCTGGGTTCTGCTGAACCCCTTCCGGCCGGACGGCCCGATGTTCTCGATGCTCCCGGCGTCGTACGCCATCACGCGCTTCGGCATTCTGGCTTTTGCGAGCGCATCATCGCCTGAGGCGGGAGCAGCCGTTGCACTCGAAGGAGAGCTCAGCGGACTGACGGACGACGAACGCGCTGTCCGCGCGCGAGAGCACGAGCGCAGGCGATTGGATGTTGCTGACATCCGACGAGCGTGCGAGGAACTGGAAGGCAGGGTGTCAACCCTCCGGGACGCTGCACCGGCGCTGTTGGCGCTCTGCCTCGTGGTGTTTCCAGCTTGTGTGTTCCTATTTGGTTTGCGCGCCACGCTAGTTCCGGCTCTTGCGGTTGTCGTAGTGTGCTCCGCTGGTTGCGCCGTTCTTTACCACCGGGCCGCCACGGCGCTGCCCCCCCCCACATTGTCCAAGATCAGCCTCTGGGGCAAGTGCACAAAGCTGGTCCTGTACCCGGTTGCCGCGCTGCGATGTGTGGATCTTCTAACCTCGGATGTCTTGCGCCGGTATGATCCGATCGCCGTCACGACTGTGCTTTGCGGCAAGGAAGATGGCGCGAAACTGCTCGCGAGTGAAATGGTTCATCTTCGGTTCCGGGCGATAGACTCGTGCTCCGATGGGGCCTGTCACCAGGCGATGGAAGAGTACCGCTGCGTGAGGATGCAGCTTCTGGAGTTGTTTGCCATTGACCAGGGGTTCTCTCTAAGCGACCTGGCGGAGCGGCCTCCCGCTGCGCATCACGGCGCGAGGACCTACTGCCCAGGCTGCCGGGCCCAGTACAGACTTCCCGAGGGACTCTGCACGGACTGCTCCGGGATGATTCTGCAGCCGCTGGCAAAAAGTCGGGAAACGGCGGCGGGAGGACGGTCCTAGTAGAGCTGGTTCGATCCATGATCGAAAAACGCTGCGGCGGCCACCAGAGTTCCAAAAGTGTCCACGACACCCGGCCAGCGAATCGGCCCTTTGCTTTCAGCGAGTTCGAGCATACCGTTCTCCCGGGCAGTTATCAATCTTGTCGCCTCGCTTCGTGTTTTCAGCAGCCTGGCGAGTTCGATAACTACTGCCGGGCGCCCCTGGACGCTACCCGAAGCGGCGTCGCAGCTCTGGTAGAATAGGTCTGTGCGAAGGTACCGGTTCACCGTGGTTGTGGAGAAGGACGCCGACGGCTACTTTGCGCTTTGTCCGGACCTCCAGGGCTGCTATACCCAGGGAGAAACATACGAGGACGTTGTCAGCAACATCCGGGATGCCATCCGGCTCCACGTCGAGGATCGCCTAGAAGCCGGTGAAGAGATTCGGCAATCCGAAGCGGTAAGCCTCACCTCCTTGGAAGTTGCCGTTTGAGTGAAAAGCTTCCCCGGGTCACTGCCGCCGACGCCGTTGGGGCCTTGCAGCGAGCCGGCTTCACCCTCGCGCGTCAGAGCGGCAGTCACCGCATCCTGAAAAACGCGGCAGGAAGACGAGTGACGGTTCCCTTTCATTCCGGCACGATCCTGCACCCCAAGCTACTCAAGAGCATTCTCCGAGACGCCGGGTTGACCGTGCCGGCTTTTCGGGAACTGTTGTAGGCCCGACACGCCGGTGGCCGCCAGAGTTCGAAAAGTGTCCACGACACGCCGCCAGTTCATCATTCCCGCGCCGCCGGCGGCGAACTGGCGTATGGCGCCCGCGGGCCGCGGGCGACGAAAGTCTTCGACATGCGGTCGTGCCAGGTGAGTCGTTCTTCGTCGGCCAACGCCCAGAGCGACAGCGGCCATTCCCGAGTGCTGCACCAGGTAGCGGAGCGCTTCCGCGGCGATCATACCCGCCGGCGGGAGTCCGTTCCTTTCGTCGTAGTCGCGAACCAGCGCGGCGGGGACCTTCCTCAGCCGGGTTTCATCGCGGCGCGCCGGGCGGGGCTTGCGAACCAGCTTGGAAAGCCGAACGGCCGCGGAGTCGTATTGCTCCTCGGTCTCGATCGCTTCGGGAAGCGTTTCGAGGAGGAGCTCCTGGCAGGTAGTTGTGGCAGGCATTAGTTAGGCTTAGGCCCTCGACCGCAGGGGGAGTGGCCAGGGGCGCAGGCGAAGGATTGCCCTCCCGCGCTCGCCTTCCGCCGCCAGGCCGCTTACCTGGCGGCGAAGGGATTCCTGGGAGCGGCCATCGCATACCGGCTGTCGGGCGAAACGACCTATCCGGCTGCCGTGTACGACGCCAAGGCCGCCGCGCGCTGGATGCGAGCCAACGCGGCCCGATACCGGATCCATCCCGACAAGATCGGCGCCGCGGGGGCTCGGCCGGCGGGCACCTCGTTTCCCTGCTGGGAACTACGGCGGAGATTCGGGAACTGGAGGGCGAGGGCGGCCACGGCGGGTTCTCCAGCCGGATTCAGGCGGTGGCGGCGTTCAATCCGGCGCTGGATCTGATCACTCCGGAACGCGAGCCGGGGAACGCGCAGTCCGCGATCCGGGCGTTCGTGGGCGGGCCCCACGAGAGGATGGCCAAGGCCTACCGACAGGCCTCGCCCATCACCCACGCGGCCAGCGGGTCGGCGCCCCATCTGCTGCTGCACGGGACTAAGTATTGCATACCTGTGGCTGCCTGGCGCAGGCTTTCCCGCGCTCGCCTCAGCGCGGCAGCTTGAGCAGCAGCAACGCGGCGGCGGCAAGCCCGGCGGCCAAAGCCTGATACTCCCGGTTGCGCAGATAAAGCGAGAATCGGAAGGGCGCGCCGGCGGCCGATTCGGCCCGCACCCGGGGAAGCAGCCGCGGCACCCGCGCCGCGTAAGCCGCGTACTCGGGGAACAACTGGCGCAGGTGGCTCTCCTCCTCGCCGATCGCCGGCCAGTACACCAACAGAAAGTAGACCGCGAACACGACCGCCGGCCACCAGCTTCGGCCGGCTAGGGCGAAGCCGGCGGCGGCGGCCAGCGAGCCGGCATACAGCGGATTCCGCGTGTAAGCGAAGGGGCCGGAGGTGGTCAGGGTCTGGTTCTTAGCCAGATGTCCGGCCGCCCAAGCTCGCAGCAGCAACCCTGCCAGCGCCAGCGGCAGTCCGGCGGCCAGGCTGGCCAGTGTCGGCCGGCTCAAGGCGGCGTACAGCGCCGCGATCAGAAAACCGGAAGGCACCCGCGCCCTGGCGGCCAGCTTGGCGTAGGACCTCAGAACATCCGCTCCTGCTTCTTCAAGGTCCCGAACGAGCCGACATTGGCGATGGTAAGCGCCAGCCGGAACTGGTTCTCGTTGCGGGTCGCAAAGCGCCGCCATTCGCCGCTGAACCCGCAGCAATCGGTGTTGTAGGTCACCTGGGTCCCGGCGTACTGCATGATGCCCACACGGTAATCGTACACGGTGTTGAAGCCGGCATTCCAGCCCCTCTTGTTGAGGGACCCGTAGCGGACCGTGGCGCGCAACTGATTGCTGTGTGGGGTCAGCAGGGGCGCCGAGCGAACGGCGTAGTGCCCCAGAGAAAGGTTGAAGTGCTGGAAGGCCGCGTCGGCCGAGACGCCGCTGTTGACCAGCTTGCCTCGCAGCGGATCGTAGTCATTGCGCCATTCGATCGTGTAATTCCCACGCGGCTGCAGCCGCAGGATGGACACCAGCGGCGAGTATCGCCGGAGAGTGTCGGCAAAGGCGAACGGGGTCAGGCCGGCGGTGGAGAGGAACACGTTGCGCGCGCCCGGCTTGAGCGCGCCGCCGAAGTCGGGATCGAAGTAGCGGCGCTGCCACAGCTCGAGGCTGGCCAGCTCGCGCGTCTCGCCCTCGCCGCGCCGGCCGTAGAGACGCTGGATCAGCGAGAATTCCGCCTCGCGCGTGTTGTTGAGCAGGTCGCGCTCGTCGAAGCGGATCACGCGGCTGAAGTCGGGAACCCCCCAGACCTGGCGGTAGGAGACCCGCGGCTCGATGACATGCTTGAGCCGGCCGGCGAGCCAGCCCGGGCCGTCGAAGATCCGGGCCAGCGCCGGCGGGGCCAGCTCGACGGAGAACTCGCCGGCGGCGCGGCGGAGATTCTGTCCGGAGACCGTGCCGTCGCTCCTCTGCTGCTCGCCGTAGTAGGTCTCGTGGAGCCCGAAGGTGGGGACCAGGTGGAAATCCTTCCAGCTCAAGCGCGAGGAGAGGCGAGGAAAAAAATCGGCGCGCTCGGCAAGCTGGCGGGTGCGAAAGCCCCGCTGGCGCCGGCCGATCAGGTCGAAGGAGGAATCCAGGGTGAACCACACCGGCGCGGCTCCGCGAGCCAGCAGGTGTCCGCGGCTATTGAGCTCCAGACTGGGCAGCTTGCGGACCACGATCGTGTCGTCACGCTCGGTGCTTTGAAAGTTCTCGTGGCGGATCAGTGCGGCGTTGAAAAAGAAGCTGGAGAAGGCCCCGGTCAGGTAGCCCGCCGAGTGAACCTCGGAAGAGATCGCCTCGTTGAAGGTTTCGGTGAAGGCCGAGCGGAATTCGAGCGAGCTGAGGTAGTTGACGGCGGCCACGCCGCGGAATCCCCGGGGCAGCTCGGCCCGCCCATCGAGGGAGAGCGTGCGCCCGCCCTGCTTGCGGCGGTCCTCTCCCTCGCCGATTCCCCGGTCGTTCATGGCGAACCAGAAGGCGTCGAAATAGGACCCGCGGGTCGGACGCCCCCGCCCGGTGATCTGATGGGCCCACCCGCGCTGGCTGAAGTAGGTCGCCCCCAGGGTCGCATCCAAGCTGCGATTCACGGCCCAGAAGAACGATTGGCCCAGCACGCGCCCGCGGCGGGAGCTGTTGCCGATGTTGGGGGTCAGGAATCCGCTGGAGCGCGGCGTCCGTTCCAGGGATTTGTAGAAGACGGGCGCGTAGAACAGCGGGACCTTCTTGAGCCGGAAGACGGAGCGGCGGAGCGTGGCGTGCTTTCCGGGGACGATGGTGGCGCGCGGGGCGTGAAGGGTCCACCAGGGGTTGGGACGCTGGCAGTTGGTGAACCAGCCATCGTGAATAATGTACCGGTCCCCGACCTTATGCACTACCTCCCCCTGGAAATAGAAAGGTTCCTGGGTGGTCAAGACTCCGGGGCCAGCCTGGCCGGCGCTTTGGACGGTGCCGTGAACCTGGTAGAACGTGCCATCTTCGCTGCGCAGATTGTAATGCAGGCGGGCGGCATAGACGTCCTCCTGGCCACTGGCGTGGGAGAAGTGGACGTTGCCGCGAGCCACGGTTTCGCCGGTCTGCTCGTTGTAGTCGATCTCGTCGGCCCGCAGGACCATTTGCTCCTTGCGGATTTCGACGCGTCCGCGGAGGAATCGCCAGGCCTTTCCGTCGGCCAATTGCGAGTCCGCCTGCCAGACCACCTCGTCGGGCCCGAGGGGGAGGGGGACCTGCGCGGGCATCCGGGTTAGTCCGGCCCAATGACAAAGCGCGCCGGATATGATAGGTAAAAGGAATCCGGCAAACGGACGGCGAGGCATGAGGGAGAAATGCTGAACGTAGCACGCGGCGAAACGCCGCCGCAAGGCGGCGGGCGCGGCTGATGATTTGCCCGGCTTGCGGGTACAAGGAAATCGAAGCGGGCGAGCGGCGCTGCCCTCGCTGCGGCCGGCGGCTGGCACCGGCCCAGACGGCGCCGATTCAGGGGTCCGGAATGGGCGCCGCGGCCCCGGCCTTGCCACCGGCGCCGGAGTGGCGCGAGGACCTCTCGAACCGGCTCCAACAGTTTCGCCAGAGGCGGGCTACCCGCCGGGAAGCGCCCCTGCCAGCCGGCGCGGATACCGTTCCCCAGGCGGACAAGGACCAAAAGGTCCTCCCCTTCGAGGATTTCGCCGCCGAGCGAATTGAGCCGCTGATCGTCGATCTGGCTCGCACCGGGCGGCGGTTGCCGCCTCTCGATCGACCGGCGGCGGTTCCGCTCCAACCGCCCGCGGAGGCGGCCGAAATCCTTCCCGCAGTGGCGCCTTTGCCGCTGCGCGGTCTGGCCGGACTGCTCGATCTGGCGGTAGTGACCGTGGCGGCCGGTGTTTTCCTGGGAACCTTCCACTCGATGGGCGGCGCCGTCGCCGCCGCCCGGCAGGCGACGGTTGGATTCAGCTTGGCGGCAGCGGCTCTGGCGGGTTTCTATTTCTTCGTCTATGTCTGCTACAGCGGCGAGACGCCCGGCCTGCAGTGGCTCGGGCTGCGCGTGGTGGACTTGCAGGGTCACCCGCCGGCCCGAGGGCCGCTATTCGCCCGAGCCTTGGGCGGGCTGCTGAGCGCCGCTGCTCTGGGGATGGGCTACCTTTGGGCGGTGGCCGACGAAGAAGGACTCACCTGGCACGACCGCATGTCGAAGACTTTCGTCACCCGCGACCCGCGGGCGCCTCTGCGGTTTCGGCGACGGGGATAAGATCGCGGGCATGCCCATCCAGTTTGATCCCGCCAACCTGCTGGCCGATGTGGTGGGGTCCGAGCACGGCATCAGCCGCCGGGAGATCGGGCAAAGCCGGACCGCGGCGGTCCAGGCCCTGAAATCATTTCGAGGGAAGTGGGAAAGCGGCCGGTACGGGTTCCCGGATCTGCCTTTCCAGCGGCCATTGCTCCGCGAAGCCGGCCAGTTCGCCGCCGGTTGCGCCGGCCGCTTCGACAGCATTTGCCTGGTCGGGATCGGGGGCTCAGCCCTGGGGGCCTGGGCGCTCGACTGCGCGCTGCGCGGGCCGCATCCGGTCCAGCCATGCTTCAGCCGCGCCAACCCCCGGCTGGTGATTCTCGACAACGTGGACCCGGAGCTGGTCTCGGCGGCCCTGGATTCGATGAATCCGCGGCGAACCCTGGCCCTGGTGATCACCAAGTCGGGCTCGACGGCGGAGACGATCGCGACTTTTCTGGTCGTGCGCGCTTGGCTGGAAAACAGCGTGGGGCGCCGAAACCTGGCTCGTCACGTGGCGGTGGTGACGGAGCCCGGCGCCGGCTCGAAGCGCGGGGATCTGCTCGAGATGGCCGTTCGAGACGGCTATCGGGTCTTCCCGATTCCGGAGAATGTCGGCGGCCGCTTCAGCGTCCTGTCGGCGGTGGGCCTGCTGCCGGCGGCGCTGATTGGAGTCGACATACAGCGGCTGTGCGCGGGTGCGCGGGAGATGACCCGGGCCTGCTGGCTGGAAGATCCGGAAAAAAACCCGGCGCTGCGGGCGGCGCTGCTCCACCGGCTGCTGCTGGAGAGGCGCGGCAAGAGCATTCAGGTGGCTTTCAGTTACAGCCAGCGTTTGTGGGGGCTGGCCTTCTGGTTCCGCCAATTGTGG
>Ga0247727_10015358_pt1 | contig 12575 bp, 11 predicted proteins | sample WisWelCaveWW1625_FD_202498 | JGI IMG/M metagenome (GOLD analysis project Ga0247727, IMG submission 202498) | Biofilm microbial communities from Wishing Well Cave, Virginia, United States - WW16-25 | ecosystem: Environmental > Aquatic > Deep subsurface > Groundwater > Cave microbial mat | place... | reverse complement strand
GAAAACTTTTGTTCCAAATAAACATTGATGCCGCCGTAGAAAATCCTGTCGACGGTGACATTGGCTTCGTCGGTGCGCAACGGCGTGTAAGTCGGAATGAGGGCGACCTCGTGCCCTTTTTTAATCAGCGCAGCGGCCAGCGTGTTGTCGTGAATGCAACTGCCGCAATACATTCCGCCGGCGCCGGCGGCGATGTAGGCGATTTTCATGTCTTGGGTTTTAAACCGTTGCACGTTTAACGTGATACGTGTAACGTGTTAAATTGCTCCGACGGTTTTCAATCTGGCAAGAACGCGGTTGGCCAATTGATAGGCGGTCATGGTTCGCTTAAGATCAAACGTCGCGTTATTTTCATAATCGGCTTCTTTTCTTGCGCGCCATAAATCACGCAAGTCTTTTCCGATTTTGCGTTCTTCCTTGTTGGAGGAGTTGAAATAAGTTTCGCGCACAAACTTGTGGGTATCAATACGAGGAATAATTGTGCCGCGACTGACGATGAAATTTCTGGCAATACAAAATACCCCGTAATAAGCGCGGCTAATTGCCGAACGCAGATAAGCCTCTTGCGGAATTGCAGACTGCGGATGAGCCAACAATTCTCCGGCTAATTCTACGTATGCCCTCCAATCAAAACTCATAGCGGTCTCACCGTAACGGCAAATAAGTTCCCGATTTCATTGCTGACGTGATCCAGAAACCATTCGTCATCAAAGCGATCCAAAAGATCGAGAGATCGCTCCGGCGATAAGTCGGTTTTTACAATGACAAATAAACCTTCAAAATTTTCTTCAGAATCGTTGGCATATTCCAAGCACACTTTCACCGCATTCTCCCGAAAAATTCTTGTAATTTGTTGATGCGCTTCTACCAGAGGTTGGCGCAACTGATCATGCTTTTGAAGAAATTTTCTGATCTCGCCGTCATTGGTGAATGCATACAAAGATGATAAAAGATCAGCATCATTTTGGCGCTCAGGCACAACCGCTATTGTATCCGTTGGCGTGAAAATATCATGAAGCGCCGCAGTGGAATTTGGCGTCCACGTCGCGGTTTGATTGATACTCATCGTTTACCTCCGAAACAAAAAAATTGTGCAATACCCAAAGGCTTATTGGTAATAAGCTACGGAAAACACGTGGCAAAATCAACTAAATGTTTGCGCCGTTCGCAACATTGATCCACGTGTGTGTACGTGCGGCGAGCTGCGAAAATACCAGACGAACGACGGGCCTTCCAATCGCCAACGATCCCAGATGCCGTCTTTGTCCGGCAGATTGCCGTCCTGATAAAAGCTGAGATGCAACTTGTCGAGGCTGCCATTGGCTTTGGTCGATGACATCACGCGGTCAACGTCGGACTTTCGATACGGCGCCAACAACGAGCGCATCGCGGCTTCTACCAACTCTTTTTGGTCTCGCGACAATTCGCTAATTGGAATGCCGGAAAATTTTCCTTGCTCGCCTTGCAGTTGAATCGTCGCCGGACTATCATCCGGAGAGTCGCGCAGAATCAGCGCTTGCTGCTGTTGTTTGCCATCCAGCGCTTGATAAACTTTGCTTGCGAGTCGCGCCTGATGCCACCACACATTGCCGGGATGATCCGGTTTTTCGTAGAACGTCACGGCATGGCCGTAGAAAATCGGCCCGCCAAACACGGTATGCTTTTCTGCGCCGCCATCCGCGCGGATGGTTTGATGGCGTCCGGTGAGCATGAACGCTAATTTATCGCCGCCATTGCCGCACAGGCAGGCGGAATAATTTCCGAGGCCGCCCATGTCGTCCTGCATCGCCCGTAAAATTTTTTCATAACCTTCTTCGCTGGTGACGGCTTTTAAAATTTCTTGAATGAGATTTTGCTGCTCGCGTGAATAAAATTCATCAATCTGCTGCGGCACGACGCGCCAGTTGTTGTTGACTTGCAAACGGCGCGAATCGTTCCACGGCAGGAGAATGGTTCTTTTCTGTGCATCCGAGAGACGATCGCGCAAGCGCTTGACGAGAATTTCTGCCGGCTCGCTCGTTTCGCGCTTGATCAACGGCGCGGCATGATAAATCATCGGCGCCGCCGCAACACCAACGGCGACTTTCCCGACCTTTTGCAAAAACTCGCGGCGGGTGATTTCATGCTCAGCATGGCGGCTGGGATTGGCGGCGTCGACCACTTCGCTGCAATCGGGACAGAAGAGTTTTTGGATGTCGGACATTTTGCTCTCTCGATTGTTTTTACAATAAGAATTTTAGCCGTTCTCGATCTATATTCCCGCCGCTCAGCACGCAAACCACCGTGGCGCCTCGCGGCAGGTTTATTTTGCCGGAGAGCAAGCCGGCTAAAGTGGCGGCTGCAGCAGGCTCAGCGACGACCTTGCAGCGCTCCAGAATCAATCCCATCGCCTCCACGATTTCTTGATCGGAGACGATCACCATATCATCGACATGCGCCTGAACATGAGCCAGCGTGTGTTGACCCGCGAAAGGCGCGGCCAAGCCGTCGGCAATGGTGTTGGTGCGATCCAGACGTACAGGCTCGCCGCGTTGGATGCTCTGCGTCATCGCCGAAGCGCCTTCCGGTTCGACGCCGATGATTTTAACTGCCGGCTTCTTCTCTTTGATAACGGTTGCGATTCCGGAAATCAATCCGCCTCCGCCAACGCCAACAATCACGGCATCGACTTCCGGCACATCTTCGAGAATCTCCAACCCCACTGTTCCTTGTCCGGCAATGATGTGTGGATCGTCAAACGGATGCACCAAAGTTAAATCACGCTCCTTCTGAATTCGCAGGCAGGTTGCCAGCAAATCGCCTTCGGCCAACACGACTTCGCTGCCATAACCTCGGGCCGCCTCGATTTTGCTGCGCAAGCCGGTGGCCGGCATCACAACGGTGGCGCGAATGTTTTCCTGTCGCGCGGCCCATGCCAACGCTTGCGCGTGATTGCCGGCGGAAAGCGTGATCACGCCCTTTTGCTTGTCTGGCGAACTGAGATGGTGCAGCTTATTCAAAACGCCGCGCGGCTTGAAGGAGCCGGTCTTTTGAAAAAGCTCCAGCTTGAAATATAGCCGGACGCGGGCTTGGTCGCCCAAATAAGTTGAGCGCGTCACCGGCGTGCGATGCACGCGGCCAGCGATGATCTCGCGCGCGGCGAGAACGTCATTCAGTTTTATGAGTTCCATAAGCTGCTTTTTCTTTTAAGCCATCCATCGCTACTGATACTCTTGCTGCCAGTTTATCGTGTGCTCGGAAAAATTCATTACTCCCACGGCATGTCATGCCAGTGAATAAACTCCATAACGGCGCTGTCGATAATACTGTATTCATCGCCGCGACGATTGGTGCGCGCATAAGGAACTTTCGCCTCATCAAACAACGACTCAATAATATCGGCAAGCTCGGCGTTGCTTTCATCTTCATCAAGCTCGTCAGCAAAAACTAAAGAAGCTTCTACCGAACCTTCTTTGGGATTGTTGCCGGATTTTTTGGATGCAACTTGCGAGGCATATTGCAACATTCCTGCAATAACCACAGCCAGACGATGCGTGCGGCCCTGCGGCACAAGCTGCTGCAGCATTTCAATCCAAACCGAATAAGTTTTCTCGCCCACTAGAGGTTTCAAACTGCGATGATTTTGGTTTTCAAACAGAGGTTGTTTTTTCATCTTAAACAAAAACCTTGACTTTTATTGATCAAAAAGTTATCTTTATTAACAAAGAGAGTGAATAAATCCTGAATGGTTCCTGAGGCGTTCCCTTCTTTATGTTGGTAACACAGCCTCGGGGCAGCGCTGTTCAGGGGTCGCTCTCTTTTATTTTTGGTGGGTACAACCGTTCGTATGCAATTTTTTCGCGAAATATTTCATACCATTGTGTATCTCCAGCCTCATACTTTTGATAAATTCCCCACGCAAAAAGATCGACAGCTTGCAAAGGTTTGTTCTCATGCGAGTAGTCATGATAAATAGAAAACGGCACCTGCGGCGAAATCCGCGCTTCCGACTGTTGAAACAGGTAGTCATTAAACTCCTGTCTTGCTTGACCACCCATGCTCCTATCGACCGCGAGAATAATTTGGTCGGCAGCCTGATCAAGTGGAAGTTCTTTTAGCGCCAAATGAGTAATAAATTGATAAATTCGTTTCTTGCTCATTTGCGGCTGATTGACAAAGCGCGCTTTATCGAGAATCACCGTGTAGAGTTTGAACGGAACGTCGGCGATTTGGCGGTAGAAATATTCCTTGATCGCAAACACTGTTTTGGCCGCTTTGAGTTCCGTCATTGGCGTTCGCTGTCGATGCCGTTTCCCGTGCAGCTTGTTCCTCAATGTCCGAATAACCGCCTTCTCAATAGCTTTTCCGCTCGACTCACCGCGAACCTCCAATATGGCAATCACGAAATATTGTGACGTGCCGGGGCTTTGCAGCAGGTCGCCAAGATCTCCGGATTCGTCCAAGTAAAGATAATGCATGATGCCCCTTGATATTCATCGTCGTGAAAAATCTCATAACAATTTATTGATACTGATATTCTTCGCGACGATTGTTCCATGAATCCGGAACAACATGGCATTTTTTTATAAAAAATCAAGGCCTTTCCTCAAACATGAATTTTCCGGCTGCCGCGCTTTGCAGCCACCGCGCCATCCGTCGCAAAAAATTTTTCCAACGTCGAGGGCGCGGGCGGCTTCGTCAACAACGAACCGATAATCATCGCTATCGCAGACACGATAAGAATGACGGCAACCGGCATGAGTCCGGCATCGCCAATTTCTTCTGAACCTTTGAGGAAAAAGTAAAGCCACAACACCACGACGCTGAGAATCGAAGCATACGCGCCGTATTTCGTGCTGCGTTTCCAAAAGACAGCGGCCACGACAACGGGGAACATCGCCGCGAAGCCGGTAAACGTCCACACGCTGATGCGGAAAATGCTGCGATTGACAAAAAGCGAAAGCACGTAAGTCATCGCGATAATCGCGATCATAAAAAGTCGCCCGAACAAGACTTGCTGTTTCTCGCTCATCTTGTCGTGAAAACCGTAATGCCGCACAATGTCTTGCGTAAACATCGTGCCGAGCGCAAGCGTTTGCGAGTCCATCGAATTCATAATCGCCGAGAGCACGCCTGCTCCCAAAAATCCTGCCAGCACGCCGGGCGCATGCAGCTCGATCATCTTCGCGAGAATTGAATTGGCTTCCGGCCCTTTGAGCGTGAAATCGACGCTGCCCAACACGCCGAGCAACACGCTCGGCACCCAGACGAGCGCGATGCACAGCGGATAAAACACCAGCGCGTAACGAAACGTGCTCGCGCGCTTTGCCGTGAGCCAGTGCAGAAACATGTGCGGAAACATGCCGACCGAAAGCGGAATGCACGTATAGCTGAGAAGCTGCAGCGGTTTGATTTTGTCGCCGCGAATGAGTAGCTCGGGATGTTTTTCCGCCACCATCCTCATGCCGTTTTCAACGCCGCCCATTTTTTGAAAGATCACAATGAAGGCCGCGAGACCGAACGTCATGAAGATCAACACTTGAAACGTGTTGACCCACACCGTGCCGCGCATGCCGCCGTATGTCACATACGCGAGCGTTACCACGCACACGATCAACCCGCCAACCCACACGGGAATTTGACCGCCGGTGATTTGGCTGAGCGTGATACCGCTGCCCATGAAGCCTACTAAAATGTATGGAATCATCAACGCTGAAATCACGAAAAAGAGCAACAGGCCGACACCGTCAGAATCCCAACGCTGGCGGATATATTGAATCTGCGTGAGATAGCCGTGACGTTTGCCGAGCGACCACACGCGCGTGCCGATGAAATAAAAAACCGTGGGGATGATCAAGCCGGATGATGACGCCATGAGCGCGAACACGCCGATGCCTTCGTGATACGCCTCGCCGGAAGCGCCGAGAATGGCGAACGCCGTCATGTTCGCGCCGAAGAGCGACATGAGCAACAGAAACGGCCCGAAGCTGCGGCTGGCCACGAAATAATCCTCGCCGGTGCCGCGAAAAAGCTTGTGGCTCAACGTGCCGACCGCCAACACCAACGCGAGATAAATAAAAATCACCGTCATCGTCATTGTTCGCGCCCTCCTTCCTCTTCGACTTCAAGATGTTTCGGCCACGCATAAGTGACCAGCAACAACATCAGCACGGCGGTGACGATGCTAAACCCGAAATGATACGCGAGGCCGGCTGGCAATCCGAACACGAGCGTCGAATCGTTCCACAGCCAGAGATCGTTGTGCAGCACGTACAGCAGAATTAGCCCCAAATACAACGTCCATTTGGGAAAAGCTTTTTTCATTGGCGCTCCGGTTGGTTCGCTTGCAATTTATTGTAACCGCGAAAATTTCGTAGCGCAGGCATCCTGCCTGCGTGAGCCGCAGACTGGAAGTCTGCGCTACGATTTGGAATATAACACAAATTTTGACTCATGCAAATATTTTCAGAATCTCGCCGTCGCCCGGATAGTTTTACGCAGACTGAAAGTCTGCGCTGCGTTATTGCAGACGGAACTCCACGCCGCCATAAATCGCGAACGGATTGCCAGGAATCACCGAGGCCGCGCCGAAGCCGCGGGTTTCGTATTTCGTGTTCAGAAGATTTTTTGCGTTTAAGCTCCAGCGCAACGGGCCGATATTATAATACAACATGGCGTCAACCAAAAAAATGTTATCAATCTTAAAAATATTGTCTTCGTCGATAAACTGCGCACTGAGATAACGCGCACCGACGCCGATGCCGAAACGTTGCTTGATCTCGCGGTTCGTCCACACATTGAAAATATGTTTGGGCGCAAACGCCGGAGTGTTGCCGGAACGATCAAGGCGCAATACTGTTTGGCCGGTCTGAGTCGGAACGAGAACATCTTCTTGAAATTCCGTCAACTCGGCTTCGGTGAAGGCATACGTCACAAACGTTTGCCAGTTTCGTATCGGCTCGATGGTCATCTCAAATTCGAGGCCGCGCGATTTTTGCTTGCCGAGATTGTACGCCAAGCTGGTATAATCCGGAATCGTTAAATTGTCTTTCTTGATTTGATAAAGCGCTAACGTCGCGTTAATTTTGCCGTCTAAAAATTGCGACTTCGCGCCAAATTCAATTTGATTGCTCTCTTCAGCTTTGAGGTCGCCGACGGTTTGCGACGAAGGCGGACCGAAGGCTTTTCCCACGTTTGCGTATAACGACCAATTCCGCGTCGGCGAAAAAGTCACGCCCAAGATCGGGCTGGCTTTTTTGTACTCTCTTTTTGTCGGAGCGTTAAAAGAGCCGATTTGCTGCGAAAAAAGCTGGCGCGAATCTTTATAATCAAAACGATCATAACGCGCGCCAATGACGGTTTGAAATTTATCGGAAAAAGAGATTTGATCCACGAAAAACGGCGCGTAGGTGACGTTGCGGCCATCCGTTGTCATAAAAGGAAAGAAGGTGCTGCCCACCGTCGGCGATTGCGGCGGCAGCAAATTCACCGGCTGCAATAAGCCGATGTTAATGGAAAATTCGTCGCTCAAGCGGCTCCATTCCACGCCCGCCAAAAGTTGATGGCGCACGTTGCCGGTGTTAAAATTAAACGCGGCTTCCAATTGATTGCCCAACAACTTTTGCCGATCATCCAAATCCGTCAGCGTCCTGAACACAATGGCGTTGCCATTCTGCGTTGGAATCGCGCCCTGAATCAACGTGCCTTCGGATTGCCAATCCAAATCCGTGAAATAAAATTTATTGCGCAGCGTCACGCGCCGGCTCAGTTGCGTTTCAAAATCAAAGCGGGCGCGCGAAATTTTTTGCAGCGAATTATCCGAGGGCAGTTGGTACGAATTGGTGCGTGGCACATTCGGGATTTGGTTGTTGACCAGCGGCAAACCCGTGTCCGGCGCATATTCGCTGTTCACGTACTCGTAATTAAACGTGAACGAGGTGCGCTCATTCGGGCGCAATGTCAACGCGGGATTGACGCTGAAATTATCGTTGGCTTTGTCATCGCGGTAACTATCCGATTTTTGCCAAAGCCCGTTGAGACGAAACGCCGCGCCGGAATTGAAATTCGCGAGGCCGACGTCCACGGTGTTGTAGGTCGAATTGAATTGGCCATACGAGGCGGCGGCGTGCAAAAAATTCCTGAAGATCGGCTGCTTGCGCACGAGATTGACGGTGCCGGAGAGCGGATTGCCGCCGTACAAAAACGCGCCGGGGCCTTTGAGCACTTCGATGCGCTCAATATTATATAAATTATAAAATGTGACTTCCGGCTCAGCCGCGCCGTCCGTGAGCACGAGGCCGTTGGTGAGCGACTCGAAGCCGCGAATCACGAAATAATCAAATGTGCCAAAACCGGATTGGGTATTGACGCCGCTCACATTTTTCAACGCATCGGCGAGCACGATGGCGGCTTGATTATCCAGCAACGCATTCGTCACCACGCTCACACTCGCCGGTGTTTGCCGCAGCGCCACGGGCAGTTTCATCGCCGTGGTGTTCGTGCGCGGAATTTGCCCGATTCTTTCACCGATGACGACGACCGTGTCTTTTGAAATGTAATTCTTCTTCGTGTCTTCTTGGGCAAAGACTATCGTTGACGTTGCAAGGATAAAACCAACCAGGCGCGTGACCGCTTGCAGGGAAATTGAGAATTTCATCTTGAAAAATTCCTCATAAAAGTGAAACCTTGTGGCGCAACATTTATGTTGCGCCAACCAAACCCCAATAGAGTATTGTTTAATTTAAGAAAACGCAACATAAATGTTGCGCCACTACTTACTTCGCCGCCACGTCCAAACACAACATCTCGCTCTGATTGCGCAAGTACAGCTTGCCGTTCGCCAGCGTCGGCATCGTCCAAGATTTTCCTTTTAGAATTTGGACGGCGGCTTTTTCCTTGTAAGCCTCGGGCGTGGCTTCAACCAGCGCGAGATTGCCGTATTCGCCGAGCACGATCAGATGGCCGTCGGCAAACAGCAGCGAGCCCTTGTTGAAGCCGCGTTGTTGCCATTTGGTTTTGCCGGTTGTCACGTCCAAACAGGTCAACAAAAAATAATCGAAGCCGTACAAGTGATTCTCATATAAAATGGAAGAAGAAAAATGATTTTTCATCTCGCGGCTCTTCCAGATTTCTTTCATCGTGGCCGTGCCGTTGCTGCCCTGCGTTTGCAGCAACGCGCTGCCTTTACCATAGCCGGAGGAGATAAAAATTTTGTCGGGCGGAATAAACACTGGCGTCGCGGCATTGACGTCGAAGCGGGTTTCCCAATCATATTTCCAGAAAAGCTTGCCGTCGTTCGGCGCGAGCGAAAGCAAGGCGGTTCCGGCAAAAACGAGCACCTGCCGCACGCCGTTGACGGTGATTGCAATCGGCGCGGAATAACCCGGAACGCCGTTTTCGGACTTCCAAACGACTTTGCCATTTTTCTTGTTAAACGCCATCACAGCGTATCCATCTTTGCCGCCGACATCGACAATGAGCAAGTCGCCTTCAACGAGCGGCATCGTCGAAATTCCCCAGATCGGCGACTTGCCGCCGTATTCCGCGCGCAGATCGTGGCTCCAAACGGCTTTGCCGTTTTTCAAATTGACGGCGTGCAGTTTACCGTTGCCGCTCAAACCGAAAACCAATTCACCATCGACGAGCGGCGTCGAGCGCGGGCCGTTGCCTTGATCATTTGAAAAAATACTATCCATTTTATAACGCCACGTTTCTTTGCCGCTCGCCGGATCAAAGCAAATCAAAAACTCGCTCTCGCCTTCGCCGTACATCGTGTAGCCGCGATCTTTCGCAATCACGATACCGGCATAGCCTTCGCCCGAAGGCACGCGCCACAAAACTTTCGGCCCTTCCGGCGGCCAGGTTTTGAGCAAGCCGGTTTCGCGGGAAATGCCGTCACGGTTCGGGCCGCGCCATTGCGGCCAATCATCGGCTGCATCTTGCGCTGCAGAAGTTTTATAAAGGAAATTACAAGCTAAAATCACGCAGGCGACAATTGGCACAAAATAATGAAAACGCATTTTCATATAAATGACTCCATTTTTAAATTAATCTTTTGCAAGTTAAAGATAAACAAATTTTTTATACCACTAAGACACAAAGGCACAAAAAACAAGCGGTCACACGATAAAGCTTTTCTTAGTGTCTTGGTGTCTTCGTGGTGGTTTAAAAATTAGTCGACCAAATTCAAACAGACCATTTCCGTTTCATTGCGCAAATAAAGTTTTCCATTCGCAAAAGCCGGCGGTGTAAAACATCGTCCTTTCAAAATTTGCGCACCGGCTTTTTCTTGATAAGCATACGGCGCGGCCTCCACTAACGCGAGATTGCCGCTGGTGCCGAGCACGAGAAGATGCCCGTCCACCATGATGAGCGTGCCTTCGCCGAAGCCGCGCTGCTGCCACTTTTGCTCGCCGGTGCGGGCGTCGATGCATTTTAAAATGTAGCGATCCGTGCCGTAAAGAAAATTCTCGTGCAACACCGCCGAGGCAAAGTGCAACTGCATCACGTTGTTCTTCCACATCGGCACGGCGTTGACTTTCCCGCTTGCAACCGTCATCTGCAAAACTGCGGTTCCTTCAGCGCGCGGATGTGGCGACGAGAAAAAAAGTTTGTCATTGGGGATAAAAACCGGCGTTGCCGTATTCTCATAATCGCTGCTCCGCCACGAATAATTCCACAAAACTTTCCCGTCAGCGGGCGACACGGAAACAATTGAGCTGCCCATAAAAAAGATGGCTTGGGAAACACTCTGCGTCGAGATCATAATCGGCGAGGAATAACCGGGATGATCGTTGTAAGATGACCACGCGAGCCGACCGTCTTTGCGGTTGAAAGCGAGGATGGATTGATCCGACCCGCCGCAGCCCGCGACTAAAAGCAAATCGCCCGCAACCAGCGGCGAGTTGGAATAACCGAGGTCGGGAATTGAGCCGCCAAATTCTTTCGGCAAATCATGTTGCCACAACCTCGCGCCGGTTTTGGCGTCGAACGCATAGAGCTTGGCATTGGCGCTAACGGCATAAACATAATCGTCAACCACTGTCGGCGTTACGCGCGGGCCGTTGCCCCAACTGTTGCGGTATTTATCGCCGGTGCGGAAGCGCCATTTTTCCGCGCCGGTATTCGCGTCGAAACAAACGAGATGCTCGTCATTGCCCTTGCTGAACATCGTATAGGCATAACCGCGCGCAATCGCAATGCTCGAAAAGCCTTCGCCGAGTTGAACACGCCAAACGACGCGCGGCCCTTCTGTCGGCCAAATTTTTAAGAGACCGGTTTCCTTTGAGATGCCGTCACGGTTTGGTCCGCGCCACTGCGGCCAATCGTGGCTGGTGGAATTTTGCGTTTCGTTATATCGGGTTTTTGCGTCTTGCTTAAAATAAATACTTAAAATTATCGGTAAAACGAGCAAGGTGAAATATTTCGCTTGGGTCATGAGTTGTAACGCAGACTGCCAGTCCGCGAGCCAAAAAATTCGCAGCCACAACAGTTTTCCAAAACCTCCAGTCGACTGCCGGAGCTACTTCAAATTCAAGCACACCAGCTCTTTCGTATTGCGCAAATATAATCGGCCATTCGCCAGGGCCGGCGCGCTGATGCAGCGGCCCGCCAAAATTTCGGCGCGGGCTTTTTCTTTGTAGGCGTCGGGCGTGGCTTCAATCAAAACCAGTTTGCCCTTGTCGCTCAACACGAGCAAATGGCCGTCGGCATAAATCAGCGAGCCGACGCCGAAACCGCGCTGCTTCCATTTCTCCGCGGCGGTGTTGACCTCCATGCATTTTAGCGTACCGCGATCGAAGCCGTACAAATAATTTCCCTGTAAGATCGAGGTCGGGAAAACATTTTGCATGCTTTTATTTTTCCAGATTTCTTCAAAAGCCATGTTGCCGTTTTCATTTTTAAGCCGGAGCAAAGTAGCGCCGACCTCATACCCCGATGAAATAAATACCTTGTCCGGCGGCACGAACAGCGGCAGCGCCGCATTCACGTTGTAACTCGTTTTCCACGGCAGGCGCCAGAGCATTTTGCCGTTTTCCGGCGCCACCGCAACGGCACCGTCGCCGGAGAAAAAGATGATTTGCCGTTGGCCGTTGATCGTGTAAGCGACCGGCGAGGAAAATCCGGCGCTGTCCGATTCCGCTTTCCAAATTAATTGCCCATTCTTTTTGTTGAAGGCCACAAACGCATTGCCGCCGGCACCGCCCGCTTCGATCAACAGCATCTCGCCTTCGACGAGCGGTGAGCTGGCGTAACCGCCATCCGACGGCCCGACGCTGTTGAACTCTTTTTTGAGATCGTGGCGCCAAAGCGATTTGCCATTCTTCACATTCAACGCATGAAGCTTGCCGCGGGCGCCGAGCGCATAAACCACGTCGCCGTGAATCGCCGGCGTCGAGCGCGGGCCGTTGCCATTCGTGTCTTTAAACGTCGAATCGGAACGCATGCGCCAGATTTCTTTGCCGCTGTTTGCGTCCAGACAAACCACAAACTCATCGTCGTTTTTGGAAAATAAAGTGTAGACGCGTCTTTTTGAAATCGCAACACTCGAATAGCCGTCGCCGAGCGGAATTCTCCACAGCACCTTTGGGCCGGTC
>Ga0247727_10015357_pt1 | contig 12576 bp, 4 predicted proteins | sample WisWelCaveWW1625_FD_202498 | JGI IMG/M metagenome (GOLD analysis project Ga0247727, IMG submission 202498) | Biofilm microbial communities from Wishing Well Cave, Virginia, United States - WW16-25 | ecosystem: Environmental > Aquatic > Deep subsurface > Groundwater > Cave microbial mat | place... | reverse complement strand
GCCCGGCCGACTGCTTTTTCACCCACGCGGTGAGATCGGCTTTCTCGCCCCAATCCGCATCGTCTGCCAGGATGCCCAACAAATCCAACGCTGCCGCTTCGGCGCCGTTCAACAGTTTGAAAGCCTCCAAGAGATACATTTCAGATTTCTGCTGCAGTGCGGCGCTGTCAGTGTGCTCGGTCTTCCACATTTGATACAAAAGCGCCAAATTGAGATAAAAACCCGGCTGGCTTGCCATTGGCGATTCGGCTTGCAAATAATATTCTTCCGCTTCGTTGAAGCGGCCGGAAACACAATAGACGTTGGCCAAATTGACCAGGGCACGAGGATCGTTCGGATTAGTGTCGAGAATTTTTTTGAATTGATACTCCGCGCTCCGAAGCGAATCCTGTTGCGCGAAGATGATACCCAAATGATTTCGCAAGCTGTCATTGGCCTCGCCTCGCAGTCGCAACGCCGCCAAATATTTTTCCACCGCGATGGTTGAGCGCCGTTGTTGAATCCACGTAGCGTCTGCCGCGATCATTTTGTTCAAGCGATCGGGATTGGGCAGATCCGGCACCTGCGTTTGCAGCTCCTCGGGCAGCGCGCTGACGTATACGCCTTCCACTTCTTTGACTGCTACGACCTTGAATTCATCGTCATGCTCGGCTTCGCGATATTTTTTGCCGCCAACCTGCCACGCCTCGGCAAATGATTTTCCGACCTCCGTAACTTCCACCGGAATCCACAATGAATGGTCTTTTGCCACCACCAGCGAGTCGCCGACCGGCAGCAGGCCCCAATTGCGCTCGTGAATGCCGGTGTCGAACATGAGAAAGATGTGGCCGGCGGTGCTCACCAGCGCCGTTTTAATGCCGGCATTTTCCAGCAGCGCAGCGTAGAGCACGGTCAAATCATCGCAGTCGCCTTGTTTGCTCGCCAACAATTCCGCCGGATACTTGATGTAGTCGACGCGATGCTGGCTTTTGGGAATGATGGAAAAAGGATTCTCCGGATCTTCGCGGTACTTCAGGCCGACCGCGCTCATCGCATCGAACAGCGCGGCAGCGGTGTGGAGATTGCCCAGCTCGACTTCAGGCCGATAAGGAAGCTCTTTCGTGGTTTCGCGCGCAAACAGCTCGACCATGCGATCCAATTTGGTGATGAACGCTGCGGCTTTGCCGGGGTCTTCCCACGTGATCGCGCCGCGGCCGAACAAACGGAATTTTTCGGCAGCTTCCACCGCCTTGTCTTCGTTTTTGATTTTGTATTCGACGCGGATTTTCGCCTGGCGGAATGCCGGTTCGCGCACGCTCAAAATATTCTTGGCAAAAATGACCGGAAAAGCGGTGGTTTTGCTCTCGTCCGGACCTAAAACAAAGCTTTCCTGCGAGACGCTTTCGGTGAGGCCGGGGATCGTCACTTTCAGCGTCATTTTCAATTCCTGATCGTAATCATTGCGGATGGTGACCGCGCCGATTCGCGCCGTGGCATACGATTTATAAAACGAGGCATACACGTCATTCATCGTGGCATCAGAAATTTTCACCGGCGACACGCTGGGGATGAATGAAAGCGAAAAGAGGTGGGTCGGCGACAGTGTCGGCGGCATGACATAAGCATAATCCATTTGCAGCGCGAGGGGGGCGAATTTCAAGCTGCCGCCAACGGAAGCTGTGGCGCCTTCATCGGTATGAAAATCCTTTTGCAGACCGGCCCTCAGGCCGAGATTGTCGTTCAACCAGGTTTCCGCGCCGGCATGAAAACGATCGTCAACATCAAACGTCAACAATGCTTCTTTCAACGAAAACCATTTCAATGAAATTTCGTCTTTGGGATAAAGCGCGGCCCCGAAGCGGATATTTTGCGGCAGGATTTTATCCCGCGTGTCGGTCGCATCATACTTGATGTAAGTACCGCCGGCATCGAATGCCATCACCCCCAAGTTGAGGCGCTGCAAAAATCCCCCTTTTTTGAAAGGCAGCGAATAGAGCGCACCGAGATCGAAGCCGAAGCCACTTCCCTTGCCCTCCGAGCGGCCGTCGAGACGGGTGTCGGTATTCAAATACTTCAGATTCGCGCCGAGGAACAAATTGCTTTGCAGTCGTCCGCCGAAAGCAATATTCAGGTGGTTGCGGAAAAACTCCAGCTCGTTGCCCTGCTCGTCATAGCCGTAATTGAACCAACTGCCGCCGACCGCATAACGTGAGGTGAGCGGGTACGCAAAGCTGAGATAAAGATTGTGCAAGCCGGGCACATTGTACAAATTATTCACGTACATGCTGTGCAGCTCCGGGCGCTTCAGCGCCGGCAGCCCCGCCGGGTTCCAATAAACCGCGTTGCCGTCATCCGCAATGGCGACAAACGACTCGCCCAACCCCAACGGCCGCGCGCCGGTGAAGATCTGATTGCGCGGCTGCGCAAAACCGCTAGTTGCCCACAACGGGAGCAGGCAGCAGAAGAGAAAGAAAAGTTTTTTCATAGCGACTATCCTTCTACGGATTGTTGGATCAATGGATTGTTGGATTAATGGAGTGTTGGGTTGCTGGACCCATCGATCCAATAATCCATTACTCCATCAATCCAATACTCCTTTTATTTGTTCAACACCACCACCGTCTTTGTCACCATTTTATCCTCGGCCTGAATCGTGACGAGATGCAAGCCGCTGAGGCAATAGCGGCCGGATTGATCTTTGCCGTCCCAAGACTTCACCTGCGTGCCGTACGACATCGGCTCGTTTTCGGTGAGCACGCGCACGAGGCGTCCGGCGGCGTTGTAAATTTTTATGGTCACGTTCGATTCTTTGCCCAAGTCAAACGAGATGGCGGTTTGCGTATTGAACCCGCCACCTTGCGGCGAGAACACACGCGGCTGGCTGGTGACATTCAAGATACCGGCTTTGTTGCCCGTGCTCAAATCTTCATACAACGCAAACACACCGGCTTGCTTGAATGTCGTAGTGATTTTGTTTTTCTCCACATCCACCGAACCGCCGAGGCGTTGCCAATTGCTTTTACCATCGGCGGAATGATACAGTGCCAACTTTTTCTTGTTCTTGTTGGTGAGCACGGAGTCGGGATAAAATAAAGTAAGGGTGGCCGGTTTGTCAAGGCGAAGCTCGCGTGGAGCTATCTCAAAACAGAGATTGGCGAATGTCACTTGCGGGTCAGATTTTGGCACAATGTCTTGGCAATCGCGCACGTTGAGTTGTGTATTGTTCTGAAAAGTATTCGGAGGAAAGTACAACTCAATCTTGCCGGCATCGATAATAAAGTTTGAGCCACTACGAGAGTTCACCGTTGCCGTGGATTTCGCTACCTCGAGATTTAGAAAAATATGGCTTTCGTGTTTGAGCGTATCGTATGCGGATAATTGCAGCAAGTATGTGCCATTGGGCAAGCCTTCGGTGTTCCAAGTCGTCAACACGCTATTGAAAACTTGTTTAGTTGAATCATATTGGGCAAAGCGATGATCTTTCTTCCATTCCTTGACGTCATTCTGTGTTTTGCCAAAGCCATATTGCAGGTTATAGTAATCGAAATCGTTGATCGGCGAGTTATCAAAAGCGTTGCCAATGAGCATGACTTTACCTGCAACAATATCATTGGCTTTATGTGAGTTGAAGGTCACTGTTGGTGGGGTAATGTCAACCGTAAATGTTCTCGTTGCCGGTGTGGGGTCGATATTTCCCCATGCATCTCGGGCTCTGACATGGAAGGTATAAGTCCCGTTCTGTAAAAGTGGTAATAGAACTGCAGTAGACTTTGACAAAGGCTGCCAGTCTCTACTTTCGGGTATGGTTGAATGTTCGACAACAGCATAAGAATAGTAGAGTTGATCTGTGGGTGTCTGAAAATCTCTTCCACTAAATCTGAATTGATGGTTTAGAGTTCCTATGATTATATTTTCAGGACCTTCATCGATAAAAGTAAATGGCGGACTTTTATCCGGTTTTAGTCTGCTGACACCACTCGCGGTTCCGAACCACAGCATGCCATCACGGGACTCTAGAATACCAAGAACAGAGTTATTAACCAAGCCATTGGCTGTGTTAAAGGTTGTCCAGAAACCATTCTGATAACGGCTGATGCCTCCCCCAAAGGTTCCGAACCATAAAGCCCTATCACGAGATTCAAGGATTGTACGAACATCATTATCAGCTAGGCCATCGGTTGTGGTAAAGGTTGTCCAGATACCATTCTGATAGCGGCCGACGCCTCTCTTATAAGTTCCGAACCATAAAGCTCTATCATGGTCATGGGACTCATGGATTGCATAAACATCATTACCAGCTAGGCCATCGACTGTGGTAAAGGTTGTCCAAAAGCCATTCTGATAGTGGCTGACGCCTCCCCCAAAAGTTCCGAACCACAACGCCCCATCACTCGACTCGATAATTGCCTGGACATTATTACCAGCCAATCCATCAGAGGTAGTAAAAGTGGTCCAAATACCATCCTGGAAGTGGCTGACACCTCTATTCGTCCCGAACCACAGCGCTCCATCTTGAGACTCATGAATTGCATAAACATCATTACCGGCTAGGCCATTGACTGTGGTAAAGGTTGTCCAGAGACCATTCTGATAGCGGCTAACGCCTCCCCCAAAGATTCCGGTAATGATTCCGAACCACAAAGCCCCATCTCGCGACTCAAGAATTGTATCAACCCAATTATCAGCCAAGCCATCGGTTATCGTAAAAGTTGTCCAGAAGTCATTCTGATAGCGGCTGACGCCTCCAAGAGTGCCGAACCACAACGCCCCATCGCGGGACTCAAGAATGGCACAAACAGAATTAGAAGCCAGCCCATCGGCCGTGGTAAAGGTTGTCCAGATGGCTTCCTCATACCTGCTGACGCCTCCCCCAAAGGTTCCGAACCACAATGCCCCATCACGGGACTCAAGGATGGCACGCACATCATTATCAGCTAGCCCATCGGCCGTGGTAAAGGTTATCCAGATGCCATCCTGATAGCGGCTGACGCCTCCTCCTCTACCAGTAAAGAAATCATATGTTCCGAACCACAACGCCCCATCGCGGGACTCAAGGATGGCATAAACAGAATTAGAAGCCAGCCCATCGGCCGTGGTAAAGGTTTTCCAGATGCCATCCTGATAGCGGCTGACACCACTCCATGTTCCGAACCACAACGCTCCATCGCGGGATTCAAGGATGGTATTAACATAATCATCCGCCAGCCCATCGGCCGTGGTGAAGGTTTTCCAGAGACCTTCTTGATAGCGGCTGACGCCTCCACCATATGTTCCGAACCACAACGCCCCATCGCGGGACTCAAGAATGGCTCGAACCCAATTATTTGTTAGGCCATCAGCTTCGGTAAAGGTTGTCCAGATACCATTCTGATAGCGGCTGACGCCTCTCTTGTAAGTTCCGAACCATAAAGCCCCATCTCTGGACTCAAGGATTGCATGAACACCATTGCCGGCTAGCCCATCGACTGTGGTGAAAGTTTTCCAGATACCGTTCTGATAGCGGCTGACGCCTCCCACAAAAGTTCCGAACCACATCGCCCCATCACTGGACTCAAGAATTGAAGCAACATCATTATTGGCTAGGCCATCGGCTGTGGTGAAAGCTGTCCAGACGCCATCCTGATAGCGGCTCACACCTCCTTCCTCAGTACCGAACCACAACGCCCCATTACGGGACTCAAGAATTGCAGTAACGTCATTATTAACTAGGCCATCGGCTGTGGTAAAGGTTGTCCATGAGTCGTGCTGTTGGGCGAGGGAATGATTTGAGAGAATTAAACTCAAGATGATCGTTTTATAAAAAACTTTTCGCATAAGCATACCTCCCGTGATGCGTAAAACGCAAAGCGTGAAAATCACGTTTTACGAATTACGCATGACGCTTCACTTATTCAACACCACCACCGTCTTCGTCACCATCTTATCCTCGGCTTGAATGGTGACGAGATGCAGGCCGCTGAGGCAATAGTGGCCGGATTGGTCTTTGCCGTCCCAAGATTTCACTTGTGTGCCGTACGGCATCGACTCGTTTTCGGTGAGCACACGCACGAGGCGTCCGGCGGCGTTGTAAATTTTGATGGTCACGTTGGATTCTTTGCCCAAATCAAACGAGATGGCGGTTTGCGTATTGAATCCGCCACCTTGCGGCGAGAACACGCGCGGTTGGCTGGTGACGTTGGTCAACGAGAGATTTCGGCCGGCAATTTGGACACTTTGATCTTCCAGAATAGCATAGTATCGCTCGAGGCGCTGAATAGCAGCGACAGCGGAAACCGTATTTGCTGCTTTGGAGACGGCGCCGCCGACTCTGGTCCATTTGCGATTCGTTCCGTGCTGCGCAAATATGGCGAGCTTCTTTTCAGCAATATTGAAAAGGCTATCACCAAGCACGCCTTTCATTCTCAAGGTCACCGGCTTTTCAAATGTCTCTTTCACGGGATCTGAGGCAAAACGATATGGCACGGTGAGCAATCTTAAAAGAGGATCGGACGGCAAAAATTCCGCGAGGTCTCCAGCCATTTTTTGAATGATGATGGCGCTATGGTCCGTGACGGCGTTGGGCGGAAACACCATTTCGACCAAACCATCGGGCGAACGAGCGATGCCGCCGGCCGCGCCGATCATGCTTGCGGTGTGAAATTGCCACGTCAGGTCCGATCGCAACGCCAAACCGCCGCGCGATTGGACGGCGCCTTTGATGGTGACCGCGTAGGTTGTATTTGGCGCAAGCTCCTGCCGCGGAGTGATCAGCACCTTTTGTGTTTGCACGCTGTAGGTAATAATGGAAGGCATTTTGACGCCGGCTTGTGCCAGGAAAACCGTCGTCGAATCCAGCGTGTTGGGATTCATAGCCTTGTTGAAGGTGGCGCTGATTTCAAAATTCAGCGGCGAAACCATAGATCCATTTTCTGGGCTGAAGGTGTTGACGAACGGTTCCTTCACGTCTTTCGTGATGAAATAGAAAGAAAATTTTTTGGCCGGCGGCTCAATTTGGCCTGCCGACAAGGTCACCAAATAAAGTGTGCCCCCGAGCAGAATGACCTTCGGTTTAATAATCAGGTCGATTTCCTGATCAAAAGGGCGCGACACTTCAGAGGCCGTTAAATTCTCAACGTTTCCCCCAAGCTCTTGCAGCGAGACCTGGCGATAAGGACTGTTCAATGCCAGGGTGATTTTAATAGAATCTGAAACCGCAACACCCACCGCGCCGTTTGCCGGCTGGGTTTTTATAATATCAAAGGGAACCGCATTATCCTCGGTAAGGAAAGCCCAAACGGTGTTGGCGCCCAAGGGCGCGCTGGCTTCATTTTGAAAGGCCTGATCGAGCGTGGCGTAATAAAAACCGTTTCTTCGCAAAGGCGCGCCCGGCACAAAAGTTAGTGTGCTCGTGTGATAATTATACGCCACATTTCCGGCCACCGGCTGATTGCTGGCATCACGAATCACCAGCGTTTGCGAGGTCAACGAGACCGGATTCATCTTGCTATTGAATTGCGCGATAATAGGAGAATTCAAAGCCACTTCGGCCTCATAGTCTGTGGGATATTTCAAAATGACTTGCGGTGTTTGGGGCAAGGCCGCCGTGGTCACTTGCCGTGACATGGTTCGCTGATTATTTTTTTTGTCAAACGCTTTGAGGGTTAAAGTATGGGGGCCGGCCGGCAGCAAGGAGGCATCGAGTGGAAATAGCACCGTGGTTTGCGGCTGCGCTTGCCGGCTTTGATAGACCAGGTTCCCATCCACTTCGATTTCGTACCGGTCAAAGTTCGTTGCATCCCAAGCTTTGCCGATGAGGGGAATCTTTCCGCCAATCCGGTCATTTTCTGCCGGCGAAAGCAGCGCGAGATTGGGCTTGTTGTCGATGAGGCCGATGGGCAATTGATAAGACGTGAATGGGCGTTGTATCGGCCCGGCATGCTCGACGCTGGAAAAAACGCGCAGGCGAAACACCACGTTTGCCCCTTGCACTTTGTCCGCTTCCAAGTCCCAAACAAAAGTATGGCGAATGCCTTTGGCATCGGCCTTCAGACCGGAGATGCCATCACTTCCCGGCCCCTCGGTGGCCTTGAACCATTTGCCGCCCCCGTTCAGGGAATATTCGGCGAGAATCCGGCCATGATCGTTTTCGTCGTCAACGAGCACATATTCGAGGACAAGTGTGTTTTGAATCGTGTCGCGGGCGATCACTTTCAGCGCGCGAACAAAGGCCCAGTTGTTCGCGAGTTTGCCGCGAATTTTGCGATTGGTTTGGTTCACATACAGCCCTCCCGGTGTGGCGAGGTCGAGATCACCGTCGCGATCAAAATCGGCAAGCGCGCTACCTGCTTTGGGGCCAATGGGAGTCGAGGCCGGATGGCCGTTATAATTGATATAGATTCCATCGGAAGTGACCAGGTCCAAATCGCCGTCGCCGTCTACGTCACCCCACAGAATGTTTTGCGTGTCTGCCGCGGTTTCCGAGCTCCAAATCGGATTAGGCTCAAAAACGCCGTTTTGGTTAAGATAGAGGGTATTAGGCCGAAAATACTCATAAGCGCATCCGAGATCGAGGTCGCCGTCGCCATCCACGTCACCCAAAGCAATGGCCACGATGCGATTGAATCGCCGCGGCGCGGATAATGATGGCGAGTTATCAAAAATACCGTTGTTATTGAGATAGACAAGATGGGCATACCAGCTATCCGTGCACACGAGATCGAGGTCGTTGTCACCATCTAAATCGCCCAAAGCCATAGTCCTTCCTTCCGGGCTGCTGCGAGACGATTGAAACGTTCCTCCGTCATTGAGGTAAGTTTGTCCGGAAGTTACTAAATCCAGATTGCCGTCGCCATCGACGTCGCCGAGAAGAAGATGCCTGGATATATTCAGTTCTAGAGAAGAGAAGGTGAACCGGCCTCCTGTAGCGAGGTTATTGAGATAGAGTCCTTTGGGCGTTACGATATCAAGATCGCGGTCGTTGTCTATATCACCCGAGGCGACGAGGTACAAAACCAAACTGTCGGACAACCAAAATGGAGCCGTTTCCAAGACGCCGTCATTATTCATATAAATGACGATTTCATCGATATAGCTATAGACCAAATCCTGATCGCCATCATTATCAAAATCACCCCAGACGATCCTGGGGGAAAAAGAGGTGACATATTTTTTTGGCTTCCAGACCGGCTTCGCTTCAAAGAGCTCGCTCGTATTGAAATAGATCGTGGCGGGACGAATGCGATGACTGCTCAGTAATTCTAAATCACCATCACCATCCATATCGCCCCACGCAAGACTCGTACTCCAATAGGAAGGCGCTGAAGACCAAGAAGGTTCTCTTTCTAAAACGCCGTCATGATTCAGATAAACGACGATGGGCTGGCCAGCAGATGTATTGCCTCCCCCGGCTGCCACGTCCAAATCTCCATCGCCATCCACATCGCCTACGGCCAAGCTAAAAATATTCTCCATTGGTTCTGACGACCATTTCGCCACCCAATCATTGCCTTCATTGTAAAACACATAGTTTTCATAAGAATTATTGGCAACCAAATCCAAATCGCCATCGCCGTCCATATCGCCCCAGGCGACGCGCCGTCCTTTTGGATAATACGCTAAAACAAGTAAGCCGTCTTTATTAACAAAGATCCCCTCCGAGGTCGCCAAGTCTAAATCGCCGTCGCCATCCATATCTCCCAAGGCAACACCAAAGGCTAATTCGGAAGCGACAAAAGACCAGGATGGTGTCGTTTCTAAACGGCCATTCATATTCAGATAAAGTGTGTAAGACTTGCCGCCATTTATTCCCAACCCATCGGATTCGACATTGCCACAAACCAAATCGAGAAAGCCATCGCCATTGACGTCGCCCCAAGCTAAGCTTGCCGAGTTATCGCTATTTTGCGATGACCAATATGGGGTAGACTCTAAGACGCCGCCATTATTACGATAAATCGTATTGGGTTCCGCTAAATTTCCGCAAGCCAGATCGAGGTCGCCATCGCGGTCCACATCGCCCCAAGCTACGCTGAGCGTATTATAAGCGCGTTCCGTTAACCAAGATGGCTTTGTCTCCAGGGTTCTGCCGTTGTTGAGATAGACCGTCGTCGGGTATCCCCAATTCCCGCACGCCAAATCAAGGTCGCCGTCGCCGTCCATGTCGCCCAAGGCAGTACTCCAGGTGTCATCGAACAACGTTGAAGACCACGCCGGTGAGCTGTTCAATGGGACTTGGGCAAATGTCGGAGGCGCGGCTCCGAATGCCTGGAGCAGGCCAAGCGACAAAAAGGCATAAAATATTTTATGCCTGCTGAGTTCCGGTTTTGTTTTCATGGTATAGTTTTCAGCTCCCGATATCCGGTGCTAATAATAATAGACACGAAACAGATAAATTTTTCTCACTATATTTTCAAGTCAGGCAGCAGACGCCTCCGGAACAGATCGCCCCAAAAGATCGGAAATTGGTTCTCGCTTCCGGCAAAATATACGCTCGTTGTTTTAAAAAGTCAAGCGCAAGTTTGTGGCTTTGTGGCTTTGGCGCGTCGATCGTTTGGTTTTTCCCATAACTGGCATTTTTGCATTGATTTTCGGGAAGATTCGCGGTATATTCTATTTTCATAGAATCAAATCACCGAACCGGAGAGCAGGGATGCGAAAAATTCAACGCTGGGTTTATTTAGTTTTAGCGGTGTGGCTGTGCCAATGTGGCGAGAAGCCGCAAACTGCGCGCAACAGCGCCGCCGTTGCTGCGAATCTCAGCAGCGACGTCGCTCACTTTGCGGAGCGCTTCGCCGCGGATTCCGCTCGAACGCGGCTGGTGATTTTGCTGTCCCCGACCTGAGGCCAGTGCCGCGACGGCGCCCGTGTGGTGCAAAATGATATTCTCGCCAAAATCAATTCCTCGGAACTTTCGGTGTTTGTCGTTTGGGTGCCGATAATGGGCTCGGACAGTTATCAACACGCCCAGCAAGCGCAGGCCCTGCTTCCCGATTTGCGCGCACGACATCTGTGGGACGGTCGTCTCGCGCTCGGTCAAGGTTATCGCAGAATTTTGCCGTTGGGCGCTGAGTGTAAATTTGCATGGGATGTTTACCTGCTCTATCGCCCCGGCGGCAAACGTTTTCGCTATACGCTTGTCGGTGACGGCAAGAAAGGCTGGATGCCGCCGGCGCCGGATTTTTGGATGCATCAATTGAGCTGCATGACGAAAGAGCAATATTTTGACGGCAAAATTTTGCGCGAAAATATTGAGTTGATGCTCGCGCCAAAATCTCGCGCCCCGTATAAAACAAAAAAATCTTAGTTGTTAAGTTTTTGACACGCCACGCGCGCCCGCCGTTACAAAAATGGCTTCATTCGTATTGCCCATTTTACGGCCTTCTGAAAATACAAGACCTTGTCGTCAAACACAGGCCCGATTTCTTTTCTTAAGCAGGTGCAGTTTCGTAATTTCGGCCGTGGCGCTTCGCCCGGAATCGCCGTCGCCGCAGTTTTACAAATCCGATTTTACGTATTTGCGAAGCTTGTCCGTACAGATAATAATATTGAAAAGCAATCTGCACACGAGGAGGTGATTCAACGAAGGGCTTGCCAGGGAGGCCGACGGCCGTAGGCCAATGGCCGGCGGCTTTGCCCGCAGTTAAAACGGTAAGGCGCATGCCAGACATGACGACCCTGGACGCCTGCCGATGATTCAATCAACTCATGCGGCGCACGGCAGTTTACCGGAACGTAGATCGGCCATGAGCAAGCCAGCAAAAAGCCCGCGACAATCTTCTTCGTTGTCGCAAAAATTTTTGAAGCGTTGGTTTCCCTCCCGGCGCGGAACGGAAGGGACGCCCACGCGCGGCCGCCAGAAAACTCCCATTAAAACCCTCACCCCACGGCGCTGCGTTCGCATACTTTTCTTTTCAACCTGGGGCAGCGATTACCGGCAATATGATTTAAGCGCCAAAACCTTCGGCGGTTTGCTCTGTAGCTTTATCTTGATGATCAGCCTGCTCGCCATCGGCACAACTTATGCAGTTAATTATTTCGTTCAGGAATACCGCCTGGCCGCCTTCACTGAAGAGCATCAAATTCTGCGCAGCCATCTCAATCAAACCGAAACGCGCGTTCGCAATTTATCTCGCCGCCTGAATGGAGAGGACGAAGAAGAAGGGTCCGGCCTGACTCGAAACAGCGATGCGGAAGAATTGCCGGCTTTTGTCAACAGTCCGGATCATGATAGCGCGGCAACAACGATGGCGAATCGCCCGGCGCCGTCCGTCGGAAGCAAACGCGGCCCGCTCGGTCTGGCGTGGACGGATAACGCCGCCGCGAGGAATGAAGCGAATGAGAAAGAGCAAAACTTTTTTGGCCAGGGTGGCGGGGCCTTTGTGGATGACGAGGACAATATACATCCCACCCCCTTCAACAAAGTGCCGGAGAACGTTGCCGCCGCTTCGTTAGTGCCGGAAATGAATATGGCCGCCGAAAGCGAATCCAACTCCGGCAACGATCTGCTCTCACAGTTGGAAAAAAATTTATCGCAAACGCAGGCGTTGCAGCGGACGATTATGTCAAAATTCGAGATTCGCCGCAAACAGCTCGAACATATTCCTTCCATCAAACCCTTGC
>Ga0247727_10015356_pt1 | contig 12576 bp, 12 predicted proteins | sample WisWelCaveWW1625_FD_202498 | JGI IMG/M metagenome (GOLD analysis project Ga0247727, IMG submission 202498) | Biofilm microbial communities from Wishing Well Cave, Virginia, United States - WW16-25 | ecosystem: Environmental > Aquatic > Deep subsurface > Groundwater > Cave microbial mat | place... | reverse complement strand
GGCAAGACCGTTTACGATATCTTTCCTAACAACATAGCTGATCGGCATCATTCCAGGGATACCGAGTTGTTTAAATCCGGAGGCATTCAGGTTTATGAGGACGAACTCTCCTCCATTGATGGAGTCAAGTATCAAGTTGTTTTTAATAAAGCCCCGTATACCGATTCCGTGGGTAAGGTCATCGGTTTAGTCGGCTCTGTTCAGGATATCTCTGGAATAAAGCGGGCTGAATCCCAACTTCGTCTGCAAAGCACCGCCCTGGAAAGTGCCGCCAATTCCATCGTCATCACGGATAATCAGGGAAATATTATCTGGGTGAATTCCTCTTTCGGGAAATTGACTGGATATACTTTCGAGGAAGTCATCGGCCGGCACACGCGTATTTTAAAATCGGGGGTACAGGAGCCGGATTTTTATAAGAATATTTGGGATGTCATTCTCTCCGGAAAGGTTTGGCATGGAGAAATCATCAACCGCCGAAAAGACGGCAGCCTTTATACCGAAGAGATGACCATCACACCCGTGCGTAACGAGGAAGGGCGGATAACTCACTTTGTCGCCATTAAGCAGGATATCAGCGAACGTAAAAAGGCCGAGGAACAGCTTAAAAGCACCCTTTTTGAATTAGAGAAAAAAAATGAGGAGCTGCAAGACACCCAGGCCCAGCTTTTGCAGTCCGAAAAGATGGCTGCCGTCGGACAGCTTTCAGCCGGTGTTGCCCATGAAATCAAAAATCCTTTGGCGATTATCATGTTGGCCGTTGAACAGTTGGAAAGCCGTGCGGGGCAGGATGAAGCCAACAAACGTTATCTGCAGATGATTAAAAATGCCGTCGTCAGGTCCGATAAAGTGATTATTGAACTTTTAAATTTCTCCAGATTTTCCCGTATTGAGTCGGAGACCGTCACCCTTTCTAAGGTAATTGACGGTGCCATTTCTCTCGTGGAAAATAGCGCGCGACTGCAGGGGATTAATATTAGCCGGGAATATTCTCCGCTCATTGATACGCTGGAGGCCGATAGTATTCTTTTAGAGCAGGTCTTTGTCAATCTTTTGACTAATGCCATTGATGCGATTGTCAAAGACGGGGTTATCACCATTAAGACTTATCCGGCGCCTTTAGAAAAAAGACAGACGGAAAAAGTCACTATTGAATTTGCCGATAACGGTTGTGGGATCCCTGAAGATATTTTGCCGAGGATATTCGAACCTTTTTTTACGACTAAGGATCAGGGGAAAGGAACAGGTTTGGGATTAAGCACGGTTTATATGATTTTAGAAAAGCATCATGGGACCGTTCGCGTGGAAAGTAAGGAAAACGCCGGCACCAAATTTATCCTCACCTTGCCGCGGAAGTTTCCAGAAGAAGGAAAACGCAATGCCGGATAAGAAAATACTCGTTGTCGATGATGAAAAAGATTTGTGTTTCCTGATGAAAGGTATCTTGGAAGACACCGGGCAATACTTAGTCTTCACCGCTTATGATGGACTTAGCGCCATCGAATCCTGTTTGAGAGAGAAGCCGCAGCTTATCTTTTTGGACTTCGCTATGCCAGGGATGTCTGGGGACGATGTGGTGCATTCTCTGAAAGAAGATCAGGACACCGAACATATTCCCGTCGTCCTGATGAGCGGGTTGAAGGACATCATCCGTTTTGAGTATAACAACAAGTGGCAATGGCTTTCGCAACGGCCTTCCGTTCAGCAGCTGTCGGATAAAGTTCCGGGGAAGAAACAGTGGGATAGACTCAGCGATGATATTGCGCGAAGGACGGGCATCAGCGCGTATCTGCCTAAACCTTTTTCCAAGGCGACGTTATTAGAGGTCGCGGCGGCTTTATTGGAATAATCTACAGTGTAGGAAATCTTTATACTTTCCTACACTGCTAAAAATTCTTTTCCTACACAGTAAAGAAGATATGATGCAGTCGCTTACCTTATTTTATAGTAGAAGCGAGTACAGTCCCAGCTTCCTCTTTTAATTATAGTAAGGAAAGCTGGGGCGACCGGAGGGAGGAATTTTATTGTGGATAAAAAGAAAATTCTTTTAGTTGAAGACGAAACGGATTTAAGGATCCTTGTCGCTCAGAATTTACAAGAGGCCGGTTACGAAGTCTATCAAGCCGCCGATGGTAATGAAGGATTTCGGTTGGCTAAGGAAATGGCCCCGGACATCATTATCTCGGATGTGGTCATGCCGAAAAAAGACGGTAATCAACTCTTGAAAGAACTGCGTAAAAGCGATTTCGGCAGGCATATCCCCTTTATTATCTTGACCGCCCACGTCAAAATGAAAGATTACTTCGATATTGTGGCCGTCGATGATTTCATCCAGAAACCATTTAAGACCGAAGAGTTGATCGCGCGTATTGAAAAGGTTTTTCTGCGGCATGCAAAAACAGCGCCACGCCCGGTTTCACATCCGGGGGTATCTTCGGAAGAATCCGTTTGGCAAAACGAATTTGTGACTGATCTGCCTGAAGTCACCGAGGTTTTGGTCAATAAGGATATTGTACAGCAGATGAAACTAGACCCCGAATCGAAGGGCCCGTACGGTGTCGGTCCTAAGGATAAGACTCTGACTAAGTCCAAAAAAGGCCAGATGACAGTCAAAAAAAAGATCCTCATCGTTGAAAATGATTTTAAGGTTTATAGTGGTCTGCAGAATCTTTTTGAGAGCAATGATTGTGTGGTGGAGATCGCTCATACCCCGGCGAAATGTTTCGAGGCGGCGGTTCGTTTTTGTCCTGATGTGATTATTTCGAAATACGTCCTTTACGCCATGAAGGCTGACAAGATGGTCGGTATCTTAAGAGAGATGTCGCATCTGCACGATATCCCCATCATTGTATACAGCGATCGTGAATCAGGCGGCATTGAAGAAAATGTCATTTCAGCCGGGGCCAATTGTTTTTTGATGAATCCAGGTGAAGATAAAATATTGAAGAAGACCGACGAGTTTTTAAGAAGGCGAGACAAAATTTAATTTTGACAAGAAAAAAATCTTGACAAAAAGATTTCATCTGTTATTTTAGTGTCATTGTTGACGGTCATTAGGACGCTGACGATCAAGTGGCGAGTTATATTTATAAAGTGCTTTAGCGGCTAGCGATTTTAAATCCAGAGCCCTGCACCAAACGGTGCGGGGCTTTTTTTGTGCCCTGCGAAACAAAGGATAAACGTAAGAAGCAGCAAAAGGAGGCAGGGGTCATGAAAAAGGTGAAATTGGTTGTGGCAGTATTTTTCTTTTTATCTTGTTTGGCACAAACAGCCCGAGCAGAGACAATCGAAGATATCAAAGCCATGATGGAACAAATGAAATCGGAATATGAAACCCGTATCAAAGAGTTGGAGACAAAGATTGCGACTTTAGACACCCAACAACAAAAGGATAGCGCGAAACTTGAAGAGATTTCGACTAAACACGATGAACAAGTCGCCAAGATAGAACAATCAATCGAAGAAAAAACTTTGGACGTCGAATATGTCGGCCGGGGCAATGCCCCTGTCGGCCGGGGAGGGATCGTTGTGGGCAATCCATTCGGTTTTGGAAATGTTTCCGTGGGTGGATATATGGACTTAGAATACGGAGATTTTGAGAATTCCACGTCCAGTTTCACCCAGCACCGGTGGATCATCAATATCGGAGCCTTTCCCAACGAGCGGTTGCGTTTTAATTCAGAACTGGAAATCGAATATGGCGGTCCCAACACGCCCGGGGCCGATGGGGAAGTGAAAGTGGAACAGGCCTACATGGATTATCTGATTTCTGATGCGATCAATATAAGGGCTGGGGCGCTTTTAGTCCCGTTCGGTCGTTACAACCTTTATCACGACTCCGACCTTCAGAATTTAACCGACCGGCCGATCATGGCCAAAGATGTTGTGCCGACAACCTGGACAGAAGCCGGGGCCGGTATTTTCGGAGGATTTAATCCGATTTTTGGAGATTATGAGGATTTAAGTTTGAAGTATGAACTTTATGTGGTCAATGGTTTCGATTCCGGGTTTTCGGACACGGGTTTAAGCGGCGGCCGTGCGAGTCTTAAGACGGACAACAATGACGATAAATCCGTGGTGGGTCGTTTGGCCCTAAGTCCCTGGCTTGGCCAAGAAATCGGCGTCAGTGGTTATTGGGGAGATTATGATGTCATCAATAATGACGTCACGGGTATCGGTTTTGATTCATTGTCGACCTTTGGTCCGTTGGAATGGATCAACGAATACGCCTATTTCGGCGTGGAAGAATCGGACAATGTGGACGTGGCAAATTACTTTCAGGGAGCTTACTCTCAACTCAATTATTACTTCTGGCCAAAATTCTTTGATGATACGTTTTTAGGACGAGGGTTCAGTGATCCCAAGCTCACCTTAGTAGGTCGCTATGATTGGGCTTTGATCAATGATGACACCGACGCGACCACCGGAGACAATGAGGAAACCCGTTGGACTTTGGGATTGAATTATCGTCCCATTGATAATTTCGTCTTTAAATTTGAGTATCAATGGAATCAAACCAGCGATGAAACCTTAGAGCGAGGAGACAATAATGGCTTTCTCACATCGATGGCTGTGGGTTTCTAAAAAGTCTTTCGGGCTGCTTTCCGTCCCTGGGATTGTCCTGGTGGTCTCAACGCCGGGTTTTGCCGCAGTATATCTGACCGTTGAAGAGGCTCAACAGGCAATTTTTCCAGGTGAAAGCTTTTCGCCTGTCTCGGTAATTTTGTCTGATGAGCAGCAAAAGATGATTAAAAAAATGTCTGGTGTGCCGGCATACACCAAGAAACAAAAGGTCTGGCGCGCCACCCAAGGGGGGTATCTCATCGTTGATCAAGTTATTGGAAAGCATGAATTCATCACGTATGCCGTGGGTATTAACCCCGATGGCAGTGTGCGCCAAATTGAAATTATGGAATACCGGGAAGCCTATGGGTTCGAAATCCGGCAGAAAAAATGGCGGCGGCAATTTGCGGGTAAAACAAACCGCTCACCTTTAAGACTTAATAGCGATATTACAAATATTAGCGGAGCCACGCTTTCCTGCCGGCATATCACCGAAGGAGTAAAGAGGATCATCGCTTTGTATGAATTCGTCCTTCGCAAAATTTAATGAAGTCCGGAGGGCCTGCCCGCCCGAAGAGATAAGTGGCAGGCGGGCCCGGCCGCTTTTAGGGACTTTGGTTGAAATCTCCGTGGGAGGCGCGCGGGAGAAAATTTTGCACGCGGCGATTGAAAAGGCCTTTGAAAGGATTAAACTCGTGCATGATTTGATGAGTTTTCATGATGAGAGCAGCGACGTCTCGCGATTGAACCGTTTTGCCCACAGGCGATGGGTTTCAATCCATCCTTTAACTTTTAAAGTTCTTAAAATGGCTCAACAAATTTCCGAAGAAACAAATGGGATCTTTGATTGCGCCATCGCGAATCATTTGGTACGCTGGCAATATCTACCGCGATGGAATTTTGTGCCACGCTCCGGCAAGGGAACGTTTCGTGACATTGACTTAAGCAATTCCCCAAAGGTAAAATTTCAAAAGCCGCTGGCCATTGACTTAGGGGGTATTGCCAAAGGGTTCGCGGTGGATGAGGCGGTTAGGATGTTAAAGTCAAGTGGGGTTTTTTATGGGGTGGTTAATGCCGGCGGGGATCTAAAAATATTCGGTAAAAAAAAGCAGGCGGTCGCTATTCGCAGTCCGCGTAACGACGGAAAATTTATAAGTCTCGTGCCTGTTTCTGAAACGTCGGTCGCCACCTCGGCCGGTTATTTTTCATCAAAAATTTGCCGGGGGAGAAAAGTTTCGGCTATGGTTGATCCAAGGAAAGGGATTCCTTTATTAAAACGGTGGAGCGTTTCCGTTTTCGCGGATTCCTGTATGATCGCTGATGCCCTGACTAAAGTGGTGTTTGCCTTGGGAGAGCAGTCGGCAGCCTTTATGTCAAAGTTCAAGACAAGCGCGCTGATTCTTTATCCGAACAATCAGATGCGATTTTTTGATGGGAGGACTGGGTGAGAACCAATCGAATCCGATTCAGCCCGTCTTTGAATTATTGGTTTTATAGCGTCTTCGCGATTCTATTTTTCTCCGGGGCTATATGGATATTAATTCGATATAGCGATTTTGCACCGTGGCTTTTAAGAATTCATGGTGCCGCGGCGATGGCGTCTTTGGTGATGCTGGGAGTTTTAATCCCAGTCCATATGCGCCGTGCCTGGGAGCGTAAACGCAACCAGGGCACGGGAATCGTCATGGTCGCTTTATGTTTATCTATGATTTTAAGCGGTTACGGTCTTTATTATTGCGGGGATGAACTTTTGCGCGCGTGGTTGAGTGGTTTTCACAGTGTTTCCGGTTGCTTGTTGCCCATGATTCTTGTTTGGCACATTTTTTTCGGACGTAAGACCAGACATATTAAGCAATAAAAATCATTTTACTTTAACTCGTCCCGGTAGTAGAATTGGGTTGCTTTAGAAACGGATTAAGCGACCAGCGATTATAAATCCAGAGTCCACACCGGTAAACGGCTGTGGATTTTTTTGTCGAGACTATATGCAAACAATCATCGTGATCGTTTTAATTTCCTTAAGTATCCTTTACCTGGCTGTCCGATTTAGAAATTCGATCCGCGGCCAGAAAAAAGGAAGCTGTTGCGGCGGCGGTTGCGGGAAAGAATAGGAATAAACTTATGTGGTGGAAAAAAATATTAGGTAAAAAACAATGTGCCTGTGAAACTACCGGTAAGACCCTCAAAGATGCCGATGTTGGGCAAAGTGTCGCTATTGAATGCTTGCACGGGGAAGAGGGTGTCTGTCAGCGGCTTCGCGAAATGGGCTTTTGCGAATCTTCCGTGGTTCAAAAGCTCGCTGACAGTGGGGCCTTGATCTGTAAGGTTTGCGACGCCAAGGTCGTTATCAGCAAAAAACTCGCCGAAAATATCATCGTCAAAGACCTGCCTGCCCGCCTGCCGGCGAGGCAGGGTAGGCAGGATGTTTGCCTCTCCAAAGATCATCATGCCCGAAAATAATCCCAAAACTATTTTATTGAGTCAAATGTCCATCGGACAATGCGGCATCATCCATGACTTCGCCGTGGAAAGCGATGATTGTGAACGGATTGAAGAAATGGGGGTCACCCCTGGGGAGGCCGTCGAAGTTGTTCGTTACGCGCCGTTAGGCGATCCTATTGAGATAAAAGTGCGCGGATATCTTCTTTCCCTGCGCAAAGAAGAGGCGGATCGAATCGAAGTTCGTCTGACCGTATAACCTTGTTATGTCATCCGTGAGCATAACAACACAACAAAAGTCAATTATCAAAACCATTGCTCTTGCCGGAAATCCCAATTCCGGAAAGACCACTCTCTTTAACGCCTTCACAAAACTCCGTCAGAAAGTCGGCAATTACCCGGGTGTCACCGTTGAGAAAAAAAGCGGAACACTCGCATTGGCCAAAGACCGCGTGGTGAATGTTATCGATTTGCCCGGCACCTATAGCCTCGCGGTGCGCTCTCCCGATGAACAAATTGCCCGCGATGTTTTATTGGGACGTCTATCGGACACGCCGCGGCCGGATGTTGTGATTTGTGTCGTCGATGCAGGGAATCTCGAGAGAAATCTTTATCTTGTCAGCCAAATCCAGGATTTAGGTTTGCCGATGGTGATTGCCTTAAACATGATGGATGAAGTCGAGCGTCAGGGCCGGGAAATTGATGTCATCAAATTATCAAAACGTTTGGGTGTTCCCGTAATTCCGACCATCGCCAATCAAAATAAAGGCATTGATGACTTGAAAGAATTGATCGCCAATGGCGTAAGGGTAGAATATCAGCGCGGCTGGCGCATGGCGCCGGATCTGGAAGAGGAGGTGGAACATCTCGTCAGGCTTTTAGTGAATCATGAAAAAATGAACCCACAGGAAGCCTTCGCCGAGGCCTTGGTTTTACTGTCGTTGGGTCAGAAATTAAAAAATGAAGAAAAGTCCGTGCCAGCGAAACGGTTTTATAAGGAAGAATTAATTTCACAGATTAAAGTGATTCAAGAACGTTTTAAAGCCAAGGGTCTGCGCGCCCGAACGGCGGCTATTGAAGCCAGATATGATTGGATAAAATCTGTTTTAAAGGACTGCGTTCAAGACAAGCATAAAAAAGGTCCGGATTTAACCGATCGGCTGGATGAAGTTTTAACACACAAATTCTGGGGGTGGATTTGCTTCTTGGGGATCATGGCGATTATGTTTTATATGATTTTTACCATTGCCACGTATCCCATGGATTGGATTGACTTAGGATTTTCCAAACTCGGCGAATGGGCGTCCGCGATCATCCCCGAAGGTGATCTAAGAGATTTAATCGTCAATGGCATTATCGCCGGTGTCGGTGGAGTGGTAATTTTCTTGCCGCAGATTTTAATTTTGTTTTTATTTATTGGTTTATTGCAGGATACGGGATATATGGCGCGCGCCGCGTTCATCATGGACCGGGTGATGAGTAAGGTAGGTTTGCATGGAAAATCTTTTATTCCTTTGCTTAGTTCTTTTGCCTGCGCTATTCCTGGGATCATGTCGGCTCGAACCATTGAAAGTCCCAAGGATAGATTGGTGACCGTGATGGTCGCTCCCTTAATGAGCTGCTCGGCGCGGCTGCCGGTTTACGCCATCATGATCGCGGTTTTGATGCCGGCGGCAACGGGTTTTCAGAAGGCCGGAATTATGTTGATCATGTATTTAGTAGGAATTGTCGGCGCGTGCGCGATGGCGGCTTTGTTTAAAAAAACATTATTGCGTTCACAAAAACCTGTCTTTATCATGGAATTACCGCCATATCGCTTACCTTCATGGAAAGCGGTCTTGATTCACATGTGGGAAAGAAGCCGTTTGTTTTTAAAGCGCGCGGGAACGGTAATCCTCGCGATGTCCATCATTCTTTGGGCACTGATGAGTTATCCCAAACACACCTCGGAGAATGCTAGCGAAGCGGTCAAACACAGTTTTGCCGGGCGGATGGGCAGTTTGATTGAACCAGTCATTAAACCCCTAGGTTATGATTGGCGTATCGGTATCGGCCTTATCGGTTCCTTTGCCGCACGTGAAGTATTTGTCTCAACGATGAGCATTGTTTTTAACGTTGGAGAAGATGCTAAAGAAGAGACATTAAAAGAATCTTTCCAATCAGCCACTTGGCCGGATGGCAAGCCGTTATTTACGCCGTTGGTGTGTTTGAGTTTGATGATTTTTTATGTTTTTGCCCTCCAATGCGTCAGTACCATCGCGGTCGTCTACCGCGAAACCAATTCCTGGACCTGGCCGCTTTTTCAGTTCGTCTACATGGCCATCCTCGCTTATCTCGCTTCGCTGATTGTGTATCAAGGCGGAAGGTTTATAGGGTTTTTTTAAAAAAATTCGGAATACTGACTTCCGCAAAATTAATGCACCACTGTGGTAGTCAGTATCTCGACCTCCGTTCTCGGGAGGAATAGGTTCCATTAGTTGTGCGGAGGTCAATAGGGAGTCATCATTATGCAATTATTGATGGGACTTGTTGGCATAACTCTTGTCGTCTATTTGCTTTATTTGATCATAGGCCGCTTCCCGAAACTAAAGAGTTTCTTCCAGCCCGACACTGGCTATTTTGAATTATTTCCCAAAAACTTTTTCCATGATCTTTCCCAAAGCCAGGACATTAAAAGGAGAGCAGGTTTTACGTTGTTGATGGTAGTCCTTTATCAATTGGGATCGTTTATTCCAATCCCAGGTCTCGATGTGTCGGCGTTAATGGAATTTTTGGGAAAGATTCATGCGCAAGCTGGAGGTGGTATTTATAAATTGGTAGGTAAATTTTCTAGTGGGATAAACGATAGATTCAATTTGCTTACCTTGGGAGTGATGCCGTATTTATCGGCCTGTGTTGTGTTACAATTCTTGGCTGTCTTGATAAGACCATTAAGGCGAGACTTTTTTAGCGAGGATGGTAAAGGACGGTATAAGGTAATTCGGAATACATTTATTTTATCGATAATATTGTGCGCCGTACAAGCCTATTTCTACGCTCTATGGATGGAAAGCCCTGGAATTTTCGCCGGAGCAATGGTTGTCCCTAATCCTGGACTGCTTTTTAGGGTAACAATGACAGTCTCCCTAGTAGCGGGCTTTTGTCTAATCTTATGGCTGGCGAATTTGATCAACGAGAGAGGAGTCGGCCACGGGATTGCTATTTTATTTCTTTCTGATTTATTTGTTGAAGTGATATTGGCAACCACGAGAATGTTTTTAGAGATTTCAGCTGGAAAATATCAGGCGCTTTATTGTGTTTTGCTTTTCTGCTTATTGGCAGTATTGATTGTTTTCGTTCTGTTTATTACGACATGGAAAAGAGAGATTCCGGTTTTGATCAATGACAAGAAAGTCAATCTCCCGTTGCGGTTATCTTGGGTGGGAAGGATGCCTGTTTCCTGGGCAATGTCATTTATTTTGATTCCTGCTAATATAGCGAGCTTTGTTCCGAATCAACTATTCCAAAATTTTGCCACTAGTTTGACGCGAGGCAGCGAATTTTATTATGTTATTTATAGTGGCTTAATTATTTTTTGCGCTTTTCTTTATGTGGCCGTAATTATTAGTCCGGAATTTATAGCCAGATTATTGAAAAGGTATCATGGCACATTGCGAGGAGAAGACGATACCTCAAAAATAGAGAATATTTTTTACTCTGCTTTTAACAGAATGACATTGCTGATTGGGTTATTGTTGGTATTTTATGCAATTCTTCCTGATATTATTATGGCTGTGTTAAATGTCAGTTATGGGATGGTTTCCTTTTTTCAAATGGGGGTATTTTTAATTATTTTTGGAGTTGCTTACGACATCATCGAACGCATTAAGGCGAGGTTAGAAATAGACAAATTCAACTGTCAAAAAGTTTGCGCGATAGCTTTTGATGAGATCGAAGCGAATATTAAAAAAGGTTTCTTGGAATCGCAGGGTATTCGTTGTGTGATCGAACCATTACGTTTTACCTGGGGATTGCCTATTCGAACCGCGGCAGATCAGTATCGGCTCAATGTCGCTGAAGAAAATGTGAAAAGTGCTCAGCGGCTTATTGAGAGGGAATAAATGGTAAGTTCGTTTAACCACTTGTTGCAGAGGGGAATCATTAGAGGTAAAATACGTTTCCATTAAAAGGAGTTTTGTGTGGATACGGTAACCTTTATAGATTCCCCTTTGTTCACGTGGGTTATTCTTCCTTCCCTTATCTTCCTGGCCAGGGTCTGTGACGTGACCATTGGCACGGTGCGGATCATGCTTTTGACCAAAGGCAGAAAGATCCTCGCGCCGATGCTGGGATTCATTGAAGTTTTGATCTGGCTTCTGGCAATCCGGCAGATATTTAATCATTTGACCAACGTGGCTTGCTATCTGGCCTTTGCGGGGGGATTTGCCATGGGCAATTATGTCGGGATGTATATAGAAGAGAAGCTGGCCATTGGCTTGGACGTTATTCGGATTATCACCAGGAAAGACGCCGGCGAATTAGTCAATTATCTAAAGGACGAAGGCTATGGCGTGACCAAACTCGATGCCACCGGGACAATGGGAAAGGTCAATGTCATTTTTACGATTGTCAACCGCAAAGAGGTCGGCAAAGTCGTTAAGATCATCAATAAATTCAATCCCAAGGCGTTTTATTCGGTTGAGGAAATCCGCGCGGTGAATGAAGGTGTTTTCCCACCGTGCGAGTCGGGCTTAAAAAATTCGCTACGGTCTTTTCGCAAAGGCAAGGAGGGCTAGATTACAGGAGAAAATTTTTCATGTTGTCTTAAATTCAGTTTAGAGGTAAAATAACCACCATTGTTAGGTAAACGCCAATAATAATTTTGTAAAAAAAGGAGGTTGGTCATGAACAGGTTTTTCGTATTAGGAGTTTTGGTTGTGGTTTCATTATTTTCTTTTGGGCACATTGCCGCGGCTCAGCCGGAGGCCACGATGCCCCCGGTAGCGGAGGAGACGGTCAATGCCGCGCAAGAAGCTGTTTCAGAAGCGGAAGATGATAATTTGATGTATACCTACGGAACGGTGATCAGTGTTTCCGCGGATTCGATCGTGATCAATGAATACGATTTTGACAGTGATTCCTTTAAAGAGATCACCTATGCCTTGACTCCGGATGTCAAATTTTCCAATGTCAGCGCCATGACAGATATTGTTGCCGGAGACAGCGTTGAAATTTATTACGTTGTCGAAGGTGACAAAAAGGTCGCCAAGACCATCGGTAAAGATGAGGAAGAGATTTTGGATGAAGAGGAAGGCGCAGAACCATCCGAAGGCATGGCTCCGATGATGGATGAAATCCCTGAGCCGGCAGCTCCGGCGGCCGATGCCGGCGCTCCCATGAATGCAACAAAGTAAAAGCTGTCAGGTTAAAACATAATTAACGAAGGAGACGGGACGATGTTTGACACAGGCTGGAAAATATCAAAATCAAAGACAAGTGCGAAAAAGAATCCTTCGAAAAGCAGCTCCTCGGAAATACAACAAAGGATCGCCAGTAAGGCCTATGAACTCTTTGAGAAAAGAGGTTACGGCCACG
>Ga0247727_10015355_pt1 | contig 12576 bp, 8 predicted proteins | sample WisWelCaveWW1625_FD_202498 | JGI IMG/M metagenome (GOLD analysis project Ga0247727, IMG submission 202498) | Biofilm microbial communities from Wishing Well Cave, Virginia, United States - WW16-25 | ecosystem: Environmental > Aquatic > Deep subsurface > Groundwater > Cave microbial mat | place... | reverse complement strand
CAGCGCGCTGATTTTAACTAAATTTTCTAAAAAATCTCGCCGCGAAATTTTGTCGAATTCTAATTCCGGCATTGCCGTCTCTTTCTCATGTCATCCTGTAAGGATCTTTTTAAATAGCCAGCACACGCAAGAGATTGCAAAAAGATGCTTACCGCATGACATTGCGGGAGAAGTCATTTGACTACAACATGACATTTCGTGTTTATTATAGCGAATTAAGAAACGCCAAAACCGCCTGCATGTGCGCCGATGACAGCGCAGCAAATTGATCACGACTTCTCTTCGCCTCGCCGCCATGCAGCAATATCGCGGTTTTGAGATTGGAAGTGCGGCCATCGTGAAGATATGACGGCACGCCGCCGAGTGCATCCGGCGTGCGTCCGAGTCCCCAGAGCGGGCGGGTTTTCCATTCCGCGCCGGTAGCATCGCCGTCGATGAATTTATCCGCAAGCTCCGGGCCCATGTCGTGCAGCAATAAATCCGAATAAAGCTCCACCTCTTTATTGGCGAGAACCGCAAACGGGCTGGGCCCGGTGCGGAGTTTTGGCAGGTGGCAACTCGCGCAGCCGATCTGGCTGAACAAGGTTTCGCCTTGTTGCACTTCGGCGGTGATTGCACCGCGTTTCGGCGGGGCTAACATGCGAATATAAAACACGACGTCTTGCAGCGTCGGCGTCGGCAATTCGGGGTCAGCGACGAGATCGCCCGGCGCGGTGGTATTCGTGCGAAAATTTTCTTCCGGTAAAAATTCCGTGGTGATGCCGATGTCTTGATGATACGCGCGCGCCGTTTGTTGCAGCAGCGACGAGGTATTGGCTTTCAAGCCGAAACGGCCGAGTTGCTGGCCTGGTCCGCCGCCGACAACATTTGCCGGCACCCAATCCGGCGCGGCGACCCAATGCACACGACCGGAGACGCCGTCGCCATTTGCATCGTTGGGATCGCCGTTCGCAACGAGGGTAGCAACCGGAATATATTCAATCAACCCGACGCCGAACACCGGCGCGACGCGCACGGAAACAGCGTCCGCTTCCGGCGGCAATGTTTCTGCGGACACGCCGGGCAGGCTGCGATTTTGCAATTGCGGGCCGCCGAGATTGCCGAGCAAATCAATGCCATTGCCCTGCAAGCGTCAGAAGAGTTTGAAAGCCGCTGACGGAGGCGCGCGGCCGTCGCCAGGGTGGCAGGCGCCGCACGCGGTGTTGTTGAAAATGGGACCGACGCCGGTGGCGGCGGTAAACTCTTCTTCAAATGCAGCATCGCCGCGAGCAAAGGTGGCAAGCTCGGCCGGCGTCAAACCATCTAGGGGTTCCTCTAACGTCGTGTGCGGTTCCGGAGCTTCGGTCAGCAATGTATCACAGGAAATAATTGAAAGTGCAAAAAAAGCGGCGAGTGTTCTTGAGAACAGGGTACAAACAAATTTTTTATCAGTCATTTTATCAACCTCGTCAAATTATACTAACCTCAATATAGAGTTGGTCGCTTTGAAAGTCAAGCCCAAAAATAAAAACGCCATCTGCTCGTTTGTTGACGAACAAATAGCGTTTTGGGAATGCATAGCGCATAGAGCGTAGCGCCAAGCGTATTTCGCTATGCGCTATGCGCTTTGCCCTCTGCTACTTCAGCAACAGCATCCGCTTCGTCGCTCGATAATCACCCGCGACAATGCGGTAAATATAAACGCCGGCGGCAACTTGAACGCCACGCCCATTGCGGCCGTTCCAGCGTGCGATGTAACTTCCCGGCTGCATCGGCTGATCCACCAGCGTCCGCACCAGTTCGCCGAGCATGTTATAAATGCGCAATTGCACCGGTGTTCCGGCAGTGACATGCGCCGGAATGCCGAAACGAATCACCGTTTCCGGATTGAACGGGTTGGGATAATTTTGCGACAACTCATACGCCAGCGGCACTTCTTGCAGCGCCAGAGCATGATCCGCGCCATGCAGCTCGTTGATGAGCAGCAGATCGGCGCTGCTGCCGGCCGGGCCGGCCACTTCGATGCGAATATCATTGTCCCCACTGTCGCGCAAATACGTTTGCAAATCCAGCGCTACTTCGCCCTCGACCGGCATCGCATAAACGCCGAGCGACTGCACGCTGCCGCCGCGGCGCGTCGTCGAGAAACTGAAACGCTTGCCGTTCAGCTCCACGCGAACTTCCGACAGTCCTTTATTCGTCAATTGCAAATAACGATCGATGCTGCGGAATTGGAAGACGTAAGGATTGTTGGCGCGCTCCGCCGTGAGCTGCAAGAACACCGGATCGCAAATGTGTGAATTGCCGCAGGCATCGGTGGCTTTGAGGTCAAAGCCCAGGCGTGAATCCTCCTCGTTGATCGGGTCCACGCGAAAATCAACCTTTTGAGCGCCGGGCGTGAACGGCTCGACCGTGAGCTTGCCATTGAGAAGAAAAACCGGTTCGATGCTGGCAATGCCGCTGACATTATCGAAGAACGTGCCGACGACCGACTTCCCCTCGCGGCTGAACGCACAGGTCGGCGCATTTTCATCGATGCTCATCCGCACGCGAATCGTATCGCGGCAGACCGCCGTGTTATTGCAACTGTCCGTCACCGTGAACGTCGCGATCAGCGTGTTCGAACCCGCGGTTAATTTCACCGGCGCGGAAAACGCATTGCCGGTCAGCGTCGCCGGAACGCCGTTGACGTCTACTTTGCTCGTCAGCGGAATGATACTGCCGGCGATGGAGGCGATGCCTTTCACGTCGACATTCTCGCTGCAAATCAGCGCGCCATCGGCCGGCGCCGTAATATTGAGCGTGCAACTGAACGGCGACAATCTGCCGATAACCGTCACGCTATCCGCCGACACACACGTTTCCTGAGCATCTTTCACCGTGAGGCGGGCGACAATCTTGTTCGGGCCATTGACGAGGGGAACTTTCACGCATCCCGTCAGCACCGGAATACCGTTCACGGTGGAAACCGAGGTGACCGGCCCGACCGCTCCGGTAATCGTCGTACGCACGCAAACTTCCACGGAATTGGCGCAAACGATTTCGCCATCTTTGGGCGTGACAATTTCGATTTTGCACATGAGTGGCGCAAGGACGTCGAAAACTTTGAGCTTCAACCCGGTCGAATCGGACAGCGGCGGCACGCCATTGTCCGTCGCGAACACCATGATATTTGGGTAATCACCGGCATCGTTTGGACCCGGCGTCAAAATCAATCGGCCTTTGCCATTGCCGCTATCGACAATCGCGGCAAAAGTGGGCAGATTTTTGCCGCTCAACTTAATTTGATCACCGTCCGGATCCGTGGCCGATAGAGCGAACTCCGCTTTTTTTCCCTCATCCAATACAATCAGCGCTCCCGGCGGCGTTAATGGAGTAATGACGGGTGGACGATTGACGTTCTTGACGGTCAAGGCGAAAGTCGTGGTATCGAATTTCGCCGGTATCCCATCATCGCTGGCGATCACCCTAATATTCGGATAAACGCCGGCCGCCTCGAACCCCGGCGTGAAACGAATCGTCGCGGTGTTATTGTTATTATCTGTCAACACCCCAAACGCCGGCAAATTAACCGCAAGAAATTTGATCTTCCCGTTGTCGGGATCAGTCGCCGCAGCCGTCACATTCAGCGTCGCGCCTTCATTCATCGTTTGGTCGGCAATGGCCGCCAATACCGGTGGACGATTCACATTGTTGACGGTCAAGACGAAAGTCGCGGTATCGGATTTCGCCGGAATCCCGTCATCGCTGGCGATTACCATAATATTCGGATAAACGCCGGCCGCGTCGAAGTCCGGCGTGAAACGAATCGTGGCGGTGTTATCGTTGTTATCCGTCAACACGCCAAACGCCGGCAAATTAACCGCAAGAAATTTGATCTTCCCGTTTTCGGGATCAGTCGCCGAAGCCGTCACATTCAGCGTCGCGCCTTCATTCATCGTTTGGTCGGCAATGGCCGCCAATACAGGTGGACGATTCACATTGTTGACGGTCAAGGTGAAAGTCGTGGTATCGGATTTCGCCGGAATCCCATCATCGCTGGCAATTACCATGAGATTCGGATAAACGCCGGCCGCGTCGAAGTCCGGCGTGAAACGAATCGTGGCTGTATTATTGTTATTATCCGTCAACGCACCAAACGCCGGCAAATTAACCGCACGAAATTTGATCTTCCCGTTGTCGGGATCAGTCGCCGCAGCCGCCACATTCAGCGTCGCGCCTTCACTCATCGTCTGCGGAGGAATGTGATCGATTTCCGGCGGGCGGTTCTGCACGGTCACTTTTCCATCTTTGGTGACGAGAATCGGCAGCAGCGACATTAACACCGAGTTCGTCATCTCGGTAAAATTCAAATCGAGAATCGTCGAATCACCGGGATTGCCGGTCACTCTAAAGCGGAGATTTAAAATGTTGATTTTGCCGGAGGTTCCGCCCGCGACAAAATCGTTCCACTCGATTCTGCCCGCTCCCACATCATCGAGGTTAAGATTGGGCGTGTTCCATGGCGCCGGCGCGGAAATCGTATCCAAAAACTGAATGACATCTTTATTCCACTTCAGCGTCGTCTGATAGGCCGAGAGGCGATTGTTCGGCGCCTGCAACGCGATCATGTCAACGTTGATCGCCACGCGAATCGTGTCATTGCGAAACGGCTTCGGGTTGCTCGGAACGCTTTCCGCCCGCACCGAATCCACCAGCACAATCTCGACGTCCTGCGCGCGGCCGGAGGTGAACGCGGCCAGCAGCAAAAGCACGCCGCCGCATGCACGCCATAATTGTTTGTACCATTTTGATCTCATAATAGCCTCCTGATGGTGAAAATACAAAGCTGTCATGCGAAAAGTCCTGTTTACTCAAAAGAGATCGTCAGAGGTGTTTACCCCGATTTTGAATTGTAAGAAAATCGAGGTTGGGTATTTGTACGTGAAATTAAGGATTAAAACTCAAATGCACAGTGCAAACCCAACACGGAATCGAGCAGAAGGTCATCCACTGGAAAACGGAAAAGCGCGCCGGGGATAACTTTGCCGAAATCGTATTTGGCGCGAATGCTGACCTGATTAATCGAGCTGGTGCCAAACGACACGCCGGAGGAGACCCATGTCCTCGCGCTGTAGGCGCCGCCGACATAAAATTTTCCCAGATCAAAGCCGCCTTCGCCGCCATAGAGCACGAACAACTCGCCGTCATTGGCGCGGGCGCGAAAGACGCTGCGCAAATAATCAACCGCGAGTTTATCGCGCTCCACGCGAATGTTAAACGTCGCGCCGCCGTAAGGCCGAACGCTGAATTTGCCGGCGCTAATTTTCGTTTTGATCATGCCATACAGCGGCAAAAGATCCGGCACAAATGCTTCCTGCCGGTCGATATCGGCAATGGCGCCGATGAATCCGCCAAAACCGTTTTTGGCGAACGGCAAGCGCAGCCCCACGTCGATGAACAAATTTTGATGATCGAAGCGCAGGCCGAACGCCGGATTGCCGATGGTATTGCCTTTGGTCATCACCGGATTCTCGTCGAGTTTTCCGCCGGCAAACGGCAGTTGCCCGACGAAATGAATGTTTTTATAAATCGGCAGCGCCAGCGTCGCAAACCACGCGGTGGTAAACGTTGACGGCTCGCTGGGCTTCGTCGGGTCGCTGGTCCTAAATTTAAATTGCGGCCGCAAAACTTCGATATTCAACGATTGCGCCGGCAGCAGTGACGGCAATACCGACAACATCAGCAGGGCACTCACAAAGCGTTTCATAGGTGATCTCCTAATTTTTAGAACGGTTGGGGATATCGGCTATTCCCAAAATCGATTTAGCTACCACCTGACTACGGGATGAATCCACTCTGTGAGTTTAACTATTTTACCGAAAAAGGTCAAGCTTTTTTTTGTCAAATTTTTGCCGGTGATGACACTGGAAAATGTCATCACGCCATTGCGTCGCGAGAGCCAAGAATAATCAAGCCAACGAGAAGAGGTGGGATCAACAGTCCCGACTCCTTTAAAAAACTCAAAGGAAGATCGGGGCCTTTGAACATTCTTTATATACCGCCATTTGGGAGAAGTGCGGACGAAAAATTAAAATACGGCTACTGATTGCCATTATCGCATGAGCGTCATTTTCATCGTTCGTGAAAAATTTCCCGCCGCCAACCGGCAAAAATAAATCCCGCTCGTCATCACCCGGCCCTGCGCATCGCGGCCATCCCACACCCGTTGATGGCGGCCCGCCGGCAGCTCAACACGCTCCAACAGCGTCGCAATTTCGTGTCCCGTCACATCAAAAATCTTCAGCGTCACGACGCTCTTTTCCGGCAAGCCGAAACGGATCGCGGTTTCGGGGTTGTCGAAGGTTTCCCGCTTGCGAGAAATGGATTCGGGAAATTTGGCTCCAACACAAAATCATCCGGCACAGCGGCTAAACCCAGATCATTGTGTTGGACAAAATCCGGCGGGCCAACAATAATTCGGAAGTCGCGCTTCGTTTCGTTCGCGCTCGCGAGAAAGGTGTACTCGCCTCGCGCCCGGAAATCGACCGCCAACCGGCCGGTTTTATCCAACAACACAACTTTCCAATCTACGGGCAGATTTTTTATATCTGCCAACTTCAACTTGACTTCGGACTTCGCACCCTCGGAACTCTTAACCTCGGACTTTACAAAAAAATCCCACGCCTCGCCTTCCGGCTTGACGGCACGAAAATCGCCGGTGTACAAACCGGGGAAGGTCGCCCACTCCGGATGCGGGAAATAAAGCGAAATGTTTTGATCAAAAAACGGCGCTTCGGAAAAATCATTGGGGTCCCACTCATCTGCCGCGTCGTTGCGACAGCCGATATAATTGTCTTTGTCGAGATAGCGCTCACAGGCCGCGGTGATTTGCATGCCCCATTCGCCGCCGACAAAAATTTCCTGCGCCAACAAATTTGCCGCTGTTTTCGCGAGACCATTGCTCGAGGCAGCTTTGGGCGGTATGGCAATCGTGGTCGGGTTGCTGCTGCGATTGTTGACAAAATAACCTTCAAAAGGCATCAACTGTGTGCGAGTATAATCGTAGCCGGTGGGTTCATTCAGCGTTCCCTGATAGCCAACCAAACGATTCTCCACATTGGCGCTTTTGCTCACGTCACTCCAGTTCACGGTAAAAGCAAAGGGATTGCCGATCTGGCTCCAGCCCGGCGGCAGCGCGATGACGTAATTCTGCGCCGTCGTGACGCTCTTACCCGTGCCGGCATCAAGAGATTTCGATTCGCGGGTAATCAACCAGAATCCAGTTGCGGGTTCAAAATTGGCAAAGCCGGGACTGCCGAATTCGATATTCGTGCCGTTACTGTAACGCAGCAGCCGCCACTGCGTATCGTCGTATCGACCCAAAACTGCCAAGACACTGCTCGGCGATTTATCATTCAACTCAATGGGAACGGAAATCATCCGATAAGCCCTGGCCGGAGTCGCGCGAGGAAACGTGAGTTTGCCGGAGATGACTTGAATCACTTGCGGGTTGGTTTGCGGATTCGTCGTTGGAAATGTGCTCTTGTTTTTAGCGCCATCATAAGCTGAAAAATAGTATTCAACGCCGCGCTCGCCAACAAAACCGGCGGGAATGGCACGTTCATAATTGTTGCTGCCAGTATTTTGCATTGCCGCCGAATCATAAGCCGCAGCGCCGCCAACGCGGTAGAAGAGCATGACGGATTGCACACCAACGTTGTCCGTTATAGCCGCTGCAATCGGCTGGCTTTGGCCGGAAATCGCCGTCGTCACTCCCGAATGCGTGATTTGTGGCGCCGACTGATCACCCGAGGATGAATTGACTGTGACACCAAATGTGGCTGGCACCACGCCGCCTTTACCATCGTTGGCAGTGACCGTAATCGTTGCGCTGCCAGCGGCAACAGCCGAAACCGTAAGCGTGCTTCCCGCAATTCCTGCTGTCGCAACATTCGTAACGCTCGAACTCGCCGTGTAGGTCAAAGCATCTCCATCCGGATCAGTAAAGACAACCGGCGCGGCATTCAGATCACGGGTAAAAGGTGCGCCACCCACAATGATGGTTGTAGGAGAAATGGCGTTTGCGACTACTGGTGATCGATTCGCAGCCGTCCCAACCGTCACGGTGAACGTCGTAGATACCGTGCCGCCTCTGTTGTCGTTAGCTGTCACTGTAATCGTGACGTTTCCAACCGCAACCGGCGCGACCGTGAGTGTGCTCGCAGAGATGCTTGCGGTCGCAATGCTCGATGCGTTTGAACTCGTTGTGTAACCCAGCGGGTCGCCATCGGGATCAGTGAATACTGCAGGCGAGGCATTGAGAATGCGAGTGAAAGACGCATCGCCAACTGTGAGAGCTTGATTGGGAATAAGATTAGCGACGGTAGGAGGCCGATTAACCGTCACTAAGAAGTTGGTCGATGTCATACCGCCTTTGCCGTCATTCGCCGTAATGGTAATCGTTGCCACGCCGCCGGAAACAGGGGCAACGGTGAGTGTGTTACCTGAGATGTTCGCGGTCGCATTGTTCAGTGCGCTTGTGGTCACTGTGTAAGCCAGTGCATCACCATCCGGATCGGTGAACACCGTCGGCGAAGCATTGAGATCGCGCGTGAATGATGCGCCTCCGACGGTCAAAGTTTGGTTGGAAATGGCATTAGCCACCATGGGCGGACGGTTAGCCGCTGCACCAACCGTCACCGTGAACGTTGTCGATCTTGTTCCGCCTTTGCCGTCATTGGCGGTGACGGTAATCGTTGCATTACCGGCAGCAACTGGTGCGACAGTCAGTGTGCTGTCCGAGATACTTGCCATCGCGATATTGGTTGCGCTTGAGCTTGCCGTGTAGGTCAGCGCATCGCCATCCGGATCATTAAAGACCGTCGGTGAAGCATTGAGATTGCGCGTGAACGCAGCGCCGCCAACGGTCAAAGTTTGATTGGAAATGGCGTTAGCCACCATGGGTGGACGGTTAGCCGCTGCACCAACCGTCACCGTGAACGTTGTCGATCTCGTTCCGCCTTTGCCGTCATTGGCCGTGACCGTAATCGTAGAATTGCCAGCAGCAACTGGTGCGACCGTTAGCGTAGTGCCGGATATGCTTGCCGTCGCGATATTGGTTGCGCTTGAACTTGCTGTGTAGGTCAGCGCGTCACCATCCGGATCATTGAAGACCGCCGGTGAAGCATTGAGATTGCGCGTGAATGCAGCGCCACCGACGGTCAAAGTTTGATTGGAAATGGTGTTGGCTACAACAGGGGTGCGATTTGTGGAAGGAGTCACATTGCGATAAAAATGTAAACCTCCATCGTACTCCCCCACAAACAGGTCAAAATCACCGTCATTGTCTATATCGGCAAAGCTGGGAGTACTAAAAGATCCAACAGCAATAGAAGCAAAATTACTTGTTACAAAAGTAAACGCCGGATTCGCAATGGTGCCGGTATTGCGGTAAAAGTTGAGGTTGCCATCGAACTCTCCCACAAACAAATCAAAATCGCCATCATTATCAATGTCAGTAAAGTTTGGATTACTATACCTTCCAACAGCAATAGAAGCAAAGTTTGCTGTTTCAAGGGTAAACACCGGATTGGTGGCGGTACCAGTATTGCGATAAAAGTTGAGGTTGCCATCGAACTCTCCCACAAACAGGTCAAAATCGCCATCATTGTCAATGTCGGCAAAACTGGGGGTACTAAAACCTCCAACATCAATAGATGCAAAATTTCTTGTTATCAAGGTAAATGTTGGATTGGCGACGGTGCCGTCATTGCGGTAAAAGTTCAGGTTGCCACCAAGCACTCCCACAAACAGGTCAGAATCGCCATCCTTGTCAATGTCGGCAAAGCTGAGGGCACTATGGTCTCCTCCAACAACAATAGAACCAAAATTTTCCATTACAACGGTAAACGCTGGATTGCTGGCAGTACCGGTATTGCGGTAAAAGTTGAGGTTGCCAGCAAACTCTCCCACCAACAGGTCAAAATCATTATCATTATCAACGTCGGCAAAGGTAGGAGTACTAAAAAATCCAATATCAAGAATAGCAGAAAAATTTTCTGTTACAACAGTAAAATCAGGAGTGCCGATTGTGCTGGTATTACGATAAAAGTTGAGGTTGCTATCATTCTCTCCTACAAACAGGTCAACATCGCCATCGTTGTCAATGTCGATAAAGCTGGGGGCACTATAAAATCCAACATCAATAGAAGCAAAATTTTCTATTACAACGGTATACGCCGGATTGCTGGCGGTACCGGTATTGCGGTAAAAATTGAGATTGCCGCCATCTTCTCCCACCAACAAGTCAAAATCGCCATCCTTGTCAATGTCGGCAAAGCTGGGGGCACTTTCAAACCCAACGTCAATGGAAACAAAATTTTCTATTACCAGGATAAACATCGGATTGGTGGCGGTGCCGTCATTGCGATAAAAGTTGAGATTGCCATCCTCCTCTCCCATTAATAGATCAAAATCACCATCATTGTCGATGTCGGCAAAGGCGGGGGTACTACGAGATCCAACATCAATAGAAGCAAAATTATCTGTTACCAGGGTAAACGCCGGATTGGCGGCGGTGCCGGTATTGCGGTAAAAGTTGATGTTGCCAGCATCCTCTCCAACAAACAGGTCAAAATCGCCATCATTGTCGATGTCAGCAAAGGCAGGAGTACTATATAATCCAATATCAATAGAAGCAAAGTTTTCTGTTACAAAAGTAAAGGCTGGATTGGCAGTGGTGCCGTCATTGCGGTAAAAGTTGAGATTGCCATCATACGCTCCCACCAACAGGTCAAAATCGTTATCATTGTCAATGTCGATAAAAGTTGCCTTTGAATAGCTAGCCCCACCAGCAAAGGGGTTGGAAACAGGCACGCCATTGATGATGACTGGAATGGTGTCCACCTCGCGCTGGAACTTCGGTTCCTGTGCAAACAACACGCTGGCACTGAAAACAAAAACTAATGTCATGTCTCGTAAAATCGCTTTTTGCCTGTTCATGGCCGTCTCCCTCGTCAATGCCGTTTGGGTTCATCGTATCCATTTAGCCCTATGAAGTCGGAGTGCAAACTTCAGTTTGCAAAGCCAAAGCTTTGCACTCCGCTTCATAGCGCTAAATTTTTACGGTTCATCCGCGTCAAGTTTACCATTGCTTTCGCGGCAAAGAATTAAATTGATTTCTGATTTTACATTTTCACGCACATTGAACAGCTCAGATCATTGGCTGCTCATGAGAAAATACACGCCGCTGTACGCCAAGTTTCCGGGGCGTAATTCCCAAAAGTTGATTGGACTCGTGAATCAACAGTTTCCCAGCTAACTCCGCTGGGAGTGGAATGTTTAAGTTGTGTGATCTGCCTTTCATCTTTTAACTCCGTTAGTGACATGTAATGAAACTGGTAATCGCAAATTGACGCCAAAACCAAACATGTCACCCCGCTGGGGTTTCTGTTCTTGAACAAACTTCTGGTCTATAAACATTTCACTCCTATCGGAGTTGCCCGAATTGAGAAATACCAACTTTTGGGAATTGCTCCCAGTTTCCGTGCGTGGCATTGACCGGTCACTGCGGCCTCGGCGAGCTCGGTCGAGCCGAGTGACCGGTCAATCATTGTGTCAACGCAGGTCCCTGGAAAAATTTAGAAGCAGTAAAAAAGAAAACGGTTGGTCAAGCTGAACGCGGAGTCAAGGGAGTCGTGCCGGGTGCGCTCTGCTGCACAGCAAGTAAAAATCTTACAATCACAAAGCGCTGAGCACGGCATGGCCGATCTTTTTGCAAATTGGAAATTTCAATGCTGCTGGTTGCGGCTATTTCTACGTTACATCATCGTTTCTCGAACCGGCGGCGTTTTAATTTCCAGGACCTGGTTGGAAGCCGCAGGTTCATCGGCAAGCAACTGTGCATGCGGGCTGCACCAACCAACGAGCAAATCCATCACGTCCATGACGGCATCTTCTTCAGCTTCGCGGTTCGCCGAGCGCAACTGCTGGCGTTGCTTCTCGAAAATCTGCATAATCGCCGTCTTATTATACCCCTTCGCAGAAAGCTCAAGCACAAGCGAGCGCAAAGCCTCTACCGGCTCAAGGCAGTCTAAGGCCTCTTCAAAACGTTGTTCAAGTGTCATCGTTGCTCTCCTTAGTACGTGTGCTTGGCCCTGTCTCGGGCCATTCATCAATCGTTTCCTTCATCGCGCGAAAAAGCAACATGCTCAGCCCTGCCCTCTACCAGAATTTGCGCAGCCTTAATTCAACGCCGGCCTTATCAAAGCCGAGTTCACCAGTGCCATGACAACCCATGTCAAGTTAGAGAAATTATGACACAGAATCAAGTGCGTTCTTCAGCTACGGTTTGATTGATCAATATAATACGCCTGTGCCTGCGATACAATAAAAAAGTTCAATGGAAAAAACATTTGCTTTTTACTGCATTCTTTTTATACTGCAAGTGGTGAAGTAAAACGTAAAGAATAAAACGTAAAAAGCAACGAATTATGACGATTCCGAAAAATATCGAGCGCCTACGCAGTTTGAAGGAAAAGGCGCGGCTCGGCGGCGGCGAGGCGCGCATCAAACAGCAGCATGACAAAGGCAAGCTCACGGCGCGCGAGCGGATTG
>Ga0247727_10015354_pt1 | contig 12577 bp, 12 predicted proteins | sample WisWelCaveWW1625_FD_202498 | JGI IMG/M metagenome (GOLD analysis project Ga0247727, IMG submission 202498) | Biofilm microbial communities from Wishing Well Cave, Virginia, United States - WW16-25 | ecosystem: Environmental > Aquatic > Deep subsurface > Groundwater > Cave microbial mat | place... | reverse complement strand
GATCAACTCAATCTTGGTAGGGTCGTTGAACTTCAAGGTCTCCTCTGCCAAGCGAGCAGCGATCTTGAGAACGAAATCAAGGAGAGAAAACGAACCGAGGCAGACCTGCGAAAAAACTATGCGGGTCAGCCATCGTTACTCCTCCAGGTACGCGACATCACGGAGCCCAAGCGTTCCGACGAAGCCCTCAGCAAATCAGAAGAACAGTATCGCACCCTCGTTGAGAACCTCAAGGAGGTCATCTTCCAGACTGATGTGGAAGGACGGTGGACGTTCCTGAATCCAGCATGGGCGGAAATCACTGGCTTCTCGGTGGTGGAGAGCATCGGTCAGAGTGTTCTGGAATATGTATGCCCGGACGATCGTGAACTTCAATTGCGGCTATTGCATTCCCTGGTGGAACGGACAAAGGATTACGGTCATCATGAGATCCGCTACATTACGAAGGACGGGCTCTTCCGCTGGATGGAAGTGTGGGCGCGTCCGGTTGTGAGTGCTGAAGGAAATGTTGTCGGCACGTCAGGGACATTGAATAACGTCACCGAGCGGAAGCTTGTAGAGGAAGTCTTGCGGCGGCAGGCGTTGACATTCGAGAATATTTCCGACTGTCTCATTATCACCGATTGGCAAGGGGAAATCCTCGACTGGAACTCTGCTGCCGAACGGGTCCTTGGCTATCAGAAACATGAGCTCTTGGAGAAGAATATCAGAATGTTCCTTCACCTGGGTGAGTCAGCACTATTCAGCACACAAGTGAATGAAGCGTTAGCGCGCGACGGCCGTTGGTCGGGCGAACTCGGGTTCGTGCGCAAGGATGGAACCGTGGGAATTTCCGAAACGGCCGTCCTCCCACTTGCGGACGAACATGGCACCTATGTCGGCATGATCACGGTCCTCCGGGATATCACTGAGCGCAAGCGAGGAGAGGACGCGCTGCGCCATTCCGAAGAGAAATACCGCCTGTTGGTCGATAACATGCAGGACGGGGTTTTCGTCACGGTCGAATCACGAATCCGTTTCGCGAATGATGCCTTTGCTAAAATGCTGGGCTATGAATCCGGAAACGACGTCATCGGTCTGTCATTCGATAGCCTTGTGGCTCCGGAAGAGCTGTGGATGGTGAATGATCGACACAGGCGAAGACTCATCGGGGAGCCGGTCCAGAGCACGTATGAGTTCCGCATGCTGCATAAGGACGGTGTCTCGAGGATCTATGTGAGTTTGAGCTTTGGACTCACGACCTATCTCGGCAAGGTTGCGACTCTCGGCACCGTGAAAGATTTCACCGAATACAAAAGAGCACAGGAGGAACTCCTGAAAGCGAAACTTGCGGCAGAGCATGCCAACAGGGCAAAGAGCGAATTCCTCGCCAATATGAGCCACGAGATCCGTACTCCAATGAACGGCATCATGGGGATGACCCAACTCGCGCTGGGAACTGAACTCACACTCGAGCAACGCGAATACCTGGAGCTGGTACGATCCTCAGCGGACGCACTGCTGACGGTTATTAATGATATTCTTGACTTCTCCAAGATTGAAGCGCGCAAGCTTGATCTCGAAATCATTTCATTCAGCTTGCGTGACTGCGTGAATGATGCAGTGAAACCACTCGCGCTGCGGGCCCATCAAAAGAATCTGGAATTGACCAGTCACATCCAGTATAACCTCCCAGACGTCCTCTTCGGCGATCCGGTGAGGTTGCGCCAGATTCTCATCAACCTCATCGGCAACGCCATTAAGTTCACAGAACAGGGTGAAGTCTCCCTTCAGGTCGTAAAGGAAACAACGGAATTGGCGGAAGAAACAGAATCCGCAGGAAAGGCTGATCGGATCCAACTCCACTTCAAGATCAGGGACACCGGAATCGGTATCCCTCCGGACAAGCAGGGGCTGATCTTCGAGCCATTCACACAGGCTGACGGCTCTACGACGCGCCGTTTCGGAGGGACAGGGTTGGGCTTGACCATCACTTCTCAACTTGTTGCCTTGATGGGAGGAAGTATTTGGGTAGAGAGTGATGTCGGAAAAGGGAGTACATTCCACTTTACTGTCACCCTTGCTGTGAATCATGGAGCACGCTCCCATCAACCCGAGCCAAGTGTCAGTATGGAAGGTCTTTCCGTTCTGATCGTTGATGATAATACAACGTGCCGCCGAATCTTTACGCAAATGCTGCGCAACTGGGGCATGCGGCCAACCGCTGTGGAGAGCGGTCAACACGCACTGACAGAGATGAGTCGGGCTGTCAATCAGGGCGACCCGTATGCGTTAGTGATCCTTGATGCGCTGATGCCGGAAATGGATGGTTTCGAAGTTGCCGAACGAATTAAGATGAGTCCAGACCTGGCAGGAGTTGCGATCATGATGCTCTCCTCCCTCGATTATCAAACGGCGATGGCCCGTTGCAAGGACGCTGGGATTTCACGCTACGTAATGAAGCCGGTGGCGCAATCAGCGCTGCTGGATGCCATCATGACAGCGCTCGGGTCCTCGTCGCTGAACGCCATAGAACCACAGCGCGAAGCGCCTGCTCTCGCGTCGACAGCTTCGCCGCGGTGCCTGCGCATCTTGCTCGTCGAGGACAACCGAGTGAACCAGTGTTTGGCAATCCAGTTGATCGAAAAGCACGGACATACTGTCGTGCTTGCGACGAATGGGTTGGAAGCGGTCGTCACATTTGAAAAGGGACATTTTGGTCTGATCCTCATGGATGTCCAAATGCCGGTGATGAACGGCCTTGAGGCGACGGCTGAGATACGGCGCATCGAAGGGGGGAGAACGCATATTCCAATCATCGCGATGACCGGTAATTCACTCCAAGGTGACCGCGAACGCTGCCTTGCAGCTGGCATGGATGACTACATTTCAAAACCGATGAAGCTGGCTGATCTCGATAGCATGATCCAGAAGTGGACATCCAAACCGCAGGTCACTCCGTCAAGTGTGGAGAACATAGCGTCAAAGGTTCCATCTGAGAGCGTCCCAGTTGACCATGACCGCCTTTTGGAGATCAAGGAACTCGGCGGTGAAGATGAGCCGGACTATCTCGCAACGCTGATAAAGATCTTCCTAGATGATGCGAGCCGACTCATCGGGAAACTGAGACATGCTGTGACAAACGGTGACCCTGAGGCCGTGAAGGCGATTGCCCATACTCTCAAAGGGAGTTGCAGTAATCTTGGTCTCGTACAGATGGCGCATACGTGTAAGGACTTGGACGAAGTTGGTCGTGCACATACGGTCGAAGGTGCCGATGCGCTCCTTGCGCAGTTGGAACGGGAGTTCGCTTGTGCTCGGTCAATTCTTGAGTCGAGATACTTGACAGTCTCGAAAAAGGACGTAAGCGCAGCATAAACATGGACCTGGGGGAATATGATGGGGATGGAATGGGTGTCTCGATGATAATCAGGAAAACTCAGGAAGGTGAAGCCACAGCGGTCATGTGTGAACACCTGAGCTTGAGCACTCCTGCTCAATTGTTCATCGAAACAGAGGGAACACACGAGAGGGCAATAGCATGACAATACATATCCCAAAACCGTTGTTGATTGTTGTCCTTGCTCTGGCTGCACAGCATCTTTGCTCCGTCACTATGGTCCTTGCGCAGCCAACGATACGGTATTTTGTAGATCTCAATTATTCATTCTCTCCGTCGTCAGGAGCAGAACAGTCACTGAGGCGCGGGTCCTTTGAATTGGGACAATTTGATATGTTCACGTCCTATGAGATTACTGACAAAATCGATGTTCTTGCAGAGCTTGTCTTTGAAGCTCCGCCTGGAACAACTGAACTCGTGGTCGATCTGGAACGCATTGAAATCGGCTATGCCTTCGGAGATTATCTCAGCATCCGCATGGGGAGGTTCCACTCGCCTCTGGGCTACTACGCCAATGCATTCCATCACGGACGCGTTCTTGAGTCAGCGGTCCGGAGACCCCTCTTTCTGGAGTTCGAGGACGAGGGCGGCCTTCTCCCGGCGCATGCCGTCGGAGTGTGGGCACGCGGGCAGTTCATCACACGGCCAGGTATCGTGCAGTACCATCTCGGTATTGTGAATGGGCAGAAAATAGATCTTGATGACCGCGCGCTTGTTATCAACTTCAATAATGATGATAACAGAAATAAGCCGTTGCTGGCAGCGCTTGTGTTTGAACCGAAAGCGGTCAAAGGGCTTGGCATGGGTGCGTCCATGTACACTGGCACAATTCATGGCTACACTTCTGCCAAAGCTGATACTCCTGTGGTCGAGGTTGATCAGTGGATCGCGGGTGCAAATGTCTACTACGATGAACTCCCCCTTCAATTGCTCGCGGAGTATTATGTGATCAACAATACGGATATGATGGTGCAGCCTTCCCGGCGGTTTACCACGAGCGCGTATTTCGTGCAGTGTGCCTATGAGTTCCGAAAGAGATATCGGCCATATTTCCGCTATGAACACATCACCCCGGAAGCGGGCGATCCGTATACAGGGACACTGGTTGGGGAACGGACTCTGAGTGTTCTGACGGCCGGATTTCGATACAACGTCTCACTCGAGAGCGCAATAAAAATCGAGGGCAGTTCACGCAGGTCAGGTGATGAGACGATCATGGTCCTGGCTCTCCAGTGGGCACTGATGTTTTAGACAATGCAACGTGATCGCATCATGAAGAACGTATTCGTAACCATGTTGGCTCTGGGTGGATTCCTCTCACTTCCGCTCGATGCGCAGGACCGATCTCATCTGCTGGTCGTTATCGTCAATACGAGAACACCGTTGCCGTCTGACCTTACGGCGGACGACTTACAAAATATTTTTGTGGGAAAAGAAAAATTCATAAAAGGCATGCGACTCCACCCGGTCAACAATGGTGAGGAGGATCTCTTCGAACGGTTCTTAGAGAAGTTTATCGGTGTTGACGCGAGTGAATACAAGACCTTTTGGATCAAGAAGGTGTTCAGAGAGGGGGGTGAACCACCAAAAGTTCTTCCAAGCTCGGAGAAGGTGATACGATTTGTTTCTAAGAAAACCGGTGCCATCGGATATGTGTGGCGTAAGGATATCGAGGGAAAAGAGGGAATCATAAAGGTGGTACCAATACGTCCATGATCGTCCATCATCACTCACGATGAAACAGTTGTTACCATTTTCGATGAGGACCAAGCTCGCATCAGTGATTGCGCTGCTGATCGGGGCGATCTCATTGTTCATCTTCATTTACTTTCCTTCTCAAGTGGAAGAGCGAGTCACCAAAGCGATTATCGAAAAAGCACACACGATCAGCCGTTTGACGTCTGTGAGTATCAGGGCAGCATTAGTGTTCACAGATCGTGAGGTGATGAGGGAGGAGTTTAAGACTGCACAACAAGATGAGGATCTTCTCTACATCGTTGTATTTGACGACTCCGGTCAGGTCTTTGCTGCGTTCAACGCCGATCAATTGATGATCAACCGAACAAATGACGGGACGGGGATTTCACTCGATGGCACAGTGTATCAAGTCGCGACGGTCATAGAACACCATGGGCGTGACATCGGGTACTTGTATATGGGGTTTTCCCTCAAAGAACTCAAGAATGAGATCGGGAGAAGCCGGATGACAATTCTTGGTGTCAGTCTCATGGTGTTCATCATCGGTGTCATCGGAGTGGTGAGTGTCAGCACGGTGGCGACCAGACCGTTGCGCAATATGGTGGATACGGTAAAGCGCATTACTCAAGGCGATTGGAACGAGCGGGCCTTCGTCTCGTCGGACGATGAGGTAGGTCACCTGGCGACTTCGTTCAATCAAATGGTTGACCGTTTGGTGTTTGTCTATAACCAGTTGGAACGCGCCAATCAAGAGCTCGAACAGCGCGTGAATGAACGAACGGCTGCGTTGCGGGAGGCAAAGGCGAATGCGGAGCAAAAGACAGAATTGCTTCACAAGCAGGCGCTCGAACTTATCCAGGCACGTGAGATAGCGCTGGAAGCCTCGAGGCTGAAATCCGAGTTCGTTGCCAATATGAGCCATGAGATCCGTACCCCGATGAATGGAGTCATCGGGATGACAAGCTTGCTCTTGGATACGGAGTTGACCAAGGAACAGCGGGAATATGTGGGGACGATCAGAACCAGTGGAGACGCCTTGTTAACGATCATTAACGACATACTTGACTTCTCGAAGGTTGAAGCCGGCAAGCTTTCCTTGGAAATAATCGATCTTGACTTGAATGATGTTCTGGAAGAGACCGTAGATCTCCTTGCGGCGCGTGCTCTAGACAAGAATCTGGAGTTTGCGTCGTACATCTACCCCAACGTCCCAACGTTGTTGCGGGGTGATCCGGGCAGGCTGCGCCAGGTGCTCCTGAACCTTGCAGGGAACGCGATCAAATTTACTTCGCTCGGCGAGGTGGTAATCAGCGTTTCACTAGAAAGCAAAAATGCAACACACACCACACTCCGGTTTATGGTCACCGATACCGGGATCGGCATTACACCCGAAGGGCGCACACGGTTGTTTCAATCGTTCTCTCAGGCTGACGGTTCAACCAGAAGAAAATTTGGAGGAACAGGACTTGGTCTGGCCATTTCGAAGCAACTTGTCGATATGATGGGCGGTCAGATAGGTGTCGATAGCACACCCGGTAGTGGAAGCACGTTCTCGTTCACTATTGTCTTTGAGAACCGGAGTGAGAGCAGCGTTTCGAAGACGCTGTCGACGGACGTGAACAATGTGCGTGTTTTGATCGTTGATGACAATGAGACGAATCGGCAGATCCTCACAGCGCAGGTGGCCTCATGGGGGATTCGCTGTGATTCAGCACCGGGCGCCTTGCGCGCATTGGAGATGCTGCGTCTGGCAGCTTCAGTTCAGGATCCCTACCGCATCACTATCTTGGATATGCAGATGCCGGAAATGGATGGTATAGCGCTTTCGCGTGAAATCAAGTCGGATCCAAACATCGCTCCCACGTCACTCGTGATGCTCACGCCGTTAGGTCATACGCACTCTCCGGCGTTGGAGCAGATCGGTATCCCCGTTTCGTTTAACAAACCGATCAAGAAGTCAACGTTGTTCAATTCCCTCGCGAATGTTCTGGGTGCGGAGTCTTTTCTTCCTCCTGTCGAATTACACGCTGTCGAAAATGAGACGAACACTGAGACGGCGAAAGACCTTCAGATGTTAGCGAGAATTCGCGTTCTCGTTGCGGAGGATAATCCCGTCAACCAGAAAGTTGTCATGCGCATGCTGGAAAAGATCGGTTGCAGGGCGGACATCGTGGCCAACGGTCGTGAAGCAGTCGAAGCCTTCACACAGGTTCATTATGACATCGTGTTGATGGACTGTCAAATGCCGGAGATGGATGGCTTCGAAGCAACTGCGGCGATTCGTCACATCGAAGGTTCGAATCGACACACGACGATAATCGCAACTACGGCAAATGCTCTTCAAGGAGACCGTGAGCGTTGTCTTGCTGCCGGTATGGATGATTACATCTCAAAACCAGTCCGGACAAAGCAACTCAATGTGATGATACACAAATGGGTTTTGCAGAAACACCCTTCGCCCCCCCTTTCCGGAAACGATTCTCCCGATACCGTCATGGATGGAGAGATCATCGATCATTCTCGACTTGCGGAATTGAAGAAGCTGGATGGTGACGGGGAGTTAGATTTTCTCCAGACAGTCCTTACAAGTTTTTTTGAGGAGACATCAAAGCGGATCGCCGAACTTCGGCGGGCTGTCGAGAATGACGATATGCAGGTCTTCAAAAAAACCATTCACAAACTCAAAGGCAGCTGCAGCAATGTCGGCGCAATCGACCTCGCGAACATGTGCCTTGTGATAGAATCTCGGGGGGATGTTGAGGTGAGGGAGAATGTGTCGAAGTCCATAGACGATATTGAGCAATTGTATGGCCGCACCAGAAGAATACTCGAAATGAAGTATGTGCAGAAGGAAAACACGACTTGAATGGCGATGGCGGAAGGGTACAGGTGTGCGACGAGCAATCTACAAACTGAAGTGAGGTAACTTCGGGTACAGCATCCCACATCGATAACGAGAAGGTCTGCACCGCACTTGATATTCATGGGTGACTAGAAGTCTTCAGTTTGCGCAATATTCACCAGAGGATTTGGTGAGTTTGTGAAACCGGGAGGACTGGAGTGAGGGGACGTGCCGTGGCATAGAATCTGCAGCCACGTACCGTGTGCAAGCTATCTTGGATTGCGTCGAATCGGCCAGCGATGTGATGCCAGACTCGAATTTAGAGAGACAATGCTCAATGGGAAGCCTCAACCTTGATGATATCCAGCCAGGAATGACTCTGGCCGATGATGTGAAGGACAAGAGCGGTCGTATCCTGTTAACTGCCGGCCAGAAGGTCACAGACAAGCATTTGAAGATCTTCAAGATGTGGGGGATATTGGAGGCTGATATTACAGATAACAAGGATGACGGTGCACCAAAGGTTGAGCCCGAGATTGATCCGCTGCCGAACGGGGAAGTGCAGAAGGAGGCGGATGAGTTCTTTCGTCACACCGACCTAGACCATCCCGCCGTAAAAGAGATGTACCGATTATGCATCGCACGTATTGTCCGGAAATCAGGAGGAGTTGCACATGCTGACTAAACCTCAGGATTTGCTGACTGGATATGTTGAGGTCTCATCGCTGCCAATCATGTACTCACGCATTAATGAAGCGATCAACAATCCCCGCATGTCGATGAATGACATCAGCAAAGTGATCAGTGAAGACTCGGGATTATCAGCGCGACTTCTCCGGATCGTGAACAGCGCATTCTACGGGTTTCCTACCAAAGTAGAAACAATATCGCGAGCCGTGACCATCGTCGGTACGCAGCAGCTGCGTGCGCTGGCTCTGGCGACCTCAGTGATGAATATGTTCAGGGGAATCCCGCAAGATCTTGTGAACATGGAATCGTTTTGGAAGCACAGTGTTGCGTGCGGGCTGGCGGCACGGTGTCTTGCGACCTGCCGGGGAGATTCGAACACAGAGCAATATTTTACGTTGGGGGTCCTTCATGACATTGGTCGTCTCATTTTGTATAGCAAACTCCCTGACCTCGCCCGCCAGGCTCTCGTGCGATCCAGGACAGAGGGGGAATTGCTCTTTGTGGTGGAGCGTGAAGTCATCGGATTCGACCACGGCGCGATGGGCGCTGCGCTTGTGCAGGGTTGGAAACTTCCTGCAAGCTTTGAAGAAGTGGTAGCCTTCCATAATAATCCGGGCGGGGCGAAACGGTATCCTCTGGAAACTGCGATTGTGCACGTTGCGGACATTATTGCTCATGTGATGCGGCTCGGCACAACAGGCGAACGTTTTGTTCCACCCTTGTACCGAAAGGCATGGGACCTCATCGGATTACCGGAAAGTGTCCTTGCTCCCACTATCGACCAGGTAGGGATTCAATTTAGTGAAACCATTCACCACATGTTTCCGGATTCCGTAAAATGATCGATGTCACGATGAATTATGAAAGTGTGAATCCGCCATGAACATTCTGATCGCAGAAGATGACTCAGCGTCCCGGATGGTGCTCAATGCAGCGTTGAAGAACCTTGGCCATCAGGTGGTGGTTGCCGAAAACGGGAGAGACGCGTGGCGTGCGCTGAGCGGAGAGGACGTCCGGATGGTGATTAGCGACTGGATGATGCCATATATCGACGGGCTCGAACTCTGCCGGATGATTCGGGCTCGGCAATCACGTCATTATACCTATATCATCCTGCTGACGGCGTTGAGCGGAAAAGGAAATTACCTGCAAGGGATGGCCGCAGGTGCGGATGACTTCGTCACGAAACCCTTCGATCTAGAGGAACTGGCGGCGAGGCTGCGGGTCGGTGAGAGAATTCTAGCCCTTGAGCTGAAAGTCAATCGGCTCGAAGGACTTCTCCCCATCTGTGCGTACTGCAAGAACATCCGCGATGAACTGAACGTGTGGCACCAATTGGAACACTACATTGCCACTCGGTCGGAAGCGGAGTTCACGCACGGTGTCTGTCCGGGGTGTTTAGAGAAAGTCAAAAGTGGAAAATTCTAAGAGTAATCCGACGATGACAAACGATGGTGTGGACCCAAACGCGGACTTTGTTGATTTGGTGTCCTACGAGGCTGTGCAAACGGCCCGGAGACCCTTGTACGGAAACGTCATCAAGGGGAAGAGCACAGTCGCTCGTGGTGTGCACACAATCGAGATCGCAGATGGATCCGATGACCGACCCTCAGTCATGATTCATAAAGAACAGGAGGTGGTCGAGGCGATTGAGTTCGTCTGTAAGTGCGGGCGAGAAGCGGCAGTCAGGTTCGACTATGAAGGAGAATAGTACCCCGGTGGCTCACTTTAGCCACCAGGAACCAGCAAACGGCGGTCGGCGGAATGGCGAACCGCCTTTTTTTTGTTCGTAAATCGCACGATTCCGATTGGCACCCGCCTTGACTACCATTGAGCAGACAAATCCGATGTTGAGATGACCACAGAGGAGTAACTGCGATGAAGTTGTTTGAGAAAACACGGATTCCAACTCTGCACACGGCACTAAGCGCGTATGCACTGCGGAACAAAGTGATCTCCTCCAATATTGCCAACATCAATACGATCGGGTACAAAGCGAAGAGCGTGACGTTTGAAGACGAGCTTTCAGGTGCCATGCAAGAGAGCCGCGTCGTCGGTGCACAGACTGACCGGCGTCATATGGCGATCGGCCGCGGCGGACCCTCCGAAAACACAGCCCGCGTAGTTAACGGAGTTCCCGAGGGGTCCCAAGCCAATGATCCTCTTGCGAGCGGTGTCAATAACGTCGAGATCGACCACGAAATGGCCGAACTGGCAAAGAACCAGATCCGGTTCAAGTTTTCAGCAAAACTCATCGGTGAGACGTTCAGAGGAATTCAGAAAAGCATACGAGGCCAGGCATGAAAATTGAAAAAATGTTCTCTGCGCTCAACATCAGCGCCCGCGCGTTGGGGGCCCAGCGGAAACGTATGAACGCGATAGCGAACAATATTGCGAACGCAGAAACCACGCGCACGGAAGAAGGTGGTCCCTACAAACGAAAACACGTAATGCTTCAGGAGACTCAACAGCAGCAATTCCTCACCGGCCTTCGTTCTGCCGAGCTGAAGCTCGCCCGGACAAATCACGATCATATCCCCGATGACCTAGTACCATTCGGAGACCAGAACATCGCCCAGGGAACCGTGGATGCAATCGAGAAGGAAGATCCGACGCCCTTCAAGACGATCTATGATCCGAGCCATCCTGATGCCGACGAGAACGGGTATGTCCACATGCCTAATGTCAATATCGTAACGGAAATGGTGGATATGATCGCTGCGTCGCGGGCGTTTGAAGCGAATGTTACTGCGATCAATGCAACGAAAGCCATGGCAAAAGACTCCCTGGAGATTTGAGCATGAATGTCCGTGATGTTCACCGCCCGTCTCCAAACGTCAACCCGGTGAAGCACACCGCACGGGCGGCTCTTCCTGCGAAGGAGAAGCACCATGCGGGGGATGAGACACAGCCCTCAGGCGATGGAAGGCAGGTCTTGACTCAAGCAGAAACAGAATATTTTGAGAAGCTTTTCCCCCATGCCGCGTCCGAGATCCGTTCCTATGCGACATATCGAAGGAATGGAGAATCGGCGGCGATCACAGTGGGATCCCTTATCGATCGGAAAGGATAACATCATGAAGATCAGTCAAGGATTGACGTTATTGCCGAATGTCGGCGAGACGAGTAAGAGAAGTCTTATTGACAGAACCCTGAAGGAAACAAACGACTCTTTCAGTGAAACGTTGGCCCAAGCAATGACCGATGCCAATGCCCTCCAAAAGGAAGCCGGGAATGCGGTGCACAAGATGGTGACAGGCGAGGCGACCGATCTGCATGAGGTGATGATTGCTGTCGAAAAGGCAAGAACAAGCTTCGACCTGCTTATGGAGGTGCGGAATAAGGCGATCGACGCGTATCGGGAAATTATGAGGATGCAGGTATAACGGATGGCTGAATTCCAGAACCAGTTTCCAAAACAGATGGGAGATTTTTTCCGCCGGCTCACCGGAGGCCAGAAAATCGTTCTCGGCGGCACGGCAATTGCAGTCATCGCTGCATTCATCGGTCTGATGACACTCGTGAACCGCCCGGTGTACGGGACGCTCTTCAGCAACTTGAATCCGCAGGATGCATCCAAGATTATCGATAAGCTGAAGGAAAAGGATGTCCCGTATCAGATTGAGCACGATGGAAAGAGCATTCTCGTTCCGAAACAGCAGATCTATGATCTGCGGCTTTCGCTGGCAGGCGCGGGACTCCCGCAGTCAAGCGTGATCGGCTATGAGATATTCGATCGCACGAACCTCGGTGTCTCCGATTTTGTGCAAAAGATTAATTACCGTCGTGCCCTGGAGGGAGAACTGGCGCGTACCATCCTTCAGCTCAACGAGGTCGAGGGAGCCCGGGTTCACATTGTGGTTCCGGAAAAAACACTCTTCAAAGAGGATCGGAAACCGGCGACCGCATCGGTTGTCCTCAAATTGAAAACCGGCACGCCCCTGAAGCGCGATGCCATCCAGGGAATT
>Ga0247727_10015353_pt1 | contig 12577 bp, 13 predicted proteins | sample WisWelCaveWW1625_FD_202498 | JGI IMG/M metagenome (GOLD analysis project Ga0247727, IMG submission 202498) | Biofilm microbial communities from Wishing Well Cave, Virginia, United States - WW16-25 | ecosystem: Environmental > Aquatic > Deep subsurface > Groundwater > Cave microbial mat | place... | reverse complement strand
TTTCGAGCAATCGTGTGGTTCAGCTTGCAGTGAAGATTTTCTTCTAAGCGCCGGCTGAGTTGTACTGAATCAACTACGGGGGTTGCAACACGTTTGCAACCCCCGTTTTTACCTTGTGCGGTCTGCCCTGACAACATCTCTATCGGAAGATTTACGCCCAACGAAAGTGGTGTTACGATGCCATCGTAACCAATGACACCAGTCTCTGGAAGGCTATTATGTTTTACCAAAACCAAATCAAGGGCGAAAAATCTTTTTCTGATTCGACGCGGACGCGCTTGCCTCTGCCTGTCGCCACTGGCGGCACCGGACTGTTCATTGCGGCCGCTTCTCCTGGCGGCTTATCAGGCGGAGCGGGTTTTCTTATTGGCTTTCTCATTGGCCTTCTTCTTCCTGCACTGATCACCCTGCTCTCCCACTTGAGCCGGACAAAATCACAGACTGTGGCGCCCACTACCGAGGGGCTTCTTTTAAGCGCCTCTGAAACAAGCAACACTCAATCCTAATTACCGCCTGATCACGACTTTCCTTGCCACCCTCAAGAAAGAAGAGACTGTGGATAGGATCAGCGACACAGCAGCAACGCACCGAAGGGGAGGTCTCAAGCTTTAGCGGTCGAAACGTTTAATGACAAGCTTTTTACTGGGAGAGCGCGATGTCAGCTTTATCACTACGATCCTGTTGCAAGCGGTTATTCAACTGGGCACAGTTCGTGCTGGTGCTTGGGAGTCTGTCCATTGTCAGTCTGGCTCAGCCAGGCGCCATCGTCCCCAACAGCGGCTTCGTGGTCTTCGGGCGCGTCAGTCTGCCTGACGGTAAACCGGCGGCGCGAGTGAAGGTCTATCTGGAAACGGTCAACGGGGTCAAACGCGATGTGATCACCGATGATCAAGGCTATTACGAAATCCGCGGCCTGACGGGCGGGCGCTTTCGGATGACCGCCGTCAATCCCAACGATGCCACGATGTATTCCGATCCGGCGGAGTTGGATTCGACGCGCGCCTATGCCAATCGTTTGCAGATCAACATCTATTTGCGCTATCCGATGCACAGCAAGAAAGACGCGCCGCCCGGCACGGTGAACGCCGCCGAAGCTGCGCAAGACATCCCCAAACCGGCGCGCAAAGCCTACGAACAAGGGCTGAAATTCCAGAAGGAGAATCAGGCCGAAAAAGCGCTGGCCAGTCTCAATCAAGCCATCGGGCTTTACCCCGAATATTTCCAGGCCCTGACCGAACGCGGGAATCTGCTGATGCAACAAAACAAGCTGGCCGAGTCTGAAGCCGATTTCGTGCGCGCCTTACGGCTCAATGAAAAATATCCTCCGGCGCTGCGCGGCCTCGGTTACTGTCAGATTCAGCAGCGGCAGTTTCCGGCGGCGGTGAGCAATCTGGAAAAGGCCTTCGTGCTCGAACCCAACGCTCCGCTGACGCTCCTGCTGCTCGGCTACGCCAACCTTTCGCTCAGCCGCTATGAGGAAGCAAAGCAGTGTTTGCAACAAGCGCTGAAGATCGGGCCGGAGAGCGCCGCCCGCGCTCACGTTTACCTGGCCGAAGTCTTCGCGCACGAACAAAAGTTCAAGGAGGCTGCAGACGAGATTCGCGCTTATCTGAAATCGAAACCGGACGCGGCGGACGCCGCCAGTTTGCGGAAGATGGAGGAGGACTGGCGGGCGCGCGGCAAGGCAGCGAAGGATCAACAATGATCCCGTCAACGACGTAAAAGCAATAACAGGTATGCCGCCCCGATTTTTACTCACCGATTTTTCTGTTACGATGCGCTGGCAAAACCATGACAGATCAAGGGAAATACATTTATGCCGAAGACGAAAAAACCGCTGCTTGTGTTGGACAAGAAGCGAACATTTTTCGACTATTTCAAGCTGAACCTGGAAACGGGAGATATTCTCGACACCTTCGGGTACGACTTTGCCGTCAGCCACGTCACGCTCCCGCAAACAAAGGTGGCGCCTGAGCGGGTCAACGATGTGCGGGCGCATGTCGAAGCCTGCCTGCCTTATGTCAACTTTACCAGTGAGGCGGCGCGGCGCGAATTTTTAATTGCGCCCGTGCTGCTTGAAGTTGTGCGGACCACCCACGCTAAATTGAGCGTCGAGTATCCGCTCGAAGTCGACCGCAATCTGAGAGGCACACTGGATTACTTTTTACGCGCGGAAAGCCAACTCCTGGTGATCGAAGCAAAGAATGCGGACTTGACGCGCGGCTTCACACAATTGGCAGTCGAGTTGATTGCGCTCGATAAATGGCTCGACGGATCGGGAGAAGTACTTTATGGCGCAGTCTCAATCGGCGATGTCTGGCGTTTTGGGACGCTGGAACGTAGAAAAAAATTGATCACTCAAGACCTGAAATTATTCCGTGTGCCGGAAGAATTGGAATCACTGCTGGCGACTTTGATTGGGATTCTGAAAAACACCGGCGCCGGGAAGACCACCGCCCGGAAGCGCCGCGGGGTGTCCCAAAGCCGGCACAGTTAAACATACCCCGTTTTTGTCGGCCGGTTTTTTTGTTACGATGCGCTTGTAAGCTCACAGCAGATCAAATTGGAGGATTGAGTTATGACACCGGTCGTCACCGCAGAATCAACAACCGAGGCGATAATTTATACGCTGTTGCAGAAGATCAAAACCATTGAGTGGGAGTTGGACGCGCTAAAAGCAAGCGTGTTTCAGTTGGCCAAGCAGGAAGGCGTCAAAATTCACACGTTTGCCGATCTGAAAGGCATAACCGGCGGTCAATGGAATCTGAGCGAGGAAGAGATTGACGCCACCCTGTACCGAATGACGCCCGAATTCGAGGAAGAGATCGCCACAGTTCCGAAGGATGCGAACCAGTGATTTACGTGCTCGACACTCATGCCATGGCCTGGTATGTGGACAACGACCCGCGACTCTCTAAAGCGGCTGATGCTGCCATCCAGGACCCAATTGCCGATCTGGTTATTCCGACGATAGCTCTGGTGGAGATTCGCTACCTCCACGCCAAGGGAAGGATTCAAAGCTCCCCGGCGATGATTGAACAAAAAATCATCTCGGCCAGAAAATGCAGGGTGCATCCGCTGGACGAAGAAGTCGTTTCTCTGATCCCAATTGGTCTGGACATCCACGATTCGATCATCGTCGCCACGGCGCTGGTTTACCGCGACATTCTTCATCAGCCGACCACGTTGATTACGAAAGACGGCAAGATCACCCGCTCCGGCTTGATCCAAACTCTCTGGTAAGTTTTCCAACGCAATGCTCCATACTTTGCTGCTCACACTCATCTTGGCTTTCGCGCCGCAGCAACCGTCAGACGCGGCGGCGAAGTTCAGCCGCGCCGTCGAGCTTCAACAACAAGGCAAACTGATCGAAGCCGCCGCCGAATATCGCGCCGCGCTCGCAATCAAACCCGATTACCCGGAAGCCCAGGCCAATCTCGGCGCAGTTCTCTCCCGGTTGGGCAAATACGACGAAGCGATCGTCGCTTACGAATCAGCCTACAAGCTCGCGCCTCACTTGACGCCGATCCTGCTCAACCTCGGCATCGCGCATTACCGCGCCGGACAATACGCAAAAGCCGCCGAGACGCTCCGCAGTTTTCTGGAGAAGAAGCCAGATTCAGTGCAGGCGCGCCAGCTTTACGGCTTGTCACTGGTCGAAATCGGTCGAGACGAAGACGCGATCATCCAACTTGAGTTGACGCGCGACGCCGCGCCGCAGGAGACGGCTGTGCTTTACAGTTTGGGACTGGCTTATTTGCGATCAAACAAGCCGGGATGGCGCGAGATGATCGAACGCCTGGCCGCTTTCCCGGCGGGAGTGCCGACTTCGCATCTGCTGCGCGGCCAATCGCTGATCGCCGGGCGCGAATACGAACGCGCAATCGAAGAATTGCAGAAGGCCGCCGCTCTCAACCCTGATCTGCCGAGGTTGCAATACTCGCTCGGTCTGGCCTACGAACAACTCAAACGCAACAAAGAGGCGCTGGCGGCTTTTGAAAACGAATTGAAACGCTCACCGCAGGATTTCCTGACGCTTTACTATCTCGCCTATTTGAATGAAGCGGAAGGTAATTTGAATGCGGCCGAGCGACATCTGGACTCCGCGATGAAGCTCGCGCCCGAATCGCCGGAGGTGAACGCGGTGGCGGGCAAGATTCTTTTCAAACAGGGCAAGGCGGCTGAAGCGGTGAAGCCGTTGGAGTTCGCCGCCGCGAAAAAACCGAACGACCACGAACTGCGCTACACGCTGGCTCGCGTCTATCAACAACTGGGCCGCAAAGCAGACGCTGCGCGCGAATTCGCTGAGGTGCTGCGATTGAAGGCTGAGCAGTTGAAGAGAGACAGAGCTAACACGCCGAAACCTTAAGGCGCGTAAAAAATTAAGCTCCCGAATCCCCCCAACGGCAGTTGGGGGATTGTTCAAGCCCGACCTACACCAGCAAGCCGTTTTCCCCGAATCCCCCAACGGCAGTTGGGGGATTGTTCAAGTCCAGCCTTCACCGCTAGCTGATGTGAGTAGCAACAAGAACCGCAGGCCGGACTTGAACAATCCCCCAACTGCCGTTGGGGGGATTCAAGCCAGATGCCTTCGCTTTGTAGGCTGGACCTGAACAATCCCCCAACTGCCGTTGGGGGGATTCAAGACAGTCGGTGTCTATCACAGCGAATTCCATTTCCATCATTCAACGCTCCGCTCTCTAGTATCGCGTCTCCATTCACGAATCGCGTTCACCAAATCATCAACGCTTTCATCTTCCGGGAGGAATTCGCCCAACCTGCGTAGTTCCGCGAAATTCAATGGTTTCTTGCCTTGAGCGATAACCATCCTTTCCAGCCTTTCTCGCGGAGTGAGATACTCATCGCCATTCTGCGTCTCGAACGCAGGCGCGGCTGACAGTGTGAAAACCAGCCGGCGCTGATCAGCCAATGGAAGCGCCAAAGCTTTTTCCAGAACTTCATCAAAAGTCATGTTGATCATTCTCTCACCTCCTTTTGAAGCCTCTGTTCTGCGTTTATTTTACTCCATAGCCTGACTATTTCTCGACGATCTTCATCACCCGATTGGCGCCGACCTTCGTCAACTTCTCCATTTTTCCGCTCGGCCAGCGAACCGTGATCTCGTCAACCGTCATCGCTTTGCCCAGACCGAAGTGCAGCCGCCAGTCGGAATGCGAGATGTAGCTGTCGCCCGCGTGGACTTCGTCAATCTGAGTCAGCCCTCCGGCTTTCAATTCGACCCTCGCTCCGGCGGCGTTGCGGTTCGATTTCGTTCCGACCAGTTGCAGCTTGATCCAGTTCCCGGCTTGCGCGCCCCCGTCGTTGCGCAGCAGCATCGGCGGGCCGTCCAGATCGTTGACGATCACGTCCAGATCGCCGTCTTCGTCGTAATCGCCGAAGGCCGCGCCGCGCGACGCCCGTCGTTCTTTCAGCGCTTCGCCAACGTCGTTCGATAAATCCTCAAAGCCGCCGTTGCGAAGATTTCGGTAAAAGAGTTTGCGCTGGCGATACTGGCCGCCGGGATACGCGCCTTCGATCTGCGGGTAGACGTGGCCGTTGACCACCAGCAGGTCGAGCCAGCCGTCGTGGTCGAAGTCGCCAAACTTCACGCCCCAGCCGACGTAAGGCATGCTCGCATCGGCGGTCCTGGTCGCGCGCGAAACGTCGGTGAACGTGCCGTCGGCGTTTTTGCGATAGACGGTGTTGTACTGCTCGGAGAAGTTGGTCACGACCAGATCGAAGCGTCCGTCTCGATCATAATCTCCAATCGAAATTCCCATCGAGCCTTGCTCGACGCCGTTTTCATCAACCGCCACGCCGAGCATCAACCCCATCTCGGTGAACGTGCCGTCGCGGTTGTTGCGATAGGCGTAATTCGGAGTGGCGTCGTTGGCCACCAGGATGTCCGGCCAGCCGTCGTCGTCGAAGTCCGTCCACATCACGCCAAGTCCGTAAAACCCGTTCGGATCGTCAACCTTCGCCTGCTTTGAAACGTCGGTGAACTTGACGTCGCCCCCTCTTTGCGAATCGTTGCGGTAAAGCGTATCGCCTGCGCCCGGCAACCCGCGCGGCCCGCATTGCACAGGGATATTGCGGTACTGGCACAACTGCCCTTTGCCGAATTGCGGCAGATCGTCGAGTTTGAAATCAACGTAGTTGGCGACGAAGAGATCGAGGTCGCCGTCGCGGTCGTAATCGCCCCACGCCGCGCCGGTCGAAAAACGCGCATCGCCGACGCCCGCTTTCGCCGTCACGTCTTCAAATTTGCCATTGCCCAGATTGCGGTAGAGTTTGTTCGGGCCGAAGCAGGTCACGTAGAGGTCGTCGTCGCCGTCGTTGTCGTAATCGGCCACGCCCACGCCCATCGCCCAGCCGGGATCGGCCACTCTTGCTTTCGTCGCAACGTCTTCAAACTTGCCGTTGCCCAGGTTGCGGTAGAGCGCGGCAGGCGGACGAGGCTTTCCGGCCAACGCCGCTTCGACCGTGTAGGAATTGACGAGGTAGATGTCGAGTTTGCCGTCGCCGTCGAAGTCGGCCATCGCCACGCCGCCGCTCATGCTCTCGACGATGTATTTTTTGTCGGCTGAAGAAGAACTGATGAAATTGATGCCGGACGCTCTGGTGACATCGGTGAAAACGATTCTATTCTCACTGACGGCGCTCTTCGTAATGCCTGATACGATGAAAGACCACGCGATGAAACACGTGGCCAGGACGCGCTGAATGATCTTTATCCTGGTTGCCCGATTCATTTTTCCCATTTCAAACTCGACAAAAAACCCTGGTTGCCGTCTGCTGGTTTTGTGGCAAGATAAAAGCACTTGGCCCCCACTTCAAGAGAGTTCCTTCAGTTCGCCGCTTGCAGCTTAATGTAACCGGCGATTCAATCAAACCCGATCAATATATTTCTTCTTCGCGCTGCGCCCGTCAATCCGCGCCGCCAGATACAAACCGGGGAGCGCCAGAATGTCATGCGCCGTTTCGAAGACGCCCATCTTTTCATCCAGTTCATCGAACTTCATCACGCTACTTTTGCTTAAGCTCTTTTGCGAGAGCCTCAAGCTGGCGCTTTTTCTCAGATCTGGCTCCGCGGCTCAGCCAATCAAGACAATCTTCTTCTTCAATCTCAGGATTCACCCAAACGACTTTTTTCAATTCACGAATACTGCCTGCTGCCTCGGCAAATAGCTTTCTGGCGGTTTGGTCGAGAGAGGCGATTAGTGAATCGGAAGCTAATGCGGCCTCAATCAAAAGCGCGTCTTTGAGCATCGCCTGCCGCTGCTGGTCAGTCGCTTCCAAATCATCAAGCTCAGCGCGCAAAAGAGGCTTACTCGTTTCTGTCAGCCTCTCGACCTTGCCTTTCTGTTCCATTCGGGAAAGCCAATCTCTGGCAAAGACAGTTTGATGCCTTTGCCATTCAGCTTTGATTTCAGGCGTCAGAACGACTCGATGGCAGATGTCGAAAACTTCGAGCAAAAAATCGCGACATCTCTTCAGTTTTGGGCTGGGGAAATCGGGATTCTCTCTTCCGGTAGAAAAAATGACTGAGGCGTCAATAACAAGACGCTTGGAGAACTTGCGAGCCATATCAATGCCTCAGCGCAACGGCTTCGGCGGCATCCAGATAACGACTCTGCGCATGCAAAGCCACATCGCCGAAATCTTCCGGCCAGTCTTTGAAAGCGCCGGACGAATCCAAGTCGGCGCTGGCAGTCTTCGTCACCCCGTCGCTGCCACGGGTGAACCAATGAAGCTTCGTTAACTCAGGTGACAGACGTCCTTCGGCAATCAACATTTGAATGCCTAACAGCAGCAAATCACTATGAGTCTCCACGACAACACGCACTCCACGTTTAGCCGCGTCGGTTAAGACTTCTGCCATTGCCAGTTGCGCCCGCGGGTGCAGGTGAATTTCCGGTTGTTCTAAATAAACCAGTTGACCTGGCTTGGCCGCGAGAAGCGCAGTTAACACTGGCAAAGTTTGTGATACACCAAATCCAACGTCAACAATGTTGACCAAATCACGCGTACCATTTTTGGCTTTAGGTAGCCGCCCTACTTGTAGTTCAACTTCGGCGTCGTTTATGCGCCTCGCAGCAACCTTCCAAGTAAGGCCAAGCTTTTCGAGGTCTGCGCTCAACTGAGCAATCTTGTCCTCCTTCTTTTCCATTTGCCATCGCGCGATGATGCTTGCCGTATAGTGTTCAAAAGTGCCGGGGAAGGCCGTGCCTACTGCCGTTACCGGATAGGCTCTTTCCGGATTCCCTCTCAAACCTGGTAAGTGGATGATCTCACGGATGAAAGGAGAAAAATACTCGCTTGCGGGTTGGGACGGAAGAAGTATAAATAGTTGCGATGAGCCTGGACTCACCTCAACTCTCAAGTAACAACGCTCCCGACCAATCATCAACCGTGAAGCCGACAGTGACTTCACAAGACCGTTAGCTCCTTTGCCAAGCTCCTTCTTCAAGCCTTCTCTGATATACTCAGGGAAAGCAGAAGCTATTTCTTCTTCAGACATGCCTGGACGGAGGTCAATTTGCCCATCCTGGTTATCATCGTTGTACACCATTTGTTGAACATCGAAGCCACCTTGTGGCTGCTTACCAAAACTTATTGCTATGGTCGCGTCTAAGGCCACTAGGCGCTCCTCAGGTTCCCCATCGTCAATAGTTCCGTATTCCTCTTGATAGGAGGTAATTTCAACGCCAACAATAAAACTGTGCGCTCGTTTCCCCTTGCCGACATTCGATAATAACTGATCAAATGAAGTGAATTTGACGTTCGGTCCGTTGAGCAGGAGCGCGCCGGGGTCATAAGTTGCATCAAGAGTCTGTTTTAGAAGTAGGAGAGGCTGAACAATGCTCGATTTGCCCGAGCTGTTGGCGCCGGCTAAGAGGGTTAGCGGACGAATTTCAACGGATTGCTCTTGGCTGATAGATTTGTAGCCAGAGACTGTGATCCGCTTAATTCCCTCCAGACTCTGCAACGAAAATAAATCTTGTTTAGACTTCCCTTTTTGCATTGCCAAACTCACTCGTATGTTGGAACTAAGTGGTCAACCTCCGATAAATCCCCGGCAACCTCTCCGGCAAACTCATCACATCATCAATGATCGTATACCCCACCTCGCCGTACAAATCCTTCAACTCGGCTTCGGATTCGCGATCAATCGTGATGCAGAACGGAGTGATGCCTGCGATCTTCGTCTGGCGCAGAGCCATCTTCGTATCTTCCCTTGCGTACCTCGAATCGCCGTAATCGTGATCGTAAGGCCGCCCGTCGCTCAGCACGATCAGCAGCTTCGTCCGCGCGTCCTGGCGTTCAAGCTCCGACGCCGCGTGGCGGATCGCTGCGCCCAATCTGGTGTTGTTGTGATAGGTGATGCCGCCGATTCGCTTTTCGATTTCGGGCGAGTAATGCTCGCCGAATTTTTTGATCGTGAAGTATTTGACGTTGCGGCGGCCTTCGCTGGTGAAGCCCGAGATCGAATAGGCGTCGCCGACGGCTTCCAACGCTTCGCTCATCAGGACCAGTCCCTGCTTTTCGATGTCAATGATTTTCTGGCCGGGTCGCGTGTACGGCTGATTCGGATGGCGCGTGATCGTGCGCGCGGTTGACGACGACATATCGAGCAGGAACGACACGGCCACGTCGCGGTCACGGCGGACGCGGCGGATGTACAAACGATCCGACGGACGCCCGGTAGTCTTTTTGTCCACGTGATGATCAATCACCGCCTGCAAGTCGAAATCTTCGCCGTCCAGCTCGCCTTTGACCTTGCGCAGCGATTCGGGTTTGAGCATCTGGAACTGGTGGCGGATCGAAGAGATTACGCCCGTATACCTGGCCCGCACCTGCTCGACGAAATCGCGATAGCCGCGGCGGTTTTCGCGCTGAATCACCCGGCACCATTTCGCGCGATGATCGCCGAGTTCGCGATCCCATTCGTCGTAAAAGAAGACTTCGTCCCCCTCCTGCAGCTCCTGCTCGCTCGATTCGGCGTTCATCAATTCGTTGAGCAGATCGGAATCGGCCGGCAGGGCCTCTTCGACGTTCTGCGCCCATTGATTGAACAGCTCGGGGCGGCGCTGCATCTGCATTGGCGTTTGCTGCTGATCGCTGTCGCCGTTTTGATTGTCCGGTTGATCTTTCCCGCTCTCCCGCTCCTCGGCTTGAGTTTCGCTTTCGGCTTCCTGTTGCTGCTGGCGTTGGCTGAGCAGTTCGTAAACGCGAAACGTGGCGATCAGCGAATCGGCGACCGTTGCGTCGTCGCGGCGCAGATATTCGGCGACGATGCTCTCAAACTGGAGGATGACTTCGGCATAGGCCCGGCGGGCGGTTTCATCAGTCACGCCTCCGCAGACCGTGATCTGGAACAGCATCTCGTAAACGGCTTGCTCGACCGTCAGCTCGGCAATCGGCGGGCGGCGCTCGATCAGCCGGTCGCGAACGAAATCCAGATCGCGCCTGAGGCCGCGATACGCGCTGCGCAATCGCCAGTCAATCCGCCCGTTTTCGAGCGTCGTGAAGATGCGGGTCGCAAGCAATTGATTCGGGAAGCGCGAGAGAACGGTTTTGTAATCGGCGGCTTCGATCTGTATCTGTTCGAGCTGGGGTCTTGGGCCCAGCCCCAAATGTTCGAGGTTGGAGTATTGAACGTATTCGGGGTCTCTCAACTCTTCGGGCAACTCTGTGGCCAGCCGGCGTTCCTCCTGCCCGGTAAAATGGAGATCAATCTCGGCCAGCGCGGCGCGGACATCGGAGGCGCCCATCACGCGCGTTCCGAATTCGACCTGGCCCGAGGCGTGCGCGGCCAGCGCTTTGTAAAGTTTGAAGTCGTCTGCGGGCGAGCCGAATTCGGCGACGACGGCCGGCAATTGAATCGTGTGGCCGTCGTTGATCCTGGATTCTTCCGGAATGGAACCGAGCGGCGCAATCACCATCTCGCGTCCGGTCAAGCCTTCGATGTAAAGCCGGAGCAGATGGGCCACCGATTCGAGCGCGATGCCGTCGTGCGCGCCGCGCAAAGAGTCCTGGCTGGATTTCGATTCCAGCGCATAGTAGGCCTGCGCCTTGCGGCGATCTTCGCGGTGAAGATTTGCGCCCTCGCGCGCCCAGGCCTGGAATTGATCGAGTGAAGCTGCCGCCAGTGCGCGCGGCGAGCTCTTGAAGCATTCGAGCGCGACGTAAACGTTCTGCCCCGTCAACTCTTCGACGACATCGAGCACGGCGTTGACTCGTTCAGGCGCGCGGCGGCGTTGCGTGACGGAAAGCGTCGCCAGCACTTTCGGCGTCAGCTTCAGGAAATCGTAAACAATCGCGTTGCCTTCGTCGGCGACTTTGCGCGTGACGCGGTTCCATTTCTCAAAACTCCCGGCGCCGCCGACTTCGATCACCGAGCGCGCCGAGCGGAAATATTGCAGCGCCGTCGCCCCGCCGCGTTCGAGGAAGGCCGAAGTCTGTTTGCACAATTCGATGATGTCGGACGAGCTTTGAACGAATCCCAAACCCTCGCCAACTGCGCTCAGAAACTCAGCCGCAGTCGCTCCGGTGCGTTGAGCGAAACTCTCGGCCAGGTTCAACGCGGCGTCAATCGGCGATTCGGTTGAGCCGGATTCAAAAGTGCGCAAGGCGGCGAGGGCCTGAGGGGCGGCGATCAGAACTTCCGTGCTGTGTTTGACCGAACGATGGGCGACTTCGACTGCGATGTTGAACAAGCGAGCGGCGAAACGCTCTTCGCCAAGTGAGGCGACTGTGCGCGGCGCGTTACGGAAAGTAGTCAAAGCCGCCGCCGGCGAAAGTACGATCTGTTTGGAGCAGAGCGCGATCAACAGCGACCGCAGGTTTTCGGGCAGCGCCGCCAGAATGTCTATCGAATAGCGGAAGAAATCGTGGGCCTCTTCGGCGCTGTTGAGCGCGATCTTTCGTCCCAGCTCAGCCCACGCGCGCAGGTCGCCGTTTTCGACCAGATGCGACACTTCCTGCACGGACTTGAAGAAATCCATCGCCACTTTCGGCGACACGCTGACCAGCGACGCGCCGATGTCCACCGTCACCCAGCCGCGCTCGTTGGGCTTCAAGCCCATCTTCATCGCCAGCGCCTCGACGGTGCTTTTCGTCAAACCTCTCAACAGCGATCCGGTCAATCCTTTTCGTTCTTCAGACATAAAAACCAACAAAGCCTGAGGTAAAAATCAAAAGGCGGAAAGCCCCTCCGCCCTTTACTGTTCAATCGTTTGCTCTCCCGGAGCGGCAATCACACGGCGATCAGCGCAGCCAGGCGGGCGCGCAAGGTAGCCTCGTCCGGGATCTGATCAAGGTTGAGACAGAGTTGCTTGAGCGCCTCCAGATCGCACACTTGTTCCAGTTCTACTCCAAACTCCAGGCCAGGGAACCGCTTAACGGCAAACTTACGAAACATCTCAATCAACTTTCTCCGCTCTCCTTCTTCAAAGCCTTCTTTAACAGTAGGTGCAAAACTGTCGTACTCGATTCTTTAAATCACTTGAGACTGGTTGAGATGCGGTAGCGTTTATCGGCGATTGATCTTTCCCAGTCTGCTTCCAGTTCTTTG
>Ga0247727_10015352_pt1 | contig 12577 bp, 11 predicted proteins | sample WisWelCaveWW1625_FD_202498 | JGI IMG/M metagenome (GOLD analysis project Ga0247727, IMG submission 202498) | Biofilm microbial communities from Wishing Well Cave, Virginia, United States - WW16-25 | ecosystem: Environmental > Aquatic > Deep subsurface > Groundwater > Cave microbial mat | place... | reverse complement strand
GGGGCAGTCGAGCGTTCACGGTGAGATCTCGAAAGCGGCGAGTTGGGGTCAATTCTTTACGGCGGCAGGCGACACGGTCGCCGCCTCGGTCACCGGCCGCGCGATCACTGGACGCGACAACTCCGCGCCGGAGAGAATCTGTTCCACTTCAGGAGCTGACAACGTCTCGTATTTCAGCAGCGCTTCGGCGACTTTTTTCAGGTCGTCCATGTGCTCGCGGATCAGACGTTCCGTTTCCTGGTAGGCCGAGACCACGAGATTCTTCACTTCCTGGTCGATGATCTGAGCGGTCGCTTCGCTGTGTTCGCGCGGCTGCGCGAATTCGCTGCCCAGAAAGACATGCTGCTCGCGGGTGGTGTAGCGAATCGGGCCGATCGCCTCGCTCATGCCGAACTCGCAGACCATGCGTCGCGCGATCTCCGTAGCGTGTTGAATGTCGCCGGACGCCCCGGTGGAAAAATCGTCGAAGATGATTCGCTCGGCGATCTGGCCGCCCAGCGATACTTTAATGCGGCCGAATAGGCGGCGCCGCGTGAACGTGTACTGGTCCTTCTCGGGCAGCCACATGGTGGCGCCGAGCGACATGCCGCGCGGGATGATCGTGACTTTGTGCAGCGGCTCGACTTCCGGGCAGAACCGGTTGACGATGGCGTGTCCGGCCTCGTGGTAGGCCGTGACGCGGCGATCGAGTTCGTCCATGACGCGGCTGCGTTTCTGGCGGCCCCAACGGACTTTGTCGCGGGCCTCTTCGAGGTCTTCCATTTCGACCGAGTCCTTATTCGCGAGGGTGGCGTGGATCGCGGCTTCATTGATGATCGCGGCGAGGTCGGCGCCGGAAAACATCGGCGTCGCGCGGGCGAGCACGCTGAGATCGACGTGTAGCGACATCTTCACGTTTCGCGCGTGGACCTTGAGAATCTCGGTTCGACCCTTGACGTCCGGCAAGTCGATGACGATTTCGCGGTCGAATCGTCCGGGTCGCAGCAGGGCCGGGTCGAGTACGTCCGGGCGATTCGTGGACGCGATCACGATAACTTGTTGGTTCGTATCGAATCCGTCCATTTCGACGAGGATCGCGTTCAAGGTCTGTTCGCGTTCGTCGTGTCCGCCGCCTAGCCCGCTGCCGCGCCGCCGCCCGACCGCGTCGATCTCGTCGAGGAAGATGATGCACGGACTGGTGTCTTTCGCCTGCTTGAAGAGGTCGCGCACGCGGCTCGCGCCGACGCCGACGAACATTTCGACGAAGTCGCTGCCGCAGATCGAGTAGAACGGCACGTCGGCCTCTCCGGCGATCGCCTTGGCGAGCAGTGTTTTTCCCGCGCCGGGCGGCCCGACCAGCATAATGCCGCGTGGGATTCGGCCGCCCAGCCGCTGAAACTTCTCCGGGCTCTTGAGGAATTCGATCACCTCGCGCACTTCATCCTTGGCCTCTTCGATTCCCGCGACGTCGTCGAACGTGATGCGCGGCTGCTGCTCGCGGTTCGACGCCCGCGCCCGCATTTTGCCGAAGCTGAGCACGCTGCCCGCGCCGCCGGGCGCGCGAAACTGACGCAAGATGAAAAACCAAAATAGACCAAAGATCATTAGGCCAAAGATGAAGAACGACAGCAGGTTCATCAGAAACTGGTTCGAGCCGTACTCGAAGCCAGGAATCGTGCTCAGTTTCGCGAGCAGTGTCTCGTCGTTGATCGCGTTGGGCGGTAGCTTGACGTGATACTGAGCGTGGCCGGTCGGCAGCGGTTTGTCGTCCGGCTTCGGCTCCGTCCAGAGGTAAAGCGTGGTCTCGTCGAGTTTCGCACGCGTGAAGTCCGTGAACTTCTCCGCGTCTTTGTCCCACTTGTTGTAGAGTTCGTTCAGGCTGATCGCCGTCGGCTGGCCGCGGCCGAGATTGGTCGTGAACCTTGCCAGCAGCAACACGGCGACGCCGATCATTAGCCAGAGGACAACCGAGCGAGGCACGGACGGTCCGCGGCGCGGGCGACGTGTTGGTTTGGACGTTTCCGGCTGAGGGGTATCCGACATCCGCTCACTCACAGGCGTGCACAGGTTTCAGGCCGCTTCGCCCACTGCCCGCGAAGCGATTCGTCGTGCCAGCCACTCGGCGCGACGCGGGGCGACAGTCTACCAAGGTTCTTCCATCATCGCCACTACCTGGACCGCCAACTTGTTCACGGTCTCCTGCAGCGCGGTCGCGGTCGTCTGGCCGAGTTCCGGGGCGTAGAGCGAATCGGAGCGGACCATGAACGGCACGCCGAGCGTCTGCTCGCTGCAGATAACCTGACCGGTTCGGTTGTCGCGCCATTCCACGTCCACGACGACGGCGGTTTCAAGCTGTCGCGGCTCGTCTTCGGGCGTTTGAATGAGCACGCGTTTGCGGACCGACTTGATTTCGCCGGTCAGGGTCGTGTCGGCGTCTTCGGACCGGACGACTTTGTACGGCGTCTTGAGTTCAATCTCTTTGATGATCGCCTCGGTGAGTTGCATTTCAAGCCCGCGGCGGAAGACCTTTGATTGCAACATGGGCACGTAGACCGTCTGCACGGTACACGGGTACATCGGCCGCGTGGTGTAGCCGCAGCCGGCCAGCAAGGTTGCAAATGTAGTTTTGAGCCAGTTTCGTCGAGTCACGTGTCACCGAATCCTTTCGGCGAAGTGCGTCACGCCCGTTCCGAATCACGTCGGAGTCCGCGTCACTTGGCGGCCGCGTCCTCTTTGGGTGTCGGCGCGGGAGGCAATTGCGCGAGCCGCTCGGCCGCGCGGTCCGCCCACTTCGTTCCCGGAAATCCTTTTTGCACGTACTGATAATAATACCGCGCCGCGCCGTACATCTTGTCGGCGTCCTTCGTCGAGCGGTCGCCCCTGCGCTGATACCACTCGCCAACTTCGTATTGCGATTTTGCCTGTTCCTGGCGGATTTCGTCTAGTTCGTGCAGGATGCGCTGCCGCTCCGGCTCCAACTCGTCGGGGAATTGCGCCATTGCCGATCGCAGCGTCCGCCGCGCTTCTTCGAGCTTGCGGTTGTCGTAGGCCGTTCCTTTGTACGATTGCAGTTTCGCCTCGGCGCTGAGCAGGTGCGCCCGCGCCTGGTGCTCGCTGTGCGGATAATCGTGTACGAGGCGGTCGAGCAGCAGGTCGGCCTCCTTGAAGTTGCCCGTGCTGAATTCATAGCCCGCGGCAATCATCAGGCTATCGTCGGCGAGCGGGCCGTTCGGATCGCGCTCGCGAACGTATTCGAGCGCGTGTACGGCGTGGCCGTCTTCGTCGAACAGCGGTTTCTTGTCGGTGTCGAAGTGCAGGAATCGTCGAATCGAACTCGGCTTGCCAAGGCGCACGTCGCGCCGAGCGTCTTCGAGCCAGTAATCGGCGATCGCGAAGACGCGTTGCATTGCCGCGGAATGATGGCGGCTGCCGGGATACGCCTTCACGAACAATTGGAAGTCGTCGTAGGCGTCGCGAAAGGCGTTCTGCTGGTACTCCGCCTCGGCCTTCATGAAGAGCGCTCGCTCGTGAACGGCAACGGAGTCTTTATGTTTTTCGGCGACTTCTTCGTAGGCCTTGGCAGCCTTCGAGTAATCTTCGGCGCGGAAGAGCGATTCGGCGATGTGCAAATCGCCATCGGGCGTGCCGGGCGCGGGCGTGGCGGGCTTTTCCCAATTGCCCGCCTGCATGACGAGCGTTTCGTACTCCGGGCCGGCGTCAGCCGCGTGTTTGATCACGGCTGGGTCCGACAGGATCGACTTCTGATGGCAGCCGGCGAGGCCGAGAACGAGCGCGATGAGCGCAAAGGGCGCGATCGGCGTCCCTGCCCGCGTAATGCGAAATCCGTTTCTGTTCCGGTTCACGATGGGGATTCCCCCAGAAACTTTGCCGTTCTCAATTCGCGACCAATCAAAAACACAATCGAGCCACGAGTGACGGCGGTTACCTCGCGGTCCATGCCCGGCGTCAGTCGCAGCCGCCGCCACTGATTGCCCACGGGGTCCGCGAGCAGTTGCAGCGCCTTGACCGCGCCGGCACTGAGCCGAATCGGCCCGCGCGCCTGCGATGCACACGCGCCGCACACCAAGCCGCCCGACGCGGCGCTGAATCGCATCGACGCATCGACCGGCCGGCTGCACGACACGCAACTTTCCAAGTGCGGCATGTGCCCGGTCTCGCGCAACACCGTTAATTCAAATTGCTGCAGCAGCCGGCGCACGTTGTCGGTCGATTCCAGTTCCTGCAACAACTCGACCGTCGCATCAAACAACGGCGGATGCGGATCGTGGTCGTGCGTCAACTCCAGCAACAACTCGGCGACGTAATAGCCGGCATTCAAGACTTGCAAGCTGTTCCGTTGAGGGGCGAACCCCTTCTCCAGTTCCGCTTCGGTCAGCAGATCGAGGCTGTCCGAATGTTTGCGGATGAGGACTATACGACAAACACAAAGTAGATCAAGAGCACCTGCGAAGGGCCCTTTGATCCGCCGGCCGCCTTTTGCCAGGGCGCCCAATTTGCCGAAATCCCGCGTAAAAAACGTCACGACCCGGCTCGTCTCGCTGAAGTCAACGAGTCGGATCACCAGTGCTCGGGTTTTTTCGGTGGACACGGCGAATTAGGGCATCATACACCGCTTCGAATCAATCCGAGTAACTCCGATTGGCGCTGTTGCATTTTTCGAGCGTCGGCTGCGCGGTGGTCGTCGTAGCCACAGAGGTGGAGCGTGCCATGGATCGCGTAGAGCAGCACTTCGTCAGCCGGCGCGAGCCGGTGTCGCGGCCCCTCGCGCAGCGCGGTTTCGACACTGACGACAATTTCACCGGCGAGCGGTTCGTTCGGCTCGTTCAGTGGAAAGGTGATGACGTCGGTCGGCGTGTCGCTGCCGAAAAACCGGCGGTGAACTTCTTGAATCGTCGCGTCGTTGACGAGTGCAACCTCCACTGCGGCTGCTTGCACGCCCTCATCGCGTAGCACGAGTTGCACGGCTGCGCGGACTCGGGCCGGTCTGATCTTCAACAAGGTTTGCCGGCTCGTAACTTCGACGTGGATGCAGTTGGTCTTGCTCCGTGATCGCCGCGCGGGTGCGTCGCTGGTTTCGCGGCGGCTAGCGGGTTTCGCGCGAGGCCGCCTCATGCGAGTCGCTGCTCCGGATATTTCACGCGGCCGTGGTAAATCGCATTCAGCGACTTGACGAGACTCTCTTTGATGAGAGCGATTTCCTGCAACGTGATGCCGCATTCGTCGAACTGCCCGTCGAGCAGGCGCTTCAGCGTCAGTTCGTGGACCAGTCCCTCGATGCGGCCGGGCGTCGGCTCCGAGAGCGTGCGGCTGGCACTCTCGACGGCGTCGGCAATCATGAGCACGCACGCCTCTTTCGATTGCGGTTTCGGGCCGGGATAGCGAAAGGCCGATTCTTCCACGTGCTCCTCGACGTCGTTGTCTTCGCGGACTTCGCGGGCGGCCTCCTGGAAAAAATATTCAACCAGCGTCGTGCCGTGATGCTGCTCGATCAGATCGACGATCGGCTGCGGCAAGTGGTGCTCGTGCGCGAGGTCCGCGCCGTCCTTGACGTGGCCGATAATGATGAGCGTGCTCATCGCGGGATTGAGCGACTCGTGGCGGTTGCCGGATTCGCCCTGATTCTCCACGAAGTAGTGCGGCTTGAGCATCTTGCCGACGTCGTGAAAGAAACTGCCGACGCGGCACAACAGTGCGTTCGCGCCAATCTGTTCCGCCGCGCCCTCGGCGAGCGTGGCGACGGCGACGCTGTGATTGTACGTGCCGGGCGCCTTGCGCATGAGTTCGAGCAACAGCGGATGGCTCACGTCGCTCAATTCCAGCAAGTTGATGTCGGTGACAATTCCCAGCCCTTTTTCGAGGAATGGCAGGATGCCGCCCATGAAGACGCCGGCGACCACGCCCCAAAACGCGCGCTTGATGCCGTCCCACAACAGCATTTCCGGCGGTTGCATCGCGAGCAGGCCCGTTGCCCAACTGAGCACGAAGAACGTCGCTCCGGCGATTGCGCCGACTGCGATCAGCTTCGTGCGCGATCGGACGCGGTTGAGCGCGAGCACGGCTGCCGCGCTGCCGCCCGTCAACACGACGAAGTCATTGACGCCCGTGCCGAACATCCACGCGCAGAGCAGGCCAAGCCCAAACGTGATCAACAGCGCGAATTGCTGGCTGTACGTGATCGCCAGCGTCATCGCCGCCAGCGCGATCGCGATCACTTCACCGTGCTCCAGATCGCCGTGCAGCCGCTTGGCGATGGCGAGCGTGCAGACGACGAGCACGGCCAGCAGCGCGAGCCGCGGAAGACTGCGAGCCACGGGCCGTTCAAACCGGCCGATGTAGTAACCCGCGAGGGCACACAGGCCGATCACCAGCGCGCTCAGACTGGCCGTGCGTCGCGCCCGGTCGGCCGTGCTGCGAGCCGCGACCCACGCTTCATGCTCCTTCTTTAAGAGCGCGTGCTGCTCGTCGGTGATCGCGCGGTCTTGCTCGACCAGCAGATCGCCTGGGTTGAACGTGTCGAATTCGTCGGGCACGGCGTCGCGGGCCTCCTGCCTTGCCGCGTTCGTCGCCGTCTGATCGGGCAGCAGAGTTGCCGGCAGCCCTTCCAACCGTGGCCGCACGACATGAAAAAACTGCTCTGCAAATTCCTTCGTGGGAAAGATCTTCGCAAATAAGGCGGCCAGCGGACCATTCACGTCGAGCAGTGATAACCGTATGACGTCGTTCGTGTCGAGCACTTCCCGCTCGCCGTCCGGCAGTTCGATCTGGACCTTCGCTCCCGGCCGAAACTCGTTGCGCTGCGAGCCGGCGTCCACGTCCAAAATCCCGTGCATGCGAAGCGACAGAAATGCCGCGGCGATGGCCTTGCCGACTTCAGCGTGCTTTTCCGGCGAATCGAGCGAACTCCGCAGCGCCGCGAATTGCTCCGGCATGAGCGACCATTCCGACACAATCGCCGCGGGCAACTGATCGATCGACTCTTTTTCGGCAATGGCCGCCACCAGTTGATCGACTGCGAGTTGCAGTTCCTCGATCGGGCGGGAATCGTTGCGATAGATGGGCGGCACGGCGTCGGCGGCCTGATCGCGCCGCTTGGCGGTCTGCGTCGGGTTCGGCACGGTGAATGATTTCTTGCCGCGAATGTCGCGCTGCACCACCTGGCCGACGCGAAGCGAGAACGGGGTGCCGCCAAAGTCGATGACCACGACCGTTGCGACGGCGACGGCCAGCGCGATTCCCAGCCGGCCCAGCGTGGAACGGTCCGCAAACAGGCCGCGCGGCGTGCCGGTCCACCCATTCATGCGCCGGGACGTCTTACGCGATCCCCAGCGGTTTTGTCGCCAACCACCAAACATAAGTTATCGTGCCCGCGAGGACTTCTCGTCTCCGTAGGCCTCGACTATTTCCTGAACGAGTCGATGTCGAACAATGTCCAGCTTATTGAGGTGCACGACGGCTACGCCGGGAATGTTCCCCAGTCGAACGACCGCGTCGCTCAAGCCGTCCCGCGTGTGTTCCGGCAAATCCACCTGCGTGATGTCGCCGGTCACGATGATCTTCGAGCCTTGACCCATGCGCGTCAGAAACATTTTCATCTGCGGTATTGTGGTGTTCTGACCCTCGTCGAGAATGATCACGGCCTCGTTGAGCGTGCGGCCGCGCATGTACGCCAGCGGCACGATCTCGATCAAGTCCGCGTCCATGTAGCGTTTGATCTGATCGAATTCGAGCATGTCGTGCAGGGCGTCGAAGAGCGGCCGCAAGTAGGGGTTCACCTTCGCGACCATGTCGCCGGGCAGGAATCCCAGTTTTTCGCCAGCCTCGACCGCCGGCCGCACGAGCACGATCTTGCGAATCTGAGCTAGCAGTAGTGCGTTCACGGCCGCGGCCACGGCCAGGTACGTCTTGCCGCTGCCGGCCGGGCCAATGCACAGGATCATCTCGCTTTCGTGCAGGGACTTGACGTAGCGGCTTTGCCCCTCGGTGCGCGGCCGCACACGGCGTCGGCCGGGCAGGAACTCGCCGGGGAGCTGCGTCGCTGCGCCGGGCTCGGTGGAGGCCAGCACCGCGGTCACGTCCGCCGGACTGACCGCGCCGTGCTCCTGGATCAGCCGGCGCAGTTCGCCAAACACCTGCGTCGCGCGGCTGACATGTTCCGGCGCGCCCTCGACGGCGAGTTGGCCGTTACGGGCGACGACGCGGACGTTGAGTGCTTCGCGGATTTGGCGAAGGTATTGGTCGCGCACACCCAGCAGCGCTACCGTTTCGTTCGAGTCTCTGAGCGTTATGGTCGCTTCGGACATCCGTTGTGAATCGGCCTTCTGCATGCGAACCCTGCCGGCCAAGGGCGGGTAGAATGCAACTGAATTATAGTCCGAGCGGCCGGCGATTACGCTAGATCGTTGCTTTGGCCACCAGCCGGGCGGGCAGTTACAGGCCGCTGCCCCAGCCGGGACCAAGCCAAATCCAGAAGAGGAACGCGAGCGGGGCGCTGAAGAGCGGCGAGTCCAAAACGTCGAGGACGCCGCCAAAGCCGGGCACCAAATCTGACGCATCCTTTTGCTGGCAATCACGTTTGATCATCGACTCGATCAGGTCGCCCATCTGAGCCATGCCGCCGACGGTGACGCCAAACAGCACGGCGGCCCAGGCGGAAAGTGCCCACGGCGAGCCGGTCAGTTTCGCCCCGACCGCGATGACCGACAAAGTTCCGACGACCGATGCGGCCAGTCCGAAGAGTGCCCCTTCGATCGTTTTCCCGGGGCTTAGCGCGGGCCAAAGCTTGTGTCGGCCGAACGCCCGGCCGCCGAAATAGGCCCCGATGTCGCCACACTTCGCCGCGGCCAAGAGCGCGGCAAGGGCAAGCAAACCGTTCGCGAGCCAGCGGAGTTCGATGAGAAAGCTGGCCAGGCCGCCGAGATAAAAGACCAACAACATGCCGCCGCCCGCAGTCATCACGGCCAGACCCGGCTCGCGGAAGATGATCGCCTCGCGCACGAAGACGATCATGTTCGCCAGGCACATCGCCGCGAACGCCCACGCCAGATGGTCGCTCGCCGCGTTCGACCCGTGCAGCCACGGGATCCAGTTCGCGAGCACGACGCCGATCACGCTGCCGTAACTCACCACGCGGCTTGGGCGAATTTCGCGGCGGCGCATGAGCTGCCGCAGCTCCCGACAGCAGCCGACCATGACGACGATGGAAACGACCAGCCAACACGGAAACGGCGGTACCCACGGCGGAAAATCGGCGACAAACCGCTCGTCGATCCACAGTCCGAGCGCGAGCAAGGTGACCAGCAAGGCTCCCATCCAGAGCCGCGTCGTCAACATGGCTGGTCAAGCCCTCCAAAGCGTCGTTCGCGGCTGGCGAAGTCGTGCAACGCCTCGTGCAAATGCGGCTCGCGAAACTCCGGCCAGCAGACAGGCGTCACCCACAACTCGGCGTACGAGATTTGCCAGAGCAGGAAGTTGCTCACGCGCTGTTCGCCCGCCGTGCGAATCACCAAGTCAGGGTCGGACATGCCGGCCGTGTAAAGGTGCGAGCTGATCTTGGCCTCGGTGATTTCGTCCGGCCGCAGTTCGCCGGCCTGCACCTTGCGCACGAGTTGCTGCACGGCGTCCACGATCTCCTGCCGGCCGCCGTAGTTGATCGCCAGGCACAGCACGGTGCCGCGGTTCTCGCGGCTCAGCGCGATGGTTTGATCCACTTCGCGCCAGACCGCGTCGGGGATTCCCTCGCGGCGGCCGATCGTCGTGAAGCGAATGTCCTGCTCCATGATTTCGCGGCGCTCGTCGATCACGTATTGCCGCAGCAGCCGCATGAGGAAGTTGAGTTCGGTCGCCGGCCGCTTCCAGTTCTCGCTCGACAGGCAGTACAACGTGAGTTGCCCGATGCCGAGGCGGGTGCATTCTTCAATCACGGTCCGAACGCTATCGACGCCGCGTCGGTGCCCGGCGATGCGCGGCAACCCGCGGCGCTCCGCCCAGCGGCCGTTGCCGTCCATGATCACCGCGATGTGCCGCGGCAACCGATCCGCGGCCAGCCCCAGCGCGGCCAGCCGATCGCGAGTCTCGTCAACACGCAGCGGAACGCTCACGCGACGGTCCATTCCAAACAAACCCAGAGTTCACCGCACGCCGCTTTGCACAAAGTGGCGTAGGGTGGGCCGAGTCTTCGAGTCCCACCAAATTCTCGGGAAAACGCTGGTGGGACTCGAAGACTCGGTCCACCCTACGCCTACCGATTTTGTGCAAAGCTACCGCACGCGAATCGTCTGCACCCGATCCGGCCCGACCGACACCACGTCCACCGGGCTTTCGAGCAAATGCGAAATCGTTTCCAGGTACTCGCGCGCCGCGGCGGGCAACTCGCCGAGCGACCGCGCGGCGGAAATATCGCACTTCCAGCCGGGCTTCGTGATGTACACCGGCTTGCACTCCGCGAGCACGTCGGCACTGGCCGGCATGGTCTTGAGCCGCCGGCCCTCGTGCTCGTATTCGATGCACAGCCGAAGCTCGTCAAACTCGCTGAGCACGTCGAGCAGCATGACGGCCAGCCCGGTGACGCCGCAGATGCGGGCACTGTAGCGAGCGAGCACCGCGTCGAACCAGCCGCAGCGGCGCGGCCGCCCGGTCACCGTGCCAAACTCGCGGCCCGTGTTGCGAATCTGTTCGCCGATCTGATCCTTGAGTTCGGTCGGGAACGGCCCTTCGCCGACGCGCGTGGTGTACGCTTTGACGATGCCGAGGAACCGGCTCACGCGCTGGGCCGGCACGCCGCTGCCCGCCGACAGCCCGCACGCCGAACTCGACGACGAGGTCACGTACGGATACGAACCGTGATCGACGTCGAGCAGCGTCCCCTGCGCACCCTCGAACAGCAGCCGCTTGCCGGCCGCCAGCGCCGCGTGCAAGTAGTCCGTCGTGTCGATGACGTGCCGCCGCAGTTTCTCCGCCGCCGCGGTGTACTGGCGGATCACGTCGTCCGCATCGATCGGTTGGAACTCGCGGCCGGCCGCGTTCGCCACGCCAGCGAGGCTCGCGTTCTTGAATTGAATGATGCCGCGCACGCGTCGCTCGAACGACGCCGGCCGGAACAGATCCCCCACGCGCACGCCGTGTACCCGGCTCGCCTTGTCGCGGTAGCACGGGCCGATGCCGCGCATCGTCGTGCCGATCACCCGCTTATCGCCGCTCGTGCCGCCCTCCAACGCCTCTTCCTCTTTGCGATGATAGGGAAAGATCACGTGCGCCCGGTCGCTGATCAGCAGATTGCCGGCGATCTCGACCCCGGCCTCGCGCAGCGATTCGATCTCGGTGAGCAGCGAAATCGGGTCGATCACCACGCCGCCGGCGATCACGCCGACCTTGCCGGGGTGCAGGATGCCGGTCGGCACCAGCGAGAACTTGTATTTCTTGCCGTCCCGCACGACCGTGTGGCCGGCGTTCGATCCGCCCTGAAACCGCACGACGATATCGTGCTCGTCGGTCAGGACATCGACAATCTTTCCCTTCGCCTCGTCGCCCCACTGCAGGCCGACGACACAGGTTGAAGTCACAAGCACAGTCCCTTCTCAATCGGTGGAATCCGGCGGAGTGTCCGCAAGCCGGAAGGCGAGACGAGTCTATCACGACCGCGGGCGGGAGTGTAGTCGGCTGCTTAATCACTGCACAAGGCCCTGCCGAGCACATTCAGCATACTCGCGGAGTTCCGGTCGCACCTCGCCAACACGCGCCAAGAAATCATCGATGGCCTGCTGTACGGCAGCCGGATAGTACATCTGCCAATGCCCCAGGCCGTGCAAGGCGCTTTCCCAGCAGGGGAGCGAGTCCAAGCTCAAGACCTGACGCATGACGGCGAGCAACTCCGCATCCTGCTCTGCGTGCGCCGGGTTCTCTGGCTGGCCGTGCGCTGGGAATATGTCCCACCACATGTAGCAAACCGAGTTCAGCCGGCTGGCCCCCCCGTCGTCGATGTGCGAGAGGTGGTCGGAACACCTCCGCGCAAACAGCCGCTCGAACACGGCTGCCATGGCGCGGATGCCTCGCCGGCGCTGGAGCCAGGCGACTTCCGGCTCGACCAGGCTGAGCATGTGGTTGGAGCAACAGTTACTCACCAAGTACCAGAGCCCCTGATTGAGTTGGGCGTCAGAGTACGGGGCCAAGACGAACTCTGGCTCCTCGAATAGCCGAGTCAGGTACGCAACGCACTCTGGCGGCGCGGGCATGGGGAAGTCGGATTCGAGGTCCCAATACCATGCTGGGTCCGCGACCGGGTGGTCAAAAACCTGACGAAGCCAGTCGGCAAACGATATGGTGTCGGGCTGTTGCATCGTTCATCCCGATCTCAACCCGCACTAAAAGTTCATGCTCCAACTCCCGCCGCTAGGGGCTTCGGTGATGAATTCGCGAGGGACCGGCGTGCCGTCAGGGAATTTGAGCGGCAGCAAGATGAGGTGATCTGTGTCATCCAAAGTGGCACACATTCGGGGAATCAGAAAGGACAGTCTCTGGGTGATTCTAATGGTAACGTTCGCTGCCTCAGGCCGAGGTTCGCTTCCTTGCGGCGATGACGGGC
>Ga0247727_10015351_pt1 | contig 12577 bp, 10 predicted proteins | sample WisWelCaveWW1625_FD_202498 | JGI IMG/M metagenome (GOLD analysis project Ga0247727, IMG submission 202498) | Biofilm microbial communities from Wishing Well Cave, Virginia, United States - WW16-25 | ecosystem: Environmental > Aquatic > Deep subsurface > Groundwater > Cave microbial mat | place... | reverse complement strand
AACCCATGTAAAACAAAGCCATAATAATCCTCCGTGAACTAGCGATTCCGATCCGGCATTCGCTGGGATGTTGGTGATAAATTGCTCTTCACTGGCTTGCCGCTTTGCTGGTTGCGCGGCAATTTACTTTTTAAGTCCTGCCATTCTTTATCCAAATAATCCTGCGCGTTGTTCCGCGTCAGGCGGCGCCGTAGCAGGCTGGGCACGAGCTTCGCTTCGATAAAAATAATCAGCTCTTTTTTAGCGATCTTTTTTGATTCATAACCAAAGAGGTAACGCAATCCAAAAAACCAGGGCGGCAAATCCTTGAGAACGGGAATTCCCTTGCGCACGAGTTGGGTTTCATGAGAAAGCAAACCGGCCAGTACGGTTTCCTCGCCGTTCAACAGCAATACCTGCGTGTTGCCCTGGGTAATATTCTTGGTGACGCCGATGGCGTCCGGCGCTACGTCGCTGCGCTCTGCCGAAATATCGAGATAAATAAACGTCGAATCATTTTTCCCGAGAACGGTGGGCTTGACCGTCAGAATGATACCGGATTCATATTCGGTGAACCGCGTGTTGCCGGCAAAATCTGATAACGTCAAATAAAAGTTCTTTCCGACTTTGATCTTTCCCTGCTGGCCATCCATCACCCGCACCTGCGGCCTGGCGATAATTTCACCCCTGCTGTCGCTCTCGAAAGCGCGAAGCAACGCATCGACGCGAACCGTGCCGTTGATGGTTTTGCCGCCGGAAACGCGCAGATAGTCATTGACCACGTTGCTGGCGCCGGAGGCGCTGATGCGCACCGAGCCGCCCTTGAAGGTGGTCCAATCGATGCCAAACTCCACAAGCGTTTGATAATCCGCTTGGAAGAAGACCGCGTTAATTTCAACTTCGCGAGTAGCAATGGTCACCGGTTCTACCAGCGCCTCTTCTTGTTCGATGCCGTCTTCGATCTGATAGTATTTATCGAACTGCACGTACTTCATCATGTTGGAGCGCAGAATGTATTCCAGCGCCCGCTTCCATTGCATGTTTTCGATGGAGACGCCGATCGGCTGATTGCGTTCTTTGTTGTCGACGATAATGCGATTCTCAAATCTCTGGCAGAAGCCGTTGAGAATATCCAGCGCGGTCTTGAGCGGAACGTCGCGTTTGAGGGAAATCATTTCCGCCGGATTGTAGGATTGAAAAACGGTTCGTTCCTGTTGTTGAGATTGCGCAAGATCGACACAACTCATCATGAGAACAAATGCGAAGATCCTTTTCATTTTATCTTCTTCACTTTCTAATTGTATTCAAGGTTGAGGCGCACCGACCGGCTGACGCCGTCGGCTTCGAGTAGAAATTCAGCGTAATTGTTCTGCTGGTCCAGTCGTGCCAGGCTGCCGCGCCGTACTTTGTCGTCCACCTTCAAAGTCACGAGCCTTCCATCCCGCGCGCGCACATAAGCTTGATCGGGTGTAATTGCAACCAGCGTCGCTTTTTCGACATCCACCAACGACGGATCCTCCTGCGGCCTCGGCGGCGCCACCCGAGGCACAAATACGGGTTTCGGCAGCTCCACCGGCAGCAAATTCGTGAAAGCATCATACCCCAGCTCGGACTCCCAATCCAGCATGCGCGAGGCCATCTCCAGCTCGCTGCCGACTTCCCAATCTTTGTTCATCGAATACCCTTCGAACATGATGGCGAAACTCAGCAGTTTGTCGTTCTTATCGCTTCGCTTGAAAGTCACGCTCTTGATATGATACAACAAGGGATTGTAAGTAATGTACCAGAGCAACGAGCAAATATTCCGATAGTCGCCTTCGCCGTTGAGCGTATAGGAGATGGTGGTGAATTCGTTTTGCGCTCTCTTGTCATTCAAATAAAAATCGAAATCGATTTCCATGTTGTGATTACGAATGAGCCAGTTGATATAGGAGAGCGAAAAGGCCGGCTCGTCGGCGTTGAGAATTTTCTTCGGCGATCTTTGCCACGCCGCCTGCAAAGAATCGCGCTTATGCTGAATCTTGGCCAGCGTCTCGGCAATCTCCAGGCTCCCGTACAATTGCTTGTTCATTTCTTCGTTCTTCGTGTTGACGAGCGTCAGCTCGCGCGCCTCGCTGCGATACCACAGAAATCCCAAGCCGGATAGTAACACGAGAAAACCTAAAATCGTCAGGCTGTTGCGCTTTGCGTACATGATTTCTCAGTCCGATTCAAATAATCATAATCCGATGATGCGATGGCCCTTCACGAGCAGGTTTCCAAGCTGCGCGGCTTTGGCGGCGGCGGCATCTTGCGTCGGAAAGAGGCCGACGAGAACGCGATAGCGCGTGGCGGTGTAGCGCTCGTCGAAGAATTCCTGGACAACGACGTCCAAGCCTCTTTTTCGAAAGACGGCTGCCCCCTCATCGGCAAGCTTCTTCGTATAACTGACTGCCGCTTCGATTGAATAGGCGCTGTAGCGATCGGGCTTGGACGCGACGGGCTTGCTGGCCGTGGTTTGCGGCGCGCGCTGGTCGTCGATGCCGGCGGCGGTTTTGTTGGAATCGCGGGGGGGCGACACATTTTCCTGCCCGGCAAAGATAACGCTGCTGGCGCGCTCGGTGGTCGCCAGTCGATCATTCACCACGAGCGGCGTTGCTTCGGCAGGCTCAGCACTCCGTTTTTCAATCGCTTTCTGCTGACCGTTGGCTGCTTTCTCGGAAGTCCTTGATTTTTCCCCAGTCGCTTCGACATCTTTTCCATTCGTCTCCGCCAAATTCGTGGCGCGCAGAGGAGCGCTTGGGGATGAACGCGTATTTTGTTCAGCCTTCAAAGGCGGCGACTTTGGCGTCTCTGTGATTGTTGCGCGCCGGTCGTTCGGTGGAGCGCCGGTAGCAGCTTGCGGCGACGAGTCGTTGAGTGATGCGCCATTCTTGGCCCTATCCGTCAGCGGCTCGCGCTCCACAGCGCCTCTCGTTGGTTGTCCGTTTCCCGTAACCGCCGCAGCAGGTTGCTCAACGTTCGCGGACGGCGATGGCCGGCGATTTTGCTCCTTGGTCAAAATCAGATTCCCATTCCTGGAAAAATTATTCGCGTCAATGATTCGAATGTCGGGATTAGCAGATTCCGCGAGATTGGCGCCGGTCTTCTGTTCCAGGGCGAACACAAACAGTCTGCGGTTGCCGCCGGCCTCGGAACGGGTGACCTTCCGCAGGCTGGCGCCGCCGAGTTTTTCCGCCAGCAAAGGAATACTCTCGCGATTCATCGAGGTGCCGCTGATCGAAAAGCCGTCTTTCTGTTTTTGAATATCGTCCACCCACAGACTGCCCGACCGGCGAACGCTCGAATTCAACTTTTTCAGGAAGAGCAAAAACTCGTCGTGGCCGCGGCTCAGGCTATCGGCCAGCAGCAAATTTTTGCTCAGCCGCCGGCTTTCATTATCGAGATCGAGCACTTTGTCGACCGTCGATTGATTGTTTTTGATCTGCTGCTCCAACTGCGTACTCTTGATCCGGGTGGAGGTGATCGTGCTACGCGTTTGCAAAATCTGCCAGGTGAGCATAAACGCCACGATGCCGGTGATCGCCATCAACACATAACCGTGATAACTGAGCTTGAGCACTTCCTGCTGATCGCGCAATTCTTGCGGCAGCAGATTGATCGGAATGAAGCTGGGATTCTTCGGCTGGAGCACCCGCCACGCCAACGCGATGGGAATGGCAAATTCCGAAAAGGCCTCGCATTCCCGATCGTTGGTCGGAAAACGGCCGAGCTTGTTCGTCCAAAGATAGTCTACATGAATGCCGTAAAAGCGTTCGGCAAAAAACTCTTTCGCATTCAGTCGATGCCCGCGACCGGCGATGAGGATCGAGGTGATTTCCGGCATATTCGCCTCGTCCTGCTCGTAGATCATCTTTCTGCAGATCACCTCTAAAATATCCGGCGAGGTGGCGCTTTCATGAATGATAGAGCTGACGTGAAACAATTCCTGTCCGCGCAAGAAGATCAGCCGCGTGAAATCGTCTTCGATATAAATAATCGCGGTCAGCTTGCTCGCATCCAGCCGGCGGCTGCGGGCAACATTGGCCAGCGACACCTCGCTGGTATCCATGTGGGCAAGATAGAGATTGCCGCGCAAGAAGCTTCTAAGATCCGTCAACAACGACATGGTCGGCGGTTGGCGCTCGTAAGAAATGCTGAGCATCGCGCCGTCTTGCGACTTGATGGGCTGCAGCGCCCAGTTCGGGCCGGATTCGCGGTCCGCGCCGTTGTTGCGCTCGATCGACGTCTGTGTCGCCGTGAAAAGAGAGCCTTCGCGAAGGTAGTTCACCATCGATACCGGAACGTTGAAGGCGGCTTTGATCTTCTTTTTTCGGGCAAACTTTTCAACCAAGCCATAGAGCGTTTCGATGTTCTCGGCGTGGCGCTTGTAAGCGTTTTGGCCGTTTGCGCCGCCTTCCGCCTGGTTTTCTTTCAGGCCGAAAGCGTCTTTCGGCTCGGCTTCGGTATGCTCCGCGGCCTTCACGGCGGCAGGCTGAAACTCCAGCGTGGTCATCAGCCTGGCCCGTTCCAGCGCTTCAATCTGGATCTGACCCTTGTGCATCACCAAGTGCGCGAGGCGCACTTCAGTGCCGCTGACGGCGAGGCCAAGTGCTTGTTTCATATGCCATCACTTCTTTGCTTGTTACCGCAATGAATAACTTTTGCTCCGCACAACCCGTGAGCGAGTGGGAGAGCGGGTGAGAGGGCGATGTCATTTTCACCGTTCACCCTCTCACCCACTCCCCCGCTCGTGTTTTATCACTGCCTATGATTCAACCCACTTATCGATCGTAGCGCATCAAATCCTCAAAACGCTTTTTGTTATTGGCGTTATTGAGCGCCTCTTCTTGAGAAATAAGCTGCGCCTTGTGAAGTCGAGCCAAATCCTGCTCCATCGTAATCATGCCTTCGGCGCCGCTTTGTTGGATGATTTGATATACCTCATCTGTGCGATTGTTGCGAACGGCGGCGCGCACCGAAACGTTCGCCACCATCACTTCCTTTGCCAGCACCAATTTGCCGTCCAAAGACGAAACCAGCTTTTGGGAAATGACGCAGGTCAACACGCTGGCCAAACGCTCGCGAATACGCTGATGGTCTTGCGGCGGATGCTCGCCCAGGATGCGATCGATGCTCTCGACCGAAGACGAGGTGTGCAACGTCGTCATCACTTTATGGCCGCTGTCTGCGGCCTCCATCACCGTCGACATGGTTTCGGCGTCGCGCATCTCGCCGATGATGATGATGTCCGGATCCTGGCGCAGCGCCTGGATCGTGCCCTCTTTGAACGAGCGCACGTCGCGGCCGATCTCGCGATGGCGCACGACGCATTTCTGCGAAACGTGAATGTATTCGAGCGGGTCGGCGATGATGACGACGTGACCGTTCGAATGGCGATTGTTGGCGTCGATGATGGTATCCAGCGTCGCGCTTTTGCCCGACCCGGTAATACCGGTGACCAACACCAAGCCGCGCCGCTCATATTCCAAATTCAAGAGCTTGGCGAGGTTTCGATGCAGGCCGAGAGATTGAAACGGCCTCAGCTCCGGGTTGATGCGCCGCATGCTGAGCGCCAGATGATTCAGCTCGATGTACACCGAAGCGCGAAAGCGCTTGCGGCCCGCCGGCGTGACCAGCTCATAAGAAAAATCAATCTGGCGATTCTTCCACAGGTTCTCGCGTTCGCCCTGCTTCAACAAATTGAGCAAGAGAATGTCTGTTTCTTCTGCGGTAAAATCTCCCAGCTCCGGATGAAACGGGCGCTTCACGCCGTAAACGCGAAACCACACATAGCCGTTACTGCCGACGCCGCCAAAGTCCATGTCGGAGGCGTCCTTGGTTTCCATGCTGATCATCAAATACTCCACCGCGTGCTGCATGCGGCGGCGAATATCATCGGGCTGGCTATCCACGATCCCGCCGATATTGTTCAGCGATTCCACCCCCTCGCCGATGGCAACGACTTGCTCGGACAGGGTGGCAAGAATATTCTTCGCATCTTGGAGTCGATGATCTAACATGCTTCACTTCCAGGCAATCACCCGCATCGGCGGGTTGTTGGTCACGTAATTTGAAACCAGCGCATGCAAATAAGACGGCCAGTGGCGAACCTGGATGTTATAAGCATCGCCGTCAATCGTTCCCCAGGTGACGATGCCGCCGTTCACCCGGCCAAATTCAGAACCACTACCGCCATGGTGCACCTCGGAGGCGGCGTTGGGCAAATAAAGCACGCCACGAACCAGACCATCGCTTTGAATGTTTACATCGCCCTCAACAATGTATATCCCATAAATCGTTCGGTTATTCTGGACAAAAAGATCTCCCGTTACGTGCGTGACATTGGGCGTTGTGAGGAAATAGTAGAAGCTGCCGTTGGGATAGCCATTGGGAGGATTGAAATTTCCGATTTCCACGTTGTTTTGGGCCGTTGCTTCACTGATCAAGCCGGCTTTGTTGATTTCCGGCATGTACGGCGCATCCTCCATGAGTAATGCCAGGTTCGTGTTGTTCAGGGAGTCCATGGTGGTGACATTGACGACGCTGTCTTTTGCCCACACTGCAAATTCGTTAAACACGCCGTCAAAAACCATCGCCTGGGTGCTGTCTTTCAGATTGGGATTGTGGCCTTCGGCGACGATGCTTATGCGATTGGGCGCAGTGTCCACCACAGAGACGCTTATTGAGTCATTACCCAGGAAGATGCTGTTGTAGGGGCCCCGCCACGTCTGGTCGACGAATAGCTTGTTCAGCGCTATATAAGCGCCGCTGGCGGAAGTGTTTTTGGCTGAATAATTCGAATAGCGGCTCACCATGCGATCGACCGATTCGACCGTCCGGCGATCCCGGCTGAAGGCCAGAATGCCGAAAGAGGCGCTGAAGCCGAGCAACAGAATCAACAAGGTTCTTCCCATGTCATCCTCATGCGTGGAGTTTTAGAACTTCGAAGCGCTGCGGGGATGAAGAACTTCATCCTTTCACATGCTTCATCAATTTCAGCAACTCCCTCTCCACAGCCGGTTATGCATATTTTCGCTTCTCATCAAACGTGTGCTCTTACGGCAGAAGAAACGGTTGGCGGAATAGTCCGGCCATCCGGAGACGGCGAATCATTGTGTTACCAGGCTCGCCGGCGCAATTCTTCCCTGCCACAACGTCTTGACGTATTGTCCGTCATAATTCAAATCGCTTTCCATGTCGATGTCGATCGTCAACGTTCTGATCGCATTCAGAACCGCCGTCTCCGCGCCGGACGAGTCAAAATATCTGATCGTCAAAGAAATGATGCCGGCGGCAATCGATTCAGGCGTTCCGCCGTTGACGGTGCGGAATAAAATCCGGTCGTTGGGATGGGGAGTGATGGCTGCCGTGGCAGCATCGCTCAAATAATATCGATAATTTTCCAAAGCGCCGTCGCCATTGCTGTCCATCACGAAGCGCGCCTCCGTCGCCGTCGCCATCTGAAAAATGCTCTGCGACGGATCGTTGACGCTTAACCCGATTCTCGAAAAATCATAATCAATAATTCGCACCGTATTATCCAGTTTTTCATAGGTGGCGTTATCGAGCGTCTGGAGGTACAAATCGCGAGTGGCGTCGCTGTTGAATCGCAAGAAAGAGACATAGGTCAACATCCCGATAACGGTGCTGGCAATTAAGGCAAGCATAGATTGCATGAAATCAGTCCGAGATTAAATGAAAAAAACTGCTCACAAGTTCGCGCCAAAGTACGTGAAGATATGCCGTGAGATAGGTGTGCTTCCCGCCGGCAACCACCTGCTGGATACCGTCACCGTCATTCTTTTGAAGAATGTTGGAAGCAAAACGGCCAGGTTCGGATTCAAATCCGTCACGTAGACCACATCGATCGTCGCAATGAAATCCAAGCCATTGACAAAGAGCGTGTCGTTATAAGCCTCGTAGTCATCCACGTCGTCAAAAGCCGGGTAGGTCTCCCCTATCTCCGGGCCTAAATTAGCCGCCGGCGTAAACAAGGCCGGCATGGAGACAAGAGGAATGAACCCGATCTGCGTATCGAACTTTTTCGATTTGGCTTCCTCAAGAAACTGCTGGGCGACCGTGGCCGCCACGTGCTGCATCTCGATCTGCTGCAACACCTCGCGCGCTTGCACGGCATTGGCGTTGATGCGCAGCGTTATTGTGCTCAGCAAGATCACGCTGAGCAGCGCCAGAAAAAGCTCTCGATATCCCATGACTGTGCCTTATGCGTTTGCCATAACTCTGAAACCAAGCATCGAGGATAGAGGATCGAAGATCGAAAAAAACAATGGCGATTACTTTTTCGATTCTCTATCCTCTATTCTCGAGCTTCTATCTTCGAGCTACTCCACCGTCGCCCCAAACACTTCGTCCACCGTCGTCGTGCCTTCTTTGATGCGCTCCCGCCCCGAGGCGCGTAGGGTGAGCATGCCGTTGCGGATGGCCTCCTGGCGGATCACCTCTTCATCGATCTGCTCGGCGTTCTTCAAAATGGTGCGGCGAATCTCCGGGGTGAACAATAGCGCTTCACTGATACACTGCCGGCCTCTGTAGCCGTTAAAGCATTTGTCGCAGCCTGCCGGTTGATAAAACGTCGTGCCCCGCAGCTCGTCGTCTGTAAAACCGAGCAGCCGCGCCAGGTCGATGTCGGTGCTGCGCGTCGCTTTCTTGCAGTTCTCGCACAGCTTGCGAACGAGGCGCTGCCCCATCACCAGATTGATGGCATTGGCAATGAGAAACGGCTCGACGCCGAGCATGTACATTCGCGAAATCGCGCTCGGCGCGTCGTTGGTGTGCAGCGTCGAAAAAGTGATATGGCCGGTGTTCGCCAAGCTCACGGCAATTTCCGCCGACTTCAGATCGCGCATTTCGCCGACCATGACGATGTCCGGGTCGTGCCGCAACACCGAGCGCAACGCCTGGTCGAAGTTCATTTTCGGACCGAGCTTGAGCTGCCGCGCCCCGGGAATCATGTACTCCACCGGCTCTTCGACGGTCAGCACGTTGCGCGTCGGGTCCATGATGCGATGCAGCGCCGCCACCAAGGTCGTGCTCTTGCCGCTGCCGGTGGGGCCGGTGATGATGATCAAGCCCTGCGGCCGGCGAATGGCCGCATCGAAATCCCGCGCCGCCTGCGACTGCATGCCGAGCTGGTTCAGATCGGTGATCACCTTGCGGTCGTCGAGCACGCGGACGACGATACTCTCGTAACGCCGGCTCGATTCCGACACCACGATCGGCAGCACCGACACGCGGAAACGAATGTGATAGTTGTCGATCTTCCGCTGGATGAACCCGTCCTGCGCCATGTTGCGATTGAAACGATCGATGTTGATCGACCGGTCTTTCACCACTGCGGCCACAGACTCCGGCTTCACCGACGACAGCACGTGCCAGAGCTGCAGCTTGCCGTCGACGCGGAAATGAAACTCGGTGATGTTGCCGTCTTTGGGAATGATGTGAACGTCGCTCGCGCCCTTGCGCACCGCCTCCACCAGCGTGCCCTCGATGAGGTTGGTGAGCATGCTGCGGTTGATTTCCGCGTCGAGCGCCGCCTCGTCGATCTTGACGTCGGCCTCGTCGACCATCTCGACGTTTTCAATGGCGCCGTCGAGATTATGCAGGAATTCGTTCTTGAACGCCAGCACCCGGTCGATATAGTCGCTGATGTGCTCGTATTGGCAATAGGCGATTTCGATTTGCGTGTAAGGCAAATCGCTCAACAAGAGGGGAATCTCGCGATCCAGCGGATCGGCGGCGAGCACGGTGAGGACATTCTTATTGTTCAAACTCGGACGGAAGGGCAAAACGCGCTTGCTCAAAAGCTTGCCACGCGTTTCTTCCGGGCAGAATTCCATGGTCTTGCGAATGAAATCCAGCCCGGCCTCATCGATATGCTCTTCCTTCAAATTGATTTCTTTGAAGGCGTAAAGCTCGGCGATGGTTTTGTAAACGGAGTGGCGGTCGACCTGAAAATCTTCGACGAGGATTTGCTGAAGACGGCGCTGGCGGCCCGAGGGTTCCTGTTTCTCGGTCGCCAGCGCTTTTTCAAAAATCGTGCGATTGATGATATTTTTTTGGAGCAGGACTTGCCCGATCCGAGCGCTCATTGGTTCCATGGTGCATCTGCTAAGTTGAAATGAGCCTACTGCCAGTAATCAGTAAACAGTGATCAGTTACTGTTCACTGAATACTGATCACTGTCTTCTACCTTCTCATCCCCGGCATCGGCGGGGAGACAAAGCCGACCTCCGAAGACAGCAGGGTGATGCCGACGATCAACAGCGAAATGAAAACCGAGATAAACAAATTGACCAAATCGATGACGCGGGTCATGCGGTGCTTGGTTTCCTTCTCGTAAAAGTTCGCCATCCGCAGCATGGCCTCGCGCAACGAGCCGGACTCTTCGCCGCTGCGCAGGCTGTAAATGACGTTCTTGGGAAAGACGCCGGAGCGCTCCAAACATTCGCTGAAGCTCTTGCCTTCGCGCAGCATCACAGGAATGACCGTCTCTTTGATTTCTTTTTCAATGTAAGAATTGCGGCAGGCCTCGGCGGCGATTTTGATGACTTCGATGTTTTCGCCGGAGCCGCTGTACAGCGCATGAAAGACCCGCGCAAAAACCTCGATGCTGGTCTTATAAAGCAAATTTCCGATCACCGGCAGGGAGATCATGATCTTGTGCCAGCGCACCCGGCCTTCTTCGGTGCGGAAATACAAAACGATGGCGATGAGCGGCGCCAAAAAAGCTATCACATACAAGAGAATATAAGATTGCAGGTGTTCGCTCACCGCCATGGCGCCGGCAGTCATCGGCGGCACTTCGACCTTGGCTTTGATCAGCAAGCCGGCGATCTTCGGGAAAATATACATCACATAAAACGCCAAGGCCCCAAGCGCGGCAACGAAGACGAACGCCGGCATGAACAGGGCGCTGCGAATGTTTTTGCTGAACTCTGCGGTGCGCTCCAAAAACTTGGCGGTGTTCTCATAAATATCCGCCATGTTGCCGCTGGTGGAGGCAATGCTTAACATGTGAGTAGTGAACTTGCCCATCACCTCTGAATGCTTCAGATAAACCGCTTTGCCCTCCTTGCCCATCTTGAGATCTTTGTGAATCTCCATGACGGTTTCGCGGAGGGTGCGGTTCTCCATGTCGCTGGCCAGCATCGACAGGATTTCGTCGTACGGGAACTGTTCGCGCAGCAGATCCGCGCACAGACGAATAAACACGACAATATCTTTTTGCGGCACACGAGTGCGGAACGTAAGCAGATTGCGCCGCACCTCGATAATCTGATACCCCACTCGCATCAGGGACTCGCGCACTTCGTCGCGGTTGAAGGCGTACAACTCGCCGGTCATCACCTTGCCGTTGGGGCCTTTGCGGACTTTATAAAAAAAGGGCACGCGTTTTTGCAACGCATGCACCCGAATATTGCGATCCGCCGCCAGCTCCTTCAGCCTTAGCTTGGCCTCGAGGCGGTTCGGCGCGAACACCGTGCCTTGCAGCGGCTTGCCCGCTACTGTCACTCCCTGATAACGAAATTCTGCCATGATGCAAACCGAGCAATCTTGATTTATTCACAGTGGAAAAGGGGCAGGCCGTTACGCGTTTCGGCCTGCCCCAATACCATTTGAAAAGCTATTGTGTAATAGTCGCAGCTCCGACGGTATCCGCGCCAACTGATACCAGAACAGCCAACTCAGTACCATCACCGTCCGGATCTTCAGTACCCGTTCCGGTAATGGTCACGTTTGTAGCACTATTTCCAGATAGTAGATACGTGCCGTTGTCATTTGCCGCATCAAAATTGAGATTGGCAAGCGTCATCCCGACATAGGTGCGTCCGCCGCCACCCAATTGCACTGGTCGTCGATACCACGCTTGCGCCCGTGAGGCAATGGTCAAGACATCTTGCATGACCGCGTCCTGGTTGGCCTGTCCGGCATTCTCTGAAAACATGTTAATACCCATGACAATTGCTACCCCGACGATGACCGCTGAGAGAATCAGCAGGAGAAGTTGTTGTTGACCCATGATGCTATCATCCTTGGTTGTTGAGGGTGTACATTCCTCTTAGTTACTGTGCGCCTTGGGGGCGGTGATTTTCGTTGCTTCCCATCATCAAGCACAGTCCCCGGCTCTTCCTCAACAGCTTCTCATGTATTCCTGGTGATCACTCTCGCGCCACACAGTCGACCTCAGACCATCACCTCCTGAAGCGATTCAATTTTTGCTGGTTTAATGAAACTGGATAAGGGGCAGGCGCTCAAGTCTCGTTGCCTGCCCCATTCCATTTGAAAAGCTATTGCGTTATAGTCGCAGCTCCGACGGTGTCCGCGCCAACTGATACCAGAACAGTCAACTCAGTACCATCACCGTTCGGATCTTCAGTGCCCGTTCCGGTAACGGTCACGTTTGTCGCACTATTTCCAGATAGTAGATACGCGCCATTGTCATTGGGCGTATCAAAATTGAGATCAATGAGCGTCATACCGACATAAGTACGGCCGCCGCCGCCCAATTCCACGGGGCGTCTATACCACGCTTGTGCGCGTGAAGCAATCGTCAATA
>Ga0247727_10015350_pt1 | contig 12578 bp, 8 predicted proteins | sample WisWelCaveWW1625_FD_202498 | JGI IMG/M metagenome (GOLD analysis project Ga0247727, IMG submission 202498) | Biofilm microbial communities from Wishing Well Cave, Virginia, United States - WW16-25 | ecosystem: Environmental > Aquatic > Deep subsurface > Groundwater > Cave microbial mat | place... | reverse complement strand
TCACGTACATCCAGCAAGACAAGCCGCTCGGTTTGGCGCATGCCGTGAAAATCTCGCGCGACTTTTTGGGCCGCGAGCGTTTTGTGATGTTTCTCGGCGATAATGTGATTCAAGGCGGCATCAGCCCGTTGATTCGGCAGTTTGCGCAGAGCGAATACAATTCGCAAATCGTCTTGAAGCGCGTCGCCGAGCCGCAGCATTACGGCGTCGCCGAGCTGGAGGACGGCCGTATCATCCGCTTGGTGGAAAAACCGCGCGAGCCGAAAAGCGATTTGGCGCTCGTCGGCGTTTATATGTTTGACCACACGATCTTCGAAGCGGTTGAAGCCATTGCACCGTCTTGGCGCGGCGAATTGGAAATCACCGATGCCATTCAATGGCTGGTGACGAATGGCCGGCGCGTTCATCCGTACGTGCATGAAGGCTGGTGGATCGACACCGGCAAGCCGATCGACATGTTGGCGGCAAATAGTTTGGTGCTGGATGAATTAGAGCCGCGCCTCGAAGGCCACGTCGACGCCGATTCACGTATTGAAGGCAAAGTGATCATCGAAAAGGGCGCGGAGATTATCAACAGCCGCGTGCGCGGCCCGGCGATTATCGGCGAGTCGACGCGTATTGTGAACAGTTATGTCGGGCCGTTCACGTCGATTTATCATCACGTGCTCGTGCAAGACAGCGAGCTGGAGCATTGCATCGTGCTGGAGCATTGCAAGATCGTCGATATTCCGCATCGCCTCGAAGACAGCTTGATCGGCCGCCACGCCGAAATCACGCGCTCGCCGATCAAGCCGAAAGCTTATAAGCTGACATTGGGCGATCACAGCCGTGTGGGAATTTTGTAAATTTTATAACGCGGCAAAGCCGCAACCAAAGATAACCACCAAGGCGCAAAGACACGAAGCAAAGCTTTTTTCTTAGGGTCTTGGTGTCTCGTTGATTTAAAATGCCAAAGTCAATTTCGATATGCTTAAACTCAGAACGAAATTTTTTTCCGGATTAACACTTGCCGGCATTGCCCTGGCCGCTTTTAGTTCGATCGGTTTTCAGACGCCTCCGCCTTCGACAACGATCGGCAAGATGAATTTTTTATTGGGAAGAGAAGGCGAGATCACGATTCGCCGTTTTAATGACACGCGCTGGCTGCCGGTGAAGCTGAGAATGGATATTCTGCGCGGCGATCAAATTCGCACCGCTTCGGAATCGCGTTGCGAGCTGAAGCTGACAGAGGGAAGCGTCATTCGCATCGGCGAAAATTCCACGTTTGATTTGGCGCAATCCACTCTTTCGCGCTCGAGCCGGCAATTTGACGCCAATTTGTCGAAAGGGAAAATTTGGGCGAACGTGACGAAGTCGGCTTTTGCGAGCAACAAATTCGAAGTGAAATCGCCGACCGCAGTATGCGCGATTCGCGGCACGATTTATCGAATGGATGCCGACAGCACGACCCGCGTCGGGGTGTATCACGGCAAAGTCGACATCGGTCCGACGAACGCGCTCCGCCAGCAATTGCAGCAGCAGTTCCGCCCCGGCGCGCCGCAGCAGGTGCAAGGCCCGACGCAAGTGCCCGGCCCGTTCCAAGTTTCGCTCGAGCAATGGGTGCAAATCGTGCAAGGCTTTCAGCTCGAAGTGCGCAGCAACGGCCGCTACGCGAAAACGCCAATCGACAGCGTGAAAGAAGCCCAGTCCGATTGGGTGCAGTGGAATAAAGAGCGGGATCTGGCGCTGCAACGGTAATTTTAGGAGTGACAAACTTAAGTTTGTCACTCCGTTCTTAAACCTCCGGAACAATGCGCGCGACGCGAAAGCCAACGAAACGCATGAGTTTTTTCGGATTGTAATCCCGTGAAACGCAGCGCAGCGCCACTTCATCATTGAACCCGGCGCCGCCGCGAACCACGCGCTGTTCTTTTTTCTCATCCAGCCACGTCGCCGTCCATTCCCAAACATTACCGGCCATATCTTGCAAACCCTCCAGCGTCGCCCCCGAGGGAAAAGCCGTCACAGCAGTCAGCCCGTTGCGCCTACCATTAAAATTCGCAAGATGATTTTGCGGCGCGGCATTGCCCCATGGGTATTTGCGTTTGCCGCCGCTTGCCGCCCATTCCCATTCTTCTTCAAGCGGTAAGCGAAAAATGACTCCCGTCGCCCCTCGCCCTTCGCTATTCGCTTGTTCCGATAGCCACGCGCAATAGGCTTGCGCATCGTCCCAATCGACGCCGATCACAGGATAATCGTCGCCATTAAATTCGGAGTCATCCCCAAATGCCGGGGCGCGATGTTGGGCGGCTTCCACAAATTTGCGATAAAGCTGATTCGTCACCGGAAATTGGGCGAGATAATAATAATACGCCGGCGCCGGTTTCTTGGCACCCAGCAACATGGCAGGTATTGCGGGTGGTGCGATTAAAACGTACTCGGTATTTTCTTCGGCGCTATTGAAAAAGCGCGGCGGCATGCGGCTTTCGCTCACGGCGCGCAGGCTGCGAACTTTGGTCAACGCCGGATTGCGGATGGCGACGGTGAGATAGGGGGTGTTGAAGCGCACATCTTCGAGAATCGCCGTGGCGCGGCACGTGATCACAAAAGGCGTTTCAAAGCCGCACCATTGTTGTGCGGCTTCCAGCCACGCGCATGCCTTGCGGCGCTCCTCGCCGGCCGGGATTTCATCGAGACCGTCGAAGAGAAAAAAGGCACGGCGCGTTTGCACGGCGCGTTTCACGGCTTTTTGGGAAATTGGGCAACTGGTCTGCGCGGAGGCTTGTTGCAGCGCGGCCAGAAAAGGCAGGCTGAAATCAATTTCTTTGGCGGGAAGATAAACGGGAATGCGCGGCTCGGAAAATCCAAAACGCTGGCAGGCTTCGCGCTCGGTTAAACGCACCGCGAGCACTTGCAGCAACGTGGTCTTTCCCGAAACGGGAGCGCCGACCATCAATAACGTTTTCTTTTCTTGATGCGCGCGTTGGATAACTTGCTCGACTTCCAAAGCTTCAGAGTCAACGAAGTTTGCCGTTTTGGCGTCGCTGCTTAAAACATAAATCGCGACTTGTTTGCCGAGGCCGAGCGCATGCAAAAAGCCAAATTCTCGCGCAATTTTTTTTATGTAATGGGAAACTTCACCCCATGGCAGAAAAAGCGGCGAGAGTCTAGCCAGCCGGCGACGATCCGTAAGAAAGAATAACAACGCTGCTCCCAACCCAACCGTAGCCATAGCCAAGTGCGGAACGATTTCCATACGCCCTCCGGTTGATGACTGTTTTTTCCTTAAATGCGCATATAAAAAAGCAAAAACCCCGATTCCCCTTTAGTTGCTAAAACCCCGGAGTGGTGTTTTTCAGACATACAATTTAAAATCGGGGTGTTTAAATCCTTTAATATACCGGCAGCGCCCTGGAATTGCGGTTAATTATTTTTGCGAAATGGCCACCAATGATAAAGCCCACGCACGATGAGCAGCGCGCCCAAGCCGATATAAATCCAACGAATCAGGCCGGTGTTTTTTTGCAAGAATCCGCCCCAGCCGTCTGCGACCACCAAGCAACCTAAGACAAAAAGCGCCATGCCCCAAATTTGACGGTTCATTTTTCCTCCGGTCATAGTGAAGTCGGACTTGGGCGCGGCAATTTTTTTAATTTAGTAAATTCCACCGCCCAAGTCCGACTTCGCCAAAGCTATTCGTTAATTCGAATCTCCACGCCGAATAACATCATCAACAAAAGCGCAAAACCGAAAATAATGCGATACCAGGCGAAGACCGTAAAACTGTGCCGTTTGATGAAGGCCATGAAGCCGGCGATGACGATCCACGCGACGATCATGGATACGACAAAACCGGTGGCAAAAACCGCAACATCGTCAACGGAAAGTAGGTCGATCACTTTGAAGAGCTTGTACAAGCTGGCGGCGGCGAGGGTTGGGATCGACAGAAAAAAAGAAAACTCCGCGGCGGCAGCGTGATTCATCCCCACGAGCAGGCCGCCCATGATGGTGGAAGCCGAGCGCGACATGCCGGGAATCAACGCGGCGCATTGGGCGACGCCGATCCAGAGCGCTTGCGATAAGCTGATGGACTCGGCGACTTCGGTTTTGACGGCGGGACGAAATTGTTCGATCAATAAAATCGCCACGCCGCCGATAATCAGAGCGGCAGCGACGGGTTGCGGCTTGAAGAGAATCGCGTCGATGGCGTCATCGAACAGCAATCCCATCACGGCGGCGGGAATGAAGGCTAAGATGACGCCGATAAAAAAACGCCGCGCTTCGGCGGGCTGCAAGGGAGAGAGATTTTCTGCATCCGGTTTGCCGAGAAGTGCTTTCAACACGCGGCCGAGACGCTGCCGAAAATATCCCACCACCGCGAGAATCGCGCCGAGCTGAATAAATATTTGAAAGGCGTTGGCTTTCTCGCCGGTGAAATTGAGCCAGCTCCCGACTAAAATCAAATGTCCAGTCGAGCTGACGGGCAAAAATTCCGTTAAGCCTTCGACTATGCCTAATATGACAGCAATGAAAATTTCGTTCATAAGTTTCGTAGTCGCTCGTAGTCACGCCTTCAGGCACAAAAGTATTCGAATTAAAGAAATTTGATGAATGCCGAGAGGCTATGCCTGAAGGCATCACTACAAACGTTCTTTTGTTTGAAACATCACTCCTACTAAGAACGTCATAATACATCCAAACGTGATGTACCACGTAAAAGCAATTTTGGGAATCGCGAGGGGAGGAAGGCCGAACCAGTCGAGGATAGTATTGGCGGTGCCGCTGATCACGAGCACGGTGAGGAAACCGCAGGTCATGCCAAGCAAATTGCCGGTATCGTTGCCGCGCGTGCGAGTCAACATGCCGATGAGGAAGACGCCCAGAAGCGAGCCATAAGTGTAGCCGAGAATGCCCAACGCAATGGGAATGATCGTGAGCTGCGGATTGTGGATCACCGAATAAGCCGCGAGCGAGGCGACGACCACCATTAAAACGGTAAAAACCAACGTGAAGAGGCGAGCCGCGAAAACATAGTGTTTGTCGGCGGCGTTCTTTTTGAAATAGGGCGCATAAAAATCTTTGACGAAACTCGTGGCCAGCGCGTTGAGCGCGGCGCTGAAGGAGCCCATCGCGGTGGCGAAGACGCCGGCCATAATGAGGCCCCGCAGCCCAACGGGCATTTTATTAATAATAAAATAAGCAAAAACTTCGTTTGCCACCACTTCGTTGTTCCCGCTGCGGGGCAAATTCGGATCGGGTGCGATTTGAAAATACGCGTACAAAAAAATGCCGATCGTCACAAACGCCAGCGCAATCGGCACGTCCGCGACGCCGGAGAGAATGAGCGACTTGCGGCTGCGTTTATAATCGGTGGCGGTCAACATGCGCTGCACCATGTCTTGGTCGGTGCCGTGCGTTGCCATGACGAGGAAAATATAACCGATGAGCGCGGCAAAAATGGTATACTCCTGTCCGAGAATGCTCCACACCGCCTCGGAAAATGATTGCTCGTTCGTTAGCCCCGTAGAAAAAATTTTAAAGTTGGCAAAATTATTCGTGCCGGTTTTGATGCCGTCCCAGCCGCCGGGAATGAGATACACGATGACGATGAGGGAAATGACCGCGCCGCCGAACATGACGCTGGCTTGAATGAGATCGGTCCAGATCACCGCTTTGATGCCGCCCAGCATGGTATAAAGACAAGTGACGACGGAGAGCATCGAAATGGCGACGATATATTGCTGTAACGTCGGCGGCGCGCCGGTGAGAAATTTCCAGGCGACGACCAAAACGACGGCGGCGATATAAACGCGCACGCCGCTCGCCAACACGCGGGTAACGAGAAAAACGATGCTGCCGGCAACCCGCGATTTGGGGCCGAAACGTTTTTCGAGAAACTCATAAACGGTGTAGACGCGATAATGATAAAACGGTTTGATAAATAGATAAGCGATGATGATCCGCGCGATGATCGTGCCGAGCATCAATTGCACGTAAATGGCGCTTTGCTGGCGATAGCCTTCCGTGGGAATGCCGAGAAAAGTGGCGGCGCTGGTTTCCGCGGCGATGATCGAGGCGAGCACGGCCCACCACGGAATTTTTCTCCCGCCCAGCGCGAAGTCTTCCATGCTCTCTTCGCGGCGGCCCATGTACAAACCGAGCGCGATGATGACGACGAAATATAAAACGATAATCGCAACATCCCAAAAGATGGCGTTCATTTAGAATGACTCCGGAAAAACTCGTATGCGCACGATTATTTTTTTGAAGGCAAAACTATTAAAGCTAAGCCCGCCGGGGCAAAACAAGTAAAAATATAATTGATGAGTAAAAGAAATAAGTCAAAATGATTGTAGTCAAAACGATTAAAAGGGAGGCAATGATCTTGACTTGCGAGACTTGACAGTTTTCGGCGCCGGAATTTTTACCTTTTTCGGACGCGCCGAGGGTTTCACGCCATTGCCCTGGTTGGGCTTCGCCTCGTCCGGCGTTTGAGGTTTAGGCATTGCAAGCATTTTTGGAACCAAACCCTCGCGCGCTTCGGTTGGCATCGAGCTTTGCAAAGAATTTTCGCTCGCGGATAAAATCTCGCTGGGTTTCTCTCGTTTGAACACGACAACAGCCAACGGCGGAAAAGTGATTTCCGCAGAATAAGGTTGGTTGTGCGCAGGAACCTCTTCCGCGGTGACGCCGCCGGCATTGCCCATGTTGCTGCCCCAATAATATTCGGAGTCGCTGTTCAGAATTTCGCGATAGTGGCCGGCAAGCGGGAAACCGATGCGATAGTTTTGGCGCGCCACGGGCGTGAAATTGCAGGCAAACACGAGAACTTCGTCAGGGTTTTTGCCGCGCCGGAAAAACGAGAGCAAGCTGTTGTCGTGATCCTGAAAATCAATCCAGTGAAAACCTTCCCACGAATAATCGACTTCATGCAGCGCCGGCTCGCTGCGATAAAGATGATTGAGATCTTTCACAAATTGCTGCAGCTTGCGATGCGATTCATGCTCCAGCAAATGCCAATGCAAACTCTCGGCGTGATTCCACTCCCACCATTGGCCGATCTCGCCGCCCATGAACAGCAGTTTCTTGCCGGGATGGCCGTACATGTAACCTAACGACACTCGCAGATTGGCAAATTTTTTCCACACATCGCCGGGCATTTTATCCAGCAGCGCGCGCTTGCCGTGCACCACTTCGTCATGCGAGAGCACGAGAATGAAATTTTCCGAAAAAGCGTACATCATCGAAAAGGTGACGAGATGCTGATGATACTTGCGGTGAATCGTGTCTTCTTTCATGTACTTGAGAAAATCATTCATCCAACCCATGTTCCATTTAAACGAGAAACCGAGGCCGCCGAGATGCGCCGGGCGCGAGACCATCGGCCATGCGGTCGATTCTTCCGCAATCATCAGCGCGCCGGGAAAGCGTTCATGCACGGCTTCGTTGAGCTTGTGCAAAAACTCAATCGCTTCGAGATTCTCCCGGCCGCCGTATTTGTTGGGCAGCCATTGTCCCTCTTGGCGCGAGTAATCGAGATAGAGCATCGAGGCGACGGCGTCGACGCGCAAGCCGTCGAGATGATATTTGTCGAGCCAGAACAGCGCATTCGCGATGAGAAAGTTGTTCACTTCATAGCGGCCAAAATTAAACACGAGCGTGCCCCAATCCGGGTGCTCGCCCAAACGTGGATCTTCATGCTCGTACATCGCGGTGCCGTCAAAAAGGCGCAGCGCGTAATCATCGCGCGGAAAATGCGCCGGCACCCAATCCAGCAGCACGCCGATGTGATGTTGATGCAGATAATCGACGAAGTAGGCAAAATCTTCCGGCGCGCCGTAGCGGCTCGTCGGCGCGTAGTAACCGGTGACTTGATAGCCCCACGACGGATCATAGGGATGTTCCATCACCGGCATCAACTCGACGTGCGTGAAGCCCATTTCTTTGACATACTCAACAAGCTGCGGCGCGATCTCGCGATAATTTAACCAATCGTCTTCCGCATTCGATTTCCGCCGCCACGAGCCGAGATGGACTTCGTAAATCGCCATCGGTTGCTCGGACATGTTGGCGGCGCGGCGTTTCGCCATCCATTCGTCATCGCGCCATGCAAAATGATGGTGGTACACGATCGCGGCGTTATTGGGCCGCAATTCCATCCGAAACGCGTACGGATCGGTTTTAATCCGCAACATGCCGTGGCGCGTTTTGATTTCGTATTTGTAAACTTCGCCCTCGGCCATGCCGGGGATAAAAATTTCCCACACGCCGGCGCCGGGATGCTTGCGCATCGGATGGCGGCGGCCATCCCAGCGATTGAAATTGCCGACCACGCTCACGCGCCGCGCATTGGGCGCCCACACCGCAAAATAAACGCCGGCCGCGCCGTCGATCATCATCACATGCGCGCCGAGTTTTTCATAAATTTCATAATGATTGCCTTCGGCAAAAAGGTGCAGATCGAAGTCGCTCAACACCGGCATGAAAGCATAGGGATCGTCGAAACGCTGCGTTTGTCCCTCATGATCGCTGATCTCGATTTGATAGCGAAAAAGTTCTTGACGATCCGCCAACACGACTTCAAAAAAGTCCGTGCCTTCACGGCGCGTCATGGCATGTGCTTGCCCGGCGTTCAGTTCAATCACCTGCGCGGTTTGCGCTTCGGGCAAAAATGCGCGCACGGCAACCGCGGCTTGGCCGTCGATTTTTATCGCGTGCATGCCCAAAACGGCAAACGGGTCGCCATGATCGCCATGGATAATTTTTCTAATTTCAGACAACGGAACGGCTGGCAATTTCGACGTCGTGGATTCCATCACACTCGCTCACAGTTATGTTATAAGGACTAATATGGTATCCGGATTTTACGAATCGTCCGGATATAAATTTTTAAAGATATATTTATCCGGGTAATTTGGAAAATCCGGATACCCACCCCAAAACATTGTTTCTCGGAATGCCAAAATAACAAAGTTTCAGGGCAAAAGCAAGCGCGCGTTCAATTTTAATCAAATAAAAAATAACTGAATATTTGCTTGTTTTTTTCAAAAATTTTTCGTAAATTATTATAACACAAAAGCCGCCCAGCAAGAAAGTAGACCCATTCGCGGAGGCAAATCCGTAATCCGTCGAATCAACTTAAGCCGTGACCTGAAGGAGAAAACGCGCATGCGTAGCCAAGCTGCAGACACCCTCGTTGGAAAAGACGTTGAAGCCTATTGCGGAAAATGCAAAGCCGATACCTGGCATACCGTGACGGTGGTTAAAAACGACAAGGTGGCAAAGGTCATATGTAAAATTTGTAACGCCAGCCATGCCTATAAAGCTCCGGAAAACGTACCCGGGTCGAGCAAAGCCGCAACGAAGACGCGCCGGCGCGCGACGACGACAAAGCGTACCCCGCGCGGAAAGAAAGATTGGGGAACATTGGTTGGCCAGCTTGAAGATCGTCAAGTAGTGGAGTATGTGCTTTCGGGTGAATTTAGCTCAACTCCGGCCATCCGGCATAAAAATTTTGGCGTCGGCGTGGTGACTAAAGTTTTGGCGAAAAATAAAATCGAAGTGCTCTTTCAAGAGGGGACAAAGCTTTTAGCGCAAAATTTTGAAATGGCCTAAATTCGTTCTTCATTTTTTTGAAAAAATTGACTAGTGGCAAAATGTGAGAAAATATGGTGTGTTCTCATGTTTTGCCACTTGTCATTTATAGTATGCCGCTTGACTTCCCTCCGCAAATTGATTACCTTTGAGGCGTAGCTTTAACCTGGATAATTCATAAACCACCAAAACACGAAGACACCAAAGTTCGATTCGTTGAATATTCGTTCGGGTTAAAAATGCTTTTGTTAACGATATTTAAAAATTTCCGCCTATGGGGTTTATTCTTGTTTATCTCGCTTTCCGCTTGCTCGGAGCGCCAGCGCCTCAACCCGCTTGATCCGGAAAATCCTAACACGCTCGGCAAGCCCACCGGCCTCAATGTGATCTCCCGGCGCGATACCGTCGAGTTGCGTTGGGATCGCCTCGACCTGCGCGATTTGACCGGCTTTCGCATTTATCGCCAAATCGAAGGGCAAGCGCAATTCACGCCGATTGGCGTCGCGCCTGCCGGCGACAATTCGTTTCGTGACCTCCGCGTGAATTTTGGCGTCTTGCACACGTATCGCATCACCGCGTTCACGCAAAACTTTGAGTCGCCGCAATCCGATATCGTGGCGACGACGCCGGGGCCGACGTTTTCTTGGGTCGCGGATGCAAGCTCCGGCGATCTCATCAAGCTCACGCATGACGGCCAACACGAAATTCAACGCGCCGGCGTCTTTGGCCGCCCGTTGCGTTTGAAAATTGATGCGAAGCGCAACCAGGTTTGGGTGATTGATCGCTTCGGCGGCGAATTTAGCCGGCTGGATAAAAACGGGAAACGGATTCGCACCGACAAACGTATTTCCGGCCCCGCCGGCTTGGCGGTCGATGAATCCGATGGCAGTGTTTGGCTGGTGGATAGTTTGGAATTTGGTTTAATGAAATTCGACAGCGCCGGCGCGCTCATCAAATCAAATGCGACTTATAAAAAGCTCGCGGCGCTCGCGGTGCATCCGGCCACCTCCGAATTGTGGGCGCTCGACCGCGCCACTTTACGCGTTTTAATTTTTACGCGCAACGGTGAGCTACGCCGCACGCTAGAAGTGGTTTTGCAACGTCCATTCGATCTCGATATTGACACGCGCACCGGCAAAGTTTGGATCGCCGACGACAATCGCGTGCAGCGTCTCAGCCCGCAAGGCGTGGCCGAAACGCTGCCGCCGCAACAGCTTCGCTTGGTTTATCGCGTCGCCGCCGACGAAGCGACCGGCGGTTGTTGGCTCATTGATTACACGGATTTGATTCGCGGCAGCGACGTGATAAAATTACAATCGACCGGCGGCATTGTTTTCACGAGCAAAGGTTTCGATATTCCCGAACGCCTCGCCGTGAATCCGTTTGACGGCTCCTGCCTTGTCGCAGATTCCGGCAACGGGCGCGTCGTGCGCATTTCCGCGAACGGCCAAAACCTCAGCTCCTATGATCGCGTCTTTTCTCCGTTTGATGTCGATACGGCGCAATGAAAATGTGGCGCGACTTTCAAGTCGCGCCACTAAAATGCAATTCTGTGACTTTAATCTTCAGTGATGGCCCAATCCTCGCCAAATCCTTTTCGCTCTGATTTCTGGCTTCTTCTCCTTGCCGGAGTGGGACTGATCGTAACGTTTTGGCTTTTCCCGAAAACTTTTCCGCAAGCCGGCATTAAAGGAACAAAATCCCGCAGCGAAATTATTCAACAAGCCGGGGCCATTCTCGATCATTTCAAACTCCCGCATGAAGGGTTGGAGCCGATGATTGACCTTCGCCCGAATCATGAGTTGCTCGCCTTCGGTCAGGTCAACTTTGGCACGGCGGAAGCGAACAGAATGTTCAGCCGCGACCTTCCGGCCTTTGTTTGGAACGTGCGGTATGGCAAGCCGCCGTTGATGCAAAATCTGTTGAGCGGCGGCATTTCGGAAGAGCAAGTTGCGGAAACCCTCGTGCGGCATTATTGGGGCGAAGTCCGCTTGCAATTCGATCTCCACGGACGTTTGTTGTCATTTGATATTCTCGAAGAGGACAAGAAAGACACCACCGCGCTAAATCTCAACGGCGCGCAAAATTTGGCGGCGGACCTGATAGCTTTTTCACCTTTGGCTGAGACGGAAAATGTCACTCTTGAAGTATCCCATGTCAGCAAACAAATGAAGCGCGTGGATTATACGCTGATTGGGAAAACGCCGGCGCCGGTGGTGGGATTGACCGCGCAGCTCGAAGTGTTGATTCAAGGTTCCAGCGTGCGGCATTGGCAATTGACCTATCTGCCGTTGCTTTCCGTCTACAAATCAAATTTTACTTTGCCGGTTCTCAGCAAAGCGCTGGGAGGAATTCTGCTGTTTATCGGCGTGGGATTTTTCTTTTTCAAAAGATTGCGCGCGGATGAGATGAGCCTAAAAGCCGGTTTGCCGGCGGGCATTGTCATGGCCGTTGGCCTCAATTTGTTTTTTTTAACGGATACGACGCAGACGTTCTTGGCGCAGCTTTTTCAAGCCGTCCTCATGCCGGGCTTTGTCATTTTAGGGTTTGTCATTCTCTACGGCACCGGCGAAAGCTTGATGCGCAATCTTGGCGAGAATCGCTTGCTCGGTTTTGAGGCGGCGCAGCATGGCCGCTGGTGGTTCAGCTCTTGCGGCGAAGGTTTATGGCGCGGCGCGGCTTTTAGCTTCATTATCTTTGGCGGCCTCACCATCGTATTGCATTTTTTCGGCCAAAAATTTCAAGCTTATTTTGATCCGCCCATGCAGATTGATAAACAAGCTTTAGTGCGTTACACCTCCATCTCGCCGGTGGTGAGTGTTATCGGCGAAAATTTTCTGCATATCCTTTTTATCGAAACGGCGTATCGTTTGTTTTTAGTTTCGGCGCTGTCGCGTTTTTTCCGCCGAAGGTGGGCCATGGCCGGCGTCGCCGCTTTGCTCTCGGCAGCTTGGCCCATGCCGTGGCTGCAATGGGCGCCGTTCGGTTTTATTTTTGTGATTAAT
>Ga0247727_10015349_pt1 | contig 12578 bp, 10 predicted proteins | sample WisWelCaveWW1625_FD_202498 | JGI IMG/M metagenome (GOLD analysis project Ga0247727, IMG submission 202498) | Biofilm microbial communities from Wishing Well Cave, Virginia, United States - WW16-25 | ecosystem: Environmental > Aquatic > Deep subsurface > Groundwater > Cave microbial mat | place... | reverse complement strand
GGTGATCATTTCACTAGTTTCTGAAGTCCTTGAGAGTAGAGGACCAAAGGTCATACGAAACGATCTTCGATCTACTATCCTCAATCCACGAATCTTCACTCATTCAAATCCCAATCATAATCCGTGTGCTTCACCTTCAACATCGCGGCGTTGGCCAAGAGCTTTTCCGCTTGCTCTTGCGGAAGGTAGCGGCTGATGAAATCCAGTTCGGTCTTGCCGTCTTTCCTGAAATCATCTTTGAACCAATTAAAGATGTTCGAAATGTAGATTTCTTTCTTCTCGAAGTCAAAACGGTTCTTGTCTGTTTGGCCGAGGAAGATGCGGCCTTGCTCGTCCATTTGCTCGCCGAGGCGGTCGCCTTCATAAGCTTCGGGGCGCAACGGCGGGCAGCTTTTCGCGCCGCACACGAGAGCGAAGTGAATGCGCGGATCGCCCATCGGACGCACGATGTCGTTCTCGATGTCGTTCAAAGAATACTTCACGTCGTTGATCTCAATGAACTTGTTCTTGAACGTGCCGCCGCCGGTGGCATAAGAGAGCTTGTTCATGAGCGATTTGATGGGGTACTTGTTGATGACGTATTGAATCGTGAAAGCATTGTAGGCGTTGATCCAAAACGCGAGGCGATGCTGCTCGGGAATCGCATCGGGATTGGTCTTTTGCAGAAGGGCGATGTACTGCGGGAAGCGCGCATCGGTTTTGATGGCTTTGTAATTCACCACGCCGTCTTTGACGTGATCAGCCAGCACTTGCGTGAAGAGCGAATGATCGGGCACGTTGTTCGGCTCGGCCGCGAGGAGATTGCCGCTCATCGCCAGCAGCGCGAGGCCGAGAGTGAATACGCGAAAGCGACTGGGGGATTTCATGGTTTTGCCTTTCAATATAGAGTATTACTCTCGACAAACTATCACAACCGCGAAGATAATTGTAGCGCAGTCACCCTGCCTGTCTTGATTTGCAGACTGGAAGTCTGTGCTACGATTTCTACGTTTAGAAATTCATATCAAATACGTTCAAAGGCGGCGATTGGATTTGTGCAGCCGCAATATAATGCGGTGGCGGAAAAAAACAAGCGCGCGATTGAATTTAATCCGGTAATCACTCAGTTGCGTGTGGAGTAGCGCCCCGTTCGCGGGGCAGACAAGAGGTCTGCGCTACGTTCTCGATCAAGAAAAAGCGTTTGATAATCAGGCTTCGAATTTTATATTGCCGCCATGACACGCTCACGTTCAACCGCCAAACTCTTAGATGAAATTCCGTTTGTAATTCAACCTTCGATCCGCTAAATTGCCGCCGTTATTTTCGAGCAACGATAAATTTGGAGACAAAATATGATTACGGCAAAACTGGCGAAAAAACCGTATTTAAAAATTTCCCAAGCCGCATATGAGCAACTTGCCCAGAACGGCCGCAAAACGGTGAAGCTTTCCGTTCAAAACACCAACGGAAAAAAGCAGACGCCGCCGAGAAAAAAGCCCAGCCGCAAAGCGTTGCTGGCATTTGCCGATAAAACTTTGGGAATCTGGGCGGACGACCCTAAAATAGAAAAAGCTTTCGCGGAATTGGAGGTGAGATGGCAACAATGGCGCGAAGAGACGCTGTCCTAGATTCTTCCATTTTGATTCAACATGTGCGTGAACGGGAAAAACGGCTCTCTTATTTTGCCCGCTCTTTATTGTCCTACAATCCCCATTTAAGCGTAATGAGCGTTTACGAGATCGAGTTGGGCGCATATCGCACAAAGCGAATCTCGGATATTGACACGCTACGCGCGAGCTTCGAACTCCTCCCCATAAACGAAGCAATCGCCAAACGCGCTGCTCGTTTAGACGTTGACCTGCTTCGACAAAATTTCCAAATTGGAATTAAAGACATTTTCATTGCCGCTACCTGCTTGAAAATGATCTTCCTCTCTTGACGATCAACACACGCCATTTCATGCGAATTCCGGAAATAGAGCTCATCGACTTGAAGACGCTGCCACAAATTCACAAATGAACTCAAAATTCAAACCAAGATAGTTTTTTAAAGGAGGCTTCCATGCCGCGTCGTCTGCTTCTCTGCTTTCTCTTTGTTGGGTTGATCAGCATTTCTCTCGCGCAACCCGCAACCCATCCCTTCTCCATTCACGACATGCTCGCGATGGATCGCATTTCCGAGCCGCAAGTTTCGCCGGACGGAACGTGGGTCGCGTTCACGTTGCGCAAAACCGACCTCGCGGCCAATCGCGGACGCACGGACTTGTGGCTCGTCGGTGTTGATGGAAATAATTTGCGCCAACTCACCACGCATCCGAGCAGTGACTTCAGTCCGGTTTGGGCGAAAGACGGCAAGAGCATTTGGTTTATTTCAACACGCTCGGGTTCCGCGCAAGTGTGGCGATTGCCGATTGACGGCGGCGAGGCGGAACAAAAAACCAATTTGCCGCTCGATGTCGGTAGCTTCACGCTTTCTCCCGACAACAAGCTGCTCGCGGTGGCGATGGAAGTTTATCCCGAGTGCGAAAGCATTGATTGCACCACGAACAAACTCGACGCAGCTTCCAAGCGCAAAACCACAGGTCAGCTTTATGACAAGCTCTTCGTGCGCCATTGGGATAGCTGGAAAGAAGGCAGACGCTCGCACGTGTTCATCATGCCCGCAATTGGCGGCGAAGCAATTGATCTCATGAAAGGTATGGAGGCGGACTCGCCTTCCAAACCGTTCGGCGGCGCGGAAGAAATCACGTTCACGCCGGATAGCAAGAGCCTCATTTTCACCGCGCGCGTGGCGGGCCGTGAAGAGGCGTGGTCCACGAATCTCGATCTCTATCTCGCGCCCGTCGATGGCTCGGCCAAGCCCGAACTTCTCACCGCGAACAACAAAGCCATGGATACGCAGCCGGTCTTTTCTCCCGACGGCAAAACGCTCGCGTATCTTGCGATGAGCCGCCCTGGTTATGAAGCGGATCGACTCCGCATCATCCTGCGCAATTGGGCCGATGGCAAAGAGCGCGTGCTCGCGGAAAGTTGGGATCGCTCGGCGAATTTTGTCGTGTGGTCAGCAGACAGCAAAACGATCTACACGACGGCGGGCAATATCGGCCAAACCTCTCTCTTTGCCATCGAGGTTGCGAGCGGAAAAGTGAGCACGATTGTGAAAGACGGACACGTGCGCAGCCTCGGCCTTGCCGGTTCTCGCCTCGTTTATGGCCTCGATCATTTGCGCTCGCCGGTCGAGCTTTATTCAGCAATGGCGGATGGCAAAGACGCGCGAGCGATCACACGCATCAATGCCGACAAGATTGCTGCCGCGCGCATGGGCGAGCCGGAGCAGTTCAGCTTCAAAGGGTGGAACGATGAAACAGTTTATTGTTATATCGTGAAGCCGGTGGATTTCGATCCCAACAAAAAATATCCGGTCGCGTTTCTCATTCACGGCGGGCCGCAGGGTTCGTTTGGAAATGATTTTCACTATCGCTGGAATCCGCAAGCGTATGCGGGCGCAGGTTATGCCGCAGTGATGGTCGACTTTCACGGCTCCACCGGTTACGGCCAAGCTTTCACGGATGCGATTCGCGGCGATTGGGGCGGCAAGCCGCTGGAGGATTTGCAGAAAGGATTGGCCGCTGCGCTCGCGAAATATCCTTGGATGGACGGCAATCGCGTGGGCGCACTCGGTGCTTCGTATGGCGGCTACATGATCAACTGGATCGCGGGCAATTGGAGTGATCGTTTCAAATGCCTCGTCAATCACGACGGCAATCTCGATGAGCGCATGGCGTATTATGACACCGAAGAATTGTGGTTCCCCGAGTGGGATCACATGGGCAATCCGTGGCACAATCCTGAAAATTTCGCGAAGCACAATCCTATCGATCACGTGAGCAAATGGAAAACGCCCATGCTCGTGATTCACGGCGGGTTGGATTATCGCGTGGTGTATACGCAGGGCCTTTCCACTTTCACCGCGCTGCAACGTCTGAACATTCCGAGCAAGTTTCTCTTTTTTCCGGATGAGAATCATTGGGTGCTCAAACCGCAGAACAGTTTGCAATGGCACGAGACCGTGCTTGGCTGGTTGGAGCAATGGCTGAAGACGGAAGGGACGAATTGAAGCGTTGAGGATGGAGGATCGAAGATCGTGCAACGATTCACGATCTTCGATCCACGATCTACGATTCAAGAGAGAGGTGACGAAACATGAACACGAGCCGCGGTTTTAAAGCTTGCAACGCAACTTCGGACCGGTGAAGACGAAGCCTTCGTGTTCATAAAACTTGACGGTGCGTTGCCATTCCTCCTCCGGCGGCGCAGTAACGTCGATACGCAGCCAACGTTTCTCTCGGCCGTATTCTTTCGCTGCGGCGAGCAGCCTTTTCCCCACACCGTGACCGCGATACTCCGGCACGACGTACATTTCATCGATCACGCCGTAATTCCCGCCTGCATAAATCGCGAACGTCTCGACCATTGTGAGAATGCCGACGTAATCGCCGCGTTCGTTGATTGCCGCAAAGGCATTAAATCTCTCTTCGTTCTCCGTGAGTTCACGGAGCATTTTTTCTTTATCGATTCCCGCGAACTCATCGCTCGCGCCTTCTAATTCACGCAGCAGTTTGTGAACGAGCGCAAGGATCGTGTCTTGTTCTTTTAAGCTGAGTTTGACGATGTGGAGGGTTGGCATTTTATCTCGAATCGGGCAAAATTTATTTGCGCGATCTACTCGTGAATGTCATTCTGTAAGAAACTTCCCTCGTGCTCGGCGCAAGCCTCGTTCTGGAAATTGTGCCAATCGCCAGGGAAGGTTCTGCGCAGAATGACATGAAAGAGGGGCGCGAATATAACGGCGAAGTGCAATCGCTCAAAACGAAAACCGCGCGCCGAGACTCACGCTGCGGGGATTGAGAAACGTTTGCTCGGCTTGGTTGGGCATGTCGATGTAGGCTTTGTCTTTCAGCACCTGTTGCACGCGCGCGGAGTTCGCTGGTTGCCACGCGCCGTTTTCAAACTGAAAATAAGTTGCGGTGTCGTGGACGTAATAGAAGCCGGCGGCATTTCCCGCTCCGGGCAATTGCCGTTGATTTCGGACGACGCGAATCGGCACGAACGCAACGCCCGCTTTGCGGAAGTCGCCGGGGCGATCATTGCCGGGGATGAAAAGATAGGGCACGTCCCGTTCATCAAGATTTCGAAACGTGTCTTCCGGCAAGTGCAATGAGGCCATGTAGGCATTGTAATCCGCAAAAGGGTTGTCAATCGAAGTCGCAAAGGGACGCTCGAAATACATGAACTTCAAGCTCAGAAGATTGTGTACGTCGAGGAAGAGTTGCACGGCACCCGCGCGGGTTTTGAATTTTTTGCTCAAGCGCAAATCGAGGCGATAGAAATCGCGCGTGCGCGCGTTGTTTTGCAGCGATGGGTGCGGCGTGTATTGAATGCCGAACGTGCCCGCATCTTCATCGACAATCGGACCTCCCCACGTGAAAACTTTGCCCACGCGCCATTCGCCCAACAAAGCCACGCGCCAATCACCGAGCGGATATTTGCCGAACACTATAGGCCCAAAGCGCGAGGGCGCGAGCAATTCCAAGCTCGCGTGCGCATAAGGTTGCGCCGCGGCTTTGCTTTGCGCATGATCCTGCGTGAGCCGCTCGTATTCCATTCTATCCAACGGATCATAGATCACGGCAAGCGAACCGAAGTTGCCGGATTCGAGCGTCATGTAGGTGAAGTTCGCAAAGCCGCGCAGCCAATTGCCTTTCACTTTGCTGAAGGTCAATTCCACGCCGCTCACGTCGTTATAGTTGAAGGGCAATGCGATGGTGTAATACACGTCGTCGCGAATGAACGCGCGAAAGCTCGTTTGTTTGTCGATGTCGCGCGCATAGCCCACGGCGCTGAAAAGAAAATTCTCAAACAAGTTTTGTTCAAAGCCCATCTCATATGCGACCGTGCGCGGCATGGGAATATCTGGATTGCCAATGCTCGTGAGCGCGCTGCGTTCGGCAATGAATTGCTTCTGTTGCAGCATGTAGAGATGCTGCGCTTGCGGCATTTGCCGAAAGTGGCCGTAGTTGAAATAGAGCTTCGATTTCGTCGTGATCGGAAATGAAACGCCGAAACGCGGACTGAATACAAATTGCGGTTTCGCCTCGGTCGTGTGCAATGAATCGGCGCGCGTTTGCGTGTTGCCTTGACCGAGCAGCGGGTCGAAGTCATTGAACAAAAGCCGGGCACCGCCGGCATGAAAGTAATCGAGGCGAAGCCCGGGATTTATGATCATTCCATTCAACAAAATTTTGCTTTGCACATAGGCCGCGCCTTGATTCGGCGTCGCGCGCCAGGCATCGTAGATGCGATACGGCGATTCATAATCGACGCGATCGCCGCACAACAACGTCCACACCGAGCCGAGCGCAGAGACGCGCGTGGCGCAGGCATCGTTCACTTCGGTGGCGATGCGATAATTGCCGCGGAGATATTCCACGCCGGCTTTGAGTTGCACGCGCGAGGTCATTTGATGCGTGACGTCGAGCTTGCTCGACCAGAGCACGGCGCGTGAAGTGTCGCGATCAATGATCGCACCGTCCGCGCCGGGCCGCAAGAAATAGTCGGAAGCGAGGCGGTGCAGCTTCAACTCGACGAACGTATTCGCATTGAGCGTGTGCAAAAACGTCGCGGCGAGCAGCTTGTGTTCGAGGTCCGCGAGCCCGAGGTTGTCGTACTTGAACAAACCTTCTTTTTTAAAATAGTCATTATCAAAACCCCAAGGATACGCGGGCACGCCGGCGGGCAGCACGGTGCTGATGGAATCCGCAAGGCCCCGCACTTTGCCATACAAACCCATGAGCGTGAGCTTCGAGCCGGTTTTGAATTCCGTGACGAGCTTGAGCTGCGCCGTTCGATCAATACGCGCACCGCGGTCGTATGCTTCGAGGTAGGGCTCCGCCTTTTGACGAAGCGAAAAGAGAAAACGGGGATTATTAAAAGAAGAGCGCTGCGCCGGAATGAGCGGTCCGCCGAAAGTCATGTCGAAATCATAGCTCGTTTCGTCGCGCGTTTGTGTTGCAGTGCTCGCCGGCGCACTTTCAAAACGCAAGCGCTGCGCCGGGCGATAGCGCAGAAAGAAATCCGCGGTGTAGCGGCCGTTCGGCGGGTTCTTCGTGACCAGTTGCACGAGGCCGGAGCGCACGTTGCCATACTCGGCGTCAAAGCCGCTGCTCTGCACTTGCACTTGTTCGAGCGCGGTATAACTCAAGCCCATCACCGGCGCGTGCGTGCGGCCTTCGCGCAGATTGATGCCATCGACCACGAACGCGACCGTGTTGATGTTGCCGCCGCGCATCGTCAAATCCGGCTCCACACCGGCTTGCGTGCGAATGGCGTCTTCGATGGTCGCAATGGGGAGGCTTTGCAAATTTTCCGCATCCACGTTGGCCAGCGTCGCTGCCGCGTCGGGGATGATGATTTGCCGCTGCGCGACAACCGTGACTTCCTCGCCTTGCAACACTTCTTCTTTTAATGCGAAATGGATCGTGGTGGTGAGATTGAGTCTGGCTTTGACATTGGCAATGGTCGTGCGCGCATAACCGAGGAAGGAAGCGCGCACTTGATACGTGCCGGCCGGCACCTTGGAGATGAGATAAAAACCGTTCGTGTTGGTGATCGCGCCGAGTTGCGTGCCAACGATGGTGACGTTTGCGCCTGGGAGAGGCTTGCCATCGCTTGCGGATTGCACGCGACCGGCAATGGTTCCGGTTTGCGCCGTGGCGAGGGTTGCAATGGTGAAAGCGATTGCGCAAAGTGCGCTGAACAATCTCATCATATCCGCCTTGTTCGTGTTCAACTTTTGCAAGGAAAAAATCGCCGCGGAAAAACTAGGTGTTTTAAACTTTGATCCCAGCACTAGAGAAAATTCTTACGGAATGACAACGGGAAGTGGCGCTCAATCCAACCGTCATCGAATATTATCCAGCACTCCAAAACTCCACCACTCCAATAATTCCTCAATCCAGGATTTCGCTTCATCGCATTACTTTGCCGCCATCAACCACGAGCGTTTGGCCGGTGATGAAGCCGCTCAATTCCGAGGCTAAAAATAAAATCGCGCCCGCGACTTCTTCGGCTTTGCCCCAACGGCCGAGCGGCGCTTCGTGCGAGAGGGCTTTGCGTTGTTCTTCGCCGAGGTTTTCATACCAGCCGCTCGCAATGTTGCCGAGCGCCACGGCGTTGACGCGAATGTTGTGCGGGCCATATTCGCGCGCGAGGTCGCGCATCAATCCCAACAGCGCGGCTTTGGCTTCGGTGTAGGGCGTGCCGCGATAGCCGGAAAGCGCGGGCGTGGAACTGATGAAGACGATGCTCCCGCGGCGTTGCGGCATCATCATGCGCAACGCCTGGCGAGAACAAAAACGCGCGCCCTCCAAATCCACCGCGCGCACTTGCTCGAACCATTGCGCGATCGCATCATCTTTCATCTCATGCAAGGGCGTATGCCACATCTCGTGCACCAACGGATGCCCGGCATTGCAGATCAAAACGTCGAGGCGTTGCGCGCTCCACGCGGCAAGCCATTCGAACATCTCCGCAACGGACGCCGCGTTTGAAACATCACCGGGCAAGGCTAATGTTGGAATGTGATAGAGCACCTGTAGTTCTTCAGCGAGGCGAGTGGTTTCGGCTGGAGAACGGCTATTGATCGCAACGCGCGCGCCGCATTGCGCGAAGAGTTGCGCCATCATGAGGCCGCTGCCGCGTGTGCTTCCGGTAATTAAAATCACGGCGTCGCGCAGGCCGGGAAGAGCGAGTTCTTGGAAGGCGGGAGGGATGTGAGGCATGATCAATCGGAAAATGAGTTCACTCCGATTGCAAGAGTGAGCTCGAACGCAAGCCGCAAGCAAACTGTCAGCGGATTCTTAGAATAAAACGGATAAAGCCGGCGGTATCCGCACCATCCTTAAAATCCGCTTACAGAAAAATTTTTGTTTTTTTAAGAAGAATTTCACTGTGAATGTGCTACGCCGCGGCTGTTTGAATCGCCGCGAGCGCGTGATCGTAATCGGGATGCTGGCCGATCTCCGGCACGTATTCCACATAGCTCACGAGGCCGTTCTTGTCGATCACAAAAATCGCGCGCGCGAGTACGCGCAATTCTTTAACGAGCGTGCCGTACGCCAGGCCGAAACTGGTTTCCATATGATCGGCATAGGTCTTCACATTTTTCACGCCGGCATTGCCGCACCAAATGCCTTGCGAACACGGCAAGTCCGTGCTGAGAGTGAAGAACTGCGCCTTGTCGCCAAGTTTGCTCGCCTCTTCGTTGAAGCGTTTGATCTCCGCGTCGCAAATGCCGGTGTTCACGGAGAGAATGGAAGAGATCAACGTCGGTTTGCCGCCGAAGCTATCAATGCGCACGGGCCTCCAATCATTGCCCATCACCGTGAAGCCCGGCGCCCGATCGCCAACTTTGATTGCCGGACCGACGAGCGTAAGGGGATTGCCTTTCAACGTGACTGCTGCTGCACGTTCCACAGCCATGTGTTCTCCTTATAAACGAGTGTTAAGTGGTCTAGAGGAATGCATCACAGCAAAGTAAATATTAAGATTTTGGATTTGTGAAGCAAGGCTTTGTTTGGGAACGAGAGGCCTCTAATTGGTATGTCGCTTGTCGCCAACTTACTCCGCGGCCTCTTTCAAGTTGCGCCAATCAATGAATTGATTGCGTTTGAGCGGCTGGCAGCTCGGGCAGAAGAACGCATCATAGCCGAGCACGCCGGCGCGGCGAATCTTTGCGCCGCATTGCGGGCAGGGTTGATCTTTGCGATTGCGCACTCTCACGTGGTCGCGCACTTTGACCTCAATAGGGCGCGCCGCGCGTTCAACTTCTGCGAGGCCCCAATGCATAACTTGGAGAACGGCCTCGTGCAGCTTCGCGATTTTTTCCTCGTCAAGCTGATAGCAAAAAGTCTTGGGGTGAATGCCGGCCGCGAAGAGAATTTCATCGGCGTACGCATTGCCGATGCAGCTCACGATCGCTTGATCCATAATCAGCACGCGCACCTGCTTGCGCGATTTCTTGAGCTGCGCTTTGAAATATGCGAGCGTGAAATCTTTTGTGAGCAAATCCGGCCCTTGTTCGTTGAAGCGGGGAATTTTTTGGTAGTCACCGCGCCGTGTGAGATAAACCTTGCCCATCCTTTTGTCATCACTATAATGAAACGCGCGCCCGCTCTCCTCACAGAGCAGCGAAAGCGCGCACGCTGCCGGAGGCTTGGCATCCGCCTCATTCCAATGAAATCGCCCCGCCAGCATCGGATGAATCACCAACTCTTTATCCTCGGAAAGTGCGAAGGCTAAAAACGGTCCATGGCGCTTGACGGCTTGAAACTGCGCGCCAATCAACGTCTGCGCGAAATCGCCGGGCAGCAGCATGCGCGGCACTATCGGCTCTTGAATTTCCACCGCCGTAATTTTTTGCGCGGGCAAATAATCGTTGAGCCGCTTTTCGAGATAAACCAAATCGGGAAGCTCGGGCATGATTGGCCTCTTGAATTAGCATCGCGCCTCGTTCGCCATCCCGACAAGGGTTTTCCTTCAAACGGGCACTCTTCTCAGCGCGAGGGAAGTTTTTGCAGAAGCCTGTGCACCCATGAATTGAAAACAAGATAGCACTAGTAACAATTCATTCGCAAGTCCTGTGCTTTTTCGCTCGCAAGCGCACACGGTTGCGAACTTCGCCGAAATTCGCCTTGACTTTTTAGGCTTCGTCGCTTATTTTGCTCTCGCTTTTTTAAGGCCAGGTAGCTCAGTCGGTAGAGCAACGGACTGAAAATCCGTGTGTCCGCAGTTCAATTCTGCGCCTGGCCACTAAGCAAAGCCGCGGATGGTTTTGCTTTTTTCTTTTTGCCCTTTGTGTTTCAAGCTGGTGTAGCTCAGTTGGTAGAGCGGCGCACTCGTAATGCGCAGGTCAGCGGTTCAACCCCGCTCACCAGCTCTCTTATTCAATCGTGGGACAAGGAAGTCCTTTCTGTGGATTTCACATTTTAACGCCTGCATGAAAAAAGCTCTTCTTCTTCTCGCCGCGCTCCTCACGCCGTCCGCCTTATTCTCGCAATCCCTCGGTTATGCTTTTCTGCGCACGCCCGTCGGCGCTCGGCCTTCTGCCATGGCCGGAAGTTTTATTGCCATGAGCGGTGATCCGCATAGCATCTATTATAATCCCGCAGGCACGGGCAGCATCGACAGCCGCAGCGCGACGTTCGGCTACCTCAATCACATTCTCGACATTCAAAGCTTCTTCGGCGCGTATGTGATGCCGCACGGCAAAGGCACGTATGGCCTCGCCGTGCAATACACCAGCTACGGCGATTTCAAACGCACGAATGAGTTCGGCCAGGAAGAAGGCACCTTCGGCGCGAGCAATTTGGTCGCGTATCTCAGCTACTCGCAGCTGCGCGGGAAACATTTCATGCTCGGCGCCAATGTGAAGTACATTCGCTCCGAACTGGAAATTTTTTCCTCGGATGCTATCGCCGTGGATCTCGGTTTCATTTATCATTCTCCGCTTCTTGGCAATTTGGATTTCGGCGGCGGCCTTTTCAACGCAGGCGGCGTGATCTCCGCTTTTGATGTGACCAAAGAGCGGCTGCCACTCAATGCGCAAATCGGCGTTTCCAAGCGCCTCGAACATTTGCCGCTGCGCTACAGTTTGGCGCTCGTAAAATATTTTGACGACAATCTCGTGTTCCGCGCCGGCGGCGAGCTCAACCTCGCCACCGGGTTGTTCTTGCGCCTCGGTTATGACACGATCGGCAGCGACCAAAAAGTCGGCACGGATAGCGATCGCTTCGCCGGCCTCTCGCTCGGCCTCGGGCTGGAGCATCAACGCTATAAAATCGACTACGGCATTTCTTCTTTTGGAGAAGTCGGCAGTCTCAATCGCTTTAGCGTGGGAATGAAGTTCTAAAAAACGATGTGCCCGATTGTCATTCTGTAAGAACCTTCCCTCGTGCTAGGCACAAACCTCGAAATGAGCTTGTGCGCAAGCACGAGGGAAGATTCCTCCAGAATGACATTAAATAAAATGCAAGCCAATGACGAATGCGCATTGGCTTTTTTATTTTGATATGGAGACTTTGCCATGAAACTCGGTGTTATCGGACTCGGCATTATGGGCGCGCCGATGGCGGCCAATCTGCTCAAGGCAGGATATGACGTCACCGTTTATAATCGCACAGCCAAGAAGGCCGAGAAGCTGCGCGGCCTCGGCGCAACCGTTGCCGAATCTTCCAAACAAGTGGCGTCGAGCGCGGAGGTCATCATCACCGTTGTTTCCGATACGCCGGACGTGCAAGAAGTTTTGTTTGGAAAGAACGGCGTGGCCGAAGGCTTGTCGCCCGGCAAGATCGTGGTTGATATGAGCACGATCTCGCCCGAAGCCACGCTGGTGTTCGCGGAAAAAATCCAAACGTTCGACTGCGATTTTCTCGACGCGCCCGTAAGCGGCGGCGAGTCGGGCGCGATTGCCGGCACGTTGACGATTATGGCGGGAGGAAGAAAAGAGGCGTTTGAAAAGTGCCGTTCCGTTTTTTTCGTGCT
>Ga0247727_10015348_pt1 | contig 12579 bp, 7 predicted proteins | sample WisWelCaveWW1625_FD_202498 | JGI IMG/M metagenome (GOLD analysis project Ga0247727, IMG submission 202498) | Biofilm microbial communities from Wishing Well Cave, Virginia, United States - WW16-25 | ecosystem: Environmental > Aquatic > Deep subsurface > Groundwater > Cave microbial mat | place... | reverse complement strand
GTGGGCGCAGGCTCCGCCCGTCCACCTTTGGCCCCAGCGGCGGCGTCACGCCGCAGAGGTCGAGCAGGGTCGGATACACGTCAATGTGCGACGTGATAAGCTCCGCCACGCGCGGCTGCCATTTTGCGGCGGGCCAGCGCACGAACAACGGCACGCGCGTTCCGCCCTCGTGGACGCTCGTCTTGCTGCCGCGCATTCCAGCATTGAAAATCTTCACGCCCGCCGTGCCACCGTTGTCGGTGAGGAAAAGGACGATGGTGTTCTCCGTGAGCTTGAGCGCATCGAGCTTCGCGAGCAGGCGGCCCACGTTCTCATCAATGTTCTCGCACATGCCCCAGAACGCCGCGACTTTCTCGTCGAAACCCTTCGCCTTGAACTTGTCGAAATATTTGTCCGGCACCTGATACGGCGAGTGCGGCGCGTTGTAGGCGAGGTAGCAGAAGAACGGGCGCGCGCGGTTTGCCTCGATGAACTTCATCGCCTCATCGGTGAGCACGTCGGTGATGTAGCCCTTCGTCTTTTCAAACTTCGCGCCGCGCAACAGTTCGGCGTCGAAGTAATTGTTCCAATGCCCGTTGTGGAACCCGAAGAACTCGTCGAAGCCCTGGCCCGGCGGCGTGTAGGGAAACTGCTCGCCGTTGTGCCACTTGCCGAGGCACGCGGTGCGATAGCCCGCGCCGCGCAACGCCTCGGCGATGGTCACTTCGCCCGGGCGCATCGCCTCGCGATTGTGCGTGACGCCATGCACGCCGGTGCGCAACGGCCAGCGGCCCGTCAGCAGCGCCGCCCGCGTTGGCGCGCAGAACGAGTTCACATAGAAACGGTCGAAGCGCACGCTGCTCTGGCCGAGGCGGTCAATGTGCGGCGTGCTCAGGTGCGGGTTGCCGTGAATGGAAAAATCCCCGTAGCCCTGGTCGTCGGTGATGATGAGCAGGACGTTGGGACGCGGCGATGCGGCGGGCGCGGAGACGGTCAGGCCGGCGGCGAACGCCAGCAGCAGCACGGTGAGGCAGGCAGATGCTTTCATGGCAGTCGTCGGATGCGGATGGTCTTGAAGTAAAACGTGCTCTTGTCGTCATGCGCCTGAAGCGCGATGGCGCCGCCCCCGGCGCGGATGACGCGACCGACGCGATGCGCCGGGCGCCGCACGTTCTCCGGCTCGGTGTAATCCACCACGCGCGTGTCGTTCAGCCAGACCTGGATGTGCTTTCCCTCGACGCGAATCCGCACCGTGAACCATTTCGTGTCGTCAATCGGGCACGTTGCGAGGTCCACCACGTCGTAGAGGCTGCCGGTCTTGCGCTTCTCCTTCGCCGAGCGGTTCAACTGCACCTCGTAGCCGTTCTTCAGGTGCAACACGCCGTCGCGCGTCTCCATGTCGGTGTGGAAGAAGATGCCGGAGTTCGAGTCCGGCTCGCCGCGCACGACGGCTTCAAGCTCGAAATTCTTGAATCGCTCCAAACCCTCCGCGCGTTGGCCGGCGTAGAAAAGGTGCCCGCGATTTTTCGGATGCGTCGCGTGCGCCTTGAGCAAACCGTTCGTGACGACAAATGCGCCGGGGTCCGCGTTCGCCTTCCAACCGGTCAGGTCTTGGCCGTTGAACAATTCGACCCAATCATCCGCCGCGAACGCCGGCACAGCGGTGAGGCGCAGAAAGAACGCGGCGGTGAGAACGACGGAAAGGCGATTCATGGTTTGCCAGCCTTCGACGCGCCCAACTCCACCGGTATGCGGAAGAAATGCACGCGGCCAACGAGCGCGCCGTTGTTCGTCGTGCCGGTCACGTCGGTGAAGGAGCCGATGATCCAGCCGTCGGGCGTGACCTCGCGGCAGCCGCCGATGGCGTAGGGCTGCTTGAACGGCACGCTCACGGCGTGGTCGAGCCAGGTCACGCCGTTGTCGTGGCTCACGAGGCAGGCGAGGCCGGAGCCGCGCTCGTCGCCCGCGACGCAGTAGAGCGGACTGTTGCTTGCGCCGGAACGCGTGGCGAAGAAACCGTCGAGACTGCGGATGCCGAGTTTGTCGCCGCGCAGATTCGGCTGGTGGTCGAGTTCGCGTTTGCCGGTGGCGACATCGTAGCGGACGTGGTGCTGCCGCTGCGGCTCGGTGCGGGCCAGATAGAGGAAGTGCGCCTTGCCGTCCTTCACGAGAAAGCTCGAGAGCCACGTTGAGACCTCGAACTCGTCGTCGAGCGTGATGCGGTCGCTGGGGCCGGCTTCGCTGGACGCGACGGGTGCCTTGGCCGGTTTGCCGGCGAACGTCTGCCACGTCACGCCGCCATCGGGCGATTGCAGATGGTGGATGCCCCAGTAAATGCGCCTGGGCACCTGGAGCGAAGTCCACGCGCCGTGAAGCGTGCCGCGCGCGTCGAGATTCAGGAGCGGATACTCCTGCACAATGTCGCCGGCGCGCACGAGCAAACGCTCGGCGGAGCGCACCGCGCCGTCGAGGCCGAAGCGGATGAACATGCCGCTGTGCGAGAAGTAGCAAACCTGCCCCCGCGCCTCGTCGAGGCACATCGCGTATTTGCCGGCGGCGGACTTGGGCACGCGCGTGATGTGCGGTGTGCGGTAATCCTCCGCCGCGAGGAAACGGTAGAGCAGCACGTCGAGGTTCACGAAGTCGGGGCGGCCAAGGTAAAGGTTGCCGGCGGAATCGGTCTCGAGCACGGGCGGGTTCGTGGGGTCAGTGGCCTCGAAGAGTGTGGTGAAGGTTTTCCCGCCGTCGCGACTCCACGAAAGTCGCCATTGCTGGGCGGTGTATTTTTCGTTCCGCGCGCGGACGTGCGTCATGAAGACGCCACGCTTGTTGCTCACGACTTTCTGGTTGTGGCTTTGGAACGTGGCGCCGTGGAAGGTGTCCGCGTCCACGACCGTGGTCTCGATGCGCAGCGGCTCGGCGGAGAAAGCGAGGGCGCGGAATGCGAGGAGCGTCAGGAGGCCGGCGCGAGTTTTCATGGCTTGCAGGATTGTTTGCGCGGAGGCGGAAGAAATGCAAGTGGCCGCGCGCTCATGCCAGCGCGCGTTGCCGGAGATGGCCGTGACCTCCTGCACGCGCACGCCGGGGCCGCGCGGGCGATTCCAGTTTTGCGCCGCGAAGTGCGCGGGCGATTTCAGGAGTTGTCCGACAACCTCCTTCTCTGGCAACATCCTCACCACTACCCAGACGACCATGCAACTGCCCGATTCTCACGGCGAGCTCGTCATGCACGATGCGGCCAACACATTCATCCGGGTTCTTCGATGCGTGGCGGGTGCTGTTCTGCTCGGCGTCGGCTGCGCGTTGGCCGATGCGGCGGAGTTGCGGGCTGCCACGGCTGCGCCGAACGTCCTGCTCATCTTCATTGACAACGTCGGCTACGGCGATCTCGGTTGTTACGGCAATGCGGCGGTGAAGACGCCGCATCTCGACCGGCTGGCTGCGGATGGCGTTCGCTGCACGGATTTCTACGTCGGCTCACCGAGCTGTGCGCCTTCGCGCGGCGCGATTCTCTCCGGGTGCCATCCGGTGCGCACGGGCTTCAACTATCAGGCGCTGCGCTACGAACATGTGGAGGGCACGGGTGATCGCGGCGAAGGATTGCCGCGCGAGGAAAGGATCATCCCGCAATTTCTCAAGCCGCTCGGTTACGCGACGGCTGCGTTCGGCAAATGGAATGTCGGCTTCGCGCCCGGCTCGCGCCCGACGGAGCGCGGCTTCGACGAATTCCTCGGGCACGAGGGCGGCAACATCCATTACTACAAACACCTCTATCGCGGAAAAAACGACATGCGGCGCGGCACTAAGGCGGTCGATCTGCGAGGGCAGTATTCGACGGACCTCTTCGCCGATCGCGCGGTGGATTTCATCAAGCGGCAGCGGGATCGCGCGTGGTTTGTTTATCTGCCGTTCAATGCGGTGCATGCGATCACGCCGGGCAACGTGGAGCCGGGGGAGAAAATCGAGTATCAAGTGCCCGCCAAATACCTCGCCCTCTATGGCTGCGCGCCCGACGAGCCGGATCAAAAGCTGCGCTTTCGTGCCGTGCTCACCGCGCTCGACGACGCGATCGGGCGGGTGCTTTCGACCATTGACGACCTCGGCCTGCGCGAGCGCACGCTCGTGCTCTGCATCTCGGACAATGGCGCGTTCCTGGTGAAGGGCGGCGGGCTGGAGACGCAGACGAATGCGCCGCTGCGCGACGGCGGGAACACCACCTACGAGGGCGGCATCCGCGTGCCCGCGCTGGTGCGCTGGCCCGGACGCATCGCGCCGGGCATGGTCTGCCGCGAGATGTTGTCCACGCTCGATGTGCTGCCGCTGATCGTCGGCGCGGCGGGCGGGACGTTGCCGCACGACCGCGTGTTCGACGGCCGCGATCCGCTCGCGGCTCTCGCGGGCAAGGCGCGCTCGCCGCACACCGCGCTCCAGTGGGTTTGGGATGTGTCGCCGAAGCAGCAGTGGCGCGCGCTGCGCGAAGGTGATTTCAAAATCGTCCGCTCGTCCGACACGCGCGCGTGGGAACTTTACGACTTGAGCAAGGACATCGGTGAAACGAAGGATCTAGCCGCGGCCCGGCCGGAACTCGTCCGCCAGTTCGCCGGGAAATTTGAAACCTGGCACGCCGCGGTCGCAAAAGACAAACCACGCTGAAGACGATGCACACACGCCGGCAATTTTTCCGCACCAGTGCGCAAGCCTGCGTTGGTTTCGCCGCGCTGCGCATGTCGTCCGCGTTCGGCGCGGATGCGCCCGCGAGCCTGCCGACGGTGAACGGCGAGATTCGCGCTGCCGCGGGCGCGGCGCGCCACAGCATGTTGTTCGAGGGCGATACGCCGGGGCAGCTTGCCGCGTGGCAGGAAAAGTTTTCCGCGAAGCTCAACGAGCTGATCGGACCGGGCACGCCGCCGGCGCGCTGGAGCACACGCACGCTCGAGACGCAGACCTTTCCCGACTTCGTGCGCGAGGAGTTGTTGTTGAGCGCCGACGGTGTGCCGTCGCTGCCGCTCTATCTGCTGCGGCCGGTTTCGGCGACGATAAAAAAATTTCCGGTCGTGCTGTGTCTGCACGGTCACGGCAAGGGCGGACACGATCTGGTGGCCGGGCGCGACGACACGCCGGAGCTCGCGGCTGAAATCAAGAAATACAACTACGACTACGGCCGCCAGTTCGTGCGGCAGGGCTACCTCGTCGTCGCGCCGTGCTTCACGCCGTTCGGTCGCCGCGTGGATGCGTCGCTGCGCGCGTCCCGCACCGACCCGTGCGCGATGGTTTTTGTCCGGCTGATGGTGATGGGGCGGACGACGATCGGTGAAAATCTGCGCGACGCCCGCTGGGCGCTGGACTACGCGGCCTCACGGCCCGAGGCGATCGCCGATCGCATGGGCTGCGTGGGCCTGAGCTATGGCGGCCGCATGACGATGATGACCGCCGCGCTCGACAAGCGCATCAAGGTCGCGGCGATTTCCGGCGCGCAGAACATTTACGAGGAGCGGCTCACGCAGGACGGGTTCTGCGGCAGCCAGGCCATTCCCGGGCTGACCAAGTTCGGCGACATCCCCGAGATCGGATCGCTCATCGCACCGCGTCCCGCCGTCTGGGAAACCGGCGCGCAGGATCTCTCGATGCCCGCGCGTTACAAGGAAGTGGCGCGCCAGCGGCTCATGCGCGCGTATGCCGCCGCCGGCCAGCCGGAGGCGCTCAGCTTCCACACGTTCGACGGCGGCCACGCGTGGGATGGAACGACCGCCGTGCCGCTGCTGGCGCGCGTGCTCAAAACGCCGTGAACCTCTCATGAAAACGATCCGCTCACACTTTCCTGCGGGCGGCGCCGCGTTCATCGTTGTCACAGTCTCTCTCTGCTTCGCCGGCAACGCGGCGGCCCCGGGTATCTCGGCCCGGGACATGGCAGTCGCGAAAGAGGAGGTTTCGGCCGGGGACATGGAGCGCGCCGCGAGTCTCGCTCGCCCAGGCATGAAGGAGCTGGCGGCAGCCGCTCCGGCGCTCGTCGCAAAGCAGCTCGAGCGCTCGCGCAATCTCTACGGGACACCCGAAGCCTGGCAGCGGCGGCGCGTGCAACTGCGCGAGGAGTTTCTCAAAGGCGCGCTGCTGTGGCCGCTGCCGGACAAGGCGCCGCTGCGGCCCATCATCCACAGCCGCCGCGAACGTGACGGCTACTCGGTCGAAAACATCGCGATCGAATCGCTGCCGGGATTTTTCTGCACGGGCAACCTGTATCGTCCGCTCAAGACGGCGCGGCCCGGGCCGGGTGTGTTGTGTCCGCACGGGCATTTCAGGCCGATGGGCCGGTTTCGCGAGGAGCATCAGATGCGTTGCGCGCACCTCGCCCGCATGGGCGCGACGGTTTTTTCCTACAGCATGGTGGGATGGAACGATTCGCGTCAGACCACTCACCGCGATCCGTTTGTGCTCGCGCTCCAGACCTTGAACGGCATCGCGGCGATTGATTTCCTGAGCGGTCTGCCGGAGGTGGACCCGGCGCGGATCGGAGCCACCGGCGCATCGGGCGGCGGCACGCAGGCGTTTTTCCTCGCGCTGGCGGACGAGCGGGTCACGGCCTCGTGTCCGGTCGGCATCGTCTATCCGTGGTCGGCGCCGCTGGGATGTCTGTGCGAAGGCGGGATGCCGGTCACGCAGGCGGCTGACTCGAACGCGATCGAACTCGCCGCCGCCATCGCGCCGCGCGCGCAGTTGTTCATTTCGATCGGCGGCGATCTCACTCGCGATTTTCCGCAGGTCGGATTTCCGTTCATCCGCGGCATCTATCATCTCCACGGGCGCGACGATGCCGTTCGCAACGTCCATCTGCCCGATGAACTCCACGACTTTGGCCCCTCGAAGCGGCGCGCGCTCTACGAGTTTTTTGCGCAGCATCTTGGATTGAAGCCACTGCCGGAAAACACCGACACCATCACCATCGAGCGGCTCCATCAGATGGAAGTCTTCAACGCCGCACACCCGCATCCCGCCCACGCGCTCCAAGGCACGGAGGCCGTGGGCGCGGCGTTCCAGGCGCTGCCACGCACGCCATAGTTCGTCGCACTTCGAGTTACCCCCGACGTTTTGAGTATCAACTCCCGATCAATCCGGCCGCGCGAACAATCGCGCCGACGCCGGCATGGGATGGCGGTGAAAATGAATCATCGATTCATCGCCGCACTCTCGGGCCGATGGAGCGCGTCGCCACCACCACGTCGTCGAACCACACGGTCTGCTCCAACGGCGAGTGTGTTTTCACTGCTTCGCCGCCACTATGCCCGAAGTGTTCCAGCCAGAGACAGTTGATTTTCACGTCGTCGCGGCCGCGCCAGCGCAGCCCGGTGAACTCGCCGGCCAGCCTGCCGTCCACCCACAGCGCCTGCCGGCCGTCGGCGCGGTCGGGGGCGGAGTTGGCTTGCACCATGAATTCCCAGCATTGCCAGCGCTCGAGCGGCGGGACGATGCGGCCGGGAGCCGCCGCGGTGCCGGGACCGGGGCCGGGCGGGAAAAAGTAGTGGCCCGCGAATTGGCCGGGCGTGCGCGGTTCCGCCGGCATGTCAGGGTAAAAGGCGCACAACGCGACCTCGCCGGGCGGCGGATTTTTTCCGCGGGCGAAAAACGGCGCGAGGCCGGAGGTGAAATACGAGCCATCGGGCCGCTCACCCGCGCGGCCAAAGGAGCGCTGCGGATCGCCGAAAACATGGCCACAAAGCCAGGCGAGGTGATCGGCATATTGGAAGCGCGCGGAGAACTTCACGTAGAAGCGCGTGAAGACGCGATCCGCGCCGGGGGTCAGCCGCCTGAAGGCGAAACCACCCGCGTGCGGACCGGGCGCGGTCTCGATGCGCGCGCAATGCCGGCCGGCGTGCGGCGCGTCGGTGGTTGCGCCCACCGCGCCGTGGGTCTCGTTCCACTTCCGCCAGTCGCCGGACTCGAAATCGTCGGCAAACAACACCGCCGGGTCGCGCGCCAGCCCGGCGTCGTCCGGGTAGAGGCGCCCGAGCGGAACTTCGTCGGCGGAGAGAAGGCCGCAAAAAAGTCTCAGGGCGGCAGCGCCAGCGAAGGCGCGCTTCACGGGGTCGGGAAATACGTGGCCCCCGGCTGCTCCCAGTGCGGAAGGCGATTGGCGCCGATGCGGATGTCCGCCCACGGGTTGAAGAATTGCTTCTGCATGAATGGATGGCCTATCAGAGATGCCAGCGGAGCGCAAGAGCGCGCAAGGAGTGCGCAAGGAGCGGTGACATTCTTGTCGCCGTCGTGTCCGCGCCGGAGGCGCACACCCTATGGCAAGGCGGCGGGTGCGGCACTCGAAGGTACACACGGCTTCTGGCATCGGAGCGCCCCTCCCGCCGCGCTGCCGATGTGTGTGCGCCTCCGGCGCGAGCGTTACGGCGACAGGAATGTCGCCGCTCCTTGCCCTCTCCTCGTGTGCTCGGTTCACGTCGTTACCGGTGGCGGAAAAGATGCGGCCGACATCGACGAGCCCAATCGTTTTGCGCTCCCGTCTGCTCAGTTTCTAATGGCGAAGCCGAATCGCGATCGGCACGAGCACTGAGCACTGCGCGCAGAATCTTATGAGCACCAATCCGACGACCCCCGACATCCGCCCACCCGCATCCGCCTTCCCGACAGCGCTCGCAGTTCTGTGCAGGCTGGGGGCGCTCCTCGCCGTCACGGCGTGGAGCCAGACGACCGATCCGCTCACGCCGGAGCAGCGCAAGGAGGAGGCCGTGCTCTTCACCGCGCCGGGATTCACGATGCCCGGCGACGCGAGGTGGGACGGCGATCCGACGTGGAGCAGCGGCGGACGCACTGGCGAGGTGGAGATCGTCGTGCGCGATGGTGCGACAGGGAAGCCCACGCCCTGCCGGATCAATGTGGTGGGCCGCGACGGCCATTTCTACCAGCCGGCGCAGAACCGGCTCACGCGATACGCGCTCACTGGCGAGTGGCCAAGTCACGGCGCGTGGGGCAACCGGATCGGCAAGGCACCCTACCGCTACGTGGGCCGCTTCTTCTACATCACCGGCGAAGCCCTCGCGCGCGTGCCCGCCGGCGCGGTGCGCGTGGAAGTTTGGAAGGGCCTCGAATATCGCCCGGAAGTCGTGAGCGTGGAAATCGCGCCGGGCGCGGTGCAGCGCGTGGAGGTGAAGCTCACGCGCAGCGCGTCGATGGCGGACGCGGGCTTCTATGCCGGCGACACGCATCTGCATTTTCAGCGATGGAATTCGGAGGACGACGCGATCGTTTTCGATCTGCTCGACGCGGAGATGCTGAGTTACGGTGTCGCGCTGGGATACAACAATCCCGCCGGGCCGTATGCGGGATTCATGGATCACCTGGTCTTTCCGCAGCGAACGCTCGGACGGGCTTCGGTCCGCACGCGCGGCGGCACGCACCTGGTCTCGGGCCAGGAATATCGCAGCACGATGTATGGCCACATGAATCTGATTCTGCGCGATGATTTGGTGTCGGCGGGAAAAAGCTACAACACGGACAGTTGGCCCGTCTTCGGCGAGGTCGCGCGCGAGACGATGGCCAAAGGCGGCTTCGCGCTCATGGCCCACGGCGGCTATGGCCGCGAGATTTACGCGGATGCCGCGCTCGGCACGGTGCACAGCGTCGAGCTGCTGCAATTTGGTGTCTATCGCGACATCGGGCTCGATGGCTGGTATGCCATGCTCAACACCGGCTATCGCTTTCCCGCGCACGCCGCGAGCGACTACCCGCCGTGCCGCACGCTGGCGGATTGCCGCACCTATGTGCATCACGCGACCGCGCCGACGATGCCGGAATGGCTCGCCGGTCTGGCAGCGGGCCGCAGTTTCTTCACCACGGCTCCGCTCCTGCTGCTCGAGGTGGATGGCGAAAAACCGGGCGCGCAGATTCGCAAGCAGGGCGCGGGACCGCACACGGTGAAAGCGCGCGTGCGCGTGCGCTGCGAAGTGACGCCCGTCACCGACATCGATCTCATCGTGAACGGCAAAGTGGTGAAACACCTCGCGATCCCGCGCGATGAAAGCCAGGGCCGCTGGCTGGAACTGGAGCACGCAGTCGAACTCGACGAGCCGGCGTGGATCGCCGCGCGCGCTTATTCGACGTCGCCCGGCGGCCTGCCCGACGCCGAGGCGCACACGAATCCCGTCTATGTTTATCTCAACGACCGCGCGCCATTTCAAAAGGCCGCCGTCGATTTTTGGATCGCAAAAATTGACGAGCAGATCGCGCTGCACGCCAAACGCATCTTTCCGGAGAACGTGAAAGTGCTGAACTACTTCCAGCAGGCGCGCGATGTGTTGCTCAAGATTCGCGCGCAAGGCGGGCTGAGTGCCAACGCCGATCCGTCCAAGCTCTCCGCTGCATCCAACGTCACCACGCCGGGCCTGCGCAACCTTGCGCTCGACGCCGCCATCACCGATGCGACTGCCGAGGAGATCAGCTCTTATTTGAAAGCTGTCGCGGTGCCGCCGCCGACACCGCAGCAGGCCGTGAAGATGTTTGAAACCACCGGCGGTTTTCGCGTGGAACTCGTCGCCGCGGAGCCGCTCGTGCGCAGCCCCATCGTCGCGGCGTTCGACGCGGATGGGAACATGTTCGTCGGCGAGATGACCGATTATCCCTACAATCCCGGTAAGCGCGTGCAGGTCTCGTGGCAGCGCGAGCACCAGCCCGGCGCGAAGCCGATGGGCGCGGTGCGGCTGCTGCGCGACACCGACGGCGACGGCGTCTATGACCAGAGCACCGTCTTCGCCGACGGATTGCTCTGGGTCGGCGGCATCGCGCCGTGGAAAGGCGGCGTCTTCGTCACCGCGCCGCCGGACATCTGGTATCTGAAAGACACCGACGGCGATGGCAGAGCTGACATCCGCGAAAAAGTTTTCACCGGCTTCGACATGAATCGCCAGCAGGGATTTGTGAACAGCCTCATCTTCGGCCTCGACCACAAAATTTACGCCTGCACCGGCACCACCGGCGGCGACGTGCGGCCCGGCAACGATCCATCCGCCGCGCCGGTCACGATCAACAATCGCGACATCAGTTTCGATCCAAACGCCCGCAGGATCGAGTTGCAGACGGGCACGCATCAGTTTGGCATGTCGTTTGACGATTGGGGCCACCGCTTCCAGTGCGACCAGGGCAATCCGGGCTTTCACGTCGTCCTGCCGTTGCGCTACCTCGAGCGCAATCCGCATTTCACGCCGCGCGAGACCATGCTGCGGATGGCGCCCAACCCGACGCCGATCTTCCGCATCAGCCCGATCGAAGGTTGGCGGCACATCAAGAGCAGCAGGCGCGTGGCCGGCACCGAGCGCACGGCGGACATCGTGCCGATCTACGGACAGGCGCGCGCCGGAGCGCAGCCCGTGGCCGAGGGCGCGCGCGCTGCCACGGGCGGCGGCATCAGCCATCACACCATTGATGCGAACGCGGGCGTGACCGTCTATCGCGGCGGCGCTTATCCCGGGGAATACCGCGGCAATGTGTTCACCGGCGACAGCGTGGGCAATCTCGTCCATCGTCGCGTGCTCGTCGCCGAGGGCGCGGCCTTTCGATCCGAACGCGCGGACCCGAACACCGAGTTCGTGCGCACCTCGGACAACTGGTTTCGCCCGGTGAACTTCGCCAACGCCCCCGACGGCACGCTCTACTGCATTGACATGGCGCGCGAATATTCGGAGTCCGTCAACATTCCCGCGGACGTCGAGAAGCACATGGATTTGCAGAGCGGCAGGGACCGCGGCCGCATCTACCGCATCGCGCCGCCAGGATTTCGGCAGCCGCCGCCGCCGCGTCTGAGCAAGGCAAGCACGGCGGAATTGGTGACCGCGCTCGAAAGTCCGCACGGCTGGTGGCGCGACACCGCGCACCGCTTGCTCTACGAGCGGCAGGACCAATCGGCGGTGCCCGCGCTGGAGCAGCTCGTCGCGCGGAGCAGTTCACCGCAGGCGCGCGTGCATGCGCTCTGGTCGCTGCGCGGGCTGGCCGCGTTGAGCGACCGCACCATTCTCACCGGCTTGGGCGACCATCACGCGGGCGTGCGGGAAAACGCGCTGCAGCTCGCGGAGGCGCGGCTCGATGCCTCGCGCGAAATCTTTGAAAAAACCCCCTCGCTCGTGAGCGATCCCGAAGCGCGCGTGCGACTCCAACTCGCCTTCACCATCGGCGAATCGAAAAAGTGGGACCAGCCCGCGCTGCTTGGACGACTCGCCCGCGAGAACCTCGACGACCCGTGGATCAAGTCGGCCATTCTCAGTTCCGCCGCCGATTGCGGCGCAGCTTTGCTCGCCGCGCTCGCCGGTGACACCGTATTGCTGGCGAAACCCAAGGCCATCCAGTTTCTCCGGCAACTCGTCACCACCATCGGATTCCAGAACCGGCCCGCCGAAGTCACGCGCGTGATTGAGACGCTCACAGCCATCAAGAATCCCTCGGACGCGCTCACGCTCCTCGCCGCGTTTGGCGACGGCCTCAAACTGGCGGGAACAAATCTATCGGCGGCGGATCGCGCCGGAAAAACCAAAGGGAACCTCCGAAAACTGTTTTTCGGAGTTGAGTTGATGGTGACAGTTCAGTTTGAGATGTGGACGGATTCATGGCGGC
>Ga0247727_10015347_pt1 | contig 12579 bp, 13 predicted proteins | sample WisWelCaveWW1625_FD_202498 | JGI IMG/M metagenome (GOLD analysis project Ga0247727, IMG submission 202498) | Biofilm microbial communities from Wishing Well Cave, Virginia, United States - WW16-25 | ecosystem: Environmental > Aquatic > Deep subsurface > Groundwater > Cave microbial mat | place... | reverse complement strand
CCGGGTCCCAGGCGAGCAGATGCCCAGATACCAGGCTCGCCGGGAAGCTGTCGGCCACGGTCGGATCGGCGCCCGTGTTCCAGGCGCCCATGCGGTGCTTCCATTCCTTGTCGAGCCGGAAGAAGTACGGGATCTCCTGCGCCGGGATGTAGACCAGCCCCGTCTTCGGGTTGAAGGACATCGGCTGCCAGTTGTGGCCACCGAAGGGCGCCGGCTTCACCTCGACGGTCTGCTCGCGGTAGTCGAGGCCCGGCATTTCGACCGGCCGCCCCGTCGCGAGGTCTACCCCCTTGGCCCACGTCACGGTGACGTAGGGATCGGCCGAGAGCAGCTCGCCTGTCTTGCGGTCGAGCACGTAGAAGAAGCCGTTCTTCGGCGCCTGCATCAGCACGGGGCGCGTGCGGCCCCCGATCTCGAGGTCTGCGAGCAGCAGATGCTGCGTCGAGGTGAAGTCCCAGTTGTCGCCGGGCGTGGTCTGGTAGTGCCAGACCAGCTCGCCGGTGTCGGGGCGCAGCGCCAGGATCGACGAGACGAACAGATTGTCGCCGCCGCCGGGGCTCCGGATGTAGCGGCTCCAGGGCGAGCCATTGCCCGTGCCGACGTACAGCAGATCGAGCGCGGGGTCGAAGGCGAGCGCGTCCCAGACCGTGCCGCCGCCGCCGACCGTCCACCACTGGCCCGTCCATGTCTTCGCAGCCTGCTCGAGCGCGGCGCTCTCGAAGGGCTTCGCCGGATCGCCCGGCACCGTGTAGAAGCGCCAGCGCAGATTGCCGGTCTCGGTGTCGTACGCCGACACGTAGCCGCGCACACCGAACTCGGCGCCGCCGTTGCCGATGATCACCTGCCCCTTCACCACGCGCGGGGCCATCGTGATCGAGTAGGGCTTGGTCTGGTCTACGGTGACGACGGACCAGAGCAGCGCGCCGGTCTTCGCGTCGAGGGCCTGGAGCCGCCCGTCGAGCGTGCCGAAATAGACGCGGCCCTTGTACAGCGCGACGCCGCGGTTCACGACATCGCAGCAGACGAGGCCGCCGTAACGGCGCGGCACCGCCGGGTCGTGGCGCCAGAGCTGCTGGCCGCTGCGCGCGTCGATGGCATGGACGACGCTCCAGGAGCCGGTGGTGTAGATCACGCCGTCCACGACCAACGGCGTGGCCTCGAGGCCGCGCGTGGTGTTCATCTCGAAGGCGAAGGCGAGGCCGAGCTTTGCCACGTTCGTCTCGTCGATCTGCGCGAGCGGGCTGAAGCGCTGCTCGGAATAAGTGCCGCCGTAGGTCAGCCAGCTCGTGGTCTCGTCTGCGGCGTTGCGCAGGCGCGCGTCGTCGATGGCAGCGACGCCGCGGGGGGCCGGCGCGCCGCCCCCGAGGCCGCCGCAGCCGAACGACAGCAGCGCGAGGCCGGCGAGCACGAGATGACGGGCGCGGTCCATCGAGGTCCTCCTGCGAGCGTGCCCAACGTAGCTCCAGACGGCGCGGTAGAGTACGCGGCCGGAGGAAAACCTATGACCGCTCGCACCGCCGCCCGCCTCGGACGCCTCGGCGTCTGGACCTTTTTCGATAGGCTCCCGGCCCGGCCGGCCGTCCAGCTGGCGCAGCAGATCGAAGCCTGGGGCTACTCGGCCCTCTGGTTTCCGGAGGCGGTCGGCCGCGACCCCTTCTCGATCATCTCCTACCTCGCGGCGCACACGAAGAAGCTCGTCTTCGCTACGGGCATCGCGAACATCTACGCGCGCGACGCGATGGCCATGCGCGCCATCCAGCAAACCGTCGGGGAGCTGTCGGGCAATCGCTTCGTGCTCGGCCTCGGCGTATCGCACGCGCCGATGGTGGCGGGGCTGCGCGGGCATGCGTACGGCAAACCGGTCGCCACCATGCGCGCCTACCTCGACGCGATCGAGAAGGCCACCTACCTCGGGCCGGCGCCGTCCGAGGAGACGCCGATCGTGATCGCGGCGCTGCGCCCGAACATGCTGCGCCTCGCCGCCGAGCGCTGCGCCGGCGCCCATCCTTACAACGTCACGCCCGAGCACACGGCCCGTGCGCGCGAGATCCTCGGAGCCGGCCCGACGCTGGCGCCCGAGCAGATGGTCCTGCGCGAGACGGAGCCCGCAAAGGCGCGCGCGATCGCGCGCAAGAACCTCGGCATCTATCTCACGCTGCCCAACTACCAGAACAACTGGAAGTGGCTCGGCTTCGACGACGCCGACTTCGCGAACGGCGGCAGCGACCGGCTGATCGACGCGATCGTGGCGTGGGGCGACGAGCAGGCGATCGCGGCGCGCATCCAGGCACACTTCGATGCGGGCGCGGACCACGTCTGCATCCAGACCTTCCGGCCCGACGGCGAGGCGGGCCCGGACCTGCGCCTGCTCGAGGCGCTGGCGCCCCGGCCGGCTCCGAAGGCGAAGCCTGCGCCGCGCACGGCGAGCGTGCGCACGCGGAGCAAGGCGAAGGCCAAGTCAGCGAAGCGGACGGCGAAGCCCGCCAAGAAGAAGCCGGCGAGGCCGAAGCAACGCAGCCGGCGCCGATGACAAGTGACGGAAAAGGAACGTCCCCTTCGTGACGGGTGGGAAGCGGAAGTGGTGGGGCTGGGGCGTAGAGGGCGCCGGCCCGACGCCCGAGCAGGCGAACGCCATCGCGCGCACGGTGTCCGGACGCTTCGGCAGCGCGGTCGATCCGCGGCCGCCGCCGCGGCTCGACCAGATCGCGCTGCGCGCACCGCGCGTGGCGCCGCCGGCAGCGCTCGCCGCGTTCGTGAGCGACGAGCCCGAGGCGCGCGCCGGCCACCACTACGGCAAGTCGTACCGCGACGTGGTGCGCGCCTTTCGCGGCGAGCTGCCGAGCCCGCCCGACCAGGTCGCCTACCCGAAGGACGAAGCCGAGCTCGAGGCGGTGCTCGACTGGTGCGGCTCGAGCGACATCGTCGTCGTGCCCTACGGCGGCGGCTCCTCGGTGGTGGGCGGCGTCGAGACGGCGATCCCAGGTGCGAGGGCCGTCGTCACTCTCGACCTCTCGCGTCAGGGCCGCGTGCTCGAGATCGACCGTGTCTCGCGCGCTGCGCGCATCCAGGCCGGCGTGCTCGGCCCCGCGCTCGAAGACCAGCTGCGCCCGCATGGCCTCACGCTGCGCCACTTCCCGCAGTCCTTCGAGTTCTCGAGCCTCGGCGGCTGGATCGCCACGCGGTCCGGCGGCCACTACGCCACGCTCTACACCCACATCGACGAGTTCGTGGAGTCGCTGCGCGTGCTGACTCCGGCGGGCGTGGTCGAGACGCGGCGCCTGCCCGGCTCGGGCGCGGGGCCGAGCCCCGATCGCCTGTTCATCGGCTCGGAGGGCATCCTCGGTGTGATCAGTGAGGCGTGGATGCGGCTCCAGGACCGCCCGGTCTTCCGGGCAGGCGCGTCGGTGCGCTTCGACGGGGCGGACGGCTTCCTGCGCGGCGCCGAGGCGGTGCGGCGGCTCGCGCAGTCGGGCCTGCATCCCGCCAACTGCCGGCTGCTCGACCCGCAGGAGGCGCAGACTTCCGGCGCCGGCGACGGCTCGCACGCCGTGCTCGTGCTCGGCTTCGAGTCGGCGGACCATCCGCTGGACGCCTGGATCGTCCGCGCGCTCGAGCTGTGCCGCGACGCGGGCGGGCTCGTGCCGGAGGGCGCGGGCGGCACGAAGCGCGCGGGCAACACCCGCGGCGCCGGCGAAGATGACGGCCCGGCCGGCGCCTGGCGCCGCGCCTTCCTCCAGGCCCCCTACGTGCGCGACGTGCTGGTGGCCTGCTCGGTGATCGCGGAGACCTTCGAGACGGCGATCCCGTGGAACACCTTCCCGGCCTTTCACGAGTCCGTGATGCGCACGACCCGCGACGCCGTCACGCGCGTGTGCGGCGCAGGCACGGTCGCGTGCCGCTTCACGCACGTCTACCCCGACGGCGCCGCGCCTTACTACAGCGTGCTGGCTCCGGCCCGACCGGGCAGCGAGCTGGTGCAGTGGGCCGAGATCAAGGCCGCGGCCATGGACGCCGTGATCCGCGGCGGCGGGACGGTCACGCACCACCACGCCGTGGGCCGCGACCACCGCCCCGGCTACGACCGCGAGCGGCCGGAGCTGTTCGCCGCCGCCCTGCGAGCCGCCAAGCTCACGCTCGACCCGCGCGGCGTCCTGAACCCGGGCGTACTGGTAAACCCGTAGTTTCTCCCCATACCTCGTTTGGGGGATGCGCGCCCGCCGTACGGTCGGCGAGAATCCGAGCCGGCCCTAGCGGGGGACGTCTGGGTCGCTAGGCACCCAGCGGCAGGACGTCTGCGCCGACCGGTCGCGTGACTGCGCCAACCGGTCGGCGCCCGCCGCCCCCAGTCGGCACGCGCTGGGGCCCGCCGGTATGCTGCCCCGCCATGGCGCGCATCAACGAGCACTACCGGAGCCTCGCGGCGGGCTATCTGTTCCCCGAGATCGGGCGGCGCGTGCGCGCCTTCCAGGAGGCGCATCCCGAGGCGCAGCTGATCCGCCTCGGCATCGGCGACGTCGTGCTGCCGCTGGTGCCCGCGGTGATCGAGGCGCTCCATCGCGCGGTGGACGAGATGGGCACGCCCGCCGGCTTTCACGGCTACGCCCCCGACCAGGGCTACGACTTCCTGATCGCGGCGATTCGCGAGCACGACTACCGCACGCGCGGCATCGAGATCGCGAGCGACGAGATCTTCGTCTCCGACGGCAGCAAACAAGATTCTGGCAACATCCAGGAGATCTTCGGCCAGGGCTGCACGATCGCGGTCTCCGACCCGGTCTATCCCGTCTACGTGGACACGAACGTGATGGCCGGGCGCGCGGGCAAAGCCGACGCGTCCGGGCGACACGCCGGCATCCTCTATCTGCCGGCGGACGAGGCGAACGGCTTCGCGCCCGAGCCGCCCGCGGAGCGCGCCGACGTCGTCTACCTGTGCTCGCCGAACAACCCGACGGGCACGGTGCTCGACCGTGCACAGCTCGAGCGCTGGGTGGCGTGGGCGCGCGCGCACGACGCCGTGTTGATCTTCGACGCGGCCTACGACGCCTACATCGCGGACCCGGCACTGCCACGCTCGATCTACGAGATCGAGGGCGCGCGCGCCTGTGCGATCGAGATGCGCAGCTTCAGCAAGCGCGCCGGCTTCACCGGCCTGCGCTGTGCCTACACCGTCGTGCCGAAGGAGTGCATGGGTACGACGGCGGCGGGGGAGCACGTGCCCTTGCGCGAGCTGTGGGCGCGGCGTATGTCCACCAAGTTCAACGGCGTGCCCTACGTGGTGCAGCGCGCCGCCGAGGCCGTCCTGAAGCCCGAGGGACGCAAGCAGGCCGACGAGCAGGTCGCATTCTATCGCGAGAACGCGCGGCGCCTCCGCGAAGGGCTCGGCGCTGCCGGCTTCTCGGTGTTCGGCGGCGTGCACGCGCCCTACCTCTGGCTGCGCACCGCGGGCGGGATCTCGTCGTGGGACTTCTTCGATCGCCTGCTCGGCGAGGCGCACGTGGTCGGCACGCCGGGCGCCGGCTTCGGCCCGGGCGGCGAGGGCTACTTCCGCCTGTCGGCCTTCAACTCGCACGCGCAGGTGGAGGAGGCGCTGCTGCGCATCCGCCGAGCGTTCGGGCGGGGCTGAGCGGTGCCGAAGCTCACGCGCGAGGACGCGGTGTTCGTGCTGCGCTGGGACGACGGCGAGAACCGCTTCCGCGACGACTCGATCCGCGTCTGGAACGCCGCGCTCGACGAAGTCGAACAGAGCGAGGGACCCAAGGCGCTCGTGACCACTGGCGCGGGCAAGTTCTACTCGAACGGCCTCGACCTCGACTGGGCGATGCGCGAGCGCAAGGACTCGTTCCCCGAGTACGTGCTCGAGGTGCTCGCGCTGCTCGGCCGCGTGCTCACCTTCCCGTGTGTCACGGTCGCCGCGTGCAACGGCCACGCCTTCGGCGCGGGCGCGCAGTTGCTCGTGGCGCACGACGTGCGGCTGATGCGCGCAGAGCGCGGCTTCTTCTGCATGCCCGAGATCGACATGCAGGTGTTCCTGCACCCCGGCATGACGGCGCTGCTCGCAGCGCGCCTGCCCGCGCAGACCGCCCACGAGGTGATCGCGACGGGGCGGCGCTACGGCGGTGGCGATGCGCAGGCGGCCGGCATCGTCGAGGAAGCGCTGCCCGAGGCCGCGCTGCTGCCGCGCGCGCTCGAGCTTGCGAACGGCCTCGCCGGCAAGGCGCATCCGGTGATGAAGCGACTCAAGAGCGACCTGTATCCGCACGTACTCGAAGCGCTCCGGCTGCGCCAGGGGCTGGAGGGATGAGATGCGCATCGGTGTGATCGGGGCGGGCGTGATGGGCGGCGGCATCGCGCAGTCGACGGCGCTCGCGGGCTACGAGACGGTCTGCACCGACATCGCCGAGAAAGCCCTCGACGACGCGCGCCGCGACGCCGAGACGGGCCGCTTCGGGCTTGCCGGCGCCGTCGCGCGCGGCAAGCTCGCAGCCGAGGGCGCCGACGCCGCGCGCGGGCGCATCACCTGGACTCGCAAGTTCGAAGACGCGGCGAGCTGCGACCTGGTGATCGAGTGCGTGCCCGAGCGCCTCGACCTGAAGCTGCGCGTGTTCCGCGATCTCGACCGGGTTGCGCCGGCGGGCGCCATCCTCGCCTCCAACACGAGCGGCCTGCCGATCGCCGCCATGGCCGGTGCCACGACGCGCCCGCAGCAGGTGATCGGCTGGCACTGGGCGAGCCCGGCCTTCGTGATGAAGTTCGCCGAGATCGTGGTCACGGCCGACACCGCGCCCGCGGTGCGCGACACGGTGTGCGAGGTGGCGACCCGTTGCGGCAAGCATCCGGTCGTGGTGAAGGATCAGCCGATGGCCTGGGGCTTCGTCGCGAACCGGGTGTATGGCGCGATGCTGCGCGAGGCCGCGCGCGTGGTCGAGGAAGGCGTCGCGACGCACGAGCAGGTGAACCAGCTGATGGTGGACTGCTTCCGCTGGCCGGTCGGCCCCTTCGCGATGCTGAAGGGCGCGGGCTCGGGCTGGGGCGACCGCAAGAAGGAGTAGCGCGCCGGGCTGCTTCCTCCGAGAGCGAAGCTCAGTGCGCGCGCCGCCGCGCCGACGTCCGCTTCCTGGGCTTCGCGCCGCGCTTCGACCTCGTCCGCGGTCTCACAGCCGCCGCGCGCACGGCAGGCTTTCGCAGCTGCGCGGTCGCGCGAATCTCGACGAGGCAGCCTGGCATGGCGAGCTCCGTGATGCCGATCGCCGTCCACGCCGGATACGGCTCGGGCAGCACGGCGTTTTTCGCGCGGATGAACGCGCCGAGGTGCTGCATCAAGCCGACGTGGAAGGTGGTGATCTCGATGACGTCGCTGAAGTCCAGGCCAGCTTCCGCGAGCACCGCCTTCACGTTGTCGAAGGCTGCCGCAAACTGCGCGGCCGGGTCGGCGATGCCGCGGCCGTCGGGACCGGCGCCGAGCTGCCCCGAGCAGATGAGCAGGTCGCCCGAACGCACTGCCGCCGCGAAGTGGAAGTTCTCGTACATCGCCCTCATCGACGCGGGGATCACCTGTGCGGACTTCTTCACGCTCTCTCCCTTCGAGTGTTCGCGGACTCTTGGCGCAAGTTCAATCGCCTCGCAGCTCTCGCACCGCTGCGTCGGCAGCGGCCGCGGCGGCGCGCTGCGCGTCGCGCCCGAGGCGGATCAGTCGGGGCAGCTTCCACGGCCGTCGGGTGATGTAGCGAAGCGTGGCCCAGAGGTCCGGGCTGCCGTCCGGGTGAGCCAGGCCGAAGATCTCGCCATCGACCAGATCGTCGCCGGCCTTGTCGCTGATCGCCCGGTACACCGACCAGGTGCAGTGGTGCCGTTCCGCGCTGGCGCCGATGGCGGCGGTCTCCATGTCGACGGCGTTGATGCCCTCGCGCGCCAGCCGATCCATCAGGCCCTTGTCGGCCGAGAAATGGTTCGACGTACGCAGCTTCCCTCTCGGCGTGATGCCCTCGGGCGTGGTCGGGACGTGTTCCGTGCCGTCGTCACCGTTGATCACCATAGTGGGGGTGAGCACGTCGCCGATCTCGACGCCTGTGACGCCTCCGGCAATGCCGATGGCGATCACATGATCGACGGCGAAGGCAGCGAGGACGCGATCGGTGACCTCCGTGGCGAAGTCGGTGCCCATCCCGGTACGGGTGGCCAGCACCTCCACGTCGCCGATGCGCCCCTTGTAGAGCGGCCGGTCGCCGAGCGTCTCTCGGGTCATGGCCCCCAGCTTCGTCACGAAGGGCTGAAGCTCACTGGGCATGGCCGCAATGACGGCGACGCGCCGGGTCGGAGTGCTCACGGCTGAGACGTCCGCTGGACGGGACGACCGGCCGCACGCGACGATCGCCACTGCCAACGAGCCCGCACACCACAGGAGTGCCTTGCGTCCCATCCCGTCACCCTAATCGGCCACTTCCTCCTCGACTTCCTCCTCTACCTCGTACTCGGAGCCTTCCAGCTCCTCCGTGTTCTCCGGGGTGTCTTCCTTCGCCACTTCGATCCTTTCCGTCTTCTCATCAGAGTGCTTCACGACGACGTGGCTCTCGTGCACCTCGTGCACGACGACGACACGGTCGTCCACGAGCAGCTCCCAGCCGACGGCGACGGCGAGCGGAACGACGAGCACGCGACGCGGGCCGATCGCGCGCCAGACCACGCGCCTGCGAATACGGCGGCGGCGATTGCTACGACGCCATCGGCGGCGGCGATGGGGGTGCCGGTGTAGGCCTGGGTGAGCGAGCGCCGGAACGGCGCTCGAGGCCAATAGCATCGCCAAGAACTCGCGTCGCCGAAGCATTGGACCTCCCCCGGTTCTCGCGCGCGTCAGCGCGGCGCGTCGCCGATCAGCGTCACACGCTCCATGCGCCGGTACTCGGGCAGCGCGTCGGCCAGCACGCGGTGTTGCGTGCAGCGGTTGTCCCACATCGCGAGCGAGTCCTTGCGCCAGCGGAAGCGGCAGCTGAAGTCGGGCGTCGTGATGTGCTCGTACAGGAAGCCGAGCAGTGCGCGGCTCTCGGCTGGCTTCATGCCGACGATGCCCTTCGTGAACACCGAGTTCACGAACAGCCCCTTGCGCCCCGTCACCGGGTGTGTGCGCACCACCGGGTGTACGGCGCTCTGGCGCGACTCGAGATCGCGGCGCTGCGCGTCGTCCTTGGCGATCTGGCGGAAGCGGCCGCCGTCGTGGAAGGCGGTGAGGCCCGAGAGCAGCCGCTGCAGCGTGTCGGAGAGCCCCTCGTAGGCGGCATACATGCTCGCCCAGAGCGTGTCACCGCCCGCGGCGGGCACCGCGACCGCGCGCAGGATCGAGCCGAGCGGCGGGCACTTCTCGAAGGTGACGTCGCTGTGCCAGCGGTCCGCCACGATCGGCCGGCCCGCGTCGCTCTCGAGCACCACGATCTCCGGGTGACCCTGGTCGGCCATCTGCTGGAGCACGGGGTGCACATGCAGCTCGCCGAAGTTCCTGGCGAAGGCCTTGTGCTGATCGACCGTGAGGGCCTGGTCGCGGAAGAACAGCACCGAGTGCTGCATCCACGCGTCGTGGAGCCCCTGCTGCGTGGGCGGGTCGAGCGGGCGCGCGAGGTCGATGCCGCGGACCTCGGCGCCGAGCGCGCCGGCGAGGCGCTCCACTTCGAAGGAGAGTGCGGGCTGCGGGGCGGCGGTCATGAGCGGCCCTCCAATGGATGCGGCCAAGTCTACCGCGGCCCCTCGAGCTGCCAGTAGCCGATGTCGATCCAGCGTTCGAACTTGCGGCCGACCCGGGTCAGGTGGCCGACCTTCACGAAGCCGAGCTTCTCGTGCAGGCGCACGGAGGGTTCGTTCGGGAGCGCGATGCCGGCGATCAGCTGCCGGCAGCCGCGCGCGAAGATGCGGCGCAGCAGCTCGGAGTAGAGGCTCGTCCCGAAGCCCTGCCCTTCGAGCCCGTGGCGCAGGTAGATCGTGGACTCGGCGGTGTAGCGGTAGCCGGCGCGCGCGTGGAAGCTGCCCGCGTAAGCGTAGCCGAGCAGCTCGCCGCCCTGTTCGAGCACCAGCCACTCGTGCGCGGCTAGCACCGCCTCGATGCGCCGCGCCATCTCCGCGGCCGCCACCGGGTCGACCTCGAAGGTGATCACGGTGTGCTCGATGTACCAGTTGTAGATCGCGGCGATGGCCGCGGCGTCTGCCGGGGTCGCCGGCCTCGTCTCCGGGCTCATGCCGCGAGCCTAGCCCGCCGAGAAAGCCGGAGTGCGCGTCCCTCTGCTGACCCTCTGCCTCGCGCTCGGCGCGGCCGGCTGCATCCACCATCCCCCGGCCACGCGAGCCGACTACGACGCCACCATCACCCGCTCGGACTTCGCCGACTGGCTGGGCGGCTACACGCTCGAGACGAAGCGCGAGACGATCGGCAAGAGCGAGAAGGGCGGCATCGTGATCGTCGAGTACGACTGGCTCGGCGACGACGGCGAGTTGGCGATCGCGCTCCACTCGCGCGTCTACTGGACGAAATCGCCGGCGGAAGCGGACGCGGCCTATCGCGCGATGCAGGAGAGCTTTCGGCCCCACCGCGACGTCTTCGACTGGCTGCCGGTTCACACGGGCGGAAGCTGGGCCGACGACAAGAAGTGCTACCGGATCGTGCGCGCGGATCGCGCCGAAGTGGGCCACGTGATGTTCGCGCGCCGCGAGAACGTGGCGCTGATGGTCTCCCTCACCGGCATGCACGCCGAGAACCCGAAGCTCTTCGAGAAAAAGCTCGAACCCGAGCTCGAGAAGCTCTCCCGCCACCAGCCCTAACGGCCCTAACGGGGACGTTCGTCCCCGCTCGCTCACCGCTCGCTCAGGCGAGCTTGCCGGGGATGTAGGGGTGCGAGGCGCTGAGGCCGCCGTCGACGGCGTAGGCTTGGCCGTTCACGTAGCTGGCGTCGTCGCTCGCGAGGAAGGCGGCCAGCGCCGCGATCTCGCGCGGCTGCCCGCCGCGTTTCAGCGGATTCAGCTGCCCGATCTTGTGCTCCTTCCCCGCCGCCCGTGCGCCGTCGTAGATCGGCTTCGTCATGCCCGTCTCGATCAGCCCCGGGCAGATCGCGTTCACGCGTACGCCCGTGCCGGCGAGCTGGTACGCCGCCGTCTGCACCAGGCTCACGACGCCGGCCTTGCTCGCACTGTACGGCGTTCCGCCCGCGCCGCTGCGCAGGCCGGCCACCGACGCGGTGCAGAGGATCGAGCCGCGCCCCGCTGCGGCCATCGCGCGCCCGGCGTGCTTGATCGCGAGGAAGGGCCCGATCAGGTTGACGCGCAGCACCGGCCACCAGTCATCGACCTCGAGGTCGAGGATCGTCTTCATCGCGCCCGAGACGCCTGCGTTCGCGTACACCGCCTCGAGGCCGCCCCAGTCCTTGACGCACTTCGCGACGAGCGCGGCGACCGTGGCGTCGTCCGCTGCATCGGCCGCCAGCGCCTCCGCCCGCCCGCCGGCCCGCGCGATCGAAGCGACGGTCTCGTTCACGCCCGCCTCCGCGAGATCCACGGCCAGCACCCGTGCGCCCTCCTCCGCGAATCGCAGCGCGCTCGCTCGCCCGATCCCGCTGCCCGCGCCGGTGATGATCGCGCGCTTCCCCGCTAGCCGACCCACGCTCTACTCCTTCGCACGCTCGCTGGCCTTCGCCACGGCCCGGGCGACGAACACGCCGGCGAGGTGCTGGCGGTACTCGGCCGAGGCGTGCAGATCGCCGCTGGGGTCGGCCTCGTCGATCTGCGTGCACAGCGTGCGCAGCGTCGCTGCATCGGGCGACTGGCCGACGAGCCGCGCCTCGACGCTCTTGGCGCGAAACGGCACCGGATTCACGCCGGTGACGCCGATGCGAATCTCCTCGATGCGGCCCCGGCGGTCGGCCGTCAGCTGCACCGCGGCGCCCACGATCGCGAAGCCCGAGGCCGGTTGGCGCAGCTTCCGATAGGCCGCGCCCGCGCGCTTCGTCTCGAGCGGCAGCACCAGCTCGGTGAGGATCTCATCGTCCGCGAGCGCGCTCTGGAGCATGCCGACGAAGAAGTCGTCGGCAGAGACGCTGCGCCGGCCCTTCGGCCCGACCAGGCGCGCTTCGCCACCGAGCGCCAGAAGGACGGCCGGCCAGTCCGCGGCGGGGTCGGCGTGCGCGAGGCTGCCGCCGAAGCTGCCGCGGTTCCTCACCTGCGCGTCGCCGATCACGGCGGCGGTCTCCGCGAAGATGGGCGCGCCCGTGAGTGCCGGATGCGCGATCAGCGCGGCATGCGGTGTGCGCGCGCCGATGCGCGCCTTGCCTCCGCTCACCGATACGAAGTCGAGGTCGGGGATGCGCCCGATGTCCACCAGCAGCGGCGGCTGGGCGAGGCGGTGCTTCAACGCCGGGATCAGGCTCATGCCGCCCGCCAGCACCTTCGCACCCGGCGTCGCAGCCAGACAGCGCACGGCCTCATCGAGCGTGGTGGGTGCTTTGTACTCGAACTCCGCCGGGATCATCGCGATGCCCCAGCCTGCGCGTCCCGAATCGCCCGCCAGAGCCGCTCGCTCTTGAGCGGCATGTCGAGATGCGTGACGCCGAG
>Ga0247727_10015346_pt1 | contig 12580 bp, 7 predicted proteins | sample WisWelCaveWW1625_FD_202498 | JGI IMG/M metagenome (GOLD analysis project Ga0247727, IMG submission 202498) | Biofilm microbial communities from Wishing Well Cave, Virginia, United States - WW16-25 | ecosystem: Environmental > Aquatic > Deep subsurface > Groundwater > Cave microbial mat | place... | reverse complement strand
CGGCTTGAGTCTTGTAGCTTGTATCCGAATTTGTCGTGAAAGTTGCCTATCTCTTCCCGGGACAGGGTGCGCAGTATGTGGGGATGGGGAAGGCATTGCACGACGCTTCTCCGGAGGCCCGGCGTTGCTTCGAGTCGGCGAACCAGGTGCTCGGCTTCGATCTGGCGCGGCTCTGCTTTGAGGGTCCGGAGCAGGAGCTGACGAGCACGGCGAACAGCCAGCCGGCGATTCTGACGGTGAGCGTGGCGGCGTTGTGGGCGCTCGAGGCGCAGGCGGCTCGCGGCGGCTTGGCGTTGGAGCCGGTGGTGGCGGCCGGGCTGTCGCTGGGCGAGTACTCGGCGCTCGTGGCGGCCGGCGCGCTGACGTTCGAGGATGCGGTGCGCGTCGTGCGGCGCCGGGGCGAGCTCATGGAGGCGGCTTCACGTCAGCAGCCGGGGACGATGTGTTCGGTGATGGGGCTGGCGATCGAGCAGGTGGAGGCGGCGTGTCGTCAGGCCGGAGCCGAGGTCGCCAATCTCAACGCGCCAGGGCAGGTGGTGATCTCCGGGCGGAAAGATGCGGTGGTGGCGGCCGCCGAGGCGGCGAAGCAGGCCGGCGGCAAGGCGATCATGCTCGATGTCAGCGGAGCGTTTCACTCATCGCTGATGGCGCCGGCGGCGAAGGGGTTGGATGAGGTGCTGGCGGCGACGGCGATCCGTCCGACGCAGTTCCCAGTCTTGGCTAATGTCGATGCGCAGCCGCATGCCGATCCCATGCAGATTCGTCAGAAGCTGGTGCGGCAGCTGACGTCGCCGACGCTCTGGGAGCAGTCGATGCGGGCGTTGGTGCAGCGGGGTGTGACGCAGTATCTGGAGATCGGGCCCGGGAAGGTGCTGCGTGGTCTCTTCCGCCGGATCGATGCGGCTGCGGTCGTGACCGGCATCGAGGCGTCTGAGGACCTGGAGCGGTTGGGCGCTCAGTTGCGCGAAACGCATGCTCAACGCTGATTCTGTTTCAGGGGTGAAACGATGGAACATCGGCCGGACGTTTCTTCTTCGAGCGGAGTCCGCCATAGCTCTTTGGCGGACGGAGTCGAGAAGCGGCATCTGTGGTTCTCGACTCGCCCTCGCCAATGCTCGGGGCTCGCTCGAACGAAAACAGGTGCGTGTGATTCTGCTCCGAGCTGCGAGAGCTCTGGTGTGGGGTCGTGAGGTGCGGTTGTTGGCGGGTGACTTTCGAGCTGATGTGCGCTTCAATGGTTAGGTCGAAGGTCAAATGTCGGAAGTCGTATTTTAGGTTTTGGCTTGAGTCTCGTGGCTCGTATCTGTTGTAGGGGGGTGGCGTCATGACGGAGTGGCAGGGACCGTCCGTTGCGTGGCCGATCGTTGCGTTGCTATGCGTGGTGACGTTGATCTACATTCTGCGCGAGCGGCGCTATCGCCAGCTCATCAAGAATCTTTACATGCAGGCAATCACCGATGGACTCACCGGGTTGTCCAACCACACGCATTTCCTCGGTCGGTTGCAGGAAGAAGTGGATCGCGCGGGACGGTATCGGCACCCGCTATCGTTGCTGATGATCGATCTCGACCACTTCAAATCGTACAACGACACCTTCGGGCATCAACATGGCGATGAGTTGTTGCGGCAGATCGCGCACGTGCTGCGGACCAGTTTGCGGCGTGTCGACATGACCGCGCGGTACGGCGGGGAGGAGTTCGTGGTGATCTTGCCGGAGACGAATCTGGAAGGGGCGATCGTGGTGGCGGAGCGTCTCCGATCCAGAATCTCCGAGATGGTGGTGGCGAAGCGTCAGGTGACGGTGAGTGTCGGGGTGAGCGCGACGGGCGGTGGTGATGGAGCGTTGTCGCCGTCGCTCCTGCTGCGACTGGCTGATGAAGCGATGTACGAGTCGAAGAACGGTGGCCGCAACACCGTGCGCTCCAAAGCCGCCATCTCAACTCCCGTGCGTTCGTGAACGGTCCACAGTTGGTGATGATACTGGTTGATATCGGACACAAGACTCAAGGTACAAGACTCAAGTGAGAGTCAATGCGACTGCGGCTCGTGATTTGCAACGATGGCCAGAGACATGTGATTTGATGACGATGGTTGTATATCGTACAAGGTTTGCTGGCAGCCGTGATGTGTGTTGTTCCGGCCCTTCTTCTTGGTGTGTCATGAACATTTGTCCCGGCACATACTTGCATCTTGCATCTTGCATCTTGTGTCCGCTTGTGGCGCGGGGTCTTCCGTGATCGCTTCATGGCTTGTGCCGTCTCTCATTACGCTGCTGCTGGTGGTGGGCGCCGCCTATTGGCTGTTCGAGCGGCGCTACCGGCGGTTGATCGACAACCTCTATACTCAGGCGACGACCGATGGGCTCACGGGACTCTACAACCACATTTGCTTTCAGATGCGGTTACGCGAAGAAGTTGGGCGCGTCAAGCGTTATCGGCGTCCGATGGCGTTGTTGATGATTGATGTCGATGGCTTCAAGCCGTTCAACGATCGCTTCGGGCATCCGGCGGGGGATGAGGCGTTGCGCATGGTGGCGCAGTCGATCCGCGTGACGCTGCGGCGCGTCGATCTGCCGGCGCGGTACGGCGGCGAGGAGTTTGCGGTGATTCTGCCGGAGACGCCGCAGGCGGGCGCCATGGTGGCTGCCGAGCGGGTGCGGCAGCGAATCGAGGCGCTGGTTGGGTTGGCGCCATTGACGGTCAGCATCGGCGTCAGCACGTACGACGGCGCCGAGCAGGGTGCGGCGGCGTCCGACGTGATCCGTTGGGCGGATGCGGCGCTATACGCTGCCAAGGCCTCCGGCAAGAACGCCGTCCGGTTGCATAGCGTGTAAACATGGACGCAAGATTCAAGACGCAAGATTCAAGGAACACCGATCAACCTGGACGCAAGCTTCAAGACACCAGACTCAAGGAACATCAGCTCATAGCAGCGGGGTTCCCTTGCGTTTTGCGTTTTGCGTCCGATGTTGCTTCTCCTTGTGTCTTGCGTCCGCCTCTCACATGAACACGCGTCGCGTCGTTATCACCGGTCTCGGAGTGATTGCCCCCAATGGCGTGGGAAAGGAGGCATTCTGGTCGTCGCTGGCGGCCGGGCGCTCGGGCGTCCGTCTCATCTCGCGTTTTGACTCATCGCCGCTACCGACTCGGTTTGCCGGCGAGGTCAACGGCCTGTCGCTCGACCGATATCTCGACTTCAAGCAGGCGCGCCGCATGGATCGAACGTCGCACTTCGCCGTAGCGGCGGCGAAGATGGCGGCGGAGGATGCGGCCCTCAAGATCGAGCAGGAAGATAGCAACCGCATCGGCGTGATCGTCGGTACGGCGCTCGCCGGACACGGCTTCATCCTCGAGCAGCACGACGTCTATCGGGATCGTGGGCCGATGTCGATCAGTCCGTACACGGCGATTGCCTCATTCCCGGATGCCTGCTCCGGGCAGATCTCCATCGCCCTCGAGCTCCACGGCCACAGCTTCACGATGTCCACCGCCTGCTCCTCATCGTCCGATACGATCGGCCAAGCCGTCCGCTCGATCCGCCACGGCGAGTGGGATCTGGCGATCGCCGGGGGCTCAGAGGCGCCGATCTTCCCGCCGATCATGGCGTCGTTCTGCGTCATGCGGGCGCTTTCCACGCGCAACGAGGCGCCGGAGCGGGCATCGCGGCCGTTCGACAAGGGGCGCGATGGCTTCGTGGTGGGGGAGGGGGCCGGCATGTTGGTGGTGGAAGACTACGAACACGCGGTCCGGCGCGGTGCCCACATCTACGCCGAGATCCTCGGCTTTGGCTTGAGCTGCGACGCCTATCATATGACGGCGCCGGAGCCGACGGGGCAGTATGCCGCACGCGCGATCCAGATGGCGCTCGACAGTTCCGGTGTTTGGCCGACCGACATCGACTACATCAACGCGCACGGTACCTCCACGCCGCTCAACGACAAGACCGAGACCGCCGTCATCAAGAAGGTCTTCGGCGACCATGCCCGTCGCGTGCCGATCAGCGCCACCAAGTCGATGATCGGCCACCTGATCGGGGCGGCGGGGAGCGTGGAGCTGATCGCTTCGGTGCTGGCGATGGAGCACCAGATCATCCCACCGACCATCAATCTCGAAACGCCCGATCCGGAGTGCGATCTCGACTACGTGCCAAACGCAGCCCGACCGGCTAAGATCCGTACCCTCCTCAAGAATTCTTTCGGCTTCGGCGGTAAGAACTCCGCCCTTGTCCTCCGGAAATTCACGCGGAACTAACGCTGAACACCTCGCGGAACGACGCGGAAGATAGCGCGGAACCAGACGCGGAGTCTGTCAGGGACGCGAGCCACGAGTTGCGAGCAATGGCTGGTGCTCAAATGCTGAGCTACTATTTGTTCTTCTTCGAGCGGAGTGAGCGGAAGCGAACGGAGTCGAGAAGCAACAGCAGCGCCTGATCCCGTTCTAGCTCTTCTTCGCTTCTTCGAAGCTGCGAAGCAGCGTAGAAGAGCGAAGCCCAAGCGCAGCGCAGGGCGAGTCGAGAACCTTCTTCCAAAAGTTCTTGTCGTCCTTCTCGACTCCGTCCTTCGACTCGCGAAGTTTATCCTGAGCGAAGTCGAAGGACTCGCTCAGGACTCCGCTCGAAGAAGAACAGTCGGTATTGTTCGAGTGAGGCCAAAGGCCGAATCGAGAACCTGCCGCAGCAGCTTTTGCGGTTGCTTCTCGACTCTGCTCTCCGCCACAAGGCTATTGGCGGATCGCTTCGCTCGAAGAAGAACGGTCGGTGCTGTTTGGGTGGGGTCAAAGTGATCTTCTCGTTCCGCGTGTGTTCTACGCAGATTCCGCGTCTTGTTCCGCGTTTTTCTGCGTTGGCCTCTTGACATATTTGATAATCATGCTATATCTTTTGCTGAAACTGCAAATCAATAGCTGACTCGGCATCAGCTGTAGGATTGATTCACCGGCGGACAACCAATCGTTGCTAGGAGGTCTTCGGCATGAATGCTCGATTTGCCCGCTGGTGGTACGTCCGACCGGTTTCAATCCTCGTCAGCATCTCGCTCCTGTTCCTCGGTCTTCCCATTCCATCAGCTGCCGCGGCTCCATTGGGCTCCTCCAGCGCCGCCATCGGTGCGCCGCTGGCTCCGTTGGCGAGCACCATCCAGACCTTCCAGCCGGATCTCTTCACCGGGCGCGCGACGTTGAGCGTGCCGCTGGAGGTCGCTCCCGGCCGCCGGGGCGTGCAGCCGTCGCTCGGACTCACGTATGCCTCCGGGGGGCGCAACGGGTGGGTGGGGACGGGGTGGGGGCTGGAGTTGGGGTGTATCGAGCGGTCGACCCGACGCGGCGTGCCGAGCTACGGCAGCGGTGACACGTTCGCGGCGATGCTGCAGGGGGTGCAGGCGGAGCTCGTGTCGATCGGGTCGGGGGAGTATCGGGCGAAGGATGAGGGAGCGTTCCTACGGTTCCAGTTTGACGGCACCAAGTGGACGGTCTGGAGCAAGGATGGTACCCGATACACGTTTGGATCGGCGGCTGGCTCTCGGCTCGCCGGACCGAGCGGCACCTTTCGCTGGTGTCTGGACGAGGTACGCGATCCGCATGGCAACACGCTGACGGTCACCTACACGGCGGATGGCGGCATGCTCTACCCCAGCCAGGTGCGTTACACCGGTCACGTCCCTACCAGCCAGACGGGAGCGCACACGGTCGATTTCGTGCTGCAGACGCGACCCGACGTGGAGACATCGTACCGCAGCGGCTTCGCGATCACGACCGCCAAGCGTCTGGCGACCGTTGAGATGAAGGCCTCGGGCGCGCTCGTCCGCCGCTACCAGCTGGGCTACACCACCAGCCAACGCACCAGCCGCTCGTTGCTCGCATCGGTGACGCAAGTCGGGGCGGATGGCACGTCGACCCTGCCGCCGGTGACCTTCAGCTATCAGCACCAGACGCCGACGACATACCTCTTCTGCGCGTGCGCCGCGTCCGGCACGCAGTCGCTCTGGGCGGTGCGCACCGCTAGCGCCGATCGCTTTACGACCAACGGCCCGACGCTCTACCCTTCAGGGTACTTCTCCAACGGGGCGGTGGTCAGCTGGAGCGACACGGTGACGGCGGCTTCGGGATCGGGCAGCGGCGTCAGCTGGAGCACCGCGGGCAACGGCAGCTTCCAGGCCGGCGGCGCGCGCGACAGCCACGTCCACGCCTGGACCTACGTCTATACCAGCGTCGCCAAGACACTCAGCATCTCCGCCACGGGGAGCGACTCACAGCTCTCGTGGTTCCTGAACGGGGCGTTCGTCGTCCATAGCGCCAACGTCAGCTTGAATCTGGTCGCCGGATGGAACTTGATCGAGTTGACCGGTTACAACCAGAACGCCGGCTGGAGCTTCAACCTCAACTACGCGCTCACCTCGAACGTCGACCTCATGCACACGACGCAGTTCGCCGCGCCGAAGCTTGCGGGTGACTTCGACGGCAACGGGATCACCGACCTGGCGCTCTTCGATGCGCCGACCGGCACGTGGAAGGTCTCGACCGCGCAGGATTGCAACGTGGCGCCCTCGGCGGTCTGGAAGACGAACTTCGGCTATACCGACACCACGCCGCTGGTGGGCGATCAGAACGGCGATGGGCGGGCCGACATCTGGACGTTCAAGTCGTCGAATGGGTTGTGGGCGGTGCAGCGGTCGGACGGCACATCGTTCAACGGCAGTGGGACGTCGCCCGTGGCGTTCGGCTCCGGGGAGACGCCGCTCCTGGGCGAGTTCAACGGCGACGGCACGCTCGACCTGGCCACGTTCTACGGTGGCTCATGGCGGGTGTCTCTAGCGGTGCCCAACACGCTGGCGTACGCCGATCCGGCGTCGGTGTGGCTTACCGGCTGGGGGAGCGGCGGCACGGCGCAGGCAGGGGATTTCAACGGCGACGGGCTCACCGATATCGCCTATGTCCAGAGCGGCTCGGTCTACGTGGCGTTCTGCAGCGGGCAGGCGTTTGTCCCGCAGCCGACGCCGTGGATCACCGGCTTCGGCTCGGGGCAGTCGCTCTCCACCGCCGACTTGAACGGCGACGGTTTGAGCGATCTGGCGTACTACAACCAGTCGACCGGCGATGTGGCGGTAGCGTACAGCACCGGCGCGGCGTTTGGCGCTCCAGCGACGCTCGATACCAACTTCACCTTTAGCGGGGCGGATATCTCGTTCCAGGTCGGCGACTTCACCGGCGATGGGCTGGCCGATCCGGCCGTCTTCAACACGATCAGCGGCGCGGCGCAGATGGCGCGTTCGGACGGCGAGACGCCGGATCTGGTCAAGAGCGTGGCGAACGGCGTGGGCGGCACGACGACGATCGCGTACATTTCCTCGACTGCGGTGAACAACCTCGGCGGCGACGCGCTGCCGGATTTGCCGATGGTGCTGCCGCTGGTGAGTCAGACGACGGTGGCGGATGGGATGGGTCACAGCTATGTCGCTACCTACAGCTACAGCGGCGGGCGCTTCGACCCGACCGAGAAGGAGTTCCGCGGCTTCGCCACGGTCGCCGCGCAGGATGCGCTCGGCGCCATCACCGAGACGGTCTTCTTCCAGGATACCGACCGCAAGGGGAAGCCGCAGCGGGCGACCGTCAAGGCGACGAATGGATCGACCTTTGCCGTCACGGAGAACGTCTGGAGCTGCACCGCGCCGTATCCGGATGTCCACTTCTGCCATCTCGATCAGACCGACCAGTTCCTCTACGACGGCGACAGCAGCTTCAAGCAGACACGCCAGCGGCTCCTCTATGACAGCTATGGCAACGTCACGAAGCAGATCGACGATGGGGAGGTGAGCGTCAGCGGCGATGGGCGGGTGACGATCACCGATTATGCGTACAACACGACAGCGTGGCTGGTGGGGGCGCCGGTGCGCACGCGCGCGCTCAACGAGGCGGAGACGACGACGCTCTCCGAGCAGCGGCTCTACTACGATGGGGCGACGAGCTACACCACGGCGCCGACCGTTGGGCTGGTGACGAAGCAGGAGCACTGGCTGCATGCGCCGCCAGCCGCCGACCGCTGGCTCGCCACCACGATGACCTATGATGCCTACGGCAACGTCCTGAGCGCGACCGATGCGCTCAACCGCACCACGACCACGGCATATGACGTCACGCTCCACACGTTCCCCGTCAGCATCACCAACGCCGCCGGCCACGCGCAGACGGCCATCACCGATGCCCGCTTCGGCATCACCACCAGCGCGACCGACGCGAACAACATCACCGCGCAATCGGAGTACGACACGTTCGGCCGCTTGGTGAAGGCGATCGGCCCGCTCGACACGTCGGCGCTCCCGACCGTCACCTACAGCTATGTGCTCGGCACCGTACCGGCAAAGGTGGCCGTGGAGCGTCGGATCCAGTCGGGCCAAGTACCCACGCTCCGGTCGCTCCAGTTCGTCGATGGCCTCGGGCGTGTCGTCCAGACGCGCGCGCCCGCCGAATCCTCCGGCCAGCAGATCGTCACCGGCATGGTCGACTACGATGCGCGGGGGCAGGCGACGAAGCAGTATCTGCCGCTGGCTGCGGCCTCCTCCGAGAGCTATGTCGATGAGCGGATCGCTAATCCGACGCTGCCGTACGTTTCCTACGGCTATGACGCGATCGGGCGGGCGACCACGTCTACCGATCCGAATGGCGCCGTCACAACCACCGTCTACGACGATTGGCGCGTCACCGTCACCGATGCCGGCGGTCACCAGATGCGGCGCACGAGCGACGTCTACGGGCGCTTGGCGACGGTCGAGGAGTTCAACGCGGGGAATACGTATACGACGACCTACGGCTACGATCTGCTGGGTCGGCTGACGGGGGTGACGGATGCGGCGGGTAACGTCACCTCCGTGATCTACGATTCACTCGGTCGCAAGCTCGGCATGACCGATCCCGACATGGGGGCGTGGAGCTACGGCTACGACGACGTTGGCAATCTCACGAGTCAGACCGATGCGCGTGGGGTGGTTACTACCATGACGTATGACACGCTCAACCGGCTCGCGCAGAAGAGCTACACGGTGCCGGGCGGGAGCGGGGTGGCAGTCACTCCGACCGTCAGCTACACCTACGACGATGCCGCCAAGCCGTATCGCAAGGGGCGGCTCTCTGGCGTCGCCGATGGCTCCGGCAGTTCGAGCTTCGAGTACGATCAGCTCGGGCGCTTGATCAAGGAGACGAAGACGGTCGGCGGCACGCCGTACGCGATCCAACGCGCCTACGATCTCTTGGGGCGTCTGACCACGCTGACCTATCCCGACAACGACACCGTCACCTATACCTACAATTCGCAGGGTGGGATTGAGACGATGGTGAAGAATCCGGGGGCGTTGACGGTGGTCTCGAACGCCAATTACAACGCTTCGGGTCAGTTGACGCAGCTGACACTCGGGAACGGCGTCACCACCACGAACAGCTACGATCCGTTGACGCTGCGGCTCTCGAACCTCACGACGCAGAGCGGCGGACAGTCGCTCCAGGGCTTGAGTTACACCTACGATCCGGTCGGCAACATTACGGCAATCGCCGATGCCGTCACCAGCGGCAACTCGCAGACGTTTCAGTACGACGATCTGAGCCGTCTGACCTACGCGCAGGGGAACTACGGCACGGTGAGCTATAGCTACAACGCGATCGGTAACATCATCACGAAGGAGGGGAGGACGTACAGCTATGGCATCACGGGTGGCGCCGAGCCGCACGCAGTGACGGCGGTCACCGGTGGTTCGAGCGATCCGACGGCGATCACCTATGATGCCAACGGGAATCTGCTGACGAAGACGGCGGCGCAGGAGACGTTGACGCTCGCCTACGATGCGGAGAATCGGCTGGTGAACGCGCAGCGGCAGAGTACGGCGCCGCAGGCGGTGTCGGTGACGTTGAATCCGGGCTGGAACTGGTTTGCGCTGCCGGTCGATCCGGCGAACGACTCGATCACGTCGGTGCTGAGCGCGATCAGCGGCAGCTACAGTCAGGTTAGCCGCTACAACGCTACGACTGATAGTTTCGAGCACTACCTCGGCAACGCGACCTTCGACCAGTTCACGAGCTTCGAGCCGGGGCGGGGGTATCAGGTCTACCTCACTGCCGTGAGTCCCGTCTCAGTCGTTGTCACCGGCCCACCGGTGGCTGTCGCCGTGCCGCTCGCCACCTCCTCGAACTTGATCGGCGTGGCCAGCTCCACGCAGGCGACGGTCAGCGCGCTCTTAGCGGGATTACAGTCCGGCACCGATTACGACACGGTCTGGAAGCACAATGGCAGCGCGTTCTTGACGCTCGCCCCGACCGATCAGCTTCAACCCGGGACGTCGGTCTATCTCCACATGCTCCAGCCCGACTCCTGGACCCCGCCCACGCCCACCGCCACCACGGCCATGACGTACGACGGCGATGGCGGGCGCGTCCAGACGACCGTGGGCGGCCAGACGACCACCTATCTGGGGCAGCTGGTGGATGTGAACGGGGGCGTCCTCACTAAACACTTGTACTTTGGGAGTCAACGGATTGGCTCCATCACTTCTGGGACGCCTACCTACGTGCATGGGGATCACCTCGGCTCAACCAGCGTGCAGACGGGTGGTAGCGGAACTCAAACGGGTGGCTATAGCTATACCCCGTTTGGAAGTTTAGTCTCAGCCAATCCACAACCTACCGGTTCCCCGCAGCTCTACACCGGCCAACGCCTCGATACCGGCAGCGGGTTGTACTGCTACAAAGCGCGCTACTACGATCCTGATTTAGGCCGGTTTGTGCAGCCGGACGTGATCGTCCAAGCGCCCGCTGACCCGCAGGCATTGAATCGCTACAACTATGTCCGGAACAATCCCGTTATGCACACTGACTCCAGCGGACATTTCTTTGGGCTCTTTGCGGCAGCATTGGCACTGGTGACATCGACATTCGCGCTTGGGTATGCCGAGCGCCTCGTGGCTAGCGGGTTTGATGCCTCGGACGCATGGAAGGACTATAGTCAGGATCTGAGCCGGGCGTGGAAGCAGATTAAAGCTCCGTTGATTTCCGGGGTATCGGCCTGGGCGCTGACGGGCGCGGTGTTTGGATTTGGGATGGGCGCGGCGGTGGCAGGCGTGTCAGCTGCTGCCACTACTGCGGTGCTTCAAACTGGCGAGGGCCGTCAGTTCATCCGTCGCGCGGGGAACGAGTTCTTCGATGATGTGCTCGGTATGCGTCCCCAAGCCGCCCACCGTGCCGCCGCGCTCACCACCCACATGGTTATCAACGCCAGCTTCCAGCTCATCGGTGGACACCTCGTGGCGACTCGAACAGTTGATGGCACAAAGGATTATCAAGCAGCTACAGATCAAGCGGCAGCCACGGAGATTCTTGAGCCAGGCGGTGGAGGCGGGAGGAATTTTGGATCTCGCCCCAGTCTTAAAGACGGTCATCCGATAGACGTAGACAAAGTGCTGCTCAGCCAAAGCGAAGTGGTTGGGGTGGCAACCGAAGCTCTCGGCGGCGAGCATCTGGGGGTTATCATGAAAGGCCTAACTGAGACGCGCGATATGGCGTCTTTCTTCAGTCATCCGTTGACAGCTGTGCGGCAAGGATATCTTTCGGTTGGCATCAGCCACACGGCGGTCAATAATGATTTGTTGAACGTTGGTTTTCGCTCAACGATTGGTCAGATTGGTGCTGGATGGACGACAGCTCTATCGACCGTTGTCTATGGGCCTTACGGTGGTGGGTTACCGAGCGCGATCGTTACCGCATCATCTCGTGGAGAATGACCGCACGTCCAGAGTGCTTTTTAGTCGCTGTGCTATTACTGATTGGTTGTGTCACGGTGACTACTCAACCTCTTCCTTCCTATCGAACCAAGAAGGAGTTTCTAGAGGTATACAAGAGCGGTCCAGATGAAGTTATTCAGAGGGCTCAGGACAAGCCATTGAAGTATGGATCTGATGAGATGTGGGTTATCAAAGGCGTCTCGACAGAGTGGAGGTATTATTTCAAAGAGGAAGAGCTGTTGGCGGTTGATAGGGTTATTTATGAGACATGGTAGTAGTCTGTTGTTTCGTCTAGTTGCGGTCCTGATGGCTGTGGTGCTGGTCACAACTGGTCTACCGGTGCGGGTGCTGGCGACCGTTCCCACCTTCGATCAGTTCACGAGCTTCGAGCCGGGGCGGGGGTATCAGGTGTATCTCACTGCCGCGAGTCCGGTCTCGGTGGTCGTCACCGGTCCACCGGTGGCTGTCGCGGTACCGCTGGCGACCTCCTCGAACCTCATCGGCGTCGCCAGTTCCACGCAGGCGACGGTGAGCGCGCTCCTCGCGGGTCTTCAGCTCTCGACGGACTACGACACCGTCTGAGGGGAACCGTACCGGGTACTAAAGGGACAGGTAAGGTATGGGACGTGGTCCACGAAAGACTAGCGCGACGGGGTACTATCACGTGGTCACGCGCGGTAATCAGCGCCAACCGGTGTTTCACGCGGAAGCCGACTACGGCGTGTACTGCGAGTTTGTGACGGATGCGGTCCGCTCGTTCTCAGTTCAGGTGGCGCACTTCTGCCTGATGCCTAACCACGTCCACCTGCTCGTACAGACGGATGCGCG
>Ga0247727_10015345_pt1 | contig 12580 bp, 6 predicted proteins | sample WisWelCaveWW1625_FD_202498 | JGI IMG/M metagenome (GOLD analysis project Ga0247727, IMG submission 202498) | Biofilm microbial communities from Wishing Well Cave, Virginia, United States - WW16-25 | ecosystem: Environmental > Aquatic > Deep subsurface > Groundwater > Cave microbial mat | place... | reverse complement strand
TAGTTGCCGATGCATTGAGAAAACCCTGCCTGCTTGTCCTTGTCTTTCAAATCTATTGCTTTGGAAACCATCGTCTCCACATTTTTTCCGTAGTGGCGGTGTTTGATTTTCGACTTAGGATATTTCAAAGGTTTCGGTCGGGTATGCAGAGAGCCTTTTTTCGGAATCGGATAAGGAGATTCAACTTTAAGACTGAAATCAGAAATTTCAAAAAGATGATCCCACAGTTTATGGCGAAATTCTTCCACGTTTTTGAGATGCGGATTTACCTGCCCCATCAACTCAATAATGTAGCGCGCTACTTTGTTGCGTTCGGTTTCGTTTTTTAAAGTCTGACAATAATCTACCAGGCGCTGGACGTTACGTCCGTATTCGCGAATGATGAGAGGTGATTGTGAGGTATTGTACTCCATGAAAGTTTTGTGATTGTTAAAATGAATGTCAAAGGTAAAGACTATGCAGGAATAAATATTTCCTTCCGTATTGAACTCTTGTGAATTGGAAGTTATGATAAACGATTGTACCTTCGTTTTGGGTTAAGAACTCGCCTTTGTAGTGTCTCTTGAGATAGATATTAAAAGGATTTTTTCACTTTCAATAAAGAGACAATCAATGAACCTGTTTTTTATCAGCCTTGTCATAAGCTTGTTTATTCAACCTGCCACGCAGTCTTTTGCTGATGATGAAGACTATGCCACTTATAAAAATGATTGGTACGGATTCTCTTATCAGTTTCCAAAAGACTGGTCATACAATCAGTATGACATGGGCGACTTCGGAATCAGTTACGAAAACTTTCATGATCAATACATGGATAACGCAAACGATTTGCACGCCAGTGTTTCTATCATAAACACAGAATCAAATATTTCTACTGAGGTTTATTATGCGGCTCAGAAGGAAAAAATTTCTGATGATAAGGGCTATGTTTTCTATGGTGAAGGCACTGAGGTGATTGACGGGAAAACTTTTTACTGGATCACATTTACGCGACCTGAAGATTCGCTAGGGTATTTGGAAAACACTTTCTCGGTTTACATGTATTGTGCAGATACCCGTTGTTATGCATTCATTCTTCAGTTAGACCAGTATGTGACGAGCAAGGAGTTGGAAGTTTTGGGTAATATCGTATACAGCATCAGAATTTATGAGCCATATGACGATCAACGAAAACGTGACTGGAATAATTTTTCCGATAACTATCAATACGGCCATTTGGATGTAACGCAACGAATGTTGGATGAAGGCTATAGTCTTAATGATATGAATGAGGAGGGTAAAACGCGTCTTGAACTGGCACTTTCGGAAGCCTATTTTGATAACACTTATGATCCATTCCTCCTTTATGTGTTGGACAATGGTGCTGATGTTAATCAAGTTGATTTAACCAACGGTGAAACACCCATTTTTAAGATCAGTCAGGGAGGTACAAAGTATTTTCAATTATTAGTTGATCATGGCGCTGATCTTAAAATTGAAAACTATAAAGAACAAACGGTGTATCAGAAAATGAAAGATGCTTATCGTGATGGTGATGCAAAATTTTTGAAATCGTTAGGCGCGAAATAAATTTTACAACTCCACCGTACCCTGCACAATTCTGATCCTTGCGAACTTGAGCATGATTTTTTTCTGTCCGAGGTCTTTGAAGAAAATTAATGCGATGCGGTTATCAGGTCCGCCTTCAACCTGCAAGATTTTTCCGAAACCAAATCTTTCGTGTTCAATCTCCATTCCGCTCAGAATATTGCTGGTGTCATCAGGAGTAAAATCTTTGGCCGGTCGGTGTGCAGCGGGCTGTGAAGTATGACGAATCAGGTTCGTCCGTTTTTCCATCGTATTGTTCGAGATAAAATTTTCTTTATCCTTTTTCGATTGATGTCCAATGAAGTGAAGATTCTCTTCCTTGATCTCTTCAATGAATCGACTTGGTTGGCAATAAAAAAGATTTCCAAATCTGAAACGTGTGGCAGCATAGCATAACCAAAGTTTGTCTTTTGCTCGTGTGATGGCAACATAAAACAATCTTCGCTCCTCTTCCAGATCATCGCGCGATTCCAGCGACATCGCGTTCGGAAATAATTCTTCTTCCAACCCAACTACAAACACACAGGGAAATTCCAAACCTTTAGCGGAGTGAATGGTCATGAGGCTCACGGTGTCCTTGTCGGCTTTGTCATCATCCGCATCGGTGAGCAAAGTAATATCCTGCAAATAAGCAGCAAGTGATTTGTCCTGATTTGTTTTCTCCGCTTCCACCACATCGCTGTCTGTAAATTCCTTTATACCGGTGAGCAACTCTTGTAGATTTTCGTAACGACTCACACCTTCCGGTGTTTTATCGTTGTGCAATTCTTTCAGAATTCCTGTTGATTTGGCAACATGCAGCGAAATATCATAAGCGTTTTGTGTTTCCATCAGTACGCGGAAACTTTTAATCATGGTTCGAAAATCCCCGATCAATGATTGTGCGCGCATATTCACGTCTGCAAAGCGAACCTGTTCCATCGCATCCCAGAGCGGAATATTTTTTTCCGCAGCCATCACGGTCAACTTCTCCATCGAAGTCTGTCCGATTCCTCTTGCCGGATAGTTGATGATTCTTCGCAGTGCTTCTTCATCTTTCGGATTCACGATCAGTTTCAGATAAGCAATAAAATCCTTGATCTCTTTTCGCTGATAAAAAGAAATGCCGCCATACACGCGGTAAGTAATATTCAGTCTGCGCAATGATTCTTCAAATGCGCGCGACTGTGCATTGGTTCGGTATAAAATCGCGAAATCGCTGTTGTGAAAATGATGGCGCATTTTCTGTTCGTTGATGGCATCTGCAACAAAACGTCCTTCTTCGTTATCGCTTGGTGTTTTTACGACTTTGATTTTATCACCGCCATTATTTTCTGTCCAGATGGTTTTCGGTAATTGTTTTTTGTTGTTGACAATAATTTCATTGGCAGCGTTGACAATCACTTTCGTACTTCTGTAATTCTGTTCTAGTTTGAAAACTTTGAGATCGGGATAATCTTTTTCGAAGTTGAGAATGTTCTGAATGTTTGCTCCGCGGAATGAATAAATACTCTGTGCATCATCACCCACCACACAAATATTCTGATGCGCATCAGCCAATCTTCGTACAATCATGTATTGCGTGTAATTGGTGTCCTGATACTCGTCAATCAAAACATATTTGAATTTGTGTTGGTATTTGTAAAGCGTTTCGGGATGCTTGTCAAACAACTCATAAGTTTTTACGAGCAGATCGTCAAAATCCATTGCTCCGCTCATAAAACATTTGCGGTTATACATTTCGTATACCATTCCGAGTTTCGCTCTTCCGTTGGATGCGTCCTCGTTCATGAGTATAGGATCGTTCAGATATTCGTGAGGAGAGATCAAAGAATTTTTAGCAGAAGAAATTTTATTGTGAACGAAATTGGCTTTGTATAATTTGTCATTAAGCTGTTGTTCTTCTACAATTTGTTTGATCACATTTCGCGAATCCTGCGTATCATAAATCGTAAAGTTGGAAGGATAGCCGATCTTGTCCGCTTCATAGCGGAGAATGCGCGCAAACACCGCGTGAAATGTTCCCATCCACAAACTGCGTGCTTCGATTCCGGCAATTTTTTCAATGCGTTCGCGCATGGAGGCTGCTGCTTTATTTGTAAAAGTGAGTGCGAGAATATTAAACGGATCAGCAATTCCTGCTTTGATGAGATGTGCAATCCGATAAGTTAACACACGCGTTTTTCCTGAACCCGGTCCTGCAACAATCATCACGGGTCCTTCAGTTTGAACCACTGCTTCACGCTGCACCTCATTCAATTCATCTAAATACGAAAACTCCATGCGGTAAAACTAAATCATCGAATATCGAATCGTAGACGAATTATCGAATAGTAACGCAATCGCTGTACACACTTCTTATTCGATGATTCGATTTTCTTTATTAGATATTCGATGATGTAATTCTTTGCGTACTTTGCGGGAAATGAAAAACAAAATCACAGAACTTTTTGAAATTGATTATCCCATCATCCAGGCGGGCATGATTTGGTGTGCGGGATGGGAATTGGCGAGTGCCGTTGCTAATGCCGGAGGATTAGGTTTGATCGGCAGCGGTTCCATGTATCCTGAAATTCTTCGCGAACATATCCGCAAATGCAAAGCCGCAACTACAAAACCATTCGGAGTGAATGTACCGCTGATGTATCCTGATATTGAAAAGCACATGAACATTATTGTTGAAGAAGGAGTGAAAATTGTTTTCACTTCTGCAGGCAATCCGAAAACGTGGACACCGTTTTTAAAAGAACGCGGAATTAAAGTGGTGCATGTTGTCAGCAGCTCGAAGTTTGCGAAGAAAGCAGAAGATGCCGGATGCGATGCAATTGTTGCAGAAGGTTTTGAAGCGGGTGGACATAATGGTCGCGAGGAAACAACCACCATGGTTTTAATTCCGCTAGTGAGAAAAGCAACTTCACTTCCTTTGATTGCAGCAGGAGGAATTGCAAGCGGTGCTTCGATGTTGGCAGCAATGGCATTGGGTGCAGATGGAGTTCAGATCGGAACTCGCTTCGCGATGAGCAAAGAATCTTCGGGTCATGAAAATTTCAAACAGCTTTTGATTAACTCACATGAAGGAGATACGGTGGTTTCATTGAAAAAAGTAATGCCCGTGCGCATGATTAAAAACAAATTTTACGAAGAAGTAAAAGCTGCCGAAGACCGCGGAGCAACGAAAGAAGAGCTGGAACAAATTCTTGGCCGCGCACGCTCCAAGCGCGGAATGTTTGAAGGAAAACTGGATGAAGGAGAATTGGAAATCGGGCAAGTGAGTGCGCAGATCAGAGAAATAAAATCTGCAGGGGAAATTGTGAAGGAGATTTGGGAGGAGTTTGAAGAAACGAAAAAGAGATTAACGTCTCCAACTTAAATTCGGTCAAGAATTCATATTCGCTACCCCTCTTTCTGTTTTCGCGCAAGAAAATTGAAATCCAATCGTAGCCCGAAAGAATAAGGAAGATCATCAATTTGCTGTAGAGTGCATGGCCATGAATAATAGGCATCTATCGGCATGTAATATTCCCAAGACTTAATCAAGTTATTCTTATTTCCGAAGAGTCTGCCCGTTTTGTGCCAGCTAATTAAAGAATAGCGAAACCAGGGGGAAAGGGATAATTGAATGCGATTGCTTAACGGTAAAGTGAATGAGCTGCTAATGTAAAATCCTATCTTATGAAATTTCAAAGACTCACCAAATTCAACTATTGAATCAATCACAATTTGTTTAACAGGAATAGCATGTCCATGAGACCAAAATTCCATTTTGTTCTCAGACAATTGTATAGACCATAATAATCCAGTCGCGAATCGTAATTTCTTTTCCCTCTTTTCCTTTGTGTTTAACGGAATTTGGTAAGTTAATCCGACAGGAACATCCAAATAGTGGAAGTGCGTAGTTGTTTTTAAAGAAGGATAAAAAAGTGGATACGCATCATTGTAGCAAACCAACATATTGTCATGCTTCCGTCCTTTGTCCGAATAATAAATTCCCATCTGAACACCCCAGTGCCTGCGAAAAATAAAATCAAACATTATCCCCGCAGAATAAGAAATCCTCGGACTTTCAATCGAATCAAAAATCTCTACGAGTTCCTCAGAGTAATTGATACCGTCATCCGAAGTTTCATGCTTTAGCCTTCTGTAAGAATGATCTATGGATAACGAGGGTGATATGAACAACTCATTGCGATAATAATGTTGCATGCGTTCTTTCTTTTTCAATGAATCCTCCTTTGATGAAACCTCCGCAATGCAAAATACAGAAACCGTCAAAAAAAGAAATGTAAAAACTGCTTTGAACATGTTGCTAATTTACAACCCAATATCAGAATACAGATAAACCAAGAAGTTTTATTTTCATTTCATCATGCTCACCAATCCCCAACTCGAACTTGCTTACGAATTTGTTCAGCACACGAACAAAAATGTTTTTCTCACCGGAAAAGCGGGAACGGGTAAAACCACTTTCTTACATAATCTGAAAAAAACTTCAGTGAAAAGAATGGTTGTTGTGGCACCAACGGGTGTTGCAGCAATCAATGCGGGAGGAGTTACGATTCACTCGTTTTTTCAGTTGGCGTTTGGTCCGCATATTCCTGGTGGCCCAGCTTCCTCTGCGGGTGAAGCTGCTAATACCGGCTTCAACAAAAAATTCAGCGGTGACAAAATCAAACTCATCCGCAGTCTGGATTTGCTGGTGATTGATGAGATCAGCATGGTGCGTGCAGATATTCTCGATGCGATTGATGAAGTGCTGAGGCGCTATCGTTATTCATCCAAACCGTTTGGCGGTTTGCAATTGCTGATGATCGGTGATCTGCATCAGCTTGCACCGATTGTGAAGGATGATGAATGGCAGGTTCTCAAACCGTATTACGATACGATTTATTGTTTCAGCAGTAATGCGTTGAAACAAACCGACCCTGTTGCAGTAGAGTTGAAACAAATTTTCCGGCAGAGTGATGAATATTTTATCAGCTTGCTTAATCGTGTGCGGGAGAATCAATTGGATTTTCATACGCTTCAGGAAATCAATCAGCGATATATTCCTGGATTTAAACCTGATGACGATGAAGGATACATCACACTCACCACACACAATAATTCTGCGCAACGAACCAATCAATCAAAACTTGAAGCGCTGAAAACAAAGTCACAGTTTTTTACTGCGGAAGTCGAAGGAGATTTTCCCGAATCATCTTACCCGACTGAATTCAAACTGGAATTGAAGGAAGGTGCGCAGGTGATGTTTGTGAAAAATGACCCTTCGCGTTCCAAACTTTTCTTCAATGGAAAAATCGGAAAGGTGGTTCGTTTTGGTGAGGATGTGATTTATGTAAAATGCCCCGGTGATGAAAGAGAAATTGCGGTTACTCCACTCGAATGGGCTAACACACGCTACTCCCTCAACACAAACAAAGAAGTTCAGGAAAATGTGATTGGCAAGTTCACTCAGTTTCCGTTAAGGCTCGCATGGGCGATCACGATTCATAAAAGTCAAGGATTGACTTTTGAGAAAGCAATCATTGATGCAAGCGCATCGTTCGCTCACGGACAAGTTTATGTGGCCCTCAGCCGTTGCAAAACTTTTGAAGGAATGGTTTTGAGTTCGCGCATCAGCAACGAAAGTGTGATCACCGATGAGATGGTGGCGCAGCATACGAAGGAAATCAACGCTAATGTTCCCGGAGAAGAATATTTAAAGCAGGCGAAGAAAAATTTTCAGCAAGGTTTGCTGAATGAGCTTTTCGATTTCACGTTGGTGAGAAAAAGATTTTTCTATCTCAAAAAAGTGCTGGAAGAAAACAGCAAGAGTCTCGAAGCAGGTGCGTTGGAAGTATTGAAGAGCATGATAGAGCCAGCCAAAAACGAAATTCAGGAGGTGGAAGAGAAATTCAGATCACAACTTCTGCAATTTATTGAGGAGGAAATTTTACCGGAAGAAAATCTGCCATTGCAGGAGCGTGTGAAAAAAGCAAGTGAGTACTTTGCAGATAAGTTGAATGCGGTTTTATATGAACCATCAAAAAACCTCAGCATTGAAAGCGACAATCAAGGAGTTAAAAAGCAAGCGATGGAATCACTGGGAAAATTGCAGTTAGAATTGTTTTCAAAAATTGCTTGCCTGAGAAGCCTCACTCCCGGCCCTCCGCCAACTGGCGGAGAGAGGGGGGAAAGAACTCCCGGTGGTTTTAATGCGATTAAATATTTACAAGCAAAAGCAAATGCGGAAAATGATTTTGTTGCAGACATCAAATCAAGTGTGAAAACAAAATCTGATGCTCCGGCACAAATCAACCATCCGAAATTGTATCAGCAGATTAAACGTTGGAGAGATGAACTCGCGGACAAAATGAACATCCCGATTTACAGAGTCGTTCCTTCACGAACCATGGTGTTGTTGGCGAATCATTTGCCGACCTCGCAAAATGAATTGCGCACGATCAAAGGAATCGGAAGCGCCAAAATGAATCAGTATGGAGAAACACTTTTAAAAATGATTGTTGCATTCTGCCACGAAAATCAAATCAATAAAAAATCCGTGGACACGAAAATTAAATTTGAGGAAAAGGATGACAAACCAAAACTCAAAATTGACACGAAGAAGGTCTCTTATGATTTGTATAAATCCGGGAAATCAATTCAAGAAATTGCAACAGAAAGAGGATTCGCAATTCAAACCATCGAAGGGCATTTGTTTCATTACGTTGAAACGGGCGATCTGCCGGTCAAAGATTTTATTTCAGAAGAAAAATTGAACAAGATCGTTTCTCATCTCAAACAAAAAGATTCAATCGTCACTTTATCAGAAGTAAAGAATGAATTGGGTGAAAATTATTCTTACTCAGAAATCAGACTTGCGATGAAACACGCGGGTTTGGAAAAAACAAAAATTGAGTAACTGTTTTTTTCTAAGTATTGCGGTTGGCGAGATGCCAACCGCCAATCAAAACAAAAATTGATTAGTAGGAATCTTTAAAACCCTCTAAGCAAACGAGCCTGTTTGTCAGGCTGAGCTTGTCGAAGCCTTAAGAGACAAGCAGTTTTACTCGCATTCAACCTTCGACAAGCTCAGGCTGACAGGGTTTTTAGAGACGCCCTCGCGTTTTACTTTTCAAAATGAAACACCGGATTAATATTCTTCACCGAGTTTACGGTCACTCCCAAATCCTGAATAAATCCGTCAGTCAGTTTATAAACCCATCCGTGTATATGCGGAAATTCAGAGTTCGCCCATTCATCCTGAATAAATGAAACCTTGGTGAGATTGTAAACCTGTTCAATCACATTCAACTCCACCAATCTTCCCGCACGTTTTTCTTCTGAGGAAATTTTGCCCAACTCATCCGCATGAATGCGATACACATCTTTGATATGCGTCAACCAGTTATCAATAAAACCGAAATTCTTTTTGCTCATGGCGGCTAAAATTCCACCGCAACCATAATGACCGCAAACGATGATATGCTTCACACGCAAAACCTTCACCGCGTAGTACACCACACTCAGCATATTCGCATCCGTATGAATCACTAAGTTGGCGATGTTGCGGTGAACGAAAATGCTGCCCGGCATCGTGCCCGTAATTTCTGTGGCAGGCACACGGCTGTCCGAGCAACCGATCCAGAGAAACTCCGGGGTTTGCCCCTTCGAAATAGAATCAAAAAAATCAGGATGCGTTTCGTTCGTGCGCTTCACCCAGTCGCGGTTGCCTTGCAAAAGTTCTTGAATCAAATCCATAACGTATTTATTAGCGCGGTAAAATTATTGTATAGTAGTTTGTGTGGTCATTGGTTGCGGAGCGCTTCCGCAGGCTTGGTCCGTTGCTCAGGAAGTTTACGGAACGGCTCGGCAAACCTGGTCTACTCCTCCGTAAGTTTACGGAGTGATTCCGCAAGTTTGGTCCGTTTCTCCGCAAGCTTACGGAGAGGTTCTTCAAGCTTGGTCCGTGGCTCCGGAAGCTTACGGAACAACTCCGTAAACCAATGAAAACGCATAAAATCATTTAATCCGCGGTTGGCGTCCCCCCCCAACCACTTCAAAATTATTTCTTCACCACCTCAACCAATTGTTCCTTTTCTCCTGAGTTCAATTTCAAAAAGTAAACACCCGTTGCGAGATCATTCATTTTCAATTGCAGTGTGTTTACGTTTCCGGCAATTACCTGGTGCAGTTCATTTCGGATCATTTGACCGAGCGAATTAAAAAGCTGCATATTTATTTCATCGTCCTCAGCAATCAAAGTGATGTAAAGATTTTCATCCACCGGATTCGGATAGACCACCGCAAAATCATTTTGTTGAATCGGTTCAATTCCGTTTCCGTTGCCTGTAATCACCGTTGCCTGCACGGTGTAATAACATCCGCTTGCATCGGTAACAATGATCACATAAGTTCCTCCTGCGAGGTTATCAAAAATATTTGACGACTGATAAATTGTTCCGTCAATAGAAAATAAATAAGGAGCTGTTCCACCTGTAGAAGTTACTGTGATGCTACCATCTTCTGCACCCGGATAAGTTTCATCTGTGGTTGTGGTAGAAACATTCAGCGCACAACCCGGAATGCAAAAACTGTTGTTCTCCTGGTATCCGAAATAAGGATTTATCGTTTGCGCAAGAATGGAATCATTAGCGTCCAAAGTAATTGTGTATCCCCCAGGCGAATAAATTCCATCTCCATACTGATCGTAAATAATAAACTGATAACAACCCGGAATCAAACAAACATCGGTGATGATCAGCGAATTTGGATTCTGATATGACCCGCCTGATGCAACCACATTATTTGATGCATCATACAGTTCCCAGGTGGTTTCATATGGATAATAATCCGTAGTGATATTGATGTTAATTCCACCACCAAGTGTATTTGCCATCAGGGTGGTTGAAAGCGTGTTATCAGCTGGAAACTGATCGGCATTTCCATTGATCTCTGTAGCATTCACATAAAGTAAATTTTGCCCGTTCATGATATTGCTTACGGGCAGCGCAACGGTGAACAGAGTGTTCTGATTAGCACTGCCGTTCCATGTATAAGTTTGAATATTTCCAACATTCAATTGATATTCAATATCGAGAGAAGTGATCGTTGCCGTTCCCTGATTGAAAATGCTTATCGGAATATTTGCTGCAGCAGCGCAATACATCTGGTTGCTGGTGATACTGATTACATCCACATCATACATCGGAATATTCCGAATGACAGCGTGAATAGTATCGTTGAAATGGGCAGTATCTGTTGCAAGCGCTGTAAAAATTTCAAGATCATAATACTCTCCGATTGTTGACATATCTACAGTGCTTCCAAACGTGTGCGTGTACGTTCCACCGGATGCAAGATTGGTATTTACATTCTCCATAACCACCGGTCCGTTTTCAAAACGATAGCTGATATCAAAATTGGTTTGCGGATCAAAGCCGAAATTGGTCACGTTCACGATGATCTGTTCCGTTGAAGTAAGATTGGATTGCGAGATTGGATTTATAATCATTGTTGGTCCGATATCATTCGTATCGCTGCTGATAAAAAATGAAGCGATGCGCGTTCTCCATGCATCTCCAAGAGGGCTGTTGAAATATTCTCCGGTGAACCAAAATGTTTTGTTGTCAACCGGATCAACGGTCATGGCGGAATAATCACCCATTCTTCCGTAAGCATTCGGTTGAGTGCTCACGCCAATGGTGGTTTCCTGAATCGTCATTTGTCCGAGCGGATCACCTGCTCTTCTTCCGGTAATTCTTAAATCAGGCATTTGAGTTCCACTGCTGACAGTATATCCGAGCGCAATATTTCCGTATCCATCCTGTGCGATATTCGCGTGGATTCGGTGATCATTATCGGGCGCATAAGTTCCTTCCTGATGAACAAGCCATGCGCCACCGCCTACCCGCCTGATTTCATACCAGCGGATTCCTGAAAGATCGCTTCCGTTCACGTCCGCCATGTGGCAGCAAACAATACTTTCATAAGCACCGAAATTTCTATAATGAACGCGATACATCAACACATCATCAAGCGCGGAGAGATAAGAGCCGCCCGGCTGCGGTGTGCAACTATACCATCCGCCTGAACAAACCACGGCATCAAAAGGTGAAACAGGAATATCAACGGGTTGATTTAAAACTGAATTTCCGGGAGTTGTCCAATCCAAATGAATCGTCCACATCTGCAAACGATCAGGTCCTTGTCCATAAGCATCGTCTTCCAATCTCAACAACATCGGTTCGGAATTTACCGGTGGAGAATTATTTCCCATCCAGTCAACTCCGCTCAACGCCTGAATATCTACGGCACCAAATGAAGGAACAGTAAATCGCAGAACGGTCACACTCGGTGAGCCGATCAGCATGGCTTGTCTGTCCCATACATAAACAGGAGAAACTCCATTCCAACCTGCTTCGTTGGTACAAGCCATATATGCATTTTCCCACATGGAATATTTCGGATAATCCGGTAATCCCGGTGCCATATACTGATATGAATACCAACTTCCCATCGGATCATTGGTTGCAGAAACTGCAACGAGCATGGAAGTAAAATCAATGGAGAGTTCAGTGATCAGCCAGCGGTCAGCATCCTGATCATATAAAACAATCGGATCACCCAAACCGCTTTGACCAAACTGTGTCCACATCGTATTTGTACTTGTTGGTCCGTAAACAATATTTCCGGTTTTATCAAAAATTACGAACTGCGAACCGTTCGATGAATTAGTCATTTGGATATAGTGATTGGTTCCGATATCGCCTGACGGATCGGGAGGATAAATTCCCGTTGAATCCAATCCGTCAAATTCATTCTGCATGAAGAAAGTATTATTTCCTCCTCTGCTGTCAGAAAAAGTTTTTTGCCAAACGGGATCTTCGCCATGCGGAAGAGGATTTGCAATCACCGCCTGCCCTTTGTGTCCGAAATTGTCATGTTCCTTTTCTTCCTCTGACAATACTATGTTGTCTATCAACGGAGCAATCTCCGAAAGAGGCTGAGAAATGCCGAGCAAATGAGCGGTGAA
>Ga0247727_10015344_pt1 | contig 12581 bp, 10 predicted proteins | sample WisWelCaveWW1625_FD_202498 | JGI IMG/M metagenome (GOLD analysis project Ga0247727, IMG submission 202498) | Biofilm microbial communities from Wishing Well Cave, Virginia, United States - WW16-25 | ecosystem: Environmental > Aquatic > Deep subsurface > Groundwater > Cave microbial mat | place... | reverse complement strand
CTTTCACTACCTTACACCTACGGTTCACTCGAAGTGGCGTCGCGTCCAGATGATCGTTCAAAATAGTGCGATGGCTCAATCGAATGAGCGCCCAGGCCGGACAACTTTTATCAGTCCGGCTTTTTGATTGATCTCCAAGAAGTGGCAACTCCGAATCGTCATTGCGGCGTTCAATGTATCCCAGCATGCAAAAAAAACAGTTCATCCCGGAATCGGAAAGGAGAGGCCGTCAATGGTTCCCCCGTTGTGCCTATTTCCCCAACAACTCGTGTTTCGGCAACCGTCCATGGTGGATCAGGCCGAACTTGCCCCGACGGATCTCCCACAACCAGACATAGTTACCGCTGGAAACCGACAGGACCGGGCATGTATTTATCGCTCGAGCCCTTCTTGCCGAGTCTTGTTCAGCCGTTGTCGACAACGCGTGCAAGCCGTGAGCCAGCGCTTCGTCGGAATCCGCGAGATACTCCCTTGGATTCCATCTATATCAGCAGTGGATTCGCGGGACACCGGCCGTGACAGGCGTACTTCTGCCTCATGGAGTCGAGATGAAGATATCTCCGATGGAATTTGTATCGTTAGGGACTAGATCAGAGGCTCCAGAATCAAATGCAACGAAACGACCATCCGGCGAAATAGACCCACCTGCACTGCCATTGTTCCCTGCAAACCCATCGCGCCTGCGACTGATGAGAATGGTTCGGCCAGCCGATCTGTCGTGGACGAAAACATCCTGGCTGGCATTGAAGTCAGTTGGCACCAGATTCTGAGCCTCAGAATAAAACACAACGAATCTGCCATCTCTTGAGATACTCGGCCAGAAGCTGTTCCCCAAAGCTTCTGCACCCGAAACACCAACGCTGACTCGCTCGGTGCGGAGCAAGAGAAGGTCTCGTACAAAAATGTCCTGGAAGCCGTTCGTATCCCCAACAACAAGGTTTGTGGAGTAGGAAGCAAATGTTACATGTCTTCCATCTCCTGAAATCGTACCTAGCCCACTGGCGCCCTGATTGGCTTCAGCCCCGGAATTGCCGAGGCTCACGCGTTGAGTGAATCCGGTAAGCATGTCATGCACGAACACATCATCCAATGCGTTGCTATCACCCGACACCAGATTGGAGGCAGCGGAGGAAAAGGCGATCAAAGTTCCATCTTCCGAAATCGACGGGGAAATGCTGGTTCCATTGGCCTCTGTCCCGGCGTTTGCCACACTGATGCGGGTTGTCTGGCCAAGTTGTCGGTCGCGAAGAAAAATATCAGAAACCCCGTTGGTGTCCCCGGGAACAAGATCAGGCTGATCAGAGACGAAAGCCACGAAGCGACCGTCGTTGGAGAGTGCGGGGGGATAGAACGATGTAAATGCGGTAGCGCTTCCCTGTGTTCCGCCGGTTGCTACGCTGACACGCTCCGTCTGCCCGGTCACGAGATCATGGACAAAGTAGTCGAGATAGGCGTTGGTGTCGTTGAGTACGAGATTAGTGGCATCGGACCAAAAGGCAACGTATCTCCCATCACCAGAAATAGAAGCTCCTTGGCTGTTCCCGTTACCTTCTGTGCCATCACTTGCCACGCTTACTCGCCGAATCTTCCCGGTCACTCGGTCATGAACGAACACATCAATGAATCCGTTCGTGTCGCTCGGCACTAAATCTGAGGCAGCAGAACAGAAGGTGACGTACCGTCCGTCACCAGAAAGAGCGAAAGGGTAGACGAAGCTGAACGTTCCAAACGGACCGGTGGCCTGTGATCCGTCCGATGCCAGGCTGACCCTTCGGACCGTAGGCTGTGAGAGGTATTGCATGGCTGTTTCGGCGTTGATCCGACGCCAAGAATGCTGTGTGACGTCAGGTGGGGGATACGTTACCAAAATGGTATCCGCGGATTCCCGAAGGATGTAGGCGATTTCCCACGGCGAAAGGCTCGGATCAATTTGGCGGAGGAGTGCAGCCAAGCCAGAGACGAACGGCGCAGCAAGAGATGTACCGTTGTCGTAGTTGTAAGGTTGCGCGTAGGTAGGGGTTGTTGAATAGATCAGGGTTCCTGGAGCTGCGACCCAAAGCGCATTGGGATTGTCCGAGTAGTTTGACGCTTTACCACCCGACCAAATCGAGCGGGCATCAGATTGGTCAGTAGCGCCGACTGAAAGCACACCGGGTATTGCCGCGGGGTAAAAAGTATCAGCCAGCTCATTCTTATTTCCCGCTGCGGCCACTACGACAATCCCTTGTTGCAAGGCTTGGTTGATTGCTTTGTACTCGGGAAGTTGGCTGAGTGGAGTGGAAGTTTTAGCGCCAAGGCTGAGATTGATAACGCTAACACGCGCTGTTGTTGCCCAGGCTATTGAGGCGGTCAGTTTGTAGCCTTGGCTGATGATCTGTGTATTGAAGGCGTTGCCCCACTTCGAGTCGAAAAGTTTTATCGGAAAGACCTTTGCGGTGGGTGCAACCCCACTGATACCCTGACTATTTATTTTTGCTGCAATGACACCTGTTACTTTGGTTCCGTGCTCAGGCGAAACAGCCGAAGGGTTGGAGGGAAGCAAGTCGGGAGAAACATCGCCATCGTTATCACCGAAGTCCCAGGTTGGCACACCGTTGTACTCAGACAACAAGGTGCCAACCAAATCTGGGTGACCTAAATCGAATCCCGTATCGATCACGGCTACTACAACGTCGCCCAGATTCCACCCGCGAGTCCGCATTAAATCCCATGCCTGGGGCATGCGGATCTGCTCAAAGCCCCACTTTTCAGCGGAGCTAAGCAACCCAACCTGTTCAATGTCGGTAGTAGCCGGAAATACAGCGGATCCTGTGTAGATAAGATCGGGACTGGCGGTGGCGACGTTGGGATTCAGGCGTAGGCCATCTACAATCGCAGTGATTTCTGCCCCTGTTTTAGGTGTAGTGAACTTTATCCAAATTCCTATACCGGGAATACTCGCAGTCAAAATGCCGCCAGTTCCGGCCACAATGCCATCAATCGTTGGTTGAGTAACTCCTGGGACAAAGCCTACGGAAACCAGCTCAGAAGATACTTGTTCTCCTGATGGCAGCACCGTGATGTTGTTGGGATCGGTAGTAGTTAGTAGCCAGCCAGCGTCAGCGGGTGTTAACGCCGCCGATGGGCCACTTCCACCGGAACCCCCACATGCAGGAATAATGCCAATGAGCAAGCCAACCAACAGAATCCGAATGGTAAGTGGTTCTTTCGATGAGGCTCGCTTCATGGTCGTCCCTTTTCACATATGAGCAAATCAATTACTCTAAGAATGTATGAAAATATGGCTGAAAATTGCCGCCGCCCTTCTTGTCACTCTCGGAATATCCGGCTGGTACATATTTAGGATTCTCACGACGGTTGACCTTCCTATCATCTTCAAAGAAGGAGTCAGCTACGAGCAAGCCCGAGCGGTCATCGAGTCGTATGGCTTGCAGGTCACAGAACCCAGGTCGTACACATCACAAGAAGGATTCAACGGCGGCCACGAACTCACAATCACCATCCCCGCGAAGAGCACCGAAGAGTGGATTGGTAAGTTGACTGAAAGTCCCGATGTCCTGTACGTGCCATACTATCTTCCGCAATAACCATCTCGAGAAACCTCTTCCAGGCTCCTTTTCAAGACTGGACAAACCATCTATTCTGAAAGTAGATGAAGAATAAGTGGCTGATCGTTGCCCTAGTCATCATAGCTTTCATTGGAATGGCAGGCTGGCTTGTCATACGTAAGTTGGCCACCTTTGAGGTGACCGTATTCTTTGAGCCAGGCGTTACCTACGAACGTGCCCGAGAGGTTCTCAAATCGTACGGGTTGCAAGTGAAGGAACATAGGAACTACACCTCCCAGGAAGAATTCGCAGCCAACCACATCCTTACCACCGACCTCCCCATCCCTATTAGTAACCCCTCTCCGGAGATTGATAGATGGAGGCAGCGGCTGGAACAGGATACTGACATCCATTACATCCTATCCCTGCCACTTCCCACCGCCTCCTAGCAGAAGTCAATCCAGAGTCATTCCGGAAACAATCATAGACCCGAAGGAGTCCCGAGAGATAATTGGTCGTGAGGGCACGTTGAACTACGATGCCCCGGTCGCACGCCGGACCTTCGTTGCTGGATTCAACTGCCCTCACGACCTTGCAACGAACAACGCACGTTTTGAGTAAGCAAACCCCTCTCCTGTTCGTGCCAAGTCATTTCTTTTCCTTGAGTCGGAACCGCCCGCTGCTGACGTGCGTGTTGGTCTTGCACGAATAGCAACTAATCGCGCTAAAGCTCTGACCACACTGCTTGCACGTAGCAGTGTACGCGGTCAATTCGAAATCACAGGCCGCTCGACAATTTGGGCAGACATCAATAATCAGCAGGGTTCCATCCCGCGCACATTGGCCGACTATGCTGCCAGGCGGCGCATCATTGATCGTCTTTGGCCCGCCCAACCGTTGCATACACTGTGCGCCAGTGCAGACCGTCAGGCAGAGCAAGCCCAGCAAGATCAAGCGCATTAACCCCTCCTTACAGAATCAGAGCGACCAACTTCCTACATGAAATGCGTCTGAGTCCCACCCTTCCGGCTCCTAAGCGCCAGATTCTAGCCTAGATGATGTTCCCTCATCAAGCCATTTGATGATGTTTTGTCATCAGGAATGCGGGCCTTGATAATCCGGCGGTGGAAAAGTCAATTTTCACGCCGTATGGCCCGATCCTGTCCAAGCGACTCCGGGAGCTTCGAAAGGCTGCTCGTTTAACTCAACGGCAGTTGGCGAAGAAGTGGGGAGTTGAGCAAGCTATCATCGTCCGGCTGGAGCAGGGACAACGACGCCTCGACGTCATCGAGTTCTATTTGCTGTGCAAGGTATTGCGGATCGATCCGATCAAGGTTTCGGCCCAGCTATTCCGACAGTGCCAGGCGTTGGACAAAGGTAAGCGGTCGAGGCGGCGGTAGCCAGGCGTTCATATCGACCCGAAGAGCTGTTGTGGGTAAGAGCGCCTTGACATATTTGATGCATGTTCAATAATATTATATGTATAGGTTGCACCTTGAAGTGGCTGGTGGTAAGTCGTTTGTTGAACCTCATGGGCAAGTGGAGGTGTAGTGTAGATAACTTCCGCGATTTGTACGTTTTTCCTTGACAACCGCCCGCTCGTTGATATAATCCCGCGATTCATAAGTGGGAGTTGGAGGAGAGGGAGCCGCGATGCCAAGGCGAAAGCACGTTCAAGGGCGGGGGCATCTAGCCCAAGCGGTGCCTTCCTAGGCGTTGGGCGCATTGAAGTGAATTTTGTGATGTACCATGCTCAGAAATTTTGGGGGGCGGTGCTGGAAGGTGAGGGTCCATGGTGTCCCGCCTTTCCAGCACCGCCCTTGGTCTTGCCAGGATTGAATACTGAGAAAACTGGCAGGATGCCAGGACTACTGGCCCTAGCCCCTTCCCAATTTCCTTCCAACCCCGACCGCTAGCCACTCTTACGTTTGCCGATCACTCGTTGGTTCAACCTCAATTTACAATTCCTTGCTCTTTCGTGAACTCACCCACAAGACCCTAAAAAAACCGGGGTCTTTTCGCTTTTAACTACTTCTTCCCGGCTATCCGTTTGATGGATTGCCAGATCGTCTGAGCGACGGATCTTTTGCGTTCCTCTTTTTCAGTCTCGCTCATCGGACGAAAGGTCGTCTTGACCTTGTACCCCTTGACCGTTTTTTCCTCGCTCGCCGATCCCGCTGCCATCTCTTCGAGGAAACTGATTAACTCTTCCGGCGTCAGGAAGCGAACCCGGAGAAAATCGGCTTCAGGGAGCCGTTCTCGAGCCAGGTCTTGCGTCTTCGTGAGGACGTGCCGTTCTGGTGAGATCAAAAGAATGGCCGGGTAGCCCACCCGCAGACACTTCTCCAAATTCCCAATTTCCTGCTCGGGCGTAGAGGTGATGGAGACTTCGCAAGCAATGAGTGGCTGTCCTTCTTTCTCCAAGGACACATCAACACTCCCTCCCTCGACCTGTTTCTCGATGGTCGCCTTAAAGCCTTTGTCCTCTGCATACCGCTTGATGAGGTGCTGAAGGTACTTGTGCTGTGGTCCTCCCTTACCCATGAGTTGGGGACTGACTGACTTCGGACGTTCCGCCCGTTTCGATCTTGTCTCAGCCGGGGCAACCGCTGGCTCTTCAGGTGTTTCATGAATAGGAACCGGCTTGGGGGCGGATAGTTTCTCAGGCTTGGCTCGCTCAGCCGACTTTGCGGCTGGCATTTCTTGATCGCCGTCCTGCGGAAGGTATTTCTTTGCGAGTTCCGCCTCGATTTGTGCTCTTGGCGTCCCATACTGCGTGCGGGAGTTGGCGACGATCCTTGCCCAATTCCTTTTGGCGTCTTCAGTTTTCACTTCGGGTAAAGGCTGCGTCTCCAGAAGGAAGTCGTATTCAGCTCGCTCCACGCGACAGACAGCCTTTCCAAGCCCTAAGTTTTGCAAGTCCTTCGCGGCGAACGAGGAGAAACCCTCCGCCATTTTCTTGGCGTCGTAGTCACCGAGGCGGAAGCAGACCCGTGTGTACGGGTTGGCGAGAACCGCGCTGGCAACGCTCGAGTCTTCTCCCAGGAGTTGGCGCAACTCTTGATGGGCGAGGATGAGTCCGATGCCAAACTTCCGGCCTCCGGAGAGGAGCGAAACCAGCGATGGTGTGAGGAAACAGTGGAACTCGTCAATTGTAAGGAAGAAAGGGCGGCGCTGCGATTCGGGAATACTTTGCCTGCCAAGTGCGCTCTGTTGGAACTTGGAAACCAATAGGCTCCCCAGGAGATAGGCGTTTTCCTCTCCGATGGCTCCTTGCGCGAGCTTGGCGAGGAAGATCTTCCCCTCGTTCATCACCCTGCCGAAGACGAGGTTGTTGTTCTTCTGCGCGACCAGATACCGGACCAGCTTCGGGCGGATGAACGTATCCAGCCGAGTCATGAGCGGGGCCAGCGACTTGCCAGGCAAGAGCGGGAACTCTCGTTGCCAGTAGTAGACGACTTCAGGATCACGGACGGTTTTCAGGAAGGCGCTGCGGAACTGTCCCTCCAGCAGGAACCGGCGCAGATCAAGTAGCGTGCCACCTTCGGTGCTCTCCAAGAAGGCGAGAATGGCGTTAGCCAAGACCGAGTTCATCTGGTCGCCCCAGCTTGTCGAGAGGCGACGGAAGACAGCCACCAGATCCGACGCCAGAAGATTCTTCTCCGCTTCGGAATGAGCGGAAAGGATGTTGAAGCCAATCGGACAATCAGTGTCCGACGGATCAAACAGGATTACGTCCTTGATCCGCTTTTCGGGAATCCGTTCCACGATCTGGTCCACCAGATCACCGTGTGGGTCAAGAATACCCACCCCTCTGCCTTGTTCAATGTCTTGCAAGATCATGTTGAGGAGCAGTGTTGATTTCCCTGTGCCCGAAGCCCCGATGATGTAGGTGTGCTTCGTGCGTTGTTCCGGACTCAAAGTGACGGCAATTGGTTCATCGCCTTCGCGATTGTGGCCCAAGAGAAGTTCATGCCCTTGGGTAATTGCCGGCGGCAGCTTGGCGTTCTTTTCAACCACTCGCAGCTTTGAAGATTGGACTGACGCAGACGGCAGATGGACCAGCGACACCAACTCTTCGCTATTGAGGATCATCCCGCTCCGGCGCGTGAGCCGACCCAGTAGATCCAGTTCGTGGTGCCGCTCGTCGTATTCGTCGTTGCGGAGGGGAATGAGTTCGTTGCTGGCTGGAGCACCGAGTTGCCCAAGGCAACTCCCGATCTGCTTGGCGATTCGCCACGCCCGTTCCTTCGTCTTGGCCTGGCTGCCGACACGAATGACGACTCCATAGAGGGCGCGGCTGATCTTCTGCCTGGCAAGCTCCAACACTTCCGGCGCATCGCCAAAGAAGGAGCCGCCCTCCCCATCCGAAACCGCCCGGATCACGCTTTCTGTCCACGGGTACGCCGTGCGCTGGAACAGAACTTGAAGTACGCCAATTTCTTTCTCGGCCAGTTCTGAAAGGCTGCCAATGATTCCTACCCACGGATCAGGCTCCAAGCCCTTCAAGGTTTTGAGGGGGAGCATGAATTCACGGGACAGGCCAAAGTCGACAATGGCGTTCTCCTCCCACTCGTCCCATGCCGCAACGAGACAATCCGCGTCTTTCTTGAGCCGGACGCCTGGAAAGTGAGCCCGCATTTGTTGATGAACTGTCGGTTGATCTTCTTCGCGACAGGCGAATTGGAGGTGGATTCGATCGCTGGTCCCGACCACCTCAAAGGAGAGCGGGTATGAACAGGCACTCAGATTTAGGAGGAGCTGCTCGGCTGAGTCTTTGACTACCTTCAGATCAACAGGAACCCCAACTTGAATAGCGGTGACCGGCCCTTCCTCAAATGGCATGGGGTCAGGTTCGACTTCCCACTCGGGAATTGGCTCAGTAGGAAGAGGAGCAGAGTTGCGTTGACCGAACCAGGCGGCCACAGATTCAAATGCTCGCACGAGAAGATGCGGCGTCTGACCGTCATCAACAACCGGCCTGGAGTGGGGAGTATGAAACAGAAACGGCTTGAAGGGCGGCTCGAGGACTACCGGGTCCGGCCAAGTCTGCCAGCCCCGGCCGCGCTTCTCCCAATCATAGAATTGGTTGGTAACGTGCTCGGCCGGAGAGATCAGACCGGGAGTGAGCGGTTGCGAGAATTGGCTGGGAGGACCAGCGGGGTCACGAGGGACTAGTCCGCCTTCCATGTCAGACCGTGAAGAGGAGTTTGACTCGTTGCGGACTCAACTGGCTTTTGAAGTATTGGAGCGCGTTTGAAAGTTCAGCAACGATGCCGCGCATGTCCCAGCCCTTGGGCAAGGTTTCGCGCTTGTATGAAAGGTGGAAGAGTCGCTTGTTGAGGCGTCTCCGATCTTTCGTCAGGATGGGACAGTACGTTTTAGCTAGCCTTGGGCGATCCTTGCGCCAGTTCGTAGCCGCAGCACCTTCCAGAAAATCCGGGGCTTGCACGTCATCGCCGTCATCGCTGAAGGTGAAAAGGAAGTCGTACAGGAGTCGGGCATGGAGCAGGACCAACTCTGTGCGAGCGTTGGAGTTGATGAGTTTTTGGAACGACCCGGCCGTTACCGGGAGACGATGCCAATCACTCTCAGCCGCACCTCGGAGCATTCCCCATTCGTAGCTAATGTGCTTGGCGGCTTCCGCCAGCTCCTTTTCAGTTTTTGGCATGGCTTACTTCCCAAAGAATTCGCGCATGATCGGCTTGCGCTCCGTTTCGGAGAGGGCACGAATCCCTTTGGCGTTCGTAACGGTATCCACCGCCTCAAGCACCGCGTTATGAATGGCTTTTTGGAACATCTGAGCCGTGTCCATTTGGTAGTAGGTGAGGCGAGGGCGAGGGAGAAACAGAAACGGTATGCCCACAATACTCCAGATCAAAAAGAGACGGAGACAGCCAGATTCCTGCTTAAGGGTTTGCCAGGAAGAATAGAAGTATCCCGTTCCAAAGGGAGCTGCGCAGATGTCGAAGATGAATTCGTTCTTCGTGACGCGCAGGTACTCGCGGGAAGCAGAGAATGTACCGCCCTCTCGCCCGCTCACCCGGCTCACCGATACGTTTGGAAGTTTTCGCTTCGCGATCGCGGCTTCAACGGTGGCGTAGAATTCTTGAGGAGAGGACTGGAAGTTTTCTATCAGTGTTGACCAGTGGGACAGGACGAACGGCATCTCGGGCATAGCGCAATTCCCCTAACAGTTCGCTACCCCGGTCGCGTTCAGAAACCTATATACCCGAAAGGCAATTGTGAATCAAGGAGAAGGGAATGGTCATGCCAGATGAAGCCGTGAAGTTTTAAGAGCTGCTTGATTCTTCACGCCATTGGTATCCCCGGCCCAAAGCTTGACACCGTTTATTCGCCCAGGTACGTTAAGTAGGTGAGAATTAGGAGTTGAGCTTATGAACACGACCGGGGGCAACTGAACAAGGTTCAAGGCACCACGCTCCCTACTAGGTAGGGAGCGTGGTGCCATCAATTTCCAGACACACCCTCCCCCCTCAACTCTCACGAAGGATGTCCGTGGGCCATGGAAGATTGTGTCTCTGTCCTTGCGCCTTATGTAAAAATCGGCCTTCAGAACGGGCAGCTCTTTTTGGGATTTGGATCTATACAAAGATCGTACAAGGACCCTGCAGAAATTGATTTGGTAACCCGGATCGCAGAGGCTTGGCGAACTCCACAAACACCTCAGCAAGTCATCAATCGTTTCAATCGAAGCCATCCGGCAGACCTCATTGACAGGGTTATCGCCACGTTCATAGACGGACACTACCTCATTCCATCGGGTTCTTTCGATTCCCAAAATCGTCATAGCCGGCACGAACTCTTTTTCGCCCTATCTGGCGCTGATGCCATTGCCACACAAGCACGTCTTCATCGAAAGCATGTATTGATTCTCGGATGTGGTGGCATCGGAAATATCCTGGCGCTTAGCCTCGCGACCGCAGGCATAGGTCGCCTAACCTTAGTCGATCATGATCAGATAGAGTTGTCGAACTTGACTCGTCAGATTGCCTTTAGAGAGGCCGACGTCGGTGCCTCAAAGGTCACCACTCTCCGCGAAGCGCTTCTCCAGCGCGCCAGCAACGTTGAGGTCGATGTTTTAGACCTGCGTATTTCAAACCCTAACGACCTATCCAGGCTTTCATCAGCTGATCTTTTTCTGCTCTCGGCGGACTCTCCTAGGATTGTCGATTGGACGAACGCCTATTGTGTCCGCAATAGAATCCCGTTCCTCAATGCCTGCTACATAGAAGATATTGCCGTGTGGGGACCATTTGTCATCCCGCGCAAGACTGGCTGTTGGGGATGTCATAACGTAGTCGCAAGTACCGCCGAAGCAAACACGCATATGGCGCAGTTGATGCAATCAGTGAATAGCGGCTATAGACCTCCTTCTTTCGGCCCCCTCAATTACTTAGCAGCTTCGCTTGCGACAATGGATGCAATCAAGTTTTTGGGGGAATTCGGAGAGGTTCAGTCGCTAAACAAGCGCATTGGTCTATGGACTCACAGTCTCAAATTGGAAACTCAGGATTTTTCTAGAAACCCAGAATGTCAGGTTTGTGGTGATAATAGTGATTACTTCTAAATGTATAAACACATGACATGTATATTTTGTGAAATTGTCGCAGGGTATGCGCCTTCCCATGTAGTTTGGGAAGATAGCGCTCACCTCGCCTTCTTATCAATCTTCCCCAATACCCCAGGTTTCACTGTCATCGCTACGAAACACCATTATCAAAGCTACGCATTCTCAGAATCCGACCAGGTACTTGCGAAACTTGTTATAGCCTCAAAACAGGTTGGTCTATTGTTAGATCGTGCGTTCCAAGATGTAGCACGAACTGGCTTTATCCTAGAGGGTTTCGGCGTAGATCACCTACACGCAAAACTCTTTCCAATGCATGGAACTGCTCCGATGGAAACCTGGAAGCCAATTCGGTCGAAGGTGGACAAGTTTTTTACTCACTATGAAGGGTATCTTTCCTCACACGATTATAGTCGAGCTGACGACCTAGACCTTACGGCCATCGCCGCCAAGATCCGACAAGCTCGAGACCAAGAAAAGAGCCGCTAGTCTTGTGGACACAGTCCTCATTACCGGAGCTCCAGCTTCCGGTAAGCTTACAATTGCACGATTGATAGTAGAGCGAACCGGATTTCGCTTATTTCATAACCAATTGACGGTAAATTTCGCGAGCAGCCTCTTTGATTTCAATTCGGATGACTATCGCCAGCTTGCAAAGAGACTTCGGCTGCTTGCTCTTTTCACCATCGCTCGAGCACCTTCAACTGGTCTAGTGGCGACGTTTTGTTACGGTGGCCAGCATAGTGATTATTTCGTGGATGCTGTATGTCGCGCTGCGGCTCGCACCGGCGGGCACGCCTTCTTTGTACATCTCATTTGCTCAGTACCAGCATTGGAAGAACGGCTCCGATCCCCGGAACGTCAGAATTCTGGGAAACTTACTTCAGCAGATATTCTTCATCAAGTACTCTCTTCTTGGGCTGTCAAACATCCGGTTCCCGGCCGGAGAACATGCACTATCGCCACTGATGCATTTCCTCCCAACGTAGTTGCGTCACAGATACTCGAATGGATTAGTGACGCTCGCAATGCGGATCACTCTCCTAAGTAGAAAAACCGCGATTTGAGCAGATACTTCCGAAAGAGTCTCAAGGGCAAGCGCCATGTTGCCTAAAACACGTCATGTAAACGGCGGCAAGGTCTCCGCGCTAAACGGATCTCGAGGGGATCCCTTCACCATGGGCCGAATGTAGATGCTGTGATTGGGAAGTCTCGTCAGATCAAGCTCATCGAATACCGGAGTAAAGATTCCGGAAAGAAGTCTGGCGTCTTCCACGCCAATGCGGAAGGAAATGATTGTACCCACGTTCCCAAGAATGGCGCTCCGCACTTCTCGCTCCAACTGCTCAAGGTACTGGTGAGCCAAGACCATGATGAGGTGGTACTTGCGGAGTTCCGACAGCATCGTGGCCGTGCTCAACGTGGTGAAGTTTTGAAACTCA
>Ga0247727_10015343_pt1 | contig 12581 bp, 1 predicted proteins | sample WisWelCaveWW1625_FD_202498 | JGI IMG/M metagenome (GOLD analysis project Ga0247727, IMG submission 202498) | Biofilm microbial communities from Wishing Well Cave, Virginia, United States - WW16-25 | ecosystem: Environmental > Aquatic > Deep subsurface > Groundwater > Cave microbial mat | place... | reverse complement strand
ATTTGACTTCACGGAGTGTCAAACTTCAGTTTGACAGAAGCCGACATCAAGCTGAAGCTTGACACTCCGTTTGGCTATTTGACCTTATTTGATCATCAACATCTTGCGCGTTTTGGCAAAGACCCGCGTTGCCGATTTGGCCTCGAATTGATAGAAATACACGCCGCTCGGCAGAATCAGGCCGGCGTCATCGCGGCCGTTCCAATCACGGTTGTAATAACCAATCGGCTGCGACTCGTGATTCACCAACGCCCGCACCTTTTGGCCGAGCGCGTTGAAAATTTCGAGCGTCACCGTCGCGGCCTCCGGCAACTGGTAACGAATCACCGTTGTCGGATTAAACGGATTGGGATAGTTCGCCTGCAATGCAAACTCCGTGGGCAGCGCCGTCACCTGCACTTCACCATCGACGACGGCGATCTCGGCGTTTGCGAAGCCGCTATGCTGCTTGCTCAAGCCGGATGCTTCGTCTGAGTCTTGAGTTGCGCCTAATGCCGCCGAAACCTCGACCAGCCGAATCGGCAACGACGTGCCGGCCGCGCGCTCCGCGCGCAGTTGCGCCTCGACTTCGATGAGAATGCCGGCTTCCCGAATCGCCGCGGCGGAAGTGGAAAATCCGCCGAAGCGCAATCCGCCGGTCAACACTGCGGCCTCGGATTCATCTTCCGCCGTCTCCGGCAGAATCACATAACTCAACTGGAAGTCTGCGGTCGGGATCGTTTTGCCCCAACGCATTTGGGTAATCTCGAACGCCGCGGCATTGTAGCGGAGCTCGGCGCCGAAAGCATAGAGGCCTTTTTGCAACGCGTCGCCGGCGAGACGAATTTGCCACGTGATCGTTTTCGCGCCGGGAGCGGCGACCGTGTTGGTCACGGCAATTTGGAGAGGCGCTGCAGACGATTTCGCCGGATTCGAATTTGCCCCGGGGACGGGCAGCCAATCGAGATCGACATCGCCGCGCACCACGGCGGTGAAATCCTGGCCCGTACGGTCACTGCGCAGGCTCGGATAGTCAAGACCTTCCGGCGCGCTCTTCCAGGCGTCGGGCGTGGCATTGATATCAAAATTTGCCGGAAACGTTCGCCAAGCCTCGACCGGAAATTGCGCCAGCAGGCCGAGATAATAATTGAAGATCATCGTGGCGTCGTTCGATTCAACCGCGAGGTTGCCGTCGACATCGGCCGCGAGTTTCTGCGCGCCGTTTAAAGGCGCACGCAACGCCATCAAAGCGTCGGTCGGCGTAATCGCGGCGCCGACTCCACCGCTTGGCCGGCCAACCTCCACGCGATAATTGCTGCCGGGGATGAGGTTGGCGAGCGAATAATTTCCCGAAGCGTCGGTTTTGATTTCTTGCACCGCCGCGCCGTTTTGCTTCAGCTTCACGGTCAAGTTTGCCGCCGGTCGTGAAGCGCCGGCATATAACGTTCGGCCCGCAAGCAAAAGCGCTTTGTTGATTTTGAGCATGCCGTTATCGCCCGCGAACGCCAGCGGCTTCGCGCTGGAATCCGCCGCCGTAAGCCCGTTGAAGTTGAGCAACACCGTTTGTCCAACCGCCGCATTGGGGGAGATTTTGAAGCGTAGCGTTACGAGCAAGCCGCTTTGCGTAATGCTCCGGCTGGCGGCGGCAACGAAAGCCAAACGCACGCTATCCGGCGCCGGCGCGGTAACTCCGAAACCCTGCCCTTGAATGATCGGGCCGGGAGTGAAACCCGTAAAAGTGAGAATCTTGTTCGTGGCCTTAATGGCGGCGCCAAGCGCAGCCACCGCAAGACTGTCTTGATTCAACGCCAGATAAACGGGAACGTCAACCGTTTCATTTGGCACGCCGTGCAGCGTGTCCGCAATGGCGATGAGCAGCGCGCCGGATTTGACTTGCAGCTTGACCGGCACGGTGACCACCAAGTTTTTGGGATCGTTGGATTCAACCAGAATTTGGGCGGTGTAGCTACCGGTGGTCAACGTTTTGGCGTCAACCTTGATTTTGACGTCCTGACTGGCGCCGGCGGCAATCGTGCCGCTATTTGGCGCCTCGGTTAACCAACCCGTTCCCAGAAAAAGACCGATGCCAAAAGGCAACTGGGCGACTGTGGGTTTGATAATCACCTGAACATTGCTGCCATCGAAGTTCGCGCGGAGGATTTGATTGAGCAAATTATCCGTCCAATAAAACTGTTGGGCGTCAATATCAAGTTCAAGGTCGAGCGGATTCGAATTGGCGCCAGTGTTCAAGATCTTTTCCACCTGGCTGCCATCAAGATTGGTGCGTTTGATCGTCCGGGTGAAACTATCGATGAAATAGATCTTGCCGGCAGCCACATCGAGCTTGAGGCCGCGCGGACCGTCGATGCCTGCGGCAATGATCGTTTCCACGCTGCTGCCGTCCAGATTCGCCCGGCCGATACGGTCGCTGGTTTGCTCGGTCCAATACACTTTACCGTTTTTCAAATCGAGCGCGATTCCCCACGGACCGCTCAACAGAGCCGTGCTTGATTCAGTGCGAGTTGCCGGAGCCGAAGCCAGTTCTTCATCCGGCACACCTGCGGTGACCGATACGCCGTGCCCGCCCCCGGTGACTGAGCCTGTCGAAGTCACGATGATCTTGATACCGGTGCCGTCCAAATTGGCCTGGTTGATCCCACCGGCGCCGAAGTTGGTCCAATAAATTTTTCCGGCGGCGTGATCAATGGCGAGATCAAGCGCGTCAACACCCGAGAACAGTACTTTAACGTCGCTACCGTCGAGTCGGCTTGACCGGATCGTGCCATCGCCGCGATCGGACCAATAAAGCCGCCCGCCGGTTTCGTCTGTCGCAATGCCGCGCATCGAAGCGTTGTTGGTAAAGAGCCGTTCAACCTCGCTCCCATCCAAATTACTGCGATGCAGCGTATCCGGCGTCGTCAGGGATTCCGTCCAGTAAAGTTTCCGTCCGTCGGCTGCCAGCGCTCGCGGCGATTCCTCGTCGCGAATCCTAAAATTGAGCGGGCTGCCGCCGGAGTTGGCAATGGTCATGATCGCCGTAGCCGAGTCGCCTTCTGGCACTTGAAATTCCAGCGCGGCCGGTTTGACCGAGATGATCGGCGGCGCCACCCCCTCGCCGTTGAGCTGGACCCGCAATTGCGGATTGACCGGATCATTGCTGCCGATCGTCAAAACGCCGTCGTGTTTGCCGGTTGCCGACGGCGTGAAGCTCACGGCAATGGCGTTGTTCTCGCCGGGCACCAGTGAGAAACCGGCGCTATTCACGCGATAATCCGAATTATTCAAAGCCAAATTGCTAATCGTTAAGCGATCGGTTCCGCGGTTGGAAACGATCAACGTGTCCGTTGCCGTCACGCCGACAAAAACTTTTCCATAATCGATCAACGTATCCGAAACCGCGATGATCGGCACGCCGGTCACGCGCAAATACACGGGAACTTTCAGCGTGTCGTCGTCCGGATCGTTGTTGGAAATCACCAGATTGGCCAGGTAGTCGCCGCCTTTCAAACCGGTGGCATCGAAGGTCACGATCACATCGAGCGAATCATTTGCCGGGACGGCGCCGGAATCCGGCTTGACGGAGAGCCAGGTCAGCGGCGTGAAATAATTCAGGGCATTGTTGATCACGGTTTGCAAAACGGCAAAGTCGGCCGGATTAAGCCAGTATCTGTCGTCCGGAATGGCGGTACAATAAATCAAAATCCCGTCGCCGAGTCTTTTGTCGAGCAAGATCGGGTGGCCGTCGCCGTTGACCGCCGCCACGGAAGCGCGGGGGTCGTTGAACCGAATCATATAATACTGGAGAAAGCTGTCGGTGAAATTGTAACTCGGCGGCAAACCGACGGCTAACGAGTGCGCCGGTGCGGTGACGCGCAAATGCGGCGACGCCGTCAGCACCCAACCCTCGACACCGGTGTGAGACAACAGACCGGCTTGAACGCCGCGGTAATACGTACCGGCGTTTGATCCTCCCAGAATAATAAGTTTTTTGCCGCTCTTTGCTGCATTGGCCAGGGCCTCGATACTCGCTTCCGATATGGCGCCGCCATAAATGGCGACGATCAGGGTTTTATAAGGCGCAAAATTTATTCCCGTAAAATCTTGCGTTTGCAGAAAATCGTAAGGTTTTCCCAGGTTTTTTAAAACCTGTTCCACGGAGGTGCGAACGGTCGACGTGGTCAGCAACAAAATATCCGCTGCTGGCTGCGCCACCGCCGTCGATCTTATCGGCAAAGTTTGCGCTGCGGCAAAGGAAAAATTCGCGCGACGGTTTAAATTGGTTCCGGCGGCGCCTGCAATCGCAATCTCAAATTTCAGCGCGCTCCCGCCACGGTTGCTAATTTTCAAAATCTGCGTCGCGGTTTTGCCGGTGAGCAAATCGGCGCGCAACGAATCCGGGGATACGACGATCTGCGGCGGAACGACGCCGGTTCCCTGCAAAGCGACGGTGAGAGTCGAACGCTTCGGATCGTTACTCGTGACCGTCAGGCGGCCGGAATACTCTTTCACCGCGCCGGGCGTAAAAGTGATCAACAGCAGCCTTTTTTCTCCCGGCGCCAGATTGAATTTGGTGGTGTCCACCTTAAACTCCGCCTGATCCGAAACGACGCCGCTGACCGTCAATAACGCCGTTCCCGGATTGGAAACAATGAGCGTATCCGTGGCGGTGGCGTTAATAAAAGTCTCGCCGAATTTCAGTGTGTCCGGCGTTACCGCGAGATTCGGCACGCCCGTTACATGCAAGGTCACGGGAAGCGACACTTCCGCCTTTTTCGGGTCATTCGAGGCCACGATCATTGTGGCCTTGTATTCGCCGTCGATGAGGCCCTTCGTATTCACCGAAAGGTCGATACTTTTTGTTGAATCCGCCGGAATTCTGCCGTTGGCCGGACTCTGCGTCAGCCAGTTGGTGCCTGATAACAACCCGATGCCAAAAGGCCCGGCTGCATTAAGCCCCGGTTGCGTCGTGATGATTTTGACGTCGCTGCCGTCAAAATTCGCCCGTTGAATTTGGTCCAAATTATTGTCCGTCCAGTACAACTGTCGGGCGGCAAGGTCAAGCTCGAGGTCAAGTGGATTCGAGCCGGTGCCCGTGGTCAGGAGGGTTTCAACCTGGCTGCCATCAAGATTGGCGCGTTTGATAGCGTCGTTAAAGCTGTCGACAAAATAGATTTTACCAGCGACGACGTCGAGCTTGAGGCCGCGCGGACCATCAATGCCGGTCGCGATGATCGTTTCCACGCCGCTGCCATCCAGGTTCGCCCGACTGAGGCGGTCGATGTTTTGTTCCGTCCAGTAGATTTTGCCGCGCGTCAGATCGAGGGCGATCCCCCAGGGCGATTGTATGGCTAAAGCGTTGTCCTCGGACCGGACGGCCGGTTTTTGTCCCGGAGAAGCGTCGCTTCTGGGTCCAGGCGCACTTTCTGCCATCCCGGTCATTCCTTGAACGATGACCGTGACGTCGCTGCCATTGAGATTTGCCCTCGTGATGGTGTTAGCCGAGAAGTCGGTCCAGTACATTTTGCCGGCGGCAGGATCAAGAGCGAGATCAACCGGCGCCGATAAACCGGAAACGAGCACTTTCACGTCGCTGCCATCCAGACGGCTCGAGGAAATCGTTTGACCGCCGGAATCGATCCAGTAAACGCGTCCACCCGAGGCGTCGACGGCGATTCCGCCAAGATTGACGCCGCGGGTGAAAAGGGCTTGAATCGCCGCGCCCTCCAGATTGCTGCAATGCAAAGTGTCGTCTTCAGTCCAGTAAAGCTTTTGGCTGTCGCGGAGATTCACCGGCAAAGTTTCTTCGTCCCGAATCGTAAAGTTCAGCGGGCTACCGCCGGTATTGGCGATGTTCATCACCGCTCTGGCGCTGTCACCGGCGTTCAAATTAAACGCGAAAGACGGCGGCGTCACGGCGATCACCGGCGGCGTCACACCCTGTCCGAGCAACGTGACAACGAGTTTCGACTCATTCTCATCGTTGTTGGTAAAAGTCAGCGTTCCGAGATAATTTCCGGCGGCCGGCGGCGAAAAGCGCACCGTAAAGACTTCTTCTTCGCCGGGGTCGATTCCGGCATAGGGCGGCAACACCGTATAAACCGCCGGATCGGCGACGGCGCTGAAAATAATCAGGTCACGCGTTCCCTTATTTTGCACGGTAATTTTCATCGTCGGCTTCGCGCCGAGAAAAACCGGCCCAAAATCCAAAGTGTCCGGCGTTACGGCAATGTCCGGCGCGCCGGTCACCTGCAGGCGAACCGGGACGAGGTTTCTTTTCTCATCGGGATCGTTGGAGTTCACCACGAGATCCGCGGTGTAATCCCCGTCGCGCAAACCGGCCGCGTCAAACGTCACTTCGACCTCTGCCTGGCTGTCGGGACGAACGGTTCCCGTGTCGGGCCTGGTCGAGACCCACGAGTTTCGTCCGCTCATCATCCAATCGATGCCGTTCGCGATCAATTGTTGATTATTGGCGCCATCGTTCCATATACTGGCTAAAAACTCGCCGATTAAAACCGTTCGCGTTTTAGCCTGATAGGAAACGCCAAAATAATTTCCCTGCGGATCGGCAAAAATCCAATCGGCGCCGTTCAGCGTGTAGTAATCGTTATCCCTATTCGTGAAGGGATCGAGCCGCGCCAAACCTTCCGTAATGGGCTGGCGCGGATTCAACGCGCCAAACAGGAAGTCGCGACCAAACGCGCCGGAAATCCCGAAGATCGGGAAGAGTTCTGCTTGCACGCCGGAAACGACGATATCCAAATCATCCATGCCGAGAATGACCGGCTTGCCCAGATCGTAAAAGCGGCGCAAGGCCTGCGCTTCGCTCAAAGTAATACCGGCGTCAATTTCATCGACGATGAGGCCCGTGTAACTTTGAATTTTCGTGAGGTCGAAATTATCGCCAAGGTCGGTAAAAGTATACTTGCTCACCAAATCCGGGCGGTTCAGCAATAATGGCAGCAGTCTAAACGAATTGGCGCCGGCGACGCCAATGGCCGGCAAAACCGCAGCGGCCTTGAGCTGGTTGGCGAATTGGTTGTAGGGTTCCTTGATATTCTCAAACCCGATCTCGAACTTTAAATCACTCTCGCCGGTGTTGGCAATAGTTAACACCTTTTTCACGGTCTGCCCGGTGAGCAAGGCCGCATTCAACGAATCCGGCGAAATGGCAAGCTCCGGCGGCGGCACGCTTCTGCCGCGCAGGGCCACGCTGACCTTCGACTCGTCCGGATCATTCGTGGTGAGCGTCAAAATTCCCGGACTCTCGCCGAGCGCCCTCGGCACAAAGCCAACGGCGACGATGCGGCTTTCCAGGGATTCCAGGGCGAGAGTGTCCGGGGTGATCACGTAATTCGTGTTATTGACCGCCAGTTTTGCCCGCAGGTGATCCGTGCCGAGATTAGAAACAGTCAGTTTCGCGGTCGAGGTGTCGCCGATGAAAACGGCGCCCAGATCGAGCACGGTATCCGAAAGCGCAATATCCGGCGCACCGATCACGAGCAAACGCGCCGGAATCTTCACGAGCGCGTTATTCGTGTCATTGCTCGCGATGGCGACATTGGCCCGGTAATTTCCGCCGTTCAAGCCGGTCGCGTCGAATTTCAATTGCAGATCGAGCGAGGCGCCGGCGGCCACGCTGCCAGAATCCGGCTTCACCGTCAGCCAATCGGTTGAACCGGCGCCGCCGACGTTGATGTCATCCCACCAGGCTTCCGAGCCGGAATGAAAATTGTACAAATAAAGCCGGTCCATGTCGTTCACGACTGCGGCGTTGCGAAACGGAATATCGGCTTTAACGAGCTTGCTGTCGACATAATAATCGAAGTTCTTCGCCGTCCAGTCGATGTCTCGAAACTCAATGTGATACCATTGCAGCGCTTTGTAGGGATAGGCTTCATCCCCGCCGACATCGGCATTCACGTAAAGAAATCCGGTGTTTTTGGCATAAAACCAAATGACCTCGGTAATACCCGGTTGATTGGTCGTTACGACGAAATAAGCGTCGGAGCTCTGAACGGAACCCGAGCGAATATAAAAACCGATGTACTTCGGCTGCGAGCCTTTCTCAAAATCTTGATGAATACCGTGGAGATGGTCATTGCTGCCGGTATAGCTGTAATGAAAGCTATATTTCCCGGCCGCCGCCGTGGCGCTCGTGGCCTCTTTGGTGCCGCTGCCGCCGTCATTAACCCATTTGTTAAAATTGCCGCTTTCGAAGCCGTCGCGAAACGGCAATTTTTCGGCTACACTTTTGGCCGCCGAGATGGCGGCGCCAATCGCGGTTTCATCCCGCGCCAAATCGGTTCGGATGACTCGCGCCTCGGCGGGACGATTGGCCTTCACCGACAGCGAAAAGGCCGGGGACGACAATCCTTCGATCCGAACTTTAAAATCCAGCGTCCCTTCTCCTTTATTATTGATTTTGAGCGTCCGCGTCGATTGCGCCCCGGTGAGCAAGCTATCAACCAACGAATCCGGCGTGACGGCAATAATCGGTATGCCGAGCGTGGTCGCAGCAGGAGAATTGGAGAGCGCCGAAGTATTGCCTTGTTCATCAAGAACCTTGAGGGCAAAATAATAGGTGGTTTTAAAATTCAATCCACCGGCGGTGAAATTTTCCTGCATGCCTGCCGCTTTGGGAGCCGGCGCGCCGGAAGCTTTGGTCGCCGCGGCAAAATTGCTCTCGGTAATCGGCGTCGTGGAATAACGCACATCGTAAGCCGTTGCCTTGCCCGAATCGCCATCGTCGCCACTAGCGGTCCAAGTCAGCGTGATAAAATTCGACTTCGGATCGCGCGCGACCAAATCGGTGACCGCCGCCGGCGCGAGGCTGTCCGGCTCAACCAGTTCCAGCGCTTTCAGCGCATTGAGCCGGCCGCCGCTCACGGTTTTGCCCTGTAAAGCCGCCAGCGGGTCAACCGCCTTCAGCAGCAATTCTTTGAGCTTCAGGTGATTCAAGCCCGGAACCCGCGACCACATCAGAGCCACCACTCCGGACACGTGAGGTGTTGCCATCGAGGTGCCGTTGGCCGTGGTATACGAATTTCCCGGCACCGTGCTGAGAACACTCACGCCCGGCGCGCCGAGATCAACCGACGTCACGCCGAAATTTGAGAAGATGCCGAGTCTATCGTTATGATCGGTCGCCGCCACCGCAATAATATTGCCCAAATCATAACTCGAGGGATAGTGTGGCAGGAGGTCGTTATTATCGCCGATGCCGTCTGCCCCGCCATTCCCGGCCGCAGCGACAAACAGCAGGCCGGCCTTCCCCAAAGCGTCAATGGCCGCGCGCAACGCTTGCGAAACCTCGCCGCCGCCCCAACTGTTGTTGGTTAATTGCGCGCGCATCCTGGTCGCATACTCTATCGCCAAAATTGCATTGGCCGTGGTGCCGCTGCCGTTCGCGGCCAAAAATTTCAGCGGCATAATCTTCGCCTTCCAACAGACGCCGACCGTTCCGATGCCGTTATTTCCCACCGCCGCAATCGTGCCGGAGACGTGGGTTCCATGCCCCAAGTCATCCATCGGATTGTTGTCATTGTTGACAAAATCCCAGCCGCGCACGTCGTCGATATAACCGTTGCGATCATCATCGATTCCGTTGTTGGCAATCTCCCCGGCATTCACCCAGATGTTGGCAGCGAGATCTTCGTGCGCCCACTCCACCCCGCTATCGATCACCCCGACGACGACGTCTTTACCCGTTTCGATATCCCACGCTTCCGGGGCGTCAATATCGGCGTCGCTCGTGCCGCCGGTTTGTCCCGTGTTGTGCAGCCCCCACATTTGCGCAAACCGCGCGTCGTTGGGGATACGATTAATCTCCTCGCGGATCATTGACCACCAATAATTCGGTTCGATATATTCAATCCGCGGATCATCACGATATTGTTCTATAGCGCTTTCCACCGTTTCGCCGGAGATTTGCCAAAGCTCGGCGTCGATACTGGGAAATTTCGCCAGCACCTGAGCTTGCAGATCGCGGCGAACCGCCGTCATTTCGCTCGTTTTGGCAGTCGCTTTGAGCTTGACGATCACTTGCTGCTCGGAATATGCCGTCTTCCGGAGCGATGATTGGCGCGGTGTTGACCATCGCGTCTGTGCTTGCACGTCCATCGTTGCCGGCAAGAGCAGAGTAAATATAGCCGCCGTTTGCAGGCAGCGCATCATGCAGCGAATCATGTGTCTCATTCTTCCTCGTTTCTTGGGATTGAATGAAAAATTTTTAAAATAAAGATTTATCGAGGAGGGGTCTAAATTTGTAAACGAGTCTTGCACATACGAAGTGTGTTGCGCCGACGAATGCTCCGTCATACTTAATAAGATACAAATTTTGTTAAAAAAACCTCATTTTTTTCCCTGAATTTAAAATTTAACAGTGTCTTTATTGGCACCATAAAAATAACAACCTGTAGCGTATCATCAAATAAAAATATACAACATCTTGAAAAAATTTTAAAATTTTCCTTGCAAATGATAAAACGGTGTCGTATATTTCAACCCGGCAACAACAACCGATTTTCCGCAAGCGGATTAAGTGCGAGGAGATCGGCTTTTTTTTGCCAAAATGACCGCGCGTTTTGGGCTTTTGGACGAGCTTCCATCGCTGCGGCGCGAACAGTTTGGAGAATGGAGCTTCGTCACAAAGTGTCCCAACGTCAGTTCATGGAGGAATTCCAACATGGCAGCAGAGAAGTTGCAACCGGAGAACGCCGTCGAAACCATAATCGCGCACGAATCCCAGAGTGGAGTGGGAAAGTCCTTTACCTTCGAACCGTGGAACGGGGATGCCCATCACAAAAATGGCAACGGCAAATTAACGTCGCCACGTCACGGTGTTGAAGTCAGTCTTACCATCACCAAACGCGATGGCCGCATTGTCCCATTTGACATCGAACGGATTGAACGCGCGATGGCGCGTTGCTTCGCGAGTTTTGGCCGCCTGCCGGGCACGCCGGTGTCCGAGCTGGCCAGACAGGTCGTGAACATCATCACCGTCAAATATGCGCACCCGACGGTCGAGGGCGTGCAGGACATCGTCGAAATGGTGTTGCAGGCCGCGGGCGAGTATGAAGCCGCGAAACGTTACATTCTCTATCGCGCCGAGCATGCGAAAAAGCGGCTGGAGCGGCCAATTCCGGAGCACGTGCGCGCGGCCTTTGCCGAGTCCGATCAGTATTTTCCCACGCAGTTGCAAAAATTTCAGTTTTACGACAAATACTCGCGCTTCAATTACGACCTCGGCCGCCGCGAGACGTGGATCGAAACGGTTGATCGTGCGGTGGATTATTTGCGCGAGTTGTCGCATTCCAGATTGCAACCGGAAACTTACGCGCGCATTCGTCGCGGCATGTTGGAGATGCGCGCGATGCCGTCGATGCGGCTGCTGGCGATGGCCGGCCCGGCGGCGCGGCGCAACAATATCACGATTTACAATTGCTCGTACATGCCGGTGGAAAGTATCGACTCGTTCGTCGAAGCGCTGATCATTTCCATGAGCGGCTGCGGCGTCGGCTTCTCGGTGGAAAGCCGATATATCGAAAATTTCCCGCGCATACGCCGGCAGTCCAATGCGGCGCCGAAAAATTTTGTGATTGAAGATTCCTCCGAGGGTTGGGCCGCAGCGTTGCGCACCGGTTTGCAAACCTGGTTTGACGGCGGCGATATTCATTTTGATTATTCGCTGTTGCGTCCGGCCGGCGCGCCGTTGAAAACCAAAGGCGGCCGCGCCTCGGGGCCGGAGCCGCTGCGCAAAATGATCGAATTTGCGCGCGCCCGCATTCTCGGCCGGCAGGGCAGTTTTCTGCATGCGATCGATGCGCACGACATTATGTGCGCCGTCGGCAATGCCGCGGTTTCTGGCGGCGTGCGCCGCACGGCGATGATTTCATTATTTGATTATGATGACGCCGAAATGCGGCAGAGCAAAAGCGGCGATTTCGAGCGTGAAAACAATCAACGCTGGAACGCCAATAACTCCGCGGTGTGGCCGGAAGGAGACTTGACGCAGGTCGAGCTGGCGCGACAAATTTTAGACATGGTCGAATCGCGGCGCGGCGAGCCGGGAATTTTCAATCGCCAGGCGGCGATCAACTCGCGTTCGAGCCGCCGCCGGTTGGCGGAATTTGGCACCAATCCCTGCGGCGAAATCGTGCTGCGTCCGTTTGAATTTTGCAACCTGTCGATTGCGATTGCACGGCCGCACGATGATTTTGAGAGTCTCAAAGAAAAAGTCGAGCTCGCGACGATCATCGGCACGATTCAATCGATGGCGACACATTTTCCGGGCCTGCGACCTAAATGGAAACAGAATTGCGAAGAAGAGCGTCTGCTCGGCGTCGATATCAATGGCCAGTTGGATAGCCCGATTGCACAAGAGGCGCAGGTGCAGAAGCAGTTGCAGCAATTTGCCGTCGAAGTGAATCGGCAGACGGCCCCGCAGCTCGGCATCAATCCTTCGGTTGCGACGACATGCGTCAAACCTTCGGGCAACTCGTCGCAGTTGTTTGATTGCTCGCCGGGCATTCATACACGTTGGGCGCCGCATTATGTTCGCAATGTTCGCGTCGGTACTCACACGCCGATCTTCAAAGTGC
>Ga0247727_10015342_pt1 | contig 12581 bp, 17 predicted proteins | sample WisWelCaveWW1625_FD_202498 | JGI IMG/M metagenome (GOLD analysis project Ga0247727, IMG submission 202498) | Biofilm microbial communities from Wishing Well Cave, Virginia, United States - WW16-25 | ecosystem: Environmental > Aquatic > Deep subsurface > Groundwater > Cave microbial mat | place... | reverse complement strand
GCCTATAAAGTTTAATTTTCCATCTATTGGAAAATTAAACGATACAGGGAGTTTTCTATTACTTCATTACTATAATACGATAAATGTTAGAGGAATACCTTTATTTTTTTTATAAATATGCTCTTGATAGGAGTGATTGAATATTGCATGTTATTGGGGAAAGGAGCGGCAATTCCTCTCCTTGCCGCATTACAATGAAATGGACCGGCCGTTTTATGCAAACTCCAAAATGTGCCGGTTGTTATTCGGGCAAAAATCTTAATGTACGCCCATCATTACGTCAGAAACTTCTCTCTATTCCAATACAAACTAAAGAAAATCTTGAAAATTTTAAAATGGATATTCATATCTTAATCGGAGGATTTAAAATCAAAAGACTTAGATTTTATGCCTGGAGCGATTTTAGGGGAGAAAAAGATTTTGATTACATGGATGCCGCTGTCAAAGCTGGCATCGAAGTCCATGTTATCTCAAAAACATTAACTATGCCTTATAATGAACAAAATCTTATCAAAATCTTTAATCGTAAAGGAATTGTTGTTTCCCTCTCTTTTAACAAAGATTGGTTGAAATATCATCAAAGAATTAAAGAATTACTTGAACAATATAAACCTAAAAATGTCCAAATTAATTTTACAGCAAATCCAGAAACTGAAAAAAAGATATGAATTGGGTCAAAAACAATTTTCAAGTAATTCATTTGAAAAATAAAGGAAAACGAAAAATTGCTGAAAAATATAAAATTCCAGAATTACAAACTTGTGGAGTATTTGATAATCAGGGAAATCGAGTCGAAAATCACGGATCATGTAAGGCTTGTAATAACTGTAATCTTTCATTCACTGCTTTTATGAAAGGAAATGAAGCAAAATTACCGCTAAAATTACAAGTAGCTTGACAAACTCAAAAGATTTTGTTAGACTGGCTTTGGTGTTCAAAAGAAAGGAACGCATCATGATAAATAAATTTACTCAATTTAAACAAGAAATCGAAAAACTTCATTATCTCTTTCAAGATGAACAAAGCGGATTGTTCTCTTGGCATCAGCTACTTAATGAAAGAATGATAAAGATCAATAAACTTTATTATGGGAAATCTGTTCCAGAAATAAAGACAAATATATCTCAAGTTGAAGTTAATGATGAAAATGATTACAAATTAGAATATGGAAATAAAATATGGAGAAATAAAAAAGGTCAAATCCACAGAGATAATGATCTGCCTGCTGTAATCTGGGCTGATGGAAGAGAAGAATGGCATAAAGAAGGTAAATGTCACAGAGATAATGATCTCCCTGCTATAATCTTTGCTAGTGGAACTCAAGAATGGTATAAAAAAGGTAAACGACATAGAGATAATGATAAACCTGCTATAATTTATGCTAATGGAAGAGAAGAATGGTATAAAAATGACGTAGAATACACTCTAAAAATAAAGACAAATATATCTCAAAATGTTGAAGTTGATGATGAAAATAATTACAAATTAGAATATGGAGAGAAAATATGGAAAAATAAAAAAGGTCTAATTCATAGAGATAATGATCTTCCTGCTGTAATCTCTTCCTATGGAACTCAATTCTGGTATAAAGAAGGTCTAATCCACAGAGATAATGATTTACCTGCTATTCTCCGTGCTACTGGCACTCAAGAATGGTATAAAGAAGATAAATGTCATAGAGATAATGATAAGCCTGCTGTAATATATGCTAATGGAACTAAAGAATGGTATAAAGAAGGTCTAATTCATAGAGATAATGATCTTCCTGCTGTAATCTCTTCCTATGGAACTCAATTCTGGTATAAAGAAGGTCTAATCCACAGAGATAATGATTTACCTGCTATTATCTATGCTAGTGGAACTCAAGAATGGTATAAAGAAGATAAATGTCATAGAGATAATGATAAGCCTGCTGTAATCTATCCTGATGGAACTAAAGAATGGTATAAAGAAGGTCTAATTCATAGAGATCATGATAAACCTGCTATAATCTATACTAATGGAAGAGAAGAATGGTATAAAAATGACGTAGAATACACTCTAAAAATAAAGACAAATATATCTCAAGTTGAAGTTAATGATGAAAATGATTACAAATTAGAATATGGAAATAAAACATGGAGAAATAAAGAAGGTCAAATCCATAGAGATAATGATCTACCTGCTGTTATTCATGCTAATGGAACTAAAGAATGGTATAAAGAAGGTAAACGTCACAGAGATCATGATCTTCCTGCTGTTATCTGTGCTGATGGAACTCAACTCTGGTATAAAGATGGTAAATGTCACAGAGATAATGATCTACCTGCTGTTACCCATGCTGATGGAACTCAAGTATGGTATAAAGAAGATAAATGTCATAGAGATAATGATAAGCCTGCTGTAATATATGCTAATGGAACTCAACAATGGTATAAAGAAGGTAAACGACATAGAGATAATGATAAACCCGCTATAATTTATGCTAATGGAAGAGAAGAATGGTATAAAAATGACGTAGAATACACTCTAAAAATAAAGACAAATATATCTCAAAATGTTGAAGTTGATGATGAAAAGGATTACAAATTAGAAAATGGAGAGAAAATATGGAGAAATAAAAATGGTCAAATCCATAGAGATCATGATCTACCTGCTAGAATCTATACTAATGGAACTCAAGAATGGTATAAAGAAGGTAAATTACATAGAGATAATGATAAACCTGCTGTAATCCATGCTGATGGAAATCAATTTTGGTTTAAAGAAGGTAAACATCACAGAGATAATGATAAACCTGCTATAATTTATGCTAATGGAAGAGAAGAATGGTATAAAAATGGCGTAAAATACACTCTAAAAAAAGTAAAAAAAGTAAAAAATAAATTAAATATTTTTAAAGGAGAAAAAAAATGAACAATCAAAACGGTCCTAGCGCCACTGTCATCAAAGTCCAAACTTTTGTCCCGGAAGAGAAAACTCAAATGAAAAAAAATAACGAAAAAGAAATCAATCATGAACGTCGATTGAACATATTTTCAAAACAAAAGATCGAAAGTCATCAAAGAAAAACAAATAGTCATCCTGCTTATCAAGAAATCCAATCAAAAAACCGAAAACAAGCTGTTAAGGATGCTAAAATAGCTGTTTTTATGCTTGGTAATTTCCTTTTAGATAATAATGTGGACATCAAAATCACTCATCGAAAAACAGAGATTCTCCCTCTTCAAGCTGGAGAATCAGGCTATGGCTCACGAGATATTCTTTATAATATTTGGTTCACAGAACAAGGAAATGAACCAAACTTCGGAACAGACAATCTTGATAAAGCTTATATTCTTGCCGAAAAATCTCATGGATATACTCTTGCTAGGTTGATTATCCCATCTAACAACCAAGAATATCCAAACCCCTTAATCATTTCCGGCAAAGCTATTTGTTCGGCTGATGAAGATTATAATGGCCATATCGGAGCTTTCTTCGCTTTGATAGACGCTTTGGGTATTTTCTCCAGAATGAAAGAAAATTGGCTTCAAAATCATCCTTTGAAAAATCTTTTCTTCTTGGCCCTTTCCTTTTTTCAAATCACTAATCATTTGAATCTCCCCTCTCATTATCAAGACAATTTATTTTTTAAGGAGATTCTTCATGAACATTCAGCTTAAAGCCGATGTCGGATCAAAAGTTAAAATTTTAAACGGCAATCATAAAAATTTAATTGGAGAAATTCTCTGCATCCATGGACATGGAACTGTTGAAGGCTTTCTAAAACTTTATGAACCAGCTTATGAAATTCTAACTTCTGATTATGTTCAAGCTCGTTATAATACTGAGGATTTTGAACCTTGTTAAAAAATTCTTTCCCCTGATTTTTGCGTGTCGCAATCCTTTAAAGAAAGGAGAATAACTGCATGAGCAAACGTACTCGCAAAATCAAAATAAGCAAATAGTTCTCTTTAGAGAACTGAATAAAGAGACTCTGAAAATGAGTCTCTTTTTTTTTGAAAGGAGATTAAAAAATGAATAATTAAAACCGGCACGAAAATCAAAAACCCTTTCACTATAATCATCTTGTCAACCAAACAATTTGGCTGATACCCATGGTAAGTAAATTTGATCATGGTAAAAAATAAAATATCCCTTGACAAGTTCCAAAACCATGGTAAAATCATTTCATCAAGAGTGAACATAAGTGTCACTCTTAATTCACAACCCTAGTCCAAGGGCAAAAAGGACAGAAAGGACTGATCTTATGAAGATCACTAATTCTACCAAAACTGTCGAGGTTGCTCCTATCACAACCATCGGACAGTTCAAGGCCATGCTTACTAAGCATGGAAAAATGGCCGAAAACGACATTCAAGCCATCATTTCAATCGGTTCGGGTGTCAAGGTTATTAACGCCCTTAGGGAAAACGACCTTTACGACAAAAAGGCTTCGGGTCCAAGCAATCATGGTAATTTCCGTTCCCGTCTCTCTAATGCCATGTTGGCTCTCGCACGGAATGTCATGGAGCCCATTTACACAGCTCTCTCCGAGGAACGGAAAACTGAAACCGAAGCACAACATCAAATCGAACTTGCGGAAAAAATCGTCGCTTGGGAAAAAAATGGTCGGCTTGGACGACGACCTGGGGGAGTCAATTCTTCGGCTTCGGCGGTAAACACTTCTTATCGTGAAGCAATTCAAGAAACTCGCAAAAAGATGAAGTTGGAAAATCGTGGAAAGATTCCTTTTACTCTTGCTCACGAATTCAATGAAACCATCATCAACATCTTCACCGACAAATTGAACAAGCTTGCCAAAACAACCAATCTTCATGACACAATAGAGAATCTCGTCAATTCTTTTGTTAAGCCTGTCGATGAAGATTCTCTTCACAATGCCGTGATCAATCAGGCAATCTTGACTGCGGTTAAGACTGCCGGACAAAAGGCTCGTGAAATCATTGGAACCGGCACCGTGGGTCGCATTTCTACGGAAAAGGTTCCAGATTACAATCGTGAAGTGAAGTCCCTTTTCAAGGACGAACTTCGCAAAATCAAGGATGAACATGGTTCCCTTCCTCATTCAATGGATGATCTCCTGACGGAGCATCTAACTCTGTATGAGATTGTCGAATCTGCATCCGATGAGCCAAAAGCCAAGGGCAAAGACAAGGGGAATAAGAAAGACAAGGCAACTAAAAAGCCTAAGGGTGGCAAGAAAGCTCAGGACGAAACCAAACCTGTCAAAGGTACGGTTGAATCTGATGAAAACGATGCTAACGCCGAAGTCGCAGAAGCCGTTGCTATCGCTTAAACGCCTTGGCTTAAACCTCTCTCTCTCTGAAAACAAGACGGGGAAGGCTAATAACCTTCCCCTCTTTTGTTGTTTATGGAAAAATATAAATTACATGATCTCAATTAATACAATTCAATGTGTTCGTTGCTATCATTCCTTCTCAATCTCAAAAGAAGGTCAAGGTCATATTCTTTGCCCTAAATGTAATCAATACACTCCTTATAATTTCAATACTCCTAAACCTTATATCTATAATGATGAAAATGATTACAAATTAGAATATGGAGAGAAAATATGGAGAAACAAAAAAGGTCAAATCCATAGAAATTATGATCTACCTGCTATTATCTATGCTAATGGAACTCAAGAATGGTATAAAGAAAATAAACTACATAGAGATAATGATCTACCTGCTATCATCGATGCTGATGGAACTCAAGAATGGTATAAAGAAGATCTAAGACACAGAGATAATGATCTACCTGCTATCATCGATGCTGATGGAACTCAATATTGGTACAAAGATGATAAACGACACAGAGATAATGACAAACCTGCTGCAATCTCTGCTGATGGAAGTCAATTTTGGTATAAAGAAGGTCTATTACATAGAGATAATGATCTACCTGCTATAATTTTTTCTGATGGATCCAAAGAATGGTGGAAAAATAACAAAAAATATCTTCCATCTAAAAAAACCAGTACTAAAAAATCGAAATATTAAATGAAAACATCAACAACAATTCAATGTGTTCGTTGTTATCATTCTTTCTCAATCTCAAAAGAAGGTCAAGGTCATATTCTTTGCCCTAAATGTAATCAATACACTCCTTATAATTTCAATACTCCTAAACCTTATATCTATAATGATGAAAATGATTACAAATTAGAATATGGAGAGAAAATATGGAGAAATAAAGAAGGTCAATTACACAGAGATAATGATCAACCTGCTATTATCTATGCTGATGGCACTCAAGAATGGTATAAAGAAGATCTAAGACACAGAGATAATGATCTACCTGCTATCATCGATGCTGATGGAACTCAATATTGGTACAAAGATGATAAACGACACAGAGATAATGATTTACCTGCTATAATCTATGCTGATGGATCTAAATACTGGTATAAAGAAGGTCTATTACATAGAGATAATGATCTACCTGCTATAATTTTTTCTGATGGATCCAAAGAATGGTGGAAAAATAACAAAAAATATCTTCCATCTAAAAAAACCAGCACTAAAAAATCAAAATATTAAATGAAAACATCAACAACAATTCAATGTGTTCGTTGTTATCATTCTTTCTCAATCTCAAAAGGAGGTCAAGGTCAAGTTATTTGTCCTAATTGTAAAAAATATACTCCTTATAATTTTAATTTGCCAAAGCCTTATAATGATGAAAATGATTACAAATTAGAAGATGATAATAAAATATGGAAAAATAAAGAAGGTCTAAGACACAGAGATAATGATCAACCTGCTGTAATCTCTTCTGATGGAACTCAATATTGGTATAAAGAAAATAAAATACACAGAGATAATGATAAACCTGCTTTTATCCATGCTGATGGAACTCAATATTGGTATAAAGAAAATAAAATACACAGAGACAATGATCAACCTGCTGTAATCTGCGTTAATGGAACTCAGTTTTGGTGCAAAGAAGATAAATTACACAGAGATAATGATCTCCCCGCTGTAATTCGTGCTGATGGAACTCAAGAATGGTATAAAGAAGGTAAATTACATAGAGATAATGATCAACCTGCTGTAATCTATGCTGATGGAACTCAATTTTGGTATAAAGAAGATAAACTACATAGAGATCATGATAAACCTGCTATAATCTATTCTGATGGCACTCAACAATGGTTTAAAGAAGGTAAACATCACAGAGATAATGATAAACCTGCTATTATCCGTGCTGATGGAGCTAAATACTGGTTTAAAGAAGGTGTGGAATATATTCCATCTTCAACCTCAAAGAAACCGGCACGAAAAAATAAAAAAGCCAAAGCATAATTTAACATAACCTAATTGTGGTTATGTTAAATAAGTCAAAATCTTACTAAAGAAATAAAAACATGAGAGTCCCAATCGTAGAACAAACTTTAAAAAAACTCTATGGAAATGATCTTCTAGCATATTTCCAATCTTGTGAGAGAAAAATCTGGTAAGAAAAAATGAAAATATCAACAACAATTCAATGTGTGAGATGTTATCACTCCTTCTCTATCTCAAAAGAAGGTCAAGGTCATGTCATTTGTCCTAATTGCAATCAATATACCCCTTATAATTTTAATTTGCCAGAACCTTATAATGATGAAAACGACTATAAACTAGAACATGGGAATAAAATATGGAAAAATAAAGAAGGTCTAATACACAGAGATAATGATCTTCCTGCTATTATCTATTCCTATGGAACTCAATTCTGGTATAAAGAAGGTAAATTACACAGAGATAATGATCTTCCTGCTATAATCTATTCTAATGGAAATCAATACTGGTATAAAGAAGGTAAACAACATAGAGATAATGATCAACCTGCTGTTACCCATGCTGATGGAACTCAATTCTGGTATAAAAAAGGGAAACAACATAGAGATAATGATCTCCCTGCTGTAATCTGGTCTGATGGGACTCAAATATGGTATAAAGAAGGTCTAAGACACAGAGATAATGATCTACCTGCTATTATTCGTTTTAATGGAACTAAAGGATGGTTTAAAGGATGGTTTAAAGGATGGTTTAAAGAATGGTTTAAAGAAGGTGTGAAATATATTCCATCTTCAACCTCAAAGAAACCGGCACGAAAAAATAAAAAAACCAAAACATAATGCATTTTAAACGAAAGGACAAAATAAAATGGGGAATGCTCTTAAAACTCCCCTCAATTCTTCTTTTCTCTTTACAAATAAAAAAACAGAATTTTCTGTTGTTGTTTATGGAAAAATATAAATTAACATGATCTTAATTAATACAATTCAATGTGTGAGATGTTATCTCTCCTTCTCAATCTCAAAAGAAGGGCAAGGTCATGTCATTTGTCCTAATTGTAATCAATATACCCCTTATAATTTTAATACTCCTAAACCCTATATCTATAATGATGAAAATGATTACAAATTAGAAGATGGAGGTAAAATATGGTATAAAGAAGGTCTATTACACAGAGATAATGATAAGCCTGCTATAATTCGTGCTAATGGCACTCAACACTGGTATAAAGAAGGTCAATTACATAGAGATAATGATCGACCTGCTATTATTAGGTCTAATGGAACTCAAGAATGGTATAAGAATGATCTAAGACACAGAGATAATGATCTGCCGGCTATAATCTATGCTAATGGAAATCAATACTGGTATAAAGAAGATAAAATACATAGAGATAATGACAAACCTGCTATAATCTATGCTGATGGAAGTCAAATATGGTGTAAAGAAGATAAACGACACAGAGATAATGATCAACCTGCTGTAATCTATCCTGATGGATCTAAATCCTGGTATAAAAAAGGTCAATATCACAGAGATAATGATTTGCCTGCTGTTATCCGTGCTGATGGAACTCAAGAATGGTATAAAAAAAATATAAAATATATTCCATCTCCAGTAAAAAATAAGTGCAACAAAAATCAAAAAAACAAAAAATGAACCTAAAATTCTTTTCAATAAATATTTGACAAATAGCAAGTTCAAATCTCAAACTATCTACTAATAATTCAGCATACAATTTCAAAATTTTTCATGTAAAATGCCATTGAAAGAGAAGGACTTTAAAATGAACGAGACAAATGTCGAAATTGTGGAAAGAGAAGAATAAATGGAAACGAGTTGCACCGACTTTCTCTTTGCACGTCCATCCTTCATCGGCGGAATAGCCTCGATTTTTGATCTTGGTGGCACTTTTGTTGAGTTCAACAACTCTCCAAATCAAGCATTATCAGACTTCTATGCGTTACGCTCGGATTGGCTAATGGTTGGAGATTCCCTACGCAAAGCGATGACAGCATTCCGAGACGAGCATCCTGAATTAGACTGATGTCATCAATCGCCAGAAGTGCACAACCGAAAAATAACTTGACAAATTTTAGCTTACAATCTATACTTGGCTTGAAAGGAAACAAATCATGAAAAAAATTTCTCTCGATGATAATGATGATAAAATCAACAGTGAAATCAAAGAACTTCGTTACAGAATGGATACTATTATAGCAATTGAAGAAAAAAACCTGGAAATTGTTGAAGGTGTGGAAAGCACTTGGTATTATCATTTGTCAAAAAAAGATAATTTTACAAGATCTCTTTGTGGAGCCAGAACAATGATAACTTCTATACTTCCAAATTCTTGGGGATTTAGATCTCCCCATATTAGGCAAAGATATTGTAAAAAATGCGAAGAATTAGCTCGTTTCCATATCTAAAATAACCAATCTTTAATCACAAAAAGGAAAAAATCATGGACAAGTTCACTCAATTTAAACAAGAAGTTGAAAAACTTCATCATTTTCTTCAAGATGAACAAAGCGGATTATTTTCTTGGAATCAACTTCTCAGTGAAAAAATGGAAAATATAAATACACTTTATTATGGAAAATCTCGTGTAGAATTAAACTCCAATATTTCTTCTAATCATGATGATAAAAATGATTACAAAGTAGAAAACGGAGATAAAGTATGGAGAAATAAAGAAGGTCTAAGACACAGAGATAATGATCTTCCTGCTATAATCTATACTAATGGCAGAGAAGAATATTGGATTAATGGAAATAAAAAAAAATAACAATCACTTGAATCTTTCATTAATCTCTATTGTCATTTTACTAAATAATCCATTATAATTGATTTTATCCATATCCAATAGAATCATATCTTGTTTCCCCATCTGTCTCTTAAAATCAGTGAAATCTTGTCTCCAAATATTAAATTGATGTCTTACATTCTCAGGCTTATCTTGTTCTCTATAAATTAAATCTGTTCCACAACGATTACATATCCCCTCGAATTTTTCAGGATTATCTGTTTTATGAAACATTGATCCACAACTTAAACATTTTCTTCTCTGTTTTAACCAATCAACTGCTTTCTCTTCATCTATATCAATAAAAAAGACAATACCTTTCCCTTTCTCTATCCATTGAATTAAAACAGCTTCAGCTACTTCAGTCACAATAATACCATTCGGAATTCCATATAATTTGATCTTATCTTCCCAAGATAAAGGATCAGGTTGCACATTTGGAATATTTAAAAATCTATCTATTGCTCTTCTCTTTCTTACCGAAGAAGGATCCCTTTCCATCCTTTGACTTGCACTACCAGAATCTCTATCCCCGATATCTACATTAATACCAGGGATCTTTGATATAAAATATTCTTCATAATCACGACTTAATTCAAATAAATCTATATCATAATAATTGGATAAATCTTCTCCTAATTCAAAAATAGGAGCACCAGGAACACCATATATTAATACTCTAACATATTGAATTTCTTGTTGAATTTCTAATTTCATTTCATCTATAAAAGAAGGGTCTTCTTTCCCAAAATTCCCAGTTTCAACAACCTGACTTTTTTTATACCAACCGGCACGAAAATTTGATTTTATCTCCATAGAATTAACCGACCTTTTATATAATCCAACCAAAATACTTACAACCAATCTTCTCTCTATCTCTACAAAATTCTTAGTCCATTGCCCTCTTTTAATCTATTTCCTTCCAATAAGGAAAGGAAATACCACAAAAACTTTTTTAATTTTCGATAAATTATATTGTACTTGGATTTGAATTATTTTTTTAGGTTGCTGGCTGGTAAAACTTCATTTGGGGGCTGGAAATAGTTAATCTTAATTCAATATCAGATTACTACCATTTTTTTACAAATATATTTATTATAAAAAAATATACTCAGAGCACATAACACAATTATAATATAAATGTGTTATTATTTGTTTCTGGATTTTTTGTGATATCTTTTATCTTTATCTAAATTCATTAATGTTTCTTTCATTAATCTTCGTTGTCTTTCTTTTTCTTCTTCTATTTCTTTATATCGAATATCTTCTAATATCGAATGATGATAATGTGGCCAAAATTCATCAATACCAGAACTATTGGCTATTATTATTGCATGTTTACTACAATATCCCATCCCATTCTTTGCTATATATATTGATTTGCTCTTACAAACATTATGATAACATAAGTTGAAATTTAACATAAATTTCCTTAATTTTATGGAGCACGAGGTGGGACTCAAACCCACAACACTCTGATTGGAAATCAGAAACTCTATCAAATTGAGCTACTCGTGCTCATATCTTTCCATAACTATACGAAATAATTATTATTTTTACCTATGTCTATTTATGATGAGTCATTAACACAGAGACAAAAACACACAATATTTTAATAGCAGACAAGTAATCAAAATAAGACTTTATTTTATCCGAAGAACTCTATTTCTTCGGCCTGCTAAATCTTGGTGGACTTACTTAGTAGTTTACACCTTTCAGCCCACAAATAGTTAAATAAGGGGTTTGGATCTCGTTTATGGCGAGATTTTGATAATAATCCTTATTCTTCGGCCTGTCATATTTATATGATGGACAAGTATTTTTAGAACGGCTTCTTTATACTATTAAAATAATCGTCCTAATTCGGCCCATCATTTATTCATTTATTCATTTATTCATTTATTCATTTATTCATTTATTCAATTTTTCAACAATAAAAATAATCGCACTCGCTGCTCCCTTTCCCAATAACCACATTACCCCAATTGCTATTCCAGCAAATAATATAAAAACTAATAATGACAAAAGAAAAGGTATATGTTCGGAAGTCATTTCTATTTTTCCTCTATTTTTTCCCCTTATTCTTTCTCAAAACTTTGCCCCCCCTGATTATTAGAGGGGACTTTTTATTTTATCATTTTTATTCTTTAAAACACAAGCTAAATATATCTAATATATTACATACAGCAGTTTTCTCACAGTTGATCCAACTTCCCGTAGGAATCTCTTGGTGAAAAAAAGTTCCCAAAAATCCTTTCTTCTCTGTATTCTATAAAAGGAAGACGCTATTTTGGTTTAAACCCTTTAAAGGGGTCTAATGAACTTCATTTCCTGTGCTAAGTGATAAATTTATCACTCAAAACCAACTGGATATCTCATGGTAATTCCCTCCATTTCTTCAAATTAATAGAGAAACAACCAAAAAACTCATTCCCTGCTTGGTATCAACCCCTGCTTGGTATCAACCCCTGCTTGGTATCAACCCCTGCTTGGTATCAACCCCT
>Ga0247727_10015341_pt1 | contig 12582 bp, 10 predicted proteins | sample WisWelCaveWW1625_FD_202498 | JGI IMG/M metagenome (GOLD analysis project Ga0247727, IMG submission 202498) | Biofilm microbial communities from Wishing Well Cave, Virginia, United States - WW16-25 | ecosystem: Environmental > Aquatic > Deep subsurface > Groundwater > Cave microbial mat | place... | reverse complement strand
CAGCGGTTCATCGACCTGGCGCGGGCGCTTCACCCGCAAAGCTATGCCACAAAACGCCGAACGGCGCCAGCCCCTCCGCTATCTCCGCGGATGCGCGGCGGTTCTACGACTTCGCCGGGGCCCTGGGGCTGAGGCGCCCACAGTGCTGGGCGCCAGACCTGTGCCCGCGGGGGACGCCTCCGGGCCGCTCGCGCGGCCCTCGGCTCGGCTCCATTCGCTCCGCCCAGCGCGCCTGAAGCCGCGCGCTGGGACCCCGTCGCTCATTTCCGCACGCCCCCGCGAACACAGGCCGGGCCCCGGACTCGGGGGTGCCTCAGGGGGCGGTGCCGGCGATCTGCTCCAGGCACTCGATGGCGGCCTGGCGGACGCGGGGATTAGGGTCGGAGACCCTGAGGGCCCGCACCGTCGCGAGATGCGAGCGGTCCCGAAGGAGCGCGATGGCCCGCAGGGCGTTGATCAGCAGTTCCTCCTTGCGGCTCTCGTCGACGGGCTGCGGCCGGCCGGAGTCGTCGGTGCGGGTGCGGGCGTCGAGGTAGGCGCGATCCAGGACCCGTCCCAGGAGCGACAGCCCGGCCCGATCGCCGAGGCGCGCCAGGCCCAGGGCTGCGTTCCAGGCCACCTCGTCCACGGGATCGTTGAGCGCCGCGCGCAGCGGGGCGGCCTGGGAAACGTCGCCGAGCGCCCCGAGGGCGTAGGCGGCCATCTTGCGGACCCCGGCGTCGGCGTCGTCGAGAAGGAGGCCGACGGCGGGCCCGGCGCGCGGCTCGCCGAGAGCGCCGAGCCCCCAGGCGGCGTACAGCCTCGTCTCGGTGTCCGCGTCCTCAAGGGCGCCGATCAGGGCGTCGGCGGCGCGCGCGTCGCGCAGCTCGCCGAGCGACAGGACGAGGTAACGCCGCAGCCGCGCGTCCTGTCCCTGCGCCTGCACGATAAGCGAGATGATCTGGAGGGCGAGCCCCGGGTCGCGCCGCTGAGGGCTCTCGACGGGGATCAGGCGCGACAGCTCGTAGGCGGCGCGCCAGGCCTCGCCGCGACCGACACGGACTTCGTTCAGGTAGTCCGTTGAGGTCCGGGTCTCGCGCGCGATCAATCCGAACAACGCGTAGATGACGACGCTCAGGACGAGAAGGCCGCCCGCAAACAGCAGCAGGGGGGAGCGGCGGCGGCCCGGGGTCACTGCCTCCGGCGCGACCTGCATCGGCTCGTGAACCGCCAGGTCCGGGTCGTAGCGGATGTCGGCGGGGACATCTGGATCGCAGCGGAGGTCGTCAACCGGTCCGGCCGGCGGGCCGGATCGCTCGGGACCGGGGCCGGCGCTCATGGCACCAGGTGGCGCAGCAGCAGCGTCGCCAGCCCGAGGAACGCCAGGAAGCCGCAGCAATCGGTGAAGGTCGTGACGATGACCCCCGACCCGAGAGCCGGATCGAGCCGCAGCCACTTCAGGACGAGCGGGACCGAGGCGCCCACGAGCCCGGCGATGCACAGGTTGGCGATCATGGCCGTCCCCACGACCAGCCCGAGGACCCAGTTCCCCTTCCACAGGAACGCGATGGCCGCCATCATGGCGCCGGCGGCGACGCCGATCGAGATGCCGACGATCACCTGTCGCAGGATGACGCGGCGGGCGCTGCTGAAGTCGAGGTCTCCCAGCGCGATGCCCCGGACGACCACGGTCAGGGTCTGGGTCGCGCCGTTGCCACCCATGCCGGCGACGATCGGCATGAAGGTCGCGAGGGCGACCACCTGCTCGATCGACCCCTCGAACAGCCACACGACCCACGAGGCCAGGACCGCCGTGCCCAGGTTGACCACCATCCAGGGGAGCCGCCGGCGCACCGACAGCGACGGCGGGCTCGTCACCCGGTCCTCGGTCGCCAGCCCCGCCATGCGGTACATCTCGCGCGTCGTCTCGTCGGCCATGGCGTCGATGGCGTCGTCCACCGTCACGATCCCGAGCAGCGCGTTCCCTTCGTCCACGACAGGCAGGGCCAGGATGTTGTAACGGGCGATGAGGTCGGCCACGAGGGCGCGGGGCTCGCCGCTGCGCACGCTGACGACCCGCGGGTTCATGATGGTCTCCAGTGTCTGCTCGGCGCGCGCCAGGACGAGCTGGCGGAGTGACACGACGCCTTCGAGCCGGCCGGCCTGATCGACGACGTAGACATAGAACACCGTCTCGGTTTCGGGCTCGCGGCGGATCCGGGCGATCGCCTCCCCGACGCTGGTCGGGCCCGGCAGCGACAGGAAGTGGGTGGTCATCAGGCCGCCCGCCGTGTCGTGCCCGTAGGTCATCAGGCGGTCGAGGTTGGCCGCCGTGCGCTCGTCGAGGAGCCTCAGGACGGCGTCGGCGCGCTCGGCCGGCAGAAGATGCAGCATGTCCGCCGCTTCGTCGGGCGGCAGGCGGGCCACGAGCGCCGCGATCCCCTCGCCCGTGGCCTGCCCGATGACCTCCGCGAGCAGCGGCTGCGGCAGCTCGGCGAACACCGGCGCGGCCGCCGGGTGGCCCGTCAGCACGCTCAGGAACTCGCGCCGCTCGGCGCTCGGCATCGACTTGAGCAGCTCGATGGTCTCCGCCGGATGCATGCGATCGAGGAGGCGGGCCACGTCGTCCTTGGCGCCGATCCGCACCAGGCGGCGGACCACGCGAGCGTAAGGGCGACTGCCAGGGCCGGGTCTCTCGGGAGTGGGCGTCACGGCGTCCTCGTGTGCAATGTCCGATCGGTCGAAAGAGTCATGATACCCGCGAACGCGGATGACGCGTGCTATCTTGATGCCCGTGTGGACCGGGCTCATTCTCGCCGGCGGAGAGGGCCGACGCATGGGGACCGACAAGGCGTCGATCGACATCGGCGGACGCACGCTGCTGCAGCGCGCCGTGGATCGGGTGCGGGCGGCGGGCGGGGAGCCGATCGTCCTCGGCCCCCGGCGCCGCGAGGAGGAGGTGGCCGGGGCCCGCCAGATCGACGACCTCGAGGGCGGTCCGCCGGCCGGGCCGCTTCTGGCGCTGCGTCGAGGCCTCGCGGCGCTGGCGCCTCCCGGCCGGGCGATCGCCCTGGGCTGCGACCTGCCCCTCGTGCCGGCGAATCTGCTGCGTTTCCTGGTGCGGGAGGCCGAGGGTTGGGAAGCCGCCGTTCCGCGGGCCGCAGGCGTCCTTCAGGTCCTGTCGGCCGCCTACGGGATCGGCTGCCTCCCCGCCATCGAGAGGGCGATCGCACGGGGTGAGCGCGCCGCGCACTCCTTCCTGCCGGAGGTGCGTCACCGGATCATCGAGGAGGACGCGCTCCTGCCCTTCGGAGGTCCCGGCATCTTCCTGAACGTCAACACTCCCGAGGACCTGACCCTGGCCCGGGCGCGGCTCCTTCCGGGCGACCGGTGAGGCGCGGCGCGTCACGGCGCCGCGGACCGGCGGCCCACCGGCCCGCGCCGGCCGGACTGACCCATCTCGATCGCCGGGGGCAGGCCCGCATGGTGGATGTCGGTGGCAAGCCCATGACACGGCGCGAGGCGATCGCCGCCGGATCGATCCGGATGAATTCCGCCGCCTGGCGCGCCGTTCGTTCGCATTCGCTCGCCAAGGGAGATGCCCTGGCCCTGGCCCGCGCCGCCGGCATCGCGGCCGCCAAGCGCACCTCGGAGCTGATCCCGTTGTGCCACATCGTGCCGCTGGACCACGTCGGTGTCGAGGTGCGTCTCCATCCTACCCGGCGATCGGTCGAGGTGGAGGCGGTGGCGCGGGCGCACTGGAGCACGGGGGTGGAGATGGAGGCCCTCGTGGCGGTCACCTCCGCCCTGCTGACGATCTACGACATGGCCAAGACGCTCGACCGCGCCATGGTCATCGGATCGGTCCGCCTGCTGCGAAAGACGGGTGGCCGGAGCGGTGAGTACCGCCACCGCGTCGGCGGGATCAGTCGTGCTGCGCCGGGGGCCGATCCGGCCGGTGGTCCGGACCGGAGGCGCGGTCGCGGCGGACGACGAACGGCGGGCGCGCCTTCTGCTCGTCGTAGATGAGCGCGAGATAGAACGCCAGCACTCCCAGGCTCGTCAGGATCAACCCGCCCAGGATCAGCTGGACCAGGATGACGGTGGTGAAGCCGCTCACGGCCCGGCCGGTGAAATAGTTGAAAAGCGTCTGGATCGCCAGGACGGCCCCGAGGATCACCATCACCAGTCCGCCCCACGCGACGATCCGGAGCGGCAGCGACGTGAAGGCCAGGAGACTCCGCACCGAGTAGCGGGCGAGACCCAGGACCGACCATTTGCTGCGGCCCGCCTTGCGGGGCGTTGCCTCGAGCGGGACCTGGCTCACCCGGAACCCGACCCAGGCCACGAGACCGCGAAAGAACCGGTTGCGTTCGCGGCATTGCAGGAGCGCCTCGACCACCTGCCGATCGAGCAGCTTGTAGTCCGTGGACCCTTGGAAACTGCGCCCCACCGACCGGCCGATCAGGGCGTAGAAAAGGCGCGCCATGAGGCGGTAGGCGAGGCCGTGATCCCCGGGCCGGCGGCGCACCGCCTCGACCACCTCCGACCCATGGTCCCAGAGGCGCACCATCTCGGCGATGAGCGTGGGCGGGTGCTGCAGGTCGGCGTCCATCAGGATGACTGCCCGGCCGCGGGCGATCTCGAGACCGGCCGACAGCGCCGCCTCCTTGCCGAAGTTGCGCGACAGGTGCACCGGGACGACCCTGGGGTCGGCGCGCGCCGCATCGTCGACGAGCCGGGCCGTGCCATCGGTGGAGCCGTCGTCGACACACAGGATCTCGAAGCTCCTTCGCTCCGCCTCGAGGGCGGCGCGGATGGCGGGAAGGCTGTCGGGCAGGGTGTCGTGCTCGTTGTACAAGGGCAGCACGACCGAAAGGTCCGGAGCCTGTGACACCGTCCCCCCTGGTGGCCGGAGCGCGCCCTAACTCGGCGGCGGACCGGTCACGACGGAAATCCAGGATTCAGGTTTGAAGTAGCGCTCCGCCACCGCCTTGAGCCGGCCTCCATCGGTCGGCGACGGGGTGAACTCACCGCGCCAGGTCAGCGCCCCGAGGCCCGCGGCCTCGCGATAGGCGAGATTGCTGGCCAATGGCAACGCTTCCTGCGACGCGATCGCCGCGCTCCCGGCGATCATCCGGGAGACGTCCCGCCGGTCCTCATCCGCCAGATCCTCGGTCGCCAGGCGGCGCATGGCGCGCTGCAGCTCGTAGAGCGCCTCGCCGCGCCGCGAGTGCGGGGCCACCACCTCGAACGCCAGCGAGCCACCGCGGCGCAGGCCTTCGGGGAGCGTCACGACGGAGAAGGCGGCCCGGCGCGTGAAGACCATGTCCTCGAAGGTCAGCAGGGTCACGGCCGCGCCCAGCTGCCTCAGCTCCAGGAAGTCCCCGTCGAGCAGGGGCCCCGTCGGCACGCCCGCAACCACGCGGCTCTGGGTCGCGCTGGCCTGACGCGAATACTCGCCCGGCTGCGAGCCGGCGGTGGCGGCCGCCGCCTTCGCCGGCGCCGGGCCCGGTGACCCCGACGACGGCCCGGCGCCCACGGGAGCGGTCAGACCGCTGAAGATCCGCTCGACCTCCCGCGCGAGCGGCTTCGCTTTCACATCGCCGACGACCGCCAGGACGATGCGATCGGGCCGCAAAGCGCGGGTCGCGAACTCCATCAGGTCGCCGCTCGTGATCGCCGCGACGCCGGTGGACGTCCCGTCGGGGCGGTTCGCGTACGAGTCACCCGCGTAGACCTTTTCGCGGAACAGATCGAGGCCGATGGTCTGGGGATCGCGATCACTCCTCTGCAGGGAAGCCAGGGTCGACTGTCGCACCGCCTCCAGGGCCGCCGACGGTCCGGGGAGCGGTTGCTGGAGCGACCAGCCGAGCGCCGCCAGGCCCGCGCCCAGGTCCGCGGCCGGCCCGGCGAACCGGATCTCCAGGAAGTCGCGCGTCGCCAGGGCCTCCGGGGCGAGGGGAAGCGTCCCGCGCTGCGAGGCCGGCCTCGCTTCCTGCGCCTTCGCGACCGTGCGGACCGCGAGCAGGCGCAGCGCCACGCCCGCGAGCCCTTCGCGGCCGGTCGGATCGTCACCCGATCCGATCTTGATGTGGAGCGAGGCGGCGGCCACCGGTTGTCGGTGATCCTCGAGCACCGCGAGGGTGACGCCGTTCCCGAGAACCGTCCGCGAGACCTCGCCCGGCCCCGCCGCGCTCTTCGGGTTGCCCCAGGCCGGCGGCGTCACGCGCGACGCCTCGGTGGGGGAGTAGGCGGCCGACTCGAGCGCCGGCCCGGCCCCCTCGCCTGCCGCGCCGAGAGTGTCGAAGACCTCGTGAAACGCCTTCTTGCCGGACTCCTCGAGGGGCGGTGTCGCCCTGGGAACCAGAATGACGAGGCGCATGTTCTCGGCCACCAGGTAGGTGCGCGCCACCCGCGCGATGTCCGCCGGGGTCACGCGGGCCAGCATCACCGGGCGATCCCAGTAGTGGCGCACGCCCCCGAACAGGGACGCTTCGCCCAGTCGCTCCGCACGTTCCGTCATCGGTGTGGCGCGGAGATGCTCATCCCGCAGCGCGCGCGCCCTCAGGTTGGCGATCGCCGATTCGCTCAGGCCGCCCTGCTTGAGGGCCACGATCGGCCGCAGCGCCGCGGCGGCCGTCGGGTAGGAGAGCTCGGGAGTGGGCGGGTTGACGGCGACGTACAGCAGCCCCGCGTCCTCGAGAATGTGGTACGACACCTGCGACAGGGAGCCGGCCCTGTCCTTCGTGAGGGAGGCCGCGATGGGCGAGCCGGGGTCCGCCAGGGAGGCGGCCAGGAATTCGAACGCAACCCGGTCCGGGTGGCGGTACCCCGGGCCGACGAACGTCAGGGTGGTCCAGTTCTCGTCGAAATCGAGACGCTTCTCGACGTCGATGTGGCCGGCGAAAGCGGGCGGTGGTCCCGGCCGCGCCGGCAGCGCGCCGCTCCTCGGGATGGGGCCGAAAATCGACTCGATGCGCGACGTCGCGATCTTGGGGTCGAAATCGCCGCTCACCGCCAGCGCCATGTTGTTGGGCACGTAGAGGTTCTGATAGAAGGCCCGCGCCGGCTCGGACCGCAGGGCCCCCAACGTCTGGAAGTTGCCCAGCATCGGCACGTGGTAAGGATGTCCGGGGAAGGCCGCACGCATGCTCTCGAGGAAGGTGACCGATGCCGGGAGGTCGTAGTAGGTCCTGATCTCCTGATACAGGGTCCCCCTCTCCAGATCGATCTCCCCGTCCTTGAGCGAAGCGCGGAACGCCATGTCGGCGGCCGCGGCGAGCATGTCGTCGAGCACCGAGGGCATGCCGGTGAGCGTGAGGGAGGTCCGGTCGTAGTTGGAGCGCACCCCGACGTTGCCGCCCCAGCGGTGCGCCCGGCGCGTGAACTCGTGCGGGGTGACCTTCTCGGTGCCGCGCTGGATCAGATGTTCGAGGAAATGGGCGTAGCCGGCGGAGGTTTCGATCTCGTCCTTGCTCCCGGCCGCGATCCAGAGGCTGACCGAGATCACGGGCCGGGAGTGGTCCTCGAGCAGGGTGACTCGGAGGCCGTTGGCGAGCGTCCGTGACTCCGGAACGCCGGGCGCGGCGGCGGTCGCGCCCCAGGCGAACAGGAGCGCCGCGGCGAAGATTGGGGCGGCGGCCCGGTGTCGGGCTTGGAATGGCATCCGTGTCGAGGCTCCCGGCGAAAGGCCGGCATTATAGCGGCGACCGCATGTGCTTTCAATCGCGCCGCCTGTCGAACTCTTGACGCGCGCGACGATCGGCTGGAGGCATTACCCATCAAGCCTTTCGGGTCAAGTGCCGGAAAGATCCCGCTTGCCACGGAGGGGGTGTCGCCGTATATGGAGTGCACACCGCGATACGGCTCGTCGATCAGGCCGCTCGGGACGGCCTGAGGCCCACGGTGGGGAGATTCGGCCACGCGTCTCTCCGGGCAGGCGGCCGTACGCACGGGAGGAGTCCATGAAGAGAATCGTCGTCCTTGCGGTCTGCTGTTGGCCGGCCGCGGCATTCGCCCAACAGAGCTACACCAACGCCGACCTGGCCAAGATCGAGGTCCCGGGCGCCTACACCAACCGGGATCTCAAGCGTCTTTCGCCCCTGCCGATGCAGAAGGCGCCGGCCGCCCAGCTGCCGCCCTACGTGGCGCCCCAGATCCCCACCGCCGCCTTCCAGGCGCACTACGTCAGTGTCCGCGGCGAGCGGGACCTGCTGCTGGCGGAGATCGAGCACGAGAAGGGGCGCGTCGAGTTCTCCGAATCGGCCTACGCGGGCGACACGAGCACGTTCGACGTCCGTCTCGGCTATCGCTCGGCGGCGGCGGTCTATATCCGGGATCTCGAGAGGCGCGTGGCGATCTACGACACCGGGCTCGAGCAGATTGCGGAGCGCGCCCGCAAGGCGGGGGCCGATCTCGATCGCCGCTGAGGCCGGCGAGAGGGCATCGGGACACAGAGAGACTGCAACACCGCGACCAGCCTCATCGCGCAGGCGTCCCGTGAACGTGGACGCTCCCTCCTCAACGGGAAGAGCGCCACGGACGGCGGCGACATCGTCCGTGGCGCTCGAACGCCTCCCGTAATCATCCGGCCGAGGTCAGCAACCGGTCAGGCGGTGCTCCGCCCGCCGGCGATCCTGTCGACCGCCTCGATGAGGGCCCGCAGCTGGAACGGCTTGCTCAGGAAGCCGGCGCCGATCGTGCCCAGATGATCGATGGTGCTCTGTCCGAACAGGATGCCGGAGATGAACAGGATGCGGTTCCCCAGGGCGGGCCGGATGCGGCGGATCTCCTGTGACAGGATGAAGCCGTTCATGTCCGGGAGCAGGAGGTCGAGGATGACCATGCTGTACTCGGTCGACCGTATCTTCTCCATCGCCACCTGACTGCTCGCGGCGGTGTCGATGACGTATCCACAAGTCTCGAGCGTCGTCCGGACGAGATCGAGCACGCTCACCTCGTCATCGACCAAAAGAATCCGCATGGGGGGCATGCTTCTCCCGTCCGGGCGCGCCGGCTCAGACTGAATATAGAGACCGGCCCGGGAGACGCAAGGGAACCGCCGGCAAGTGGGGACGCGTCAACGGCTTGGCAGAGGAGCCTTGTCGTTGCCCGGAGGGGTTCCTCGCGTAGAATCGGTGATCATGACGGGCGCCGGCAGCGGGCCGAGAGCGACGGGCTACGTCCTGGCGGCGCTCCTTCTCGTGGCCTCGGCGTTGCGGTTCGCCGCCCTGTCGTCGCTCCCGCCGGCGCACTACCGGGACGTTGCCGTCACGGCGCTCGACGCGCTGCGTGCGGCCTCGGGGCATCCACGCCTGCACTACGTCTACGACGAGGGCCTGTACGCCAACCTGATGGGCCTGGTGTTCCTGATCGCGGGTGTGAGCGACGCCAGCGTGCGGTTCCTGGGCGCGCTGTGCGGAGTCCTGGCCTGTCTCGGTGTTTATTTCCTGGGACGATCCCTCGGGGCGCCGCGGGCAGGTCTCTACGGCGCCTTCCTGCTCGCCGTCTCGCTCTGGCACGTGGTCCTGAGCCGCAGCGGCTTCCGCGCCGTCCTGTTGCCGCTCCTGCTGCCGTTCGCCGCCGGTCTCCTCCTGGACGGATTGCGACGCGCCGGTGTCCGGCGGCTCGCGGTGTCGGGAGTCCTGTTCGGACTCTGCGCCCACACCTATCCGTCGTCGCGCGTGGTGCCTCTCTTCATGGCCATCGTCCTTGTCGCCGAGCTCGGATGGAAACCCGAGCGTTGGCGGCGCGCCGGCCCCGGGCTCCTGGTGTTCGCCGCCTTGGCGGCGCTCGTGGCCGGACCGATGCTGCTGCACTACGCGCACCACCCGGAAGACTTCAACAACCCGGAGCGCCTCGTGTCGATCTTCAGCGAGAAGCTCGCGCCGGGCACGGCGGGCATGCATCTGAGAGTCAACCTCGGCGCCACGCTGAGCATGTTCCACCTGCGCGGGGACGGCAACTGGCGGCACAACCTGTCGGGGGCGCCGCTGCTCGACCCTCTCACCGGTATCCTGTTCCTCATGGGCCTCGGCGCGGCTTTCCTGATGCTGCGCGGCGGCTTCGAGCGGCTGGTGGAGCGCCCACGTTCCTCGGCGGTGGTGCTGCTCGGCTGGATCGTGGTGCTTCTTGTGCCCAACCTGCTTTCGGTGGAGGGCGTGCCGCATGGTCTGCGGAGCTGCGGCGTGCTGCCGGCCGTCATGCTGCTGTCGGGATTCGGCGCGGCGATTCTCGAGGAGCTTCTTGCGCCCAGGATCGGTCGCAGGGCGCTCGTCTCGATCGGCCTCCTGATCGCCACCCTCATGACCTGCTGGACCGGGTATCGCTACTTCGTGGCCTGGGGCCGCGACCCGCAGGTCCTGGCGGAGCACGACGGGGCGTATCGCGCGGCCGCCCGCGCCCTCATGGCGGCGCCGCCGGGCGTGGCCCGCTACCTCGTGGCCAACGGCCGGGGTTTCGAGGTCTACGGCTGGCCGGCCGAGGTGCAGCCCTATTTGTTCGAGATGCGATCGAGCCCGCCGATTCTTCTCGGGCCCAAGGACGCCGGCCGGCTGATCCTCGAAGGGCGACCCGCCCTCGTGGCGCTCGTGAGGAGTGACGAGCGGATGCTGGACCTGATTCGAGATCTGAACCCCGGGGCGACGATCCGGATGGTCTCTGATCCCGGTCTTTCGCCCGAGAGCCCCGTTTACAGGATCAACTGAGGCGGTCAGGCGTCAGCGCGCCAGCGTGCGTCCCCGTCCGCTCAAGGTCGCCCCGACCAGGACCCGCAGCCGATCGACGCCGGCTTCGGCGTCACTGGACTCGTCGACATCGAGCACGTTGATCTCGTCCCGGAACCGTCGAAGGAACGAACCGACGAGCTGCCAGTCGAGGTCGGCGCCGGGTCCCGGGCCGGGCGCGCCATCCGGGGCGAAGTAGGCCGCCGCGATCGTGGCGGCCACCTCCTGCCATGGGCCCGAGGGTCCGGCCGCTGAAGGGGCACCGAAATCGCCCGCGGTCAGTCCGCTGAGTCGTTTCAGGTAGAAGCCGCTGCGCAGGAAATGCAAGGTACAGGATGGAACCGCGGTGCCTGAGTCCTTCAGCACGACGACAAGGTTGAGGCGCGGTCCGTAGGGGGCCGGGCGCTCGTGGATCTCGAACTGCCGATTGAGCCGCGGCCGGTGCTCCGCCAGCAGGGCCGCTTCGAGCAAGGCGGCCTCGAGCTCCGAGGCGGCCGTCTCGTGCTCGAGACGATGCGTCGCTTCGAGAATCGCCCGCCCCTTGGCCGTGCCGAGCGCCGAAGGAGTGAAATAGGAGCCGACCCGCGTCCTGAGGTTCCTGGCCTTGCCGACGTAGATCACCTGCCCGCCCCGGTCGAGGAACCGGTAGACGCCGGGACCCGAGGGCAGGGCCCTGAGATCCCCGGCGGTGAAGGCGCGGCCCGCCAGATCGACAGGCGCCGCCGGAATGTCCTGGAACTCCAGGAGGGCGTCCACGGTCGTGATCCCACGGGTCTTCAAGAGCGGGACGATTCTCAGGAACGATCGCGCCACCAGGCGGGAGCGGCCGCGACAATCGTCCGGCCCGGGGGCCTCCGCTCCGAGGGCGGCGGCAAGGTCCGTCGCGGCGTGATTCGCCTTCAGGCCGAGCAGCAAGTGGCCGAGGCGGGCGGCGGAGATCACCCCGGGATGGAACGACAGTCCGGCCTCGCTGGCGGCGCGCCGGATCGGGTCCACCTCACGCGCCACGCGGTGCGCGACGATCGGCAGATCGCCGACCGCCTCGACGAGCGCCTGCAGGTCCTCGATCGTGAGTCCGGCGTGCCCCACCCGGGCGAAGCGGCCCGACGGGCCGGCGGCGGAGTCGTCGCCGTCCAGGCCGCAAGCCGGCAGGTGCTCTTCCTGAAGCTCCTCGCCCCCGACGACCGGCACGTACGACAGGGCGAGCAGGGCGCCGCTGCCGCCGGGACCGCCACCGTCGGCCGCCAGGGCAATGAAGTCGAGCAGGCCTTCGCCCCGGGTAGTCTCGGCGGCCGCCTGTCCCACGGGCTTCCCGGTGTCTGGTGACGCGCCCGGAGCGTCGCGCGGCTCCTCGAAGACCCACCCGGCGCCCTGCTGGTGGCGGACCCCGCGGACCGGGGCCAGGATAGGAGCCAGCAGGCGATGGCAGGTCGCCTCGTCGGCGTTCTTGATGCGGAGAAAGCGGGCGACAAGGTCCCTGCCGGGCACCGGCATGGAGGCGCTCCTGAGATGGGCAAGGATCGTCGCCTGCAGGTCGGGCGGCTTCATTTCACCGCGACTCCTCCTCGCCGACCAGCGCCAGCACGCCCGTATAGCTGAGCAGCCGGCTGACGCCGCGCAGCGGCGCGATCTCGGCGTTGCCGAAGAAGCCGATGATCGGCAGGCTGCCGAACTGCCGCGACAGGAAGGCGCTGTCGATCCCGGACAGACCATAGAGAGAGGCGCCGCGGCCGGCGCAATTGAAGTAGAGGCCGAAGCTCCGGGTGCTCTCCGGCGCCGCGCCCGCGACCCGGCCGAGCATTCCCTTCAGGTCCTCGCGCGCCGCCTGGGAGTCCCGCAAGACGAACAGCAGCGGTTCGCCTTCACGCACATCCTC